>JACXTT010004667.1_pt1 | contig 20274 bp, 18 predicted proteins | sample 9270951 | NCBI WGS metagenome assembly JACXTT01 (sample SAMN15532306, study PRJNA645909) | rock metagenome | isolation source: weathered quartz diorite | place: Puerto Rico | collected 2017-06-21
TATCCTCGCAGAACGGCACGGCGCTGCCTAGCCCCCGTGTCACCGCCCAGGGCTTGTCATACAGGTCGTAGTCCCACCATCCCTCAGCCACCACGATGAGCTTGGCCTTCGACGCCGCCCTGCCGTAGATCTCCCAACCGTCGCGATAGGCGCCAAAACCCCCCCGGCTTGTCGCCGACCAATACCATCAGCGGCTGGGTCAGCAACACCTCCGCGTACAGGAACGCATCCCAACCCATCGCGGCACTGTTGAAGGAATACAAGCCACTGGTGGCACCATTGGGCTTCTGGCCGCGCGGAGTCTTGTAGTACTCGGTGGCTTCGAGCACGTCGATATCGGTGATGCCGGCCTTCCGGCCGCCCTCCACCGAATCTGGTAGGTAGTTGATGACGTTCCGCGCCGCGCCCCTGGCTTCCGCCGTCCGCTGCCTGCCCATTGCCTCCATCGCGCTGACGGGGTCGAAGTTGCTGAAGCTCTCGCGGATCAACCGGCCGAAGTTGACGCCCGTGATCGAGACCAACGCCTTGATACGACGATCGGTCATCGCAGCCTGGATGGTATAGGCACCCCCGCCGCAGACACCGATCGCCCCGATCCGCTTTTCGTCGACGTATGGCAGCGTGACCAGGTAATCGATGGCGAAACGAATGTCCGACACGCGGATCGCCGGATCCTCGATGAACCGGGGTGATCCGCCGCTGGCGCCCTGGAAGCTTGCGTCGAATGCGACGACGACGAACCCTTCCTGCGCCAGCGCCGCCGCGTAAACGGTCCCCGAAGTCTGCTCCTTGCAACTACCGATCGGGTGAGTGCTCACGATGGCAGGGTACTTCCGCTTTTCGTCGAAGTCCGGCGGCAGGTAGATGTCGGCAGCCGAATCCCAACCAAGATTGCGGTATGTGACGTGTCGGATCGTGCTTGATGTCATAGTTGGCTTCCCTTCCGGCCTGACCGGCTCAAATCGGCATTCATGCTAGGCGTCCCGGCCAGTCCACAGCAAGTAGCGACTCGCGAGACACGACTTCGCGTTACGCGAACCGGCCGCGTGAGTCGCCTCTGACGACGCCGCGCAGGGCAGTACGGCGATCTGCCTGGCGTTGTAGCCGCATTTGGACAGCCCTTGGCTAGTGCGCTAGCCAATCCTTGGCGGGCGTTGCTTTCGCCTAACGAGCGCAACGCGTCCATGACGGGATGTCTCTCGGCGTTGACCGTGAGCATCGTGAATGTGGGGCGGCGCGAACTGGCTCTGCGCCCGCTTCGCGCGACGCGAAGCGCCTGCTTCGCCAGTTGCCACTTGAATGGGAAGTGCCCCGTTCACTAGCATCTGATCCATACAGAACATGGAGACAGCGATGGCATCCGCGGCATTCGTCGAACGTGCATACAGATGGAGTTTTGCCTGCACAGCACCGCACGAATCGCGCAAAGGCGTGCGTGCCTTCCTCGAAGAGCGTCCGCCGGGCTGCACCCGCAACCGGAACTAGCGCGGACCCTGCCCCAGACAGCGCCACCAGACATCCGCCACACACCACGCACCATCCCGCCGTCACGCAACGGCCGGGAGGGAGCCGCTTCGCCATACCAACCGGAGACATCGCTTGACCGCAACCTTTTTCCCCTCATTCGCCGCTTGGCTTGCGCAGGAACAGCATCTTGGCAAGGTCCGCGTAGCGACCTGCACGCTGCCGAACAAGTTCCCGTTGTCGCACTGAAAACAACACCACGCACAACGACAACGACAACGACAACGACACGGAGGAGACCATGAAAAGCAAGCACTACGCGAGCGCCCTGCTCGCACTGGCGGCGGCACCGTTCGCCGCCGCGCAGACGTCAGTCACGCTCTACGGCGTGGCCGACATCGGTCTGGAGTTTCTCAACCAGGCCAACGCAAATGGCAACACGCTAACGCGGATGAGCGCGGGCAACGTCTCCGGCTCGCGCTGGGGCCTGCGCGGCACGGAAGATCTCGGGGGCGGCGTCAAGGGGATCTTCGTGCTGGAAAGCGGCTTCGACCTCGACACCGGCGTAATGGGCCAGAGCGGGCGACTGTTCGGCCGGCAGGCGTTCGTCGGTGTAGAGCACCCCTGGGGCCGCCTCACGCTCGGCCGGCAGCAAAACACGCTGTACGACCTGCTGATCAACTACGAGCCAATGGTACTGGCCGCGCGCTATTCCGCCCTCGGCCTCGACCCCACGCTGGTGGGCCGCAACGACAACACGGCCAAGTACACCGGCAAGTTCGGGCCGGTGACGGCCACAGCATTCTACAGCTTCGCGCGCGGCACTTCGGTGACGACCGCCGGCGTCACCAGCATCGCAGGAGAGACGCCGGGCGACGTGAAGAGCGACCGCGCGCTCGGTGGCGGACTGGAGTACGCCAGCGGCCCATTCGGCGCCACCGTTATCTACGACCAGCAGCAAGGCACGCGCGGCATCACGGGTCAGAACTCAGCCCAGACCGACCGCCGCATCGCTGCCGCCGCCAATTTTGTCTTCGGCAGCTCTACGATCCTCGCTGGCTACCGCTGGTTCAATGGCGACATTGGCGGCGCGCGCCGCAACGACCTGTTCTGGCTCGGTTATCGCTATCAGGCCACCCCCGCGCTCACGCTGACAGGCGCTGGCTACGTCTTCAATAACCGTCGCAATGGCCAGGACCCGTGGGAATTGGTCGCCTCCGCCAACTACGCGTTTTCCAAGCGCACCGACGCCTTCCTGACCGTGGGCTATGTCCACAACAAGGGTGACTCCAACCTCGGCCTGAACGGCTTCGGCAGCACCATCAAGCCGGGCGAGAACCAGACCGGGGTGTCTCTGAGTATCCGCCACAAGTTCTGAGGTCCCATGATCGAGATCGACAACCCCGACGTCCTGGATTTCCCCGCGCTGGTGCGCCCTGGCGACAGCGTGGTCTGCAGCCAAGGGCTCGCCGAGCCGGTGGTGCTGACCCGCAGCCTGATGGCGCAGCGCGAGCAGATCGGGCCGTTCCGGATGGTGATCGGCCCCACGTTCTCCGACACCTTCCAGCCGGGCCACGGTGACACCGTCCGGTTCCAGAGCTATTGCGGAACCGGCGCCAACGCGGCGCTGCACGCGGCCGGGGTGCTCGACATCGTGCCCGCCCATTACTCCGACCTGCCCCATCTGTTCGCTCGGAGCATGCTGGCTGCCGACGTCGTGCTGCTCACCTGCTCGGAGCCGGATGCCGCCGGCAGCTTCAACCTTGGGCTGACGCACGACTACATCGTCGACGCCGCACGCCGTGCCCGGCTTGTGATTGCCGAGGTCAGCGACCGCGTGCCATGGGTGTTTGGCGCCGAGCTGCCGCTCGACGTGCGGCCGCACATCGTGGTGCGCACCGGGCGCGAGCCACTGACGCTGCCCAGGCGCAGCCTCGATGAGGCCACCTTCGAGGAACGCGAGATCGCGCGTTGGGTAAGCGGGCTGATTCCCGACGGTGCGGCGCTCGAACTTGGCATCGGCACGCTGCCGGAACTGGTGCTGCAGGCGCTGCGCGGCCATCGCGACATCGGCATCCACTCCGGTGTGATCGGCGACGGCGTGGCCGAGCTGATGCAGGCGGGCGTGGTAACCAATGCCGCCAAGCCGGTGGACCGGGGCATCAGCGTGGCGGGGCTGCTGATGGGCAGCCGCTCGCTGCTGGACTTCGCCCACTGCAACCCGGCCATCCGCCTCGCCCCAGCCGCCGAGACGCATGATGTGGGCGCCCTGCGGGCGCTGCCCAACTTCATCGCGCTGAATGGCGCCATCGAGGTCGACCTGGGCGGGCAGGTGAACGCCGAGAGCCTGAACGGGCGCTACATCGGCGCGGTAGGCGGACAGCTCGACTTCGTGCGCGGCGCCAACCAGTCGCGCGGCGGGCGGTCGATCATGGTGTTGCCGTCGTCGGCAGCAGGAGGAACCATCAGCCGCATCGTGCCGCTGCTGGCGGACGGGGTGGTCACCACACCGCGCAGCGACGTCGACGTGGTTGTCACCGAATGGGGCGTTGCAGAACTGCGGGGCAAGGGCCTGCGCGAGCGCGCGGACGCCATGATCGCCATCGCCCATCCCCGCTTTCGGGAAGAACTTGGCCGCGCCGCGCGGGGCATGGCGGCGGGCAAGGGCCGCAATGTCGGCACGATGCCGGCGACCGCCATCAACGCATAGCAGTAGGAGACCATCCATGGCAAATGTGCTACAGGGCATTCGCGTCCTGGAACAGGGGACGTTCATCACGGGCCCGGCCGCCGGCATGCTGCTGGGCGACCTGGGCGCCGACGTCATCAAGATTGAGCAGCCTGGCACCGGAGACCCTTTCCGCGCCTACCAGGGCAGCTACTACGCACCGCACTTCCAGGCATACAACCGGAACAAGCGCAGCATCACGCTGGACGCGAGGAAGCCGGACGACCTCGAAGCCTTCGACGCGCTGGTGCGCTCGGCCGACGTCTACATCCAAAACTTCCGGCCCGGCGTGGCGGAACGGCTGAATGCCGGCGAGGCACGCCTGCGCACCATCAATCCCGGCCTCGTCTATTGCTCGATCAGCGGCTTCGGGGCGACCGGGCCAGCGGCGGGGCGGCCCGCCTACGACAACGTGGCGCAGGCCGCCAGCGGCTTCCTGAGCCTGCTGGTTCATCCGGACAACCCGCGCGTGGTGGGCCCGGCGCTGGCAGATGCCGTCACCGGCTTCTACGCGGCTTATGGCATCCTCGGAGCGCTAGTAGAGCGCACGCGCACCGGGGTCGGACGCAAGGTGGAACTGTCGATGCTGGAGGCCATGACGCACTTCAACGTCGACGCCTTCACGCAGTTCTACCAAGGGGAGCAGGTGCCGGGACCGTTCACGCGAGCGAGCGTGTCGCAGTCGTACGTGCTGGCATGCGCCGACGGAAAGCGGGTGGCGCTGCACATGTCATCGCCGGAGAAGTTCTGGCAGGCGCTGGCCGACGCCATCGGCCAGCCCGGCCTGCTGCGCGATCCACGCTTCGCCAGCCGCGACCAGCGCATCGCCAACCAGGAGGCGTTGATCGACCTGCTGGCCCCCATCTTTCGGAGCCGCTCGCGCGAGGCGTGGTGCGCGCTGCTGGAAGCGCACGATGTGCCGCACGCGCCGGTCTACGACGCCAGCGAGGCGCTCGAGGACCCGCAGGCGCGCCATCTCGGGCTGCTGGTGTCGGCCGAGCATCCGCAGATGGGGACGTTCCGCACCGTGCGCAGTCCGGTGAGCTACGACGGCGAGCGGCCCGGTGCGGTGCGCCCCCCACCCGTGGTGGACGAACATCGCGACGCAATTCTCGCCGAACTGAAGGCCCGCGACGCCTGACACGCAGTCTTGCCGCCTCACTTCCCCGGCATCCGCAGTGGATGCCGTCTTCATTGGCCGGTGGCCGCTGCATGTATGTCATGCGCCACATTGACCCGCCATATGACTCGTGCTAGCGTGGCATCAATTCCCGCGTCACGAGACATTCACCAGGAGAGGCGATGAACGGCCTCAGCTTCCAGGCGCTGGTTCGCCGGGTAGACCTATTCACCCTCAAGCTATTCCTGAGCGCAGTAGAGGAAGGCCAGATCGGGCGGGCCGCCGCGCGCGAGCACATCGCGCCTTCCGCCGCCACCAAGCGCATCCAGGACCTGGAGGATCTCGCGGGCCTCAAGCTGTTCGAGCGCAATCCGAAGGGCGTGGTGCCGAGCCCCGCCGGCGAGGTGCTGGCGCGGCACATCCGCATGATGCTGAGCAACCTGGAAGCCATGCGCCGCGAGATCGGCGAGTTCGCCGAGGGCGTGCGCGGGCATATCGGCGTGTGCGCGCCGCGCCTGCTGATCGTGCATTTTCTCGCACGCGAGGTGGCGGAGTTCCTGCAGTCCTATCCGCAGGCGCAGGTGGACCTGCGCGAGGACAACAACGCCGGCGCCGTGCGCGCGCTTACCCTGGGAGAGGTTGATCTCGCGGTGTTCGTCGCTTCACCGGACCTGTCCACCGAAGGCATCGAGAGCTTCGAATGCGGCCGCGATCGGCTGGTGGCCGTGGTGCCGCGTGGGCACCGCTGGTGCGGGCGAGAGGGACTCACGCTGGAAGAATTGCTGGAGGCGGACATCGTCAGCCCGGCGGGCACCACGCTGATGCCGAACCTGCGCCGCGCGGCCGCCGCGCATGGACGCGAAGTCCACTCGAAATTCAATGTCAATACGGTGGAAGCGGCGCGCAGCATGGTCGCGGCCGGGCTTGGGGTGACGATCCAGCCCGAGTCGATGCTGTCGGCGGAGGACCATGGCCAGATGGGTACCGGCCCGCTGTGCAGCGTGGCGCTGGAGGGTGAATGGACCACGCGCAGCCATCGCGTCGGCATGCTGCGCGGCAAGTCTCTGGGGCCTGCCTGCGTGGCGTTCATCCACCAGCTCACGGGGCATCACGAAGCCGCTGCCGACGCATAGAACGGACCGCCGCACGACACATTCGCCGGCGGCGCGTCAGCTTACTGCACGGAGATGTTGGCGGCCTTCACCACCTTCTGCAACCGCGCCTGGTCCTCGCGCATGAAGCGCGCAAGGGCCGCGGGGGACATGTACCGCGCATCGCCCACCAGCTCGGCCACCTTTGCCGCCACGGCAGGGTCGGACAGCGCCTTCCTGAGACTGTCGCTCAACTTGCCGACGATGGCCGGGTCGGTGCCGGCCGGCGCGAACAGGCCGATCCATCCTTCCATCTGGTAGCCGTGCAGCGTCTCGCCGACCGTCGGCACGTTTGGCAGTTCGGGCATGCGCTCGGCCGACGTGACCGCCAGCGCGCGCAACTTGCCGGCGCGCACCTGCGGCAACGACGACGCCTTGTTGTCGAAAAGGAAGTCAACCTGCCCGGCGATGACGTCGGTCAAGGCGGGCGCGCTGCCTTTGTAGGGGACGTGCGTGGTGGAAACGCCGGCCATCATATTCAGCATTTCTCCGGCGATGTGGGAGGAGTTGCCCGTGCCCGTGGACGCATAGTTCAGCTTGCCGGGATTGGCCTTGGCGAAGGCGACGAGATCGGCGACGGTATGGAAGCGCGAACTCGCCGGCACCACCAGCAGGAAGGCGCCGGTGGCGAACATGCCGATGGGCGTGAAGTCGGCGATGGGGTTGTACGTCAGATTGCGATACACGCCCGACAGCAGCACGCTGCCCGAGCAGGCGAGGATCGTGTAGCCCGTGGGACTCGACCGCGCCGCGATGGCATTGCCGAGATGCCCGCCCGCGCCGGGCCGGTTGTCCGGCACGATGGGTTGGCCAAGCAGCGCCGACATGCGCGGCAGCAGGGCGCGGGCCGAGACGTCCACGGCACCCCCGGCAACGTTGGGAATCACGAGCTGGATGGGCTTGTTGGGATACAGGTCCACGGCGGCGCCCGCGTGCGTCGTCAGGGCGGGGCCGAGGCCGATCAGAAGGCCCATTAGCAGGCCGGGGAGGCAGGACAGGCCGGATGGACGGAATAGACCGGAAAAGAGGTGGCCGAGCGTGCGTGGCAGGCGGAAAGTCATCGAAGGTCTCCTGTGGGCACCGTGTGCCGGCGCCTGTGGTTGTCGTTGTGGTTACGGTTGCCGCTATCGTTGTGGCGGTGTTCGTCGTCGCGGTGGGTTCGTGCCGCGGTGCCGTCACCAGCCGCCGAACGACAGCCCGCCGTTCACGCTAATGGTCTGTCCCGTGACCTGCGCCGCCTCATCCGACGCCAGGAACACGGCCACCCGGGCCACTTCCTCGGCAGTCGGTGGACGGCCGGACGGGAAGCGTTCCACGAGCTTGGAAAAGAGCCGCTTCTGGAAGTGCTCCTCCGCAAAGATGCGGTCCCACGATGGCGTGTCGGACGTCAGCGTCAGCGCGACGCTGTTGACACGAATGTTCCAGCGCGAAAACTCCTTGGCCAGCGCCTTGGTGATCAGGATCACGCCCGCCCCTGCCGCGCCGACGATGGATTCGCCCGGGGTGGGATGCCGACCGGCATCGGTCCCCACCATGACCACGGACCCGCCACGCTCGCGGAGATATGGCAGCGCGGCGTGCACGGGGAAGATGCGCGCGAAGAACCGCGATTCGAAGGCGGTGACGAGGTCCTCCCCCGACATCTCGGCGAACGGCATGGGGCGGATCGCGCCCTGTGCACCGGCGCTGACGAGAATGTCGATGCCGCCGTGGGCTTCCGCTGCCTGTCGCGCCACCCTGGCCGCCTGTTCGTAGTCGCCGCAGTCCCCCACGGCGATGCTGACCGCATCCGAAATCCCGCGCAGCTCCGCCGCCGCCTTGCCGGCATTTTCCGCCGAGCGGCTGTTGATCACGACGGTCGCGCCGCTGGCCGCAAGTTTCTGTGCCACGCGCAGGCCCAGCCCCCCCGACGATCCCGTGACGAGTGCCACCTTGTTCTTCAGATTCATGTATTTCGTGGATTGCAATTGACTCTCCTGTGTCTTCGATTCGATGCTCAAGCCCGGGCGGGCTTCACCGCAACTCTAGGAGCGCGGGTGCGGCGTTGCAATTTGCGACTGACGAAGGGCGGGATTCACGTATGGCGAAGCGCTGCGCGCGCCAGCGGCGTCCGCTTCATGCATCGCCAGCGTGAACGCCGAGGGCACTTCGTGCGGCACAGCCATGGCCGATGTCGCGGCCCCCCGCTCACTGGCGTGCCCCGCCCGGCAGTGGCCCATGGCGCTACGCATTCAGACAATGCCGGCTCGACGCAGCGCTTGAACCTGTTCGCGGTCATAACCTACTTCGGCCAGGACTTCGCCGGAGTGTTCGCCAGCAGTGGGCGGTCGGCGCGCGACATCTGGTGGGGTGCGGGACAGCATTGCCGGCGGCGCCACTATTGGGGCCTGACGCTGCAGCCCGGGGTAATCGAGCCAAATGTATGCGCCGGAATCCTGGATCGATACGTCGTCCAGTGCCTCGCGCGGGGAGTAGATCGGAGCCGCGGGGATCTTCGCCCGCTCCAGTTCTCCCAGTGCGTCGGCGCGGGTGCGGTTGGCGCACCACTTGCCCATGAGTTCGCTCAGGAACTCTCCCTGCTCGCCGCGGCAGAGATCGTCGCTGAGGCGTGGATCATCCACCAGTTCCGGTGCACCGACCAGGGCGGCCCACCGCCGGAACAGCGGCTGACCAATCACCTGCGCAATGATCCAGCCGTCGGTCACGCGGAAAATGTCCGACGGTCCGTAGGAGGGACTGCGGTTGCCGATTGCCTGCCGGTTGATGCCCAGCGCCGCCTCCTCGATCAGCGCGCCGCTCGACAGATTCAACGCGGTCTGCAGCAGCGACGCCTCGACACATTGACCGCGCCCGCTGGTACGCCGTTCGTACAGCGCCAGCACGGTACCGAGTGCGCACGATAGCGCGGTGGAAAAGTCGACCACCGGTACCATTGCCTTGGTGGGGTTGTCAGGCGTGCCGGACATATAGATTGCGCCGCTCATCGCCTGCCCCGTGCCATCGAAGCCGACGCGGTGGCCCGCCCCCTCATGCGAACCGAAGGCTGTCGAAGCGGTGAGGATGATGCCGGGGTTGATAGCGCTCAGCGTGGGGTAGTCCAGACCCAGGTTGATCAGCGTCTTCGGCGGCATGTTGGCCACGACCACATCGGCGGTCTTGACCAGCCGGCGCACCACTTCGCGCCCCTCCTTGCTATCGATATCCAGTGTGATCGATCGCTTGTTGCGGTTGCACTGCAGGAACAGCGCCCCTTCCCCTGTGTCGGTGATAGGAACGATATAGCGGTCTTCGCTGCCACCCACCCGGTCGATGCGAATGACGTCGGCACCGTAGTCTGCCAGCAGTGCGGCGCAGAAGGGGCCGGCAATGAAGCGTCCGAAATCGAGGACGCGAATACCTTCAAGAACCTTGGACATCTCGTTAGCCTTCCTCTCACATGTTGATCCGTCATCTGGGACGATGACTGACGGAATTGATCGTGACTGGTGCCCGTCTTTCGGGGAAATCCAATTTGGCCCAAGTTGCAGTGCCAGAGGGATGCATGCCGGCAATCGCGACGCTGAGGTGCTATGGTCTCAGGCCGCCGATTGATGGCGCTCGGGCTAGTGGTGGTTCGCCAGTCGCCTGGCAGCATCGATTGTCAAGCGGAAGCGATCATGGAAAGCAGAATCCAGGTCGCCATTTGGAGGCCAGCCGGCAAGGCGTGCCAAGTCAGGGAGCGCTATGTCACTTGCCATCGCAAAGAACAGCGCCCTCATCAACCGTTGCGTTCGGCAAAGGTCGGTGAGCGCAGTCCCTTGCGAAAAGAGCATGCGGCGCAAGTGGGCGGTTGAGATCTTCAATCGTTCAGCGATGAATGCGGCGCTCCATGCGTACTGCGGCTGCAGGAAAACACGCTCGCAGATGCGGTGGTGCAGGGAGGTCGACAGCGCTACCGTCCCTGCGGCATGAATCATCAGGACACAAGCCGAAGGTTGCACGGGAGTCCCGTCCAGGGACAGGTCGATGCCGTCGAATGGTTCGATAGTGATCTCCTGCCCAGGTGTCAGCAGCCGCTCATACCCGCGCCGCTTGACTACCTGTCTCCCCTGTATGCACGCCACGGAAAGTGGGAACGCGGGCAATAACCGCTGCAGGCTGACGTGCATTCTTGATTGCAGGTGGACGCGCATCGTGGGGAAGCAGTCAGGGCGCAATCGCCGCCTATTGAATCAGACCGGCTTCGGCCAGGGCGGTGAGTTCCTCTTCCGGGAACCATTCGGCTAGCGCAGCGGCGGCGTTTTCGGGCGTGGCCGCGGCTGGGGGCTGCGGGTCGGCAGCGGGAGTGCGCGAAAAGCGCGGAGCGGGCGCAGGCTGCTTGACGCCCGCGATCTCGACCATAGTGCCGCGCGCTTTCAAGTGGGGGTGCTCGCAAGCCTCATCTAGGTCCAGCACGGGCGCAAAACAGGCATCGCTGCCTTCCAGGAGTGCCCCCCATTCAGCGCGTGTCCGGGTCATGAAGTGGTCGGCAAACAACCGTCGCGCGGCAGGCCAGCTTGCACGGTCCGCGGGGTTGGCCAGTTCGGGGGCATCCAGTCCAATAATCTCCAGCAGTTGCCGGTAGAACTTCGGCTCTATCGGACCGATCGAGATGTACTCCCCGTCGGCGCACGCGTAGACGTCGTAGAACGGCGCGCCGGAATCCAGCAAATTGGTGCCCCGCTCGGGCCCCGTCAGCCCGGCCGCGCGGAGCCCCGCGTGGATGGTCAGAAGAGACGCCACGCCATCGACGATCGCCGCATCGACCACCTGCCCCTTCCCGGAAGACCGCGCTTCCAGGATGGCACTGACGATGCCGAGCGCGGCATACACCGATCCGCCAGCATAATCGCCCACGACGTTGAGCGGTACTGTGGGCGGTTCCCCCTTTCGCCCGATCGCGCTCAGCAGTCCCGTGATGGCGATGTAGTTGATGTCGTGACCGGCCGCCTGCGCCAGCGGACCCCCCTGCCCCCAGCCCGTCAGACGACCGTAGACGAGCCTCGGGTTACGGGCAAGACAGGTGTCGGGGCCCAGGCCGAGGCGCTCTGTGACACCCGGGCGAAATCCTTCGATCAGCGCATCGGCCCTGTCGATCAGCGAACGGACCATCTCGAGTCCCGACGCGTCCTTCAGGTCGACATGGATGGATTTTCGGTTACGCAGCACGAGATCGAACTGCAACGGACGGGAGAGGCCCAGCCCGGACGGCTCCTTGCGATCGACCCGGATCACGGTCGCGCCAAGGTCGGCCAGCAACATGGCACAGAACGGGGCAGGCCCGATTCCTGCGAGTTCAACGATCCGCACACCCTCTAGCGGTCCCAAGGCAGTCTCCTCCTGTTGTGTAAGCGGCGCCGCAGCAAGACGCCTGTACGGCTCAGTACGACTTCGGCAGGCCCAACACCTTGGTCGAGATGAAGTTGCAGACCATCTCCTGCGAGATTGGCGCCAGGCGCAGCAGCCGCACCTCGCGCCACAGCCGCTCGACGTGGTACTCCTTGGCGTAGGCGTAGCCACCGTGCGTCTGCATGGCCTGGTCGCACGCGAGGAAGCCGGCTTCGGCTCCGAGGTACTTGGCGGTATTGGCTTCGGCGCCGCAGGGCTGGCGGTTGTCATACAGCTCGGCGGCCTTCAGCGCGACCGCCTCCGCCGCAGTCAGACGCATCCAGCACTCGGCAAGCGGATGGGCCACGGCCTGGTTCTTGCCGATGGGACGGTCGAAGATCACGCGTTCGTTGGCGTAATTGACGGCGAGGCCGAGCGCGGCACGGCCAATGCCCACGCCCTCCATGGCCACCACGATCCGTTCCGGATTCAGCCCGTCGAGCAGGTAGTGGAAGCCCTTGCCGACCTCGCCGACCACGTCCTCTTCGGGCACTTCGAGGCCGTCGATGAAGACTTCGTTGGAGTCCACCGCAGCGCGGCCCAGCTTGTCGATCACACGCACGTCGCAGTGCTTGCGGTCCATGTCGGCGAAGAACAGCGTCATGCCATCGAGCGGGCGCTTTTCGTCGCGCGGCGAGGTGCGGGCGAGGATCAGATACTTGGTGGCGTTCTGCGCGTTGGTGCTCCAGACCTTCTGGCCATTGATGACCCAGCGGTCGCCTTTCTTCTCGGCACGGGTGCGGATGCGCGAGGTATCAACCCCCGAGGTCGGCTCGGTCACGCCGAAGGCCATCAGCATCTCGCCTCGCGCAAGCGCCGGGAGGTAGCGCTTCTTCATTTCCTCCGAGCCGTGGCGCAGGATCGGTGCCGGCGGAAACACATAGAAGTGGACCGCTGAAGCGCCGCTCATGCCGGCACCTGAAGCGCCGATCTCCTGCAGCATCACCGCCGCTTCGGTCAGCCCAAGCCCCATGCCGCCATACTCCTCCGGCATCATGATGCCCATCCAGCCGGCGGCGGCGAAGGCCTTGACGAAGGCCCAGGGGTACTTCTCCTCTTTGTCGCACTCACGCCAGTACGACAGCGGGAACTTGTTCGCCAGCGTGCGGGCCGCTTCGCGGACTTCGCCCAGTTCCTGTTCGCGTTGCAGTTGCGCAGCGTAGGATGCGGAAAGGATCTCTGCCATGATTAGTCTCCGGAATTGCTTTCTTAGTGCTGCGGGCGCAGCTTCATCAGGCCGGTGCGCACCGCCACGCATACTTCTTCGTCACGCTGGTTCAGACCGACGTGGCGGAAGGTCACGATGCCGGAGTCAGTGCGGCTCTTGGACAGGCGCGCGCTGACGATCTCCGTACGCACGCGGATGGTGTCGCCATGGAAGGTCGGCTTGGGGAACTTGATCTCCTGGAAGCCCAGGTTGCCTAGCGTCGTGCCCAGCGTCGTCTCGTAGACTGTCACACCGGCTACCAGTGCCAGCAGGAACATGCTGTTCACCAGTCGCTGGCCATAGATCGAGTCCTTGCTGTACTCGGCATCGATATGCAGCGGCGCGCAGTTGTAGGTCAGCGCTGAGAACAGCACATTGTCCGTCTCCGTTACGGTGCGGCGGATAGCGTGTTCCACGACCAAACCTTCACGGCAATCTTCAAAATACAGTCCAGCCACTTTGTTCTCTCCTTGGGGATTCAGGCGTTGAAGGACTTTGCGAGCGCAACGATTTCACGCGCGGTCTTGACGTGAGCGATGTCGATGTGTTCGCCGTCGTAGATAGTCGAGGCACGCCCTTGTGTCTGCGCCTCGTCGAGGGCGGCGATCATGCCTTCGTAGTAGACGACTTCTTCTGGCGAAGGGCTGTAGACTTCATTGATCGTGGCCACATTTGACGGATGGAGCGCCAGCTCGCCGCTCATCCCGATATTGCGGTCCAACAGCGACGACTTGCGCAGGCCGTCCAGGTCGCGCACCTGTTGCCAGACTCCGCCGATGGCCAGCTTCCCGGCGGCACGCGCCGCCATCACTGCGCGGGACTTGAAGTACAAGCTTTCGCGACCCTCCGGCGTCCAGATATAGCCCAGCGCACGCGCCACATCCGCATTCTTGGCCGTGGCGCCGACGATGGCCCCAACGCGATCGCGCTTGGCGATTTCATACGCGAGTTCGAGCGCTCGCGCCGTTTCCAGCAGAGGAATGACGCGCGTCGAACCGAGCGTCGCGCCGTTGCGGTACTCCGCCTCGGACAGCATCATTGACACGCAGTCCACATCCTCCGGGCCGCAAGGCTTGGAGATCACGATGCCTTCCACATGCTGGCCGACCACGGCGACGATGTCGTCGAAGTCATACAGATGCGGGCTGCGATTAATGCGCACGAAGATGCGCTGTCCCTGCTGTGCCAGCCACGCCAGCTTCGATTGCACGACGCCACGCGCCTCGACCTTGAGGTCCGGCGGCACACTATCTTCCAGGTCCAGAATGAGCGAGTCCGCATTGGACGTGATCGCCTTCTCAATCCAATCCGGCTTATTGCCCGGCACGAACAGCATCGACCGCACAGGCTTCATGACACCCATACTCATATTTCTCTCCCTCCCACTTATCTATCTAAAAAACGTTAGTTTTAAAGATTAAATCCGATGACTCAGCATGCGGATCTGCGCTGCGCTGGTTACTGAAGTCGGTTTGGTGGCTGGTCCGGCGCTGTCCGGTAGCTCAGACCATTCGGCCGCAACCTCCGCCACATGGCTTGACGTTTGGCGTCCAGGGGGGCTCGGGTCATTTCGCGTAACGTCGGAAATCCGGTGCTCTCTTCTCCAGGAAGGCCCGCACTCCCTCACGCGACTCTTCGGTGTCGTACATGTAAGACACCGTCTGCATGCCCATCCAACTGATGCCGCGGATGCTCTCACTGTCGGCATTGAAAGATCGCTTTGCAATCGCAAGCGCGGACGGGCTATGCTCCAGGATGCGCGCGCACCAGTCAGCGACTTCCGCATCCAGATTGTCATCGGGTACCACGGCATTGACCAGGCCCATCGCCTGCGCCTCGCGCGCCGGATAGCGCTTGCACAGGTACCAGATCTCGCGCGCCTTCTTCTCGCCTACGATTCGAGCGAGATAGGCCGTCCCGAACCCCGGATCGACCGAGCCCACGCGCGGCCCGACCTGCCCGAACACCGCCGACTCACTGGCGATGGTCAGGTCACAAACTGTCGCCAGCACATTGCCACCACCAATGGCGTAGCCCTTTACGCGGGCGATGACCGGTTTGGGCACGTCGCGGATTGCCGATTGCAGCGCTTCGACCTGCATGCCGATGGTGCCGCGCCCGCTATACTGGCCGCTGTGCGCGCTCTGGTCGCCCCCGGTGCAGAACGCACGGTCGCCGGCACCGGTCAGCACGATCACGCCGATAGCGCGATCCCAGCCTGCAGCGGAAATAACATCGATCAGTTCGTCGACGGTCTGCGCACGCATGGCGTTCATGACCTGCGGGCGATTTATCGTAATGGTGGCGACACGCCCGGAGACTTCCAGAACGATGTCCTCGTAGGGCTGCTTCATCATTTCTCCTGAGCTTGCGAAAGACCGCGCGCGCCGGCCGCTCGCGCGATGGCCCCGAGCGTGTCTGGATTGGCCAGCGACGACAGGTCGCCGGCATCCAGGCCCAGGTAGGCCGCGCGCACGGCACGGCGCATTATCTTCATGTTGCGAGTCTTGGGCAGATCCTCGACGAACAGCATTGCCGTCGGACGAAAGGCCGAGCCCAGTCCCGAAACCACGGCGGCGGACAGCAGCTTCTCCGTATCGGCATCGGCAGCCACACCCGGCATCAGCGTTGCCACCAGGCCGACGGTTTCGCCCTTGACCGGATCGGGCATGCCAATGGCGGCCACTTCCACCACCTTGCCGGTGGCCATCACCAGCGTCTCGATCTCTGACGGCCCGGTGCGCTTGCCTGCCACCTTCAGCGTGTCATCGGAGCGGCCAAGCACATACCAGAAGCCATCGTCATCGATGGCGGCGCGGTCGCCATGCATCCAGGTCCCGGGCATCCGGCTCCAGTAGCTGCTCAGGTAGCGCTCGCGGTCGTGCCACAAGCCACGGGTCAGTCCGATCGAGGGTGCGCGCAGCACCAGCTCCCCGACACCGCCCCGCCCCACCGACTTGCCGTTCTCGTCAACGATATCGGCGCCCATCCCCGGAACCGGCCCCGCGAAGGCGCACGGCTTGAGCGGATGGATCACGGTGCCGGTCACGATGCCCCCACCCACTTCCGTACCACCCGAGTAATTGATGATGGGCTTGCTGCTGCCGCACACTTTCTCGAACATCCAGCGCCAGGCGTCCACGGTCCATGCCTCGCCGGTCGATAGCGCCACGCGCAGCGACGACAGGTCATAACGCTCGACGTCCGCGCCGCCCAACGACATGAAGCTGCGCACAATGGTCGGCGCAATGCCAAGCACGCTGACGCCATGCTGCTCCATCAGGCGCCAGAAGCGGCCGCGATCCGGAAAGTCGTGCGCGCCTTCCGCCATGACGATGGTGCCGCCCAGCAGCGTGGTGCCATAGACCAGCATTGGACCGACCAGCCAGCCCATGTCGCTCAGCCATATGAGTCGGTCGCCGGCGCGCATGTCCGCGCAGAGTCCCATGTCGAGCGCCAGCTTGGCAATGAAGCCACAGTGCGAATGCACCGTGCCCTTGGGCTTGCCGGTGGTGCCCGACGTGTACATTAGCATCATCGGTGCCTCGGCCGGCATCTCGGTAGTGGGCGCATCGTCGGGCTGGCCTTCGGTCAGCTCATGCCACCAGTGATCGACACCCTCCTGCCATGCCACGTCGACGTCCCGGTTGCGCAGCACCACGACGTGCTTCAGCGTTGGTACGTCCGCACGGGCCACGTCGACGGTCTGCTTCATCGGGCTGACCTTTCCACGCCGTGTACTCGCATCTGCCGTCAGTACAGCGACCGCTCCGGCGTCGCGCAGACGGCCGGCAACAGCATGTGCGCCAAAACCGGAGAAGAGCGGGAGCACCACACCGCCAATCTTGGCGATTGCCAGCAGCGCTGCGGCAGCTTCGGGCACCATCGGCATGTAGACACCGATGGCATCGCCGGACTTGCAGCCGATCTGGCGTAGTCCGGCGGCAAGCCGGCTGGTCTGCGCATCGAGTTCGGCATACGTCCAGCGGCGCACGTTGCCATCTTCACCTTCCCACACCACCGCTTCGTGCGCGTCGCGCGCCGTGCCGCGATAGCGATCGAGGCAGTTGAGCACGGCATTGGTGGTGCCGCCCGTGCACCACTTTGCCCATTCGATGCCCTCGCTGGTATCGACCACTGACTCGTAAGGCTGGTAGAAGCGCAGGTCCATGTGCTGGATCAGTGCATTCCAGAAGGTCTCGGGGTGCGCAGCCGCCAGATCGAGCAACGCCTGGTAGCCACTGGGATCAGCACAGCCGACGCCAAGGCGGCGCATAAAGGCCGCCAGAGAGCTGGCTTGCGCGGCCTCCGGGTCGGGGCGCCATGCCACGTCGTAGGCTTGCCACGTTGCTTCCATCCATGTCTCCCGTATTGGTTGTTACCGCTTCGGTTTGCTTTGAATGGATGCTAGTGGAGAGAGCCTCTCGCGCTCAAGGCGTCACTGGCGAAGCGAAGATTCGCGATACGCGAATCCTCTCGCGAGCTCGGCGGAAGACCGGAAGAAGGGGGCACGTGCGGTCTTGCCTTGCATGTTAGCTGGACAAACTCAGCGAGCAAGTGCGCCACGCCTTGGTCCGGCTGTGTCTGTACGTCGTACTATTATAAGTGCCGCTAACAAAACCGTGTCATCGTCACATAGCTGTTGAGCGTTCTCATGTGTCATGACACGGAAGAAGATCAATAACGAATTGTGGAGTGAATTGCAGCCACTCTTGCCGCCAGTGGAGCTCTCGCCCAAAGGTGGCCGTCCAAGAGTGGACGACCGGGCCGCGCTGAACGGTATCTGTTCGTTCTGCAGGCCGGCATCCCGTGGGAGGATTTTCCGCAGGAACTCGGCTTCGGCTTCGGCAGCGGCATGACCTGCTGGCGTCGCCTGCGTGACTGGCAGGCCTGCGGAGTTTGGGGGCGTCTGCACCTGGCGCTGCTCACCCGCCTACGTGAACATGACCAGATCCATCGGAGTCGCGCGAGCATTGATGGCGCAGCGGTGGCCAGCCCCCGGCGGCGAGCAGACTGGCCCGAACCCCACGGATCGAGGCAAGCCCGGCAGCAAACGTCATCTCATCGTAGACCGGCGCGGCCTTCCTTTGGCGGTGATGGTGACCAATCGGCACGACTCAATTGTCTTCGAAGATTTGGTCGATGCAATACCAGCGGTGCCTGGCCTGTCCGGTCGACCGCAAAGCCGCCCAGACAAAATCCACGCCGACAAGGGCTATGACTTTGCACGGTGCCGCCGTCATCTGCGCAAGCGAGGCATCAGCCCACGAAGAAGAACGACCACCTCGGCAAACATCGTTGGGTTGTCGAGCGCACGTACGCCTGGCTTGCCGGGTTCGGCAAGTTGCGCATTCGCTTCGAACGTCGTCTCGATATCCATCGCGCTTTGCTCACGCTCGCCTGCGCCGTGATCTGCTCCCGCTTCGTTGAGGAGTTTTGTTAGATTGTATGGACGCCTCCCCCCGGCAACGGTGAGGTTCTCCCATGACGTTGGAATCGGGGGATCCTCGCCGCCACTGCATCGTTGTGCCAGAGTGGAAATGTCGAGTAACCACCTGAGCGGGAGGATCCGAAATGAAGCTTACCGGCATCAGTCGCCGGCTGCGGTCATCCTCACGGGCGATTTCGCCAATCGCGCGATCATATTCGGCCAGCCGGTCCTCGATCTTGCCGGCATGTTCCAGCAAGCCGCTAATGCATCGACGTGCCCAGCCTGGCAAAGCATCAAGGTGAGTTGCGATATTCCGACGCAGCTTCTCCGGGCTCTGTGGCAGCGCTACACCGAATTCCAGGAGCAAACCTCGCAGCCGGTTATAGATCGCGGTTCGCTCTTCGACGAAACCCTGCCGTGTCCGATGAAGGCAAAGCGTCGCCTGCTGGTGCTCGTCCTTGAGCGGCACAAAGCGCATACTGGGTCGCGTTACCGCTTCGCAGATAGCCGCGGCATCGGCGGCGTCGTTCTTGCCGCGTTTGCCGGACATCCGATAAGGGGCGACTAGCTTGGCTGCCATTAGCTTCACTGTGTGACCATACTGCTGGAACGCGCGCGCCCAGTGATGGGCACCAGAGCAGGCTTCCATGCCAATGACGCACGGCGCCAACTGGGCGATGAGCGCAACCAGTTGGTCACGCGAGACCTTCGGCTTGATTATGGCGTGTTCACACTATCTGAGTCCGTCGACGATGAGCGCAAAATTGATGAAGGCGATGAACATCACGTCCAGAACGACAGGAATGAAACCAAGATCGAGTGCGAGTTGTCGCGTCTCGTCGCCTTCATACGCCCTGTCCATTAGCAGGTGCAGAGGCCGATTGGCTGGTCCAAGGCTTTGTAGCAGGGCTCGACCCTGCGGTGCATCACCGGCCTGGCCGGGTGAAAGCGCGAACGTTATGGCCGTTCGAGCATCCGCGGCAACCATATGAATCTTGGTGGCCCATCCGCCCCGGGATTTTCCAATGGCTTGGGGTCCGTTTTTTTTAATGCACCGGTGCCGTCAGGATGAACTTCTACCGCCGTGCTATCCAGCGAAACCGCCTCGAGCTTGATGCGAACGATCTGCGCACGCTGCAATTCCGTGAATACGCGATCCAGCACGCCGCTCTTGGACCATCGGTTCATCCGCGTGTAGACCGTGTGCCACCGGCCGAAGCGCTTTGGCAACCCGCGCCACTTGCAGCCGTGCTCAGCAACATAAAGAATCGCGTTCAAAATCTGCAGGTTCGACATGCTCACGTTGCCACGCTGGCGGGGCAAACAGTGTTCAATCTGTCGAAATTGGGCTTCGGTGATTTCCATCACCGAAGGATACACCTAAATCCAATTAGTGTGAACACGCCCTTCTAGCACCACCCTCCCGGATTCATCAACTCCGTGGACGGCAAATACGTTCTTGGCAAGATCGATTCCGACGGTGACAATTGGCACGGACTTCCCCTCTTGTTGGTGTTGATGAAGTTTCGACACTCCATTATGGCACTTCGATGCCGATTCGCGGCTTCCGCCGCAGGCTCGGGACGGGGAAGTCCCTTTCATTCGTTAAGGCTACGCTGAATAAGCTGCTGATTTTTTGTGGAGCGGTTCGACGCGGAGCCTATTCGCTTTGAAAAATGGCTCTGATGACGAGATTTTGGCTTGCTGCGCCCCCCAACGGGGTGTGTTGGCGAGGCGCTCGCCCCGCACCCGCCCTTTATGGGCGGA
>JACXTT010004668.1_pt1 | contig 20268 bp, 16 predicted proteins | sample 9270951 | NCBI WGS metagenome assembly JACXTT01 (sample SAMN15532306, study PRJNA645909) | rock metagenome | isolation source: weathered quartz diorite | place: Puerto Rico | collected 2017-06-21
CCGCGAGCAGGTCGCTGCGCGTCACGACCCCGGCCACCTCTCCGCAGTCCATCACCACGAGGGCGTCGGCTCGCCGCGCCCGGGCCAGCCGCGCGGCCTGCGCCACGGAAGTCTCCGGCGCCAGGGCCACTGGCGCGCGCGTCATCACGTCGCCGACCGTCAGCCCGGTCAGGAGATCCTCCCAGTCGTAGGCGCGGATCTCCGGCACGCTCGAGGCGCCGGCCTCCCGGATGTCGCGCTCCGCGAGCATACCCACGAGCGCCCGGTCCCGGAGGACGGGCAGGTGCTGGATGCCGTGCCGCCGCATCAGGTCCCAGGCCGTCCCCATCGGGGTCGACTCCTCGGTCGTGATGGCGGGTCTCTTGAGCAGGGTCTTGAGATGCATAGGCTCCTTTCTAGGCCGAGCGGCGACACTCGGGGCCCGTCACCAGGACGGGCACCGCCGCGTGACGGAGGACGCCACGGAGATCGCCGGCGTCGGTGCCGCTCGCCACGAGGATGTCGGCGGACATCTCCGCGATGGCCGCATAGGTGGTCTCGACCGGTTGTCCGATCCGGACGCTCGTGACGGTGAGCCCGTCTTCCCGCAGGCGGGCCGCGGCCGGCTCGAGGTAGGCGAGCGCGGCGGCCCAGGCTTGCTCCTCGACATGGTCCGCGAAGGCCACAACCCGGCTCCCGTCCCGGATCGATGCCCCGGGCGGGTGGATCAGCAGGAGGTGGACGGTGCTGCCGGGGCCGCGGGCGAGCTGTCGCACCCACGCGAGCCCTCGCTCCCCGTTCACGGTGCCGTCGAGCAGTACGACGATCCGCTGGTACATGGGCGATCTCATGCGGCAAGCGTACCCGCTCGACGTTGCCGGGCGATCGCCGGAGGGATACTCTTTCGTGACATGAGCCGACGCGCCATCGACACGGTCTCGTCGGACCATCGTCACCATCACCCCCGAGCTTCCGTGCTCTGATCCCAGCGCGACGTGTCCGACTACGAGCTCATCGTCATCGGCAGCGGGCCCGCCGGCCATCACGCGGCGATCCAGGCGGCCAAGCTCGGCCGGCGGGTCGCGGTGGTGGAGCGGCAGGAGGACGTGGGCGGGGTGTGCATCAACACCGGGACGATCCCGTCCAAGACGCTCCGGGAGGCGGTGCTGTATCTCTCGGGCGTCCATCAGCGGGGCTTCTACGGGGTCTCGTACCGGCTCAAGCCGCAGGTCACCATGCAGGACCTGATGGTGCGCTGCCATCACGTCATCCAGCGGGAGATCGACGTCTACCGCGCGCAGTTCGGCCGCAACGGGGTCGACGTGCTGACCGGCCACGCCGCGTTCGAGGATCCCCACACGATCCGGGTGACGGGGGCGGCCGGTAGCGCGACTTACCGGGCCGACAACTTCGTGATCGCCACCGGCACCACGCCGGCGCGCTCGCGGGGCGTGCCCGAGGACCACCCCGCGGTCATCGACTCCGACGGCCTGTTCCGGCTGAGCGACGTACCCCGCAGCATGATCGTGGTCGGCGGCGGCGTGATCGGGGTCGAGTACGCGTGCATGTTCGCGACGCTCGGCGTCGGGGTCACCCTGGTGGACGGCCGCCATCGGCTGCTCGAGTTCCTGGACGCCGAGATCGTCGAGGCGCTGATCTACCACATGCGCAGCGCCGGGGTGACCTTTCGACTCGGTGAGATGGTGGAGCGGGTCGAGTGCCCGACCGACCGCCACGTGGTGGCCCACATGGCCAGCCACAAGCAGCTGCACGCCGAGACGCTGCTCTACGCGGCCGGCCGAACCGGCAACACCGCCTCACTCGGCCTGCCCGCGGCGGGCCTGGAGGCGGACGCGCGTGGGCGCCTGGCCGTGGACGAGACGTTCCGCACCGCGGTGGACCACATCTACGCGGCGGGCGACGTGATCGGGTTCCCGAGCCTGGCGTCGGTCTCCATGGAGCAGGGGCGGGTGGCCTCCGCCAACGCCTTCGGCATCCCGACCGTGACGCTGCCGTCGCTGTTCCCGTACGGGCTCTTCACGATCCCGGAAGTCTCCTTCGTCGGGCACACCGAGGAGCAGCTCACCCTGGCCCAGGTGCCCTACGAGGTCGGCATCGCCAACTACCGGGAGATCGCGCGGGGCGGGATCATCGGCGACACGATCGGCCGGCTCAAGCTGATCTTCCACCGCGAGAGCGGCGCCCTGCTGGGCGTTCACATCATCGGCGAGGGGGCCACCGAGCTGGTCCACATCGGCCAGGCGGTCATCGCGTTCGGCGGGACCGTCCGCTACTTCATCGATCACGTCTTCAACTACCCGACGCTCGCCGAGTGCTACAAGGTCGCGGCGCTCGCGGGGATCAACAAGATCAACGCCAGCTTCTAGGAGCCCGCGGCCTCCGACTCATGCGAGGGCGGGTGGGGCGTGATGCCCCAGATCTCCTCCGCGTACTGGCGGATCGTGCGGTCGGTCGAGAACTTGCCCATGTTGGCGGTGTTCAGGATGGACTTCCGCGTCCACGCCCGCGGGTCCCGGTAGGTCGCGGCGGCCCGGTCCTGGCACTCGAGGTAGGCGGCGTAGTCGGCGAGCAGCAGGTAGCGGTCCCCGCCCTCCAGGAGCGAGTGCACGATCGGCGCGAACCGCCCGGGGTCGCCGGGACTGAACGCCCCGTCGCGGATCATGTCGAGCGCGCGCCGGAGCTCGGGGTTCGCGCGGTAGTGCTCCCAGGGATCGTGGTGGGGCGTGAGCGCCGCGACCTCGTCGGCGGTCAACCCGAAGACGAAGATGTTGTCATCGCCCACTTCCTGGCGGATCTCCACGTTGGCCCCGTCCATGGTGCCGATGGTGAGCGCGCCGTTCAGGGCGAACTTCATGTTGCCGGTGCCGGAGGCCTCGGTGCCCGCGGTCGAGATCTGCTCGGACAGCTCGGAGGCCGGGAAGATCTGCTCGGCGAGCGAGACGCGGTAGTCGGCCAGGAACACGACCTTGAGCGCGTCGCCGACGACGGGATCGTGGTTCACGACGTCGCCGACCCCGTTGATCAGCCGGATGATGAGCTTGGCCATGTCGTAGCCGGGCGCCGCCTTCCCCGCGAAGACGACGGTGCGGGGGACGAAGGCGGAGGCCCCCTGGTCCTTGATCCGGTTGTAGAGCGTGACCGCGTGCAGCACGTTCAGCAGCTGCCGCTTGTACTCGTGGATGCGCTTGACCTGCACGTCGAATAGCGAGTCGGGGCTCACGCGGAGGGGGATCCCGCGGTGCTCGTACTGCCGCCGGATGATCTCCGCGAGCTGCACTTTCCGCTGGCGCTTCATGTCCCGCCACGCGTCCACGAAGGCGGGATCCGTGGCGAGAGGGATCAGCTTCCGGAGCTGGTAGAGGTCGGTGACCCAGGCGGTCCCGATCGCGCTCGAGACGAGCCGCGACAGCTCCGGATTGCTCTTGAGCAGCCAGCGCCGCTGGGTGATCCCGTTGGTCTTGTTACTGAACTTGCCCGGCCACATCTGGTCGAACTCGGGGAAGACGCGCCGCTTCAGGATCTCAGTGTGGAGCTCGGCGACTCCGTTGACCGCGTGGCTGCCCACGATGGCGAGGTGGGCCATGCGCACCCGCCGCTCGCCGTCTTCCTCGATGATGGACAGACGCCGGGCGCGGGCATCGTCGGGCCCGAACCGCTGGCGCACGCCGTCGAGGAACCGGCGGTTGATCTCGTAGACGATCTCGAGATGCCGGGGCAGCATGTGCCCGACCAGGTCGACCGGCCAGCGCTCGAGCGCCTCGGGCATCACGGTATGGTTCGTGTAGCCGAAGGTGCGGGTGGTGATGTCCCACGCGTCGTCCCAGCCCAACCGCTCGACGTCGACGAGCAGGCGCATCAGCTCCGGGATCGCCAGCACCGGATGCGTGTCGTTGAGCTGGATGGCCACCTTGTCGGGGAAGCGGTCGAAGGTCGCGTGGCGCCGCTTGTATCCGCGCATGATGTCCTGAAGCGTCGCGGAGACGAAGAAGTACTCCTGGGCGAGCCGCAGCTCCTTGCCCACGAAGACGTTGTCGTTCGGGTAGAGCACGCGGCAGATGTTCTCGGAGCTGTCGCGTGATTCGATCGCTCCGATGTAGTCACCCTGGTTGAACTCCTCGAGATTGAACTCCTGGACCGCCCGCGCGCTCCACAGGCGCAGCATGTTGACCGTCGAGGTGCCGTAGCCGGGGACCGGCGTGTCGTAGGGAACGGCCAGCACGTCCCGGGTGTCGACCCATTCGTTGACGAGGCGCCCCCGATCGTCGACGGACGTGCGCACCCGCCCGGAAAACTGCACGCGCAAGCGATCGGCGTCGCGCGGGATCTCCCAGGGGTTCCCGTAGCGCAGCCAGGCGTCGGGTACCTCCTGCTGGGCGCCCCCAACGACGCGCTGGTGGAAGATGCCGTACTCGTAGCGGAGGCCGTAGCCGGTCGCGGGATACCCGAGGGTGGCGAGCGAATCGAGGAAGCACGCGGCGAGGCGGCCGAGACCCCCGTTGCCGAGCCCGGCGTCCCACTCCGCCTCGCGGAGATCCTCGAGGCGGTAGCCCAGCGCGGCGACCGCGTCGCGGCACTCGTCGTCGAGCCCCAGGTTGACCAGGCTGTTCCCGAGGGTACGGCCCATCAAGTACTCGAGCGACATGTAGTACACGTGCTTGCCGTCCTGCTCCTGGTAGGCGGCCTGGGTCCGACCCCAGCGGTGGATCAAGCGGTCGCGTACCGCCAGGGCGAGCGCGAGGTAGGGCTCCCAGTCACCGTTCCGGTTCTGCGGGAGCTGGGCCAGGGTGTACTCGAGGTGCCTCAGGACGTCGCGCTTGAGGGCCAGCGCGTCCATGCCCGGACCGTCGTCCGGTCCTGCCCGTCGGGAGAACTCGGTGGTCGCCATGCTCCTAGATTCGCACGAGTGTCACGCCCTCGGCGTCCAGCCAGTCGCGGACCTTCTTCCAGCCGTCCGGATCTCTCCGCTCCCAGCCGTTGATGGCGGAGGCGGGGATGACGACCCAGGGCAGCCGGCTCTCGGCCACGCGACGCACCAGGAGCGCCATGTCCGTGTTCGGGGTCAGCTCGGCGATGAGATCCTCGGTGGTCATGGCGCGGCGCGCTCCGGGGCTCACGGTAGCGGCCCAAGATGTCGGCTTGATCACGTCGGGCTGACGACTTCGTGAAGCCAGGCCGGCCCGGGCCGTGCTACCTTACGGGACGCGCGCTTCCCCGTCACCACAGGAGAGATCCCGACATGGCCGATGCCGCCCTGCCCACCCGTGACCGCGTCGAGGGCTACTTCAAGGAGCTGAACAACTGGGGCCGCTGGGGGCACGACGACCAGCTCGGCACCGTCAACCTGATCACGCCGGCCAAGCAGGCGCAGGCCCAGCGGCTGATCAAGAAGGGCCGCACCGTCTCGCTCGCGCGCGACGTGATTCCGCGGCCGGTGTACATGTACCACATGACGTATCCATCGAAGCGCGAGCGCGCCAACGTGGTGCTCGACCGCTTCGACATGGTCTACCACGGCTTCTGGATCACCCACGTGGACGCCCTCTGCCACGTGGGCTGGGACGGGGAGATCTACAACGGCCGGCCGTTCGCGGAGAGCCTGACCACCGAGGGCGCGCTCTGGTGTCCGATCGACCCCATCTTCGACCGCGGCATCACCACGCGGGGCGTCTTCCTCGACGTCGCGGCCGGGCGCAAGGAGGGCTACGTCACGGTTGGCCGCCCGGTCACGCCGCGAGACCTGGAGGAGGCCGAGCGCCGCGCCGGCGTGAAGGTGGAGCCCGGTGACGTGGTGGTGGTGCGCAGCGGCGACGAGAAGTTCCGGCTCGAGAATCCCGAATGGAAGCCGCGCATCTCGGACCACCCGGGCCTGCACCTGTCCTGCCTCGAGTGGTTCCGCGAGAAGGACATCGCGGGCATCGCGTGGGACATGATGGACGAGCGCCCGAGCGGCTACCCGGGCTTCGGCATGTCCACCCACCTGGCGATCCCGTTCCTCGGCCTCGCCCTGATCGACAACTCGGATCCGGAGCGCCTCGCCAAGGCGTGCGCCGAGGAGGGCCGCAACGAGTTCCTCTTCACCGCCACGCCGCTGCGCCTGGTGGGCGCCACCGGCGCGCCGGCGCACCCGCTCGCCATCTTCTAAACGCGCCTTCGTTATCCACCTCCGGGGGTAGGACGTGAAAATGTCACCGCCAACGCCTCCCCGAGCAGCCGGCTAGGCCTCGTAGACCTTCTTGAGCTCGGCCTCGCCCCACTTCACCGCGTCCTCGGGCGACGTGCCCTGGACCGCCTTGGCGAAGATGTCGGTGATGATGTACTTCGTGTACACCTCGGTGGCCTTGGCGTTGGAGGGGCCGGCGTAGCCGATCATCCGGGAGCCGCGGGCCGCCACCCGGAACGGCTTGAGGGCGTCGTCCACCGTGTTCCACATCGGGTGGTTCTCCCAGGTGGTGGTGGCCCCCACGCTGTAGCCGTTCTCGATCGCGAACCACTTACCGAACTGCTCCTTGCCGTGCAGCCACTTCAGGAAGTCCTTGGCCGCCTTCTGATTCTTCGAGTACTTCATCAGCCCGTGGGAGAAGGGCACGAAGTAGGGGGCGGTGGGTCCATTCGGGCCGTCCGGGATGCCGAAGTGCGAGATGTCGTTCCACATCGGCTGGCCGGCCTCGTTCTTGATCTTGTCGGGATTGCGCTTGGCGAAGATGAAGATGGACGCCCCGTTGAGGGTGGCCGAGATCTCGTTGGCGTGGAAGGCGCGGTTGTTGTTGGTGTCGTCCCAGGCCAGCGCGCCCTCGTCGCACGCGTCCTTCCAGAAGCCGACCATCCACTTCACGGCCTCGAGCATGCCCTTCCCGTTGATCACGACCTTCTTGCCGCTCGCGTCGGTCTCGGCGCCCCCGAACGTCCACATGATCGGGTACGTCCACGTGGGCGCGTCGCCGAAGGTGTGGCCGAGGGTCTGCCCGATGGGCTTGCCCTTCTTCTTGAGCGCCATGCCGATCTTGCGGTACTCCTCGAGCGTGCGCGGCGGCTGGTTCGCGCCCACCTCTGCGAACCACGACCGCCGGTAGGCGATCAGGCTGCCACCGGTGCTGTAGGGCAGGGCCAGCCACTTCTTGCCGGCCTTGGCCGCCTTCTCGGAGTGCGAGTAGTACCCGCCCTGGTCCTTGGCCTTCCACTCGCAGAGGTCGGCGACGTCGGCGAGCCCGCCCTGATAGAGGTGGGGCCAGTTGTGGAGCATCATGATCACGTCCGGGCCCGAGCCGGATTGGATCGCGGCGGTGATCCGCGCCTGCAGGTCGTTGGCGTTGATCGTCTCGAGGGTCGCCTTCACCTTCATCTGCTCGCTGTACTCGGCCAGCTGCCGCCGCAGCTCGACGTCGCCCTCCGGAATGAAGTCGACCCAGTGCAGGAGCTTCAGCTCCGTGGTCTGGCCGAAGGCCGGCGCGCGCCGGGCGCCGAGTATGCCCTCGAGGCCGGCCGCGGCCACCGCGCCGCCGGCGGCGCCCCGCAGGAACGTGCGGCGATCGAACGAGTGAACGGACGGATAGCGTGGACGTGGGTCGGGCATGCGTGATCCTCCTCCGCTCGGCCGCGGGGCGCGGCCGAGGGCTATCGGGAAGAGCTGTCCGAGGACCGGATACGGGGGCATCGTTGCCTCCCTGGGGGTACCAACTCCGTTGTGTACGGTTCCCGAACGGTTGGCAGATCTGGCGGGATACTACTCCTCCCTAGCCGTCCAGCCAAGACGTGCTCCGGGGCTGCCTAGAAGCTCTTGCTATCGGCGGGAGGCCCGAGGAAACGCCTCCTCGGGCCATAGGCGCGGCACAGCGACTTGACAGGTGTAGCGACAACGCGCGCACTCGAGCAGAGCAGCCGTCATGCTCCCGATTTGACTCACGGTGTGAATCACCCTGAGCAGCTGACCGCACCTTGGGCACGGCCCCTCAACTGCGTCGGGCCCCAGAACGCATCGAACGGGCGTCTCCATGGCGCGTCCTCCTCGAGAAGGCGAGCTGGCAACTCTTGTGCCGTGAAAGCTTCCGACGCAATGGCGCGTGGATGCGAGCGAGGACGCGGGATCGCGGCATAAGAATTCCGTGTAAATCCTACAAAGCCTCGCCGGGTTGCGGGTAATTCTGACCCCGCGGTTGCCTCCTACCAGCGTCCGCCCCTCAACCCCGACCTGCCTCCGGCTCGCGGGTTCACCGCTCGCGGCGCGATCCGAGCCGCTCGCCCAGCCAGAAGACCGCGGGCAGCGCGAGGGGGGTGAGGATCAGCGTCGACGCGAGCCCGCCGACCACGACCGTCGCCAGGGGGCGTTGGATATCGGAGCCGATGCCGCGCGCGACCATCGCCGGCACCATCCCGAGCGCGGCCACGACGACGACCATGAGGACCGGCCGCAGCTGGCCGCGTGAGCCCTCGATCACGGCCTCGCGTAGCGAGAGGCCCGGGATCACGCGCCGCCGCTTGATCTCCGAGAGGTACAGCACGCCGCTCATCGCCGCCACGCCGAAGAGCGAGATGAAGCCCACCGCCGCCGACACGTTGAGGTTCATGCCACGGAGATAGAGCGCCACCAGCCCGCCCGCCAGGGAGAACGGCACCGTGACGAGGACGAGGGTGGCGTCGCGGGCGGCCCCGAAGCTGACGAAGAGCAGGACGAAGATGACGCCGAGCGTGATCGGCATGATGACGGCCAGGCGCTCGCGGGCGCGCGCGAAGTTCTCGAACTGCCCGCCCCAGTCCACGGTGTAGCCCGGGGGCAGCTTGACCGTCTCCGCGAGTCGAGCCTGGGCTTCGGCGACGAACCCGCCCTGATCGCGGCCTCGGATGTTCGTGCGCACCGCCATCGCGCGCTGGTTCTCGCGCCTCGCGATGATGGTCGCGCCGTCCGCGGTCCGGATGTCCGCGAGCTGGGTCAGCGGGACCCGCGCCCCGTCACGGGTGGGGATCAGGAGCTCCGCGATGGCTCCGGGGTTGGCGCGGGCCTCGGGGGCAAAGCGGGCGACCACGTCGAAGCGCCGATCGCCCTCGAAGACGCCGGTGATGGGGGAGCCCCCGAGGGCCAGGTCGATGACGTCCTGCACGTCACTCACGTTGATCCCGTAGCGGGCCACCCGCAGGCGGTCGATGACGATCCGGAGCTGCGCCTGGTCGGCCTCCTGCTCGATCGAGGTATCGGCCGCGCCCGGCACGCGCCTCAGCACCTCGAGCGTCCGGGCGGCCAGGGTTCGCAGCTCCTTCAGGTCCGGACCGCTCAGGATGACCGCGAGGTCCGCCGACGATCCGGTCACGATCTCGGTCGCGGTATCGATGATCGGCTGGGTGAAGTTGAACGTCGCCCCCGGGATGCTGGTGGTGAGCCGGCGTGACAGGTCGTCCACCAGCTGCGCCTTGGTCCGGCCGCTCGTCCAGGCATCGTATGGACGCAGATCGACCAGCAGCTCATTGCGATTGGGCCCGAACGGATCGGTCCCCGAATCGTTCCGCCCGGTCTGGGACGCCACCAGATTGACCTCCGGCGACTCCCGGATCAGCAGGCGGATCTGGCGGGCCAGATCGGCGGACTTCTCCAGGGAGATCCCGGCCGGCAGGTTGGCCCGGATCCAGATGACGTCCTCGTCGAGCTGCGGGAGGAACTCGGTCCCGAGCCCGGTGCCCAGGTAGACCGCGCATCCCACCGCCAGTCCGGCGCCCGCGACCGTCCATGCCGCGTGGTCCACGACGACGCCGATGGCCCGCCCGTACCACGCGGTGATCGCCTCGAGCATCCGGTGGCGCCGGATCCTCCCCCCGCCCCGGAACAGGTACGTCGCGAGCGCGGGGATCAGGGTCAGGCTGAGCACGAGCGAGCCCAGCAGCGCATAGCAAACCGTGAGCGCCATCGGCGTGAAGAGCCGGCGCTCGACGCGCTCGAGAGTCAGGAGCGGGATGTAGGCCGCGATGATGATCAGCAGGGAGAAGAGGATCGGCCGGTGCACGTCGAGCGCGGCGCCGGCGACCGCCGCCCGGGTCTCCTCGCCGGCCCGGTTCCGCTCGCGCTCCGACAGCGCGTGCACGATCCGCTCGACCATCACGATGGTCCCGTCGACGATGATCCCGAAGTCGAGAGCCCCGATGCTGAGGAGACTCAGCGACACGCCGCTCGCGTACATGCACACGAGCGCGAAGAGCAGGGAGAGCGGGATGATGATGGCGGTGAGCAGCGCGGCCCGGACGCTCAACAGGAACACGAGCAGCACCGCGACCACGATGAAGAACCCGGCCATGAGGACGTGGGACACCGTGTGGAGCGTGCTCTCCACGAGATGGGAGCGGTCGTGAATCGCCACCACGCGGACGCCCTGGGGCAGACGCGTCGCGTTCAGCTCGTCCACCGCCGCGCGCAGGCGGGGCAGGACCTCGCTGGGATTCTCCCCGCGGCGCATGAGGACGATGCCCTCGACCCCCCCGGGCCCGAGGGGCTGATCGTCCATCGCGAAGACCCCGGTCTGCGGGAGCGTGCCGACCTGCACCCGGCCGATGTCGCGGACGAAGATCGGGACGCCCTTCGGGGCGTCGAGCACGATGTTCTCGATGTCGGTGCCCGACCGGATGAGTCCCGAGCCGCGGATCGGCAGCGCCTGCTGTCCCATCCGGAGCAGGGCGCCTCCCGCGTTGCGGTTGTTGTTCTTCACCGCGTCCGCGACCTGCCGCATGCTGAGCCGGTACTTGTCGAGCGTCCTGGGGTCGACCTGGATCTCGTACTGGCGGACGAGGCCCCCGAACGCCGCCACATCGGCCACCCCGGGCACCTGGAGCAGCCGGGGGACGACCACCCAATCCTGGAGCTCCCGAAGGCTCATCGCGTCGTAGCCGGCGCCTACCAGCACGTAGCGGTAGAACTCGCTGACGCCTCCCGACAGCGGGCCAAGGGACGGCGTCACGCCCTCGGGAAGCTGCGCCGTCTGGACCCGCTCGAGCACGAGCTGACGGGCCAGATAGTCGTTCGTCCCATCCTCGAACGTCAGCTCGACCACGGACAGGCCGAAGATGGTCCGGGAGCGCCGGGAGATCACGAAGGGCGTGTTGTTCAGCGCCCGCTCGATGGGTACGCTGACCTGCTGCTCGACCTCCTCCGCCGCGAAGCCGGGGTAGAGCGTGATGACGACGACGGTCGGGTCGGTCAGATCCGGGTAGGCTTCGACCTTGAGGTGCCGGAAGGCCCACACGCCGGCACCGACCAGGATCAGCGCCGCGGCGACGATGACGAGCCGACGGGCGAGCGCGAACTGGACGAGTCGAGCGACCACGACGCCTCGCGAGGAGGACTAGCGGTCCTTGAGCAGCACGGCCCCGTCGACAACGACGCGGTCGCCCGCCTGGACTCCGCTGAACACCGGGACGCGCTCTCTCTCGGGAGGACCCACGGTCACCTGGCGACGCTCGTACTGCCCCGGGCTCCGCTCGGCGAAGACGGTGCTTCGCCCGTACTCCTGGATGATCGCGCCGGGAGGCAACACCGGCATCTTCCTCGGGACGCCGGCGTGGCGGACGCTACCAAACATCTCTGGCCGGAACCGGCCCAGCGGGTTGAGCAGCTCCACGTGGACCTTCAGCGTCCGGGTCTGCGCATCCAACACGTCCCCGATCCGTGCGACATGGCCCGTAAAGACCTCGCCGGGGAAGGCCACGAGGCTGATCGTTACTGGCTCGCCGATGTGGATGAGCCTGATGAACGGCTCGGGGACATCGGAGGAGATCCATACCGTGCTCAGATCCACGATCGACATGAGTGGGGCGGTGGTGTCTGTATGGAATGAAATCGCAGCCCGGTATTCCGCAGGGGCGACGTTCAGCTCGAGGACTTGCCCGGTGATCGGCGCTCGCACCAGGACGGGCTGCCGGAACTCGCCCGGCTTCAACTCGAGTAGTTGGAGCTTCCTCCACGTCTGCTCGCGAACGGCTTGGGCGATCTCATAGTTCGACTTGGCCATCGCCTGGTCGTTCTGGGCCTGGAGCAGATCCTTTTCGGCGATGGCCTTGTGCTCGTAGAGATCGGTCGCGCGCCGGAGATCGACGTCGGCCTTCTGGAGAGCGGCCTTCGTCTGACGCTCGGTCGACTCGGCCTGGAGATGGGCGGACACGGCGGCGTCGCCGTCGGGACTATCCATCGTCAGGAGCGGCTGGCCCTGCTCCACGTGGTCGCCGAACTTCACCAGGACCTTCAGGATGCGGCCGCCGACCTGTGGCAGGACCCGTGAGATGCGGTTCGGATTGATGGCCACTCGCCCCGGTGCGACGACCTCGTCGGTCGGTATCTCAGCGAGCTCGACGAGCCCGACTCGCAGCTGCTTGGATTGAGGCGACTCGGGCGGAACAACGACGATACCGGGAGACTGGGAGGAAGAGGCGGTGGAGGTCTGGACGGCTTCTCCTTTCCCCTCTCCTCGCCCGCATCCGGCGGCGATGGACAACGCCAGCAAAAAGAGCGCCCAGGCGATGAGTCGCGTCGGCACGGGCCTCAAGGCGGCCAGGCCGGGCATGATCAGTTCTCCAGCGAGGTGATCTCGTTGGCCCCGACGGCCTGGCGCTCTCGGACCGTCGGATTCGCGCGCGCGGCCAGGCTCACCGCCTTCTCCAGCGACCGGCGCGTTACCGGGCCCTGGGCGGCGGCTCCCCCGGCGGCGGCCAGCACGAGCACGCAGCACCGCGCCTGCGGCGCATCTGCTGTTCATTCGCCCTCTCGGCCAGCCTTTGCGGGTGATGTGGAGCGACCGGGTGAGTGTAGCGAGTCACACCTGAAGAATTCCTGAAGGCCACGTGAATTTTTATTCAGCCAGGTCAGGCACGGCGGCGGAGCGCGCGGCCCGATGACTACTGCGGTGATCGACCGGGGGCTCCCACTTGGCCGGCGGACGGACACGGGTCTACAAGCTTACGAACAGGGCGAGAGCGGCCGCGGTCATCACGGCAACGGACAACCAGCCGAGCGCATTCAACCCGATTCCGTTGACGTGCCGCCCCATGATGCGCGGGCTATTGCCGACCATCAGCACCAGGACGAGCAGGGGCGGCGCCAGCACCCCATTGACGACCGCCGACCAGAAGAGCGCTCGCACGGCGTTGAGGCCGAAGAGATCGAGGCCGATCCCGGCGAGCACGCCACCCGTGAGCAGCGCATAGAAGGGTCGTGCGCGCCGGAGCGGAAGATCCAGCCCGATGCACCACCCAAGCAACTCCGCTACCGCATAGGCGCCGGATCCGGCGAGCACGGGGATCGCCAGCAGCCCGGTGCCGATGATGCCGAGGGCATACAGGACGTACGCGCCGCTCCCGGCGAGCGGGCGCAGGGCCTCCGCCGCCTGCCGTGCCGTCTCGATCTCTCGGACGCCGGCCGGATGGAGCGTCGATGCCGTCGCGACGATGATGAAGTACATCACGAGGTTCGATAGAATCATGCCGCTGGTGACGTCGACGCGCGCATTACGGAGCAGGGGATCGTCAGCACCCGCCGCGCGTCGCGGGGCGTGACGGCCCGCTTCGAGCTCCTCGACCTCCTGGGAGGCTTGCCAGAAGAAGAGATAGGGCGAGATCGTCGTCCCCAGCGTCCCCACCAGGGCGCTCCAGTACGACGACTGCCAGCGCACGCTCGGGAGCAGGCTGGCCACCATGACGTGGACCCAGTCGGGACGGGCCAAGAACGCGGTCAGCATGTAGGCAAAGAGGCTCAGGGTCAGCCACTTCAACCATCTCGCCAGCGAGGCGTAGCGGCCGAAGACCATCACGAGCAGGATCACGGTGCCGTAGGTCGGGATCAGCCGGCAGCCCGGTCAGCATCTCGGTAACCTCGGCCATGCCGGCGAGATCGGCGCCGATGTTGAATCCATTGGCGACGAGCAGCAGTCCGCAACAACCTACGAGTAGACAACGAGGCCAGTAGCCACGGGCCGCGGCGATCACGCCCTTCCCGGTGACGAGCCCGATCCGCGCGCAGATCAGTTGGATGGCGATCATCAACGGCGTGCTCGCGGCCGCCGTCCACAGGAGGTCATATCCGAACGAGGCGCCGACGATCGAATACGTGGTGATCCCGCTCGGATCATCGTCGGCTGCCCCGGTGATCAAGCCGGGGCCGAGGGAACGGAGGTAGCCTGTCAGAGACAGGCCGGGCACCTTGTCGGCTCGACCCGTCGCGTGCCTTCCTGAGGCGACGGATTCATACGAGGACGGAAGTCCGACGGGATCCCCGTCCTTCACTGGCTCGTGCACCTGTCCACCCCCGGTCTCTGGTCTCCGACGTCACTCCAGCGCCCGCAGTGTAACGAGTCGCGCCTGAAGAATTCCTGAAGGCGGAGTGAATCAGGGCTCAGGCAAGCGGCAGGTGGACCGTGAACGTCGCGCCTTTCTCCCCCGCGGCTTCCACGGAGATCCGCCCGCCCTGGCGCTCGACCAGCGCGCGGGCGATCGCGAGCCCGAGCCCGACGCCCGGGGCGTCGGTCGCCCGCGATGCCCTGCCGCGATAGAAGCGCTGGAAGAGTCGGGGGATGTCCTCCGGAGAGACTCCGGGCCCGGTGTCGGAGACGGCGATGATCGCGTCCGCCCGCCCCGCGGTGACCGTGACCCTCACCTCCCCGCCCGGAGGCGAGAACTTCACCGCATTGTCGAAGATGTTGGCGAGCGCGACTTTCGCCGCGACAGGCGCGGCGTTCACCAGGAGCTCCGTGATGTGCTCCACCACGACGACGATGGAGCGGCGCTCGGCTTCGGGCGTGACCGCCGACACGGCCGCCCCGAGGATTTCACCCACCGAGACGGGTTGGGCCGGCTCGGGCTCCTGCCGGGCATCGATGCGGGCCAGCTCGAGAAGCTCCTCGGTCAGGCCCTGGACGCGCTGGACCTCGTCGAGACACGACCGGAGCGTCTCCTCGTATTCGGCCATCGCCCGGGGGCGGCGGAGCGTGACCTCCAGCTCCGCCCGGAGGCGGGACAGGGGCGAGCGGAGCTCGTGCGAGGCGTCCGCGGTGAACCGCCGCTGGATCTCGAAGCTCCGCTCGAGGCGCTCCAGCATCTCGTTGAGGGTCTCGACCAGCCGTCCGATCTCGTCTCGGGTACCCGGGTGGGGCAGGCGCTCGCCGAGGTTCGCCTCGCCGATCTGGCGCGCCCGCGTCACCATCCGGTCGATCGGTCGCAGGGCCTTGCGGGCGAGCAGCACGCTGGTCAAGCCGATCCCGGCGAGGATCACCACCGACATGGTGAGGAAGAGCCAGCGGCCGATCCGCAGCACCGCGTGTGCGTCATCGAGCGACATCGCGACCTGGACCGCGTAGCGCTTCGGGCCGATCGCGACCGGGAGGGACACCATCCGGACCGGCTCTTCCCCGAAGTCGGTGACCGTCCAGAACACGGTCTCCCCGGCGAGCAGGCGCGCCAGGAGCGCGGGGGGGTTCGGCAAGCTGGCGGTGCCGAGGGTCCCGCTCCGCGCGACCACGCGGCCGTCCAGGTCGGTGATCTGAACGAACTTGTCGAGCCGCGCGAACGACGGCGGGCCCGCCCCGGCCGCGATCTCGTGCACGCGCGGTCGGGACGGATCGCCCTGGAGCGCCGCCGCCTCCGTCGAGGCCAGCGTCAGGATCGCGTCGTCGATGATCTCGCCCAGCACCACGCGGCGAAGCGCCCAGTCGGCGCCGAAGGCGGCCAGCGCCAGCATGACCGCCAGGACCACCACCTGGCCCAGCCAGAGCCGAGTCTTGAAACTGGGCGGTCTCATTCGTCCGCGGGCTCCTCGAGGAGCCCCAGCCGGTACCCGAACCCGCGCACGGTATGGATGAGGGGCCCGCTCCGGCCGCGATCGATCTTCTTCCTCAGATGGCTGACGTGGGCGTCGACGAGGTTGTCGATCACTTCGGACGCCTCGTCCCAGACGCGCTCGACCAGGCGGGTCCGGCTGACGATCTCGCCGGCGCTCTGCATCAGCACCTCGAGGATGGCGTACTCCTTGGAGGTGAGCGCCAGCGCGGCGCCGGCGCGGGTCACCCGGCGGGTCGCCGGGTCGAGCGTCAAGTCGGCGACCCGCAGCACGGCGGGGCGGGCGAGACGTGAACGCCGGAGCAGGGCCCGGATGCGGGCGAGCAGCTCGGCGAAGGCGAACGGCTTCGTCAGGTAGTCATCGGCGCCGGTGCCCAGCCCGTTGACCCGATCCGCCAGGCTGTCACGCGCGGTCAGCATCAGGATCGGGGTGGAGACGTCGCGGGCGCGGAGCGCACGGCACACCGCGATCCCGTCCTTGCCGGGCAGGAGCCAGTCGAGCACGATCACGTCGTACTCGTTCACGGTGGCCTGTTCCTCGCCGTCCTCCCCGGTGAGGGCGACGTCGATCACAAAGCCTTCCTCCTGAAGCCCCTTGGCGAGCAGCTTCGCGGCCTTCCGGTCGTCCTCGATCAGCAGCACCCGCATCGCTGGCCTATCGTAGCGCCCCCGGCCCCGCGCGGCACAACCTGAAGGGAAATTCAGGCTGGCTTCAGGTGATCTTCACTCGCGTCCCCGTAGGCTTGAGAAGCAACCCGTAGCCACTTCATTCGAGGCCATTCGGGAGGGATCGAGCCCATGAGAGCCCACGCGCATTGGCACTGGCGGACCCACGTCGCGGGAATCCTGCTCGGTGCGGCGGCGGCCTCCATGACCACCGGCGAGTTCGTCGAGGTCCAGAAGCTGTCACCCGATGACCTCCGCGCTCGATTCGGGCTTCCCGCATCGTGCGATCCATCGGTGACCGCCCTGTCGACCGATCCGGCCGTGAACGTGATGACCGTCGCCATCGATTGCCGGCCCCGACCCGGCTTCACCGCTCCTCCCGGGCCGGGTGAACGTCAACGGCCAGCGCGCCCTCCCGCGAAGGGATCCTGAGCGGCGCTCCTCCGGGCGGCTATAATGCGTGAGCCGCCGCTTCGGAGAGAGGGGACAGATGGACAACGGTCGCCGGCACCGTCGCGAAGAGCGCGTTCACCACTCGCACGGGTCCCATCCGCACACGCACGGCTTCGTTGATCCTGAGATCGTCTCTTCCCGCCGGGGACTGTGGGCGGTGAAATGGTCCTTCGTGGGCCTGCTGCTGACCGCGCTGGTCCAGATGGTCGTCGTGGTCGTGTCGGGCAGCGTCGGCCTGCTCGCGGACACGATCCACAACTTCGCCGACGCGGCGACCGCCATCCCGCTGGGGCTCGCGTTCTGGCTCGGCCGGCGCGGGATGACCGGGCGCTTCACCTACGGCTGGGGCCGGGTGGAGGACTTCGCCGGGTTCGCCGTCATCGTGACCATCCTGGCGAGCGCCGTCGTGGCGGCCTACCAGTCCGTGCAACGCCTGCTGCATCCGCAGCCCGTGGACTTCCTGTGGGCCGTAGTGGGAGCCTCGGTGGTGGGATTCGTGGGCAACGAGGCGGTCGCCATCTTCCGCATTCGGGTGGGACGGCAGATCGGGAGTGCCGCCCTGGAGGCCGACGGGTACCACGCACGCATCGATGGGTGGACAAGCCTCGCGGTGCTCGCGGGGGTGATCGGCGTCTGGCTCGGGTATCCGCTGGCCGACCCGCTCATCGGGCTGTTGATCTCCGCGGCGATCCTGGTCCTGGTCTGGCAATCGGGCCGATCGGTGGGACTTCGGATGCTCGATGCCATGGAGATCGAGACCCTGGATACGATGCGGCACGCCGCCGGCCACGTGCCGCGCGTCGAGGAGGTCACCGACGTACGCGGCCGGTGGGTCGGCCACCGGATCTATGCCGAGATCAGCATCACGGTGCCGGCCTCGATGTCCGTGCGCGAGGGTCACGAGCTGGCCAAGGAAGTGCAGCATCAGCTCATGCATCACGTCGCTCACCTCGGGAACATCAACGTGCACGTGGACCCTTCGGGCGAGGGTGGTCGCGCGCACCATCGGATCGCTCCGCACTCGCACGACGGGCTTCCGACCCACGCGCACGACTGATTGGTCGCCGGTATGGTAGGGTAAGGGCGCCAGAGGGGAGTAGCAGTCCCGGCACGTAGCCGGGACCTCGGGCCAACCTGCTAGGCGGCTCGGCCGCCTTGGCCCCAGGGCTCAGCGAGTTTGCGAGACCTTTGGCGGGACGATCGCCCCCGGGGTCGATCCCGCCAGAGGTCTCTTCGCTTTCCCGGGGGCAAGGAGGCCGAGCCGGATGATGGCCCTGTGGACCTCGTTTGCGGTGGTGTTCCTCGCCGAGATGGGCGACAAGACCCAGCTGCTCGCGCTGGCGCTCGCGTCCCGGTATCGCCGTCCCTGGACCGTGATGTTCGGCATCCTGATCGCCACGGTTGTGAACCATGCGCTGGCCTCTTCCGTCGGCGTTTGGGTAGCGGGACGGCTGTCACCCTCGCGGGTCGCCTGGATCCTGGCAATCGGATTCATCGGCTTCGGGTTCTGGATCTTGATCCCGGACCACGCAGGAGACTCGGGGAAGGAGCGCGGTTGGGGCCCGCTGCTGACGACCTCGGTTCTCTTCTTCCTCGCGGAGATGGGTGACAAGACCCAGTTCGCCACTCTGGCGCTTGGAGCGAGGTTCCACTCGATGGCCTCGGTGACCGCCGGCACCACGCTCGGCATGCTGGCCGCGGACGGGCTCGCGGTGTTCGCTGGCCGGCGCCTGACCGCAATCGTGCCCATGCGGGTGATTCGGTGGATCGCCGCGGCCTTCTTCTTCGCCATCGGGGTCGGCACGATGGCTGGAACCGGCAATTGGCTGAGGCCCTGAGGGCCGACCGCGCGGGCCCGCGACGCCTACTTGACGCCACGGCCTCGTGGGCCCTACGGTTCTCGCCATGACCAAGCCCGGTCCGCGCCGGCTCGCTCCGCTCATTCTCTTCTGCCTCGCGCCACTGCTCGGCTGGCCCGTGGGCGCCGCCTTCGCGGCAGAAGGCGAGATGCGCTGGGGCCTCCATGCCACGCTGGCCGCCGAGTGGCTCGACCCGGCCGAGACCGAGGCTTTCAGCACTCCGTTCATGGTGCTCTACACGATCCACGATGCGCTCGTGAAGCCGATGCCGGGCGGGCTCAACACCCCGAGCCTGGCCGTGTCGTGGCAGGAGTCGAAGGATCACCTCTCGTACACGTTCACCCTGCGCAAGAGCGCGCGCTTCCACAACGGCGAGCCGGTCACCGCCGAGGACGTGAAGTTCTCCTTCGACCGCTACAAGAGTGCGAGCGCCATGCTGCTGAAGGAGAAGGTGAAGGAGGTGCAGGTGCCCGCGCCGAACCAGGTCCGCTTCGTGCTGAAGGAGCCGTGGGTCGTGCCGAAGAAGTACACGCAGCAGGTGGGCGAGGACGGCTTCAAGACCGCGCCGATCGGCGCGGGGCCGTACAAGGTGGTCTCGTTCAAGCCCGGCGGCGAGATCGTCCTGGAGGCCTTCGAGGGCTACTGGCGCAAGGCGCCCCCGGTGAAGCGGCTGGTCGTGCGCTCGATGCCGGAGGAGACCACGCGCGCGGCCGCGCTCCGCAAGGAAGGCGGGGCCGGGCTGATCCCCGGGTTCTCGGACTCCGCGCCCGCCGAGGATCTCGAGCTCAAGGCGCGCTGAGAGGCCCCGTGGCCCAGTACTCGCTCGGCATTGACATCGGCGGGACCTTCACCGACCTGGTGGTCTACGACCACGACACCGGGGCGAGCCACAGCCGCAAGGTCCTCACCACCCACGACGACCCCGCGCGGGCGGTGGCCGCGGGGGCGGCCGCGCTCCTCGCCCAGGCCCGGCTCGACCCCGCCGCGTTCTCTCGGACCGTCCACGCCACCACGCTGTTCACCAACGCGCTGATCGAGCGCAACGGCGCGGTGACCGGCCTCATCACCACCGCGGGGTTCGCCGACACCCTCGAGATCGGGCGCGAGCGGAAGTACGAGCTGTACGATCTGGCCATCGCCAAGCCGGAGCCGCTCGTGCCGCGGCATCTGCGACTCGAAGTGGCCGAGCGCACGAGGGCGGATGGGCGCGTCGTGCGCCGGCTGGACACGCGCATGCTCGCCGCGCGCGCGGCCGCGCTCGCGAAGGCGGGGGTCGGCTCCATCGCGGTGGTGTTCCTGCACGCCTACGCCAACCCGCGCCACGAGGCGGAGGCCGCGCGGCTGATCGCGCGCCGGCAGCCCGGCATCGCGGTCACCACCTCGCACGAGGTGGCGCCCGAGATCCGCGAGTACGAGCGCGCCTCCACCACCGCGGCCAACGCCTACATCAAGCCGCTGGCCCAGAAGTACCTCGCGCTGATGGCCCAGCGCGTGGCGG
>JACXTT010004669.1_pt1 | contig 20262 bp, 10 predicted proteins | sample 9270951 | NCBI WGS metagenome assembly JACXTT01 (sample SAMN15532306, study PRJNA645909) | rock metagenome | isolation source: weathered quartz diorite | place: Puerto Rico | collected 2017-06-21
CCAACGTCGGGACCGGGTTCAATGCGCTCTATTCCGTTGCATGCGCTTCCGACTCGGACTGTTGGGCTGTGGGATTTGAGAATGGCGGGAGTCTCGCCCAGACGCTGATCGCAAGATGGGACGGCAGCTCGTGGACAATTCATGACTCGCCCAATGTGGGGAGCCAGCACAATGTTCTGAACGCCGTGGCCTGTGTCTCTTCATCGGATTGTCGAGCCGTTGGTTACAGCGGAGCCGCCGGCGCCAAGAGTTCCCTGGTCGCGCATTGGGATGGGACCGCGTGGACCGCTTCCGCCCTGGCGAACGCGCCTCTTGCCCTGGAGAACACGCTCCTGAGTGTGACGTGTAACTCCACATCGGACTGCTGGGCTGTTGGCGATTCGTACAACGGAACCGTCCATCAAACGCTCATCGAGCAGTGGAACGGATCGGCCTGGACGAGCCCGGTTACCCCGAACGGCGGAGTTGATAATTATCTATCGCGTGTGATGTGCGCATCGACGTCGGACTGCTGGGCAGTCGGACAGTCGAGCAACGCTGCCGTCGACCCGCAGCTCTTCGATCAAGATTTGATCCTGCACTGGAACGGTTCTGCCTGGTTACTCAGTGCGGCGCCGGCGGACCAGGCCACCACTTACGCTAACGATCTCGCCGGCGTGGCCTGTGCCTCCGACTCTGAATGCTGGGCCGTAGGCGTGATCCAGCCCGGAGGATCGAACCCATCGAACAGGGCACTCATCATACGATGGGACGGAACATTGTGGACATCGGTCGCGCCCCCGGACGTTCCGACATCATCGTCCGACTCCCTCTACCGCGTTTCGTGTGTATCGGTATCCGACTGCTGGGCGGTGGGCTTCGACTTCTACGGGACGATAGCGCGCAGCCTGATCATGCACTGGGACGGGACAACCTGGACGATAAAGGATTCGCCTAACACGGCGGTTGATCGAAGCAACTACCTGAGCGACGTGACCTGTGTTTCAGCAACCGACTGCTGGGCGGTTGGCCAATCGAGCGACACTCTCGACCGCGCCCGACAGGCCCTGGCCATGCATTGGGACGGCACAACCTGGTCCATCATGAATCCCTCCAACGTGAACACGAGCCAGGCCGCCGAGACGACCATGGAGAGTATCTCGTGCGTCTCTACGTCAGACTGCTGGACGGTCGGGTTCACCAGCATCACTCAGGATCCGCGGCTTGCCCCTTGGATCCAGCATTGGAATGGCCAGGCTTGGACGTCGTTTCCCGCGCCGCCAGCGCAGTACAACCCAACTTCAGACAACATCCTCTACGGTGTTTCCTGCTCCTCGACGTCCGATTGTTGGGCGGTCGGAAGCCAGGGGACAGTCCCAGTCCAGACGCTGATCGACCACTGGGACGGAACATCCTGGTCGGCTGTAGCGTCCCCGAACACGTCCTCCGCAGTCGACAATATTCTCTCGGCGGTGACATGCTCGGCCGCAACCGACTGTTGGGCCGTCGGTAGCTCGGATAACTATGGTCAGGCCCTCATTGAGCGCGGGGACGGAACTTCATGGAGTATCGTGACTTTACCTCAGACGAGCGAAATCCTGACTGCTGTGACATGCGTGTCGGCAACCGATTGCTGGGCTGCCGGCCCTTACTATACTCCGAATCCGCCCGCTCAAACCCTGTTGATGCATTGGGACGGAGCCGCTTGGACCAAGGTGGCATCTCCCAATACGGGCGTTACGCGGTCCAACTACCTGTCCGGCATCGCGTGTGCGTCGTCGACCGCGTGCTGGGCCGTTGGGGAATATTCCGCGGGGAGCAACAATCAAACCCTCATTTTAAGCTACACGCCGAACCCGCTGGTGAGCGTTGTCTCGCGAAAGACTCACGGCAGCGCAGGCACGTTCGATATCGATTTGCCGCTCACGGGCAATCCAGGCATTGAATGTCGGAGTGGGGGCGCGAACGGCGATTATACGATGGTATTCACTTTCGTGGACACACTCGTCAGCGTCGGCGCTGCGGTCGTGACGAGCGGTACGGGATCGGTTAGTAATAGCGCAATCGGGCCGAGCGGGAACCAATACACGGTGAATCTCACCGGCGTGACCAATCAACAGTATATTACCGTTAGCTTAGTCGGCGTAACCGACGCGGCAGGCAACGGCGGCACGGTTTCCGTGACGATGGGCGTGCTACTTGGAGATATGAACGCGAGTGGTCGAGTGGATGCAGGAGATGTTTCTTTGGTGAGGCGACAGACTTTGCAAACGGTGACTTCCTCTAATTTCCGAGAAGACATTAACACCAGCGGCCGCATCGATGCCGCCGATGTCTCCATTGCCAGACAACAGACACTGACTTCGCTTCCTTAGTTGGACCAAGGCACGTCCGTTTGTTTTCACAGTTACGATTCTTACTTTGTAGAAACCGTCCACATGGAATCGGGGACATCGTGAAGAAAAATACTGCTTGCCAATCCAGCGTGTTCAATGCACGCACGTTACTCGCTTTTTCCCTTTGGTCAGCCAGCGCACTGCTTTTTACGTTGCCGCTCGTCCGGCACCAGCCGCCACTTTCCAAGGCATCGAACGCTTCTGTTAACTCCAGGATCTCCGACTTCAATAAGTTGCCGCTCTCATTCGAGCCGAACGAGGGGCAGACTGATCCGGCGGCGCGTTTCCTAGCACACTCCGGAAGAGGCACGCTTTATTTCACGCCTTCAGAGATTGTGCTAGTGCTTAGCGGAGCAAGACGGACAAGCAAGGATCAATTAGAAGCGGTCCCATCGAAAGTCGCTTTCACTGAGAACCGCGACTTGGCAACCTCCTTCCAGGTTTTGCGGCTGCAATTCGTAGGGACCAGTCCTGCGTCGACCATTACAGCAGAAGGTGAAATGCTGCTAGGTAAGGTTAACTACTTCGTGGGCAGTGATCCGCATCTATGGCGCACGAATCTGCCGACTCGCTCTCGCATTGTTTATAATGGTCTGTATCCAGGCGTGGAGTTGAGTTATGCTGGCACCGGCGGGGAGTTGAAAGGGACTTACACCGTGGCGGCGGGAGCTATTACCTCGCGCATTCGGTGGCGCTATGAGGGGGCAACGCGAGTATCGGTAGACCAGGCAGGCGATCTTCACATTAACTTGGCTAACGTGCCTAGCGAACTGGTTGAGCACGCGCCAGCGGCATGGCAAGAAATCGGAGGGCGGCATGTAACGGTAGGTGCCCATTATGCGTTAGCCGAAGACGCCAGCGTTGGTTTTGTGCTGGATAAGTACGACCGGAGCCGCCCGTTAATCATCGATCCGGTGCTGAGTTATTCGACATATCTTGGGGGGAACGGGTACGACGCTGGCGTCGGACTCGCGGTGGATTCGTCCGGAAACGCCTACATCACTGGAACGACCGCTTCGCTGAACTTTCCGGTTACGCCAGGAGTTTTGCAAGATTCCTTGAAAGGATCCCAGAATGCGGTCGTAGTGAAAGTCAATCCAGAGGGTTCTGCCCTCATCTACTCCACCTATCTCGGTGGAAGCGGTCAGGATACAGGCGCCGCCATTGCAGTGGACGCTTCCGGAGCTACCTACCTTACAGGTCAGACTACCTCCACTGACTTCCCTACAACCCCGGGAGCATTCCAGACTGCGTTCGGGGCAAAGTCCTGCCCGTCCCCTTTCGTAACATGCTACGACGCTTTCGTCACGAAGGTGAGCCCGGACGGCTCCGGATTGGCCTACTCTTCGTACCTCGGTGGCAGCGCTATCGATATCGGTGCAGGGATCGCTGTGGATGCTGTGGGGCGCGCGTTTGTAGCTGGCAGCACAAACTCAACGAACTTCCCCACGACCAGCGGCGCGTTTCAAACAACGCTTCAATCTGGAATGTGTGGACTGTCTGGAACCTGTTCGGACGCGTTCCTAACCGTCCTAAACACGAGCGGCTCCGCCCTTGCCTATTCGACGTTCCTTGGAGGCGCTAGCGGAGATGGCGCGCTTGGGGTATCGGTGAACGCCTCCGGCCAAGCTGCCCTCACCGGTTTCACGCGCTCGGTGGATTTTCCGATCACGACGGGAGCATTCCAGCAGACGCTGGGTTCGCTGATGGGGGGAGGCAACAATGCTTTCGTCGCCGTGATCAACCCGGCTGGCGCGGGAGCCACAGACCTTGTCTACTCCTCTTACCTCGGCGGTTCCACCTCTGATGTCGGCTACGGCGTGGCCTTCGAGTCGTCCGGGAATGTGCTCGTAACCGGAGGGGTCACATCCACGAATTTTCCAGTCACAGCCGGGGCTTTCCAAAGCTCGAGCGGCGAAGCGGGGGATGCGTTCGTGACTAAAGTGAACCCGGCGGGCACTGCGCTAAACTCTCTTGTCTACTCGTCTTACCTGGGTGGGCAAGCGGCGGATGTCGGCTATGGAATCGCGGTGGACGCGGCGGGGGACATCTACGTCACCGGGGTCACTTTCTCGACCAATTTCCCGACCACTCCGGATGCCATCCAGCCGACGTTGGGCCCTGGAAGCTGCTTTCCCAGCAACACCTGCTCCGACGCCTTTGTCACGCGGATCCATCCTGGTGGATCGGGAGCGGCGGACGTTGTATTCTCTTCCTTCCTTGGTGGTTCAGGTAACGACAGTGGCTACGCCATCGCCACCGACCCTTGCGGGAACATCTACGCGACTGGAAGCACCATCTCTACAGATTTTCCTTTGGCCGGGTCGCCCATCCAATCTGCGCTGCACGACGCGAATGGCGACGCGTTCGTGACCAAGATCTCACGCCCGAGCCAAGTTACAGCGGCTGCTCAGTGGTCCATTGTGACGAGCGCCAACACCAGCTCCAGCCAGAACAACGGTCTCAACGATGTGACCTGCGTGAGCGCCAACGACTGTTGGGCAGTTGGCTCTTACACCAACAGCAACAACCAATCCCAGACCCTCATCGAACATTACGACGGCACCGCGTGGTCAATCGTGGACAGCCCCAACACCAGCCCCCTCCGACCGAACGTGCTCAACGGTGTGACGTGTGTAAGCGCCAACAACTGCTGGGCCGTCGGCGACTCGCTCACTCAAGATGCTCTGGGGGACCTCTTCGACCAGACTCTGATTGAACATTACGATGGTACGACGTGGTCCATCGTGACCAGCCCCAACGTCAGCTCCAACCAGGTCAACATTCTCAACGACGTAACTTGCACGAGCGCCACCGATTGCTGGGCCGTCGGTAGCTTCTACGTTATGGTCGGTATTGTCGTTAACTCCCAAACCTTGGTGGAGCATTACGACGGTATGCTGTGGTCCATCGCTGTCAGTCCGAATAACCCTCCCACCGGAACTGGCGCCAGCCTGTGGAACGTTCTCACCTCCGTAACCTGTCCAAGTGCCAACAACTGCTGGGCAGTCGGCTACTACTACAACGGCACTGTCTACCAGACCTTGGTCGAACAGTATGCCGGCACTGCTTGGTCCATTGTGACTAGTCCAAACAGTAGGTCCAGCCAATGGAACCAACTCTCGCATGTGACCTGCGCAAGCACCACCACCTGCTGGGCGGCTGGCTTCGTTAGTACTGGCCAGACTCTTACCGAAAAGTACGATGGCACGGCGTGGTCTCTTGTGACCCCGAAGGCTGACACCTCGCAGCCAGGGGTTCTCTACGGCGTCGCTTGCGCAAACGCGACCGACTGCTGGGCGGTCGGCAACAAGAGCTCTCAGACATTGACCGAGCATTACGACGGCACAGCGTGCAGCGGCACGGCGTGGACGGTTGCGTCCAGCCCAAATAACGGATCCGGCCAAAACGTTCTCAACGGTGTGACCTGCGTAAGCGGCACCAACTGCTGGGCAGTCGGCACTTACGTTAACAGCAGCGGCGCCCTCCAAACGCTCATCGAGCACTATGGGCCCCAGTCATTCACGCTGGTTAGCGCAGCCTCGAGAAAAACTCATGGGTCTGCCGGAATCTTCAATGTCGATCTACCTTTCTCCTCCAATCTGCCACTCCCACCACCCGGCATAGAATGTCGGGTTGGCGGCGGCAGCGGGGGCGATCATACTCTTGTATTTACTTTCAACAACATACCGGTGAGCGGAAGCGCGAGCGTGGTAAGCGGCACCGGTAACGTCTCGGGCAGCCCAACCTTTACCGGCCACACAATGAGCGTGAATGTAACCGGCGTTACCAACGCTCAAGTGATTGGCGTGACCCTAAACGTGACCGACAATTTTGGTCAGACTTTTGTTAATCCGGAAGGTCTACCGGTTAACATGGGTGTACTCCTTGGCGACGTAAATGCTAGCCGCCGAGTGGATGCCGCCGATGTGTCGTTAGTCAGGCAGCAGACTTTGCAGCCCGTGACTTCCTCCAACTTCCGAGAGGATATCAACACCAGCGGCCGCATCGATGCCGCCGATGTTTCGATCGCGCGGCAACAGACACTGACGTCGCTGCCTTAGTCAATAATGGTTCGGAGATGACTCGAAGAGACCTGTTACCAAAAACTCGCAGCCTGACTCCGCGCATTGGTACTGCTTGCTGCTTTTGGCTCAGTGCTCTGGGTCTCGGTGCGAGCGCATTGACAAGTGTGGAGACCACGGTGCATTCAGTTCACGTTACTTCTGCGGCGTTGCCGGCGGGTACAATCACGACTTTCACCGGGGATGGCGGGAGTATTGGTCGAGCAACAAATACCGCGCTCGCTCCTTTTGGCGGTGTAGTGCACGGTGGTTACTTGTATCTCGCCGATGGTCGTTGGAATGTTGTTAGGCGGATCGATCTAGCGACCGGCGAGCAGATCGTGATTGCCGGCAACGGTCTCGCCGGTAACGGCGTTGAGCAATACAACGGAGACAATATTCCTGCTACTCAGGCACAGCTGCGTAGCCCCACCGACGTGGCGATCGATTCCAATGGAAACCTTTACATCGCTGATTTCGGAAATCATCGCATCCGCATGGTCGACAAGCTCGATGGCACGGGCACGATTACAACCGTCGCTGGCATCGGCCAGCCGGGCTACAACGGTGATGGAATCCCCGCCACGCTGGCTCAGGTGGCGTGTCCGGAAGGGGTGGACGTGGACGACGGCGGCAATCTTTACGTCGCCGACACTGGCAACCAACGCATTCGCAAAATCACTGGCGGCACCATCACGACAGTCGCCGGAACGGGCATCGCCACGGCGCTTTGCCTGACCGTTCCGACGCAGGGAGGCGGTTATAACGGTGACAATATTGCGGCGAACTCGGCACAGCTCAACGCGCCCGTCGCGGTAAATCACGATGCTGCGGGAAATCTTTACATCGCCGACTTCTACAACCATCGCATCCGCATAGTCGATGCGGCCGGAATCATCAATACCTACGGCGGAAACGGAATGGGTGGTTACAATGGCGACAACATTCCGGCGACTTCGGCGCAACTTTATAATCCCGCCGGGATGGACCTGGATGCAAACGGAAATCTTTTCTTTGCTGACGATGCCAACCATCGCATCCGCAAGATCGATAACACGGCGCAGCACATTATCACGACTGTTGCCGGCAACGGTATCAAAGGCGTTTCCGAAGATGGCGGACTCGCAGTTGAGAGCACGCTGGTTTTTCCTTGGAGCGTCGCGGTTGATCCTGACGGGAATCTTTATCTTTCCGACACGTCTGACTATCCGCTGTCGGGCTACATTCTTAGTCGCCGCGTGCGAAAGGTGGATTCAGCCGGAGTCATCAGCACTGCCGCGGGTAATCGCTACGAATTCTACGGCGACGACGGCGGTGTCGCCAAAGCCGGCCAGTTCAACGAGATTCTCGGAGTTGGTGTGGGCGCCGGCAGCAATGTCTATGTGACTAACGACATGGTGCTGGAGCCTAACAATCAACGTGTTCGCCAGGTTAATTTCGCCGGCGATCTTTCCACGCTTGCCGGCACAGGCATCCCAGGATTCAGCGGAGATAGCGCTCTTGCGACCGCTGCACAGTTGCAGGATCCGGTGGGAATTACCGGCGATGCGCTTGGAAATGTTTTTATTGCTGACTCGACCAACAACCGCATTCGTAAGGTCGATCGCTTCGGAACCATCACGACCTACGCAGGCAACGGCGCGTCCGGTTTCTCCGGTGATGGCGGACCGGCCGCAGACGCGGGGCTGTATTTGCCGGAAGGCGTCGCGCTTGATGGCGCAGGGAATCTTTACGTGGCCGACTCGGCCCATTATCGCATCCGAAAAATCGATGCTGCTCCTCCGCACAACATCGTGACAGTAGCTGGCAACGGCACTTTCGGGAACGGCGGAGACAACGGTCAGGCGACTTTGGCACAAATTGGATTCGTTCACAGCGTGGCGATTGATCCGGCTGGAAATCTTTACATTGCTGATCGGAACAACAACAAGATCCGCAAGGTCGATTTGTCAGGAACGATTACCACGGTTGCGGGCAACGGCGCATTTTGCGGGAACGAACCATGTCCAACTGGTGACGGCGGGCCGGCCGTCGCGGCGCAGCTTAACTCACCAGAAGGCGTAGCTTTGGATGCAGCCGGTAATCTTTACATTGCGGACGGTTTCAATAACCGCGTCCGCAAAATTACCGCAGGCGCCAACGGAACGATTGACCCAACCGACACCATCAGCACGGTGGCGGGCGACGGAACCAAAGCCTACGGCGGCGATGGCGGCGCGGCAACATCCGCACAACTGAATTTCCCGCAGGATGCCGCGTTTGACGGGCTCGGAAATCTTTACGTTGCCGACTTTGCGAACCGCCGCATTCGGCGGATTGAAGCTGTTGGACCGGTGATGCTACAGAGTATCGTGTCACGCAAGACTCATGGTATTGCGGGCACATTTGATATCGATCTTCCCCTTGCTGGCCGTCTCGGAATTGAGTGCCGCAGTGGGGCAGCAAACGGTGATTTTACTTTGGTATTTAATTTCGCGAATCCGGTTAGCAGCGTCGGTAGCGTCAGCGTGAGCAGCGGGACGGGCTCGGTCCTTGGCAGTAGCATCGACAGCAATGATGCGCATAACTACATCGTTAATCTGACTGGAATCGCAAATGGCCAGGTTGTCACCGTTACTTTAGCTAATGTGGTGGACTCGGCGGGCAATAATAACAGAGCTGTTTCGGCATCGATGGGCGTTTTACTTGGCGATGTGAATGCCAGCGGGCGCGTGGATGCTGCCGATGTTTCGCTCGTTAGGCAGCAAACTCTGCAAACGGTAACGACCTCTAACTTCCGCGAAGACATTAACACCAGCGGTCGAATCGACGCCGCCGACGTTTCGATCGCGCGTCAGCAGACGCTGACTTCGCTTCCGTCTTCTCCTTAGCTTGCCTGTGGAAGTAACGAAATTAGCAAACTCGCGTCGATCTCACCCGCATTTCGACGAGTCCCGGTCTAATTAGAACCGCTTGGTGATTTCCTCGAAGGACATGACCACGTCTTCAGCATCGAACCGGACCCGGGTCGACGTACCGAAGTAATAGACTCTGCGTCCGCTCTTTAACTCCTTCACCGTGAAGTACACGAACCGTTCTCGAATTTCGAAGCGAAGCATCAATCCCATTTTGCGAAATTGGTTATCAAGGTTCTTGACCCAATCCTTAAATCGCTCCGGGGTAAAGTTTCCCATTTCACAAACGAGCAGCTTCCGCACGAGTTCCCGGACAATTTCCCGTTGCCCCTTAGTGAGAAAATGCATCAAAGCCATGCGTAGATAATGAGCAGAATGGATGCCTTTTAGGCATTTGTAATGGGTGCGAACGGGCAGGTTGGTGCAGCCGATCTCCGTCTGATGAGGGAGAGCTTCATAACTTTCGCCATGGAATGTTTCCTATGACAAGAGGCGTCCATTTCCTACCTCAAATCCGAAGTTAAGGAAATCAGAAATTCAATGATGCTGGAGTGGTTTTTCCTAAATGTCGTTCCGCTGAACGCACGGCGGGTGATGTCACCCTCACTTGGGATGATCAGGTCTTTCTTATTCGCCGTCGTCCTACTTGGGCTCTCAAGCCAGGTCTTCGCGGCTGGCGCCTGGTGTACGTCGCCCTATATTCAAGTTGCCGGACAGGGAGTCGGAGTAGCTGAAACCGGAGAATTCCAAATCCAGAGTCTTAGTATCGGCGAGCCGTTTACCGATTGCAGCACCAGAACGCTAACGGTCGTCATTAAGGTGAACACTCTGGATCCTGGGAATACCGGGCGCGTCACCCCCCCGGTTAATACGGAGTGGGAAGCCGAATTCTATGTGCCTCACAACCTGCTGACTCCCGATCCAGGCACTGACCAGGTCATCTTCGTTTCCTGGGACACGGAAACCGTTCCGAGTGGTGAATTCAATTATGGCTTTTTCGATACCAACGTTACCATGATTGGACCCATTCAGACGGGCGCCCGCTACACTTCTCAATGCTCCCCGATATCGAGTCCGTGCCCAGCCACAGGAACGGTGACTCCAGACGGAACGATTACGATCAACCTGGATATGACTTCGCCACTTAGTTTTAAAGATGTCACCGGCAACCTGAGGTTCACGATGTCTGCTCTTCCGCCGGGGTGGCAGCTCAGCCAGATCGCGGGCAACACTTGGGTTTGTGCCTGCGCGGTGGGCAACGGAACGCCGGTGAACGTAAGCGCCACCTTCGCATCTCAAAACTATACCATCCAGGGCAATGGCTCCTGTTCCAGTCCACCTATCGCGGCACTCGTAGCCAGTCCAACATCTGGTGCAGCGCCTTTGACCGTCAACTTCGATGCCTCCGGATCGGTTATCCCGGCCGGTGGATGTGGCACCATCAGGAATTACATCTTTAACTTTGGCGACGGGACGCAAATTACCCAATCTTCACCCACCACCGCGCACATTTACACTGGCACCGCCACTTACCCGGCGCGAGTAAGAGTTACTAACACAGTTGGTCTCACCAGCACTAACAACGCGGAAGTGGACATCACTGTGAGTAGCGAGCCCCCCCCGCCATTAAGTATTGTCTCTCGCGTGACTCACGCTGGCGCGGGCGACTTTGACATTGCCTTGCCACAGCCGCCCTCGGCGCGTGGGATTGAATGCCGAAGCACCGGTGGCAATTACAAAATGGTTTTCACTTTCTCAAACAATTTGGTTGGCGTCGCCAGTGCCAGTTTGACTACTGGAACTGGTGGCGTGGCTAGTAGTGCGATTGGCCCGAATCCAAACCAGTACACGGTCAACCTCACGGGAGTGGCCAATCAGCAGTACATCACGGTGATCTTAAACAACGTGATCGATTCTACAGGCGCGACCGGCAACGTGACCGGGACGATGGGCGTGCTTATCGGTGATGTAAACGCGACCGGGCGAGTCGATGCGGCTGATGTCTCAATGGTGAGGCAGCAGACGCTTCAGCCGATCACTAACTCCAGTTTCCGGGAAGACGTGAACGCCAGTGGGCGCATCGATGCTGCGGATGTATCCATCGTCCGCCAACAGACATTGACGTCACTGCCGTAGCGATTTTCCCCTCTCATTAAGAGGCGGCGTTGTCGGCCGAGCCGGAGCCTTGGGCGGAGGCTGGTCGGCGGCGAATCCTGAATACAGACACACGCCTGCCACAAAAGGCATGGCGGTTACAAAAACTTCGACTGCGGTCACTCGACAGTCACGCTTTTGGCCAGGTTGCAAATAGAGCTGCCGCTGATCGCCTGACGAGCCAGTCGTCTGAAAACCTACGCAAATGTCGAAAAAATTTTTGCCTCTAAGGCAACCAATTGAGCGTCGAGATACGTATGTATAGTCAATTAATACATATGCGCGACGACCGGCAGTTTGAAATCGAGAACCTGGGGCTTACCCATGGCGAGGCGCAGGTTTACTTAGCTTTGTTGCGCAGTGGCGGCACCTTGCGCGCCAGCGCCCTGGCCGCAGCGACAGGTGTTACGCGGCCGAATGTCTATCCGATTCTAAGCTCTCTGGCAGACAAAGGTATCGTTGAGTCGGAAGCAGGATATGGCAGCCCATTCAGCGCGGTGCAGCCGAAGCAAGCCTTGTCTGCCCTTATAGCCAGGCAGAAACAGGAAGTGTTGGAGCGCGAGCGCCGGGCCGCGGCGGTGATCGACAAGCTCGAATCGCTCGTCGAGTCCAGTCCCTACGACGGCGAGGCGGAATTGATCCAAGTGCTGCGCGACCCGCGCGTAGCGACCGAGCGCTTCGAACGGCTGCAGCGGGAAGCGAAGCAGTACGTCGACTTCTTTGTAAAAGCTCCGATTCTCAACCCTCGTTCCAGCAATCCGACCGAGGAAAAAGCCTTGCGCAGGGGCGTGTGTTACCGGGCTATCTATGAGCGAGAGATTGTCGATACGCCGGAGATCAAGCCGTTTCTCAGCAAATGGATTGCGGCAGGCGAGCAGGCGCGTGTTTACAACGGCGAATTGCCACACAAGTTAGCGATTTTCGACAGGCAAAACATTCTGATGCCTCTCGTCACCCCGGGCCATCGAACCAAGATTCTGTTCATAAGGCATCCACAGTTGGCAGCGAGTCTCGGGATGCTGTTTGAGTTTTTATGGGAACGTGCGCAGCCCATTGCGTCACAAAGCCACCAGAAGATAACAAAGACGGCTGATGCCGCCCGCCGCCAAGGGAAATACATCGTCCGTTCCGGAACCTAGCTCATGATTTCGATCTCAAGAATCCAAACAAAGAATCTCCTGGGTCCGATTGCGTTGCTCTCGCTCCTGAGCGCTGCTACCGGTTGGACGCAGAACATCCGCAGCGATTTCTACGTCGCGAATGGAATAGTTGACGCCGCAGTTGTTTCCGGTAACACGGTCTACATCGGCGGGTACTTTACTCAGGTGGGCCCGGCCACTGGTGCAGGTGTGCCGATTGATTCCAGCAGCGGTTCACCTGTGACTGGCTTTCCAAAGGTCGTCGGTAAGGTCTCGGCGGTAACTCCGGACGGTTCGGGTGGTTGGTACATCGGCGGCACCTTTACCGCGGTGGGTGGCCTAACAAGATCAAACCTTGCCCACATACTAGCTGATAACAGCGTTTCAGCGTGGAACCCGACCACGGACGGTGCGGTGGACGCGTTGGCTGTGAACGGTTCGACCGTGTACATAGGTGGGGAGTTCGCCAATATTGGCGGGCAACCGCGAAGTCAGATCGCGGCAGTCGATGCAACGACAGCGCTGGCTACAGCTTGGAATCCAAACGCGGATGGCACGATTTATACGCTGGCGGTAAACGGCTCAACCGTGTATGCGGGTGGCAGCTTTACGCACATTGGCGGACAGGCAAGGAACTACATCGCGGCGCTAGACGCAACGAGTGGACTTGCAACGACTTGGAATCCCAATGCAAGCGGCGGCGCCGTTCACACGCTGGCAATAGATGCAACAGCTACCACGGTATACGCGGGCGGCGACTTTACTAGCATTGGCGGGCAGTCGAGGAATCGTATTGCAGCGCTCGATAGTACGAGCGGACAGGCCAGTATGGTTTGGAACCCTAACGCGAGCAATACAGTTTTCGCGCTGGCATTGGGCAACGGGGTACTGTATGCGGGCGGCTCATTCACTACCATTGGCGGACAGCAGAGGAATCACATTGCAGAAATCGACGTTGCCACCGCGCTGCCTAACCTGTCTTGGAACCCGAACACTAACGGAGATGTTTATTCGCTGGCTGTTAGCGGTACTTCCCTGTACGTCGGAGGACAGTTCACCAACATCGGTAGTACACTGGTATCGGCGGGGCAAATCCGGAACTATATCGCCCAATTGGATGCCACTGGAGCAGCTACCGGCTGGAACCCGAACGCGAACAACGCTGTTAACGCTCTGGCCGTAAACGGCTCAACCATCTACGCCGGCGGGTCCTTCACCAGCCTCGGAGGTGTGCAAAGGAATTTTGTGGCTGCATTGGACGCTACAACTGGGGTCGTCCTCCCCTGGGACCCGAGCGCGAGCTCTGCCGTCTTCGCTCTCGCGGCAGACAGCTCGACCGTTTACGCAGGCGGTGCCTTCACCACCATTGGAGGCCAGTCGCGAAACCACATCGCAGCCCTCGACCCTGCAAGTGGCTCTGCCACCATTTGGGACGGGAACGCAAATGATTTTGTTTGGGCTCTTGCGGTGGACGGCTCGACGATCTACGCCGGTGGATGGTTCACCAACATTGGCGGCCAGCCGCGCAATCATATCGCAGCACTGGATGCCACAACCGCGCTCGCCACACCGTGGGACCCGAATGCTAGCGGTCCGAATTTTTTGCAGGTTGAGGTCCTTGCCTTGACCGTGAGCGGTTCAACCGTGTACGCCGGCGGGACCTTCACCAGCATCGGCGGACAAAGCAGAAGTGATCTCGCAGCGTTGGATGGCACAACCGCGTTGGCCACGGCTTGGAATCCGAACGCAGCTGGAACTGTCGATGCGCTGGCATTGAGTGGCTCCACCCTCTACGTGGGCGGCGTCTTTTCCAGTATTGGTGGACAAACCAGGAATGATACCGCGGCGCTGGATACGACCACTGGACTTGCGACACCGTTCAGCGCCGACACGAACTATAGAGTGTCGGCCATGGCTTTGAGCGGCTCGAATGTATTCGCCGGTGGATCGTTCACTACCATTGGAGGCCAGCCGAGGGGTCGAATTGCGGCACTGGACGGCAATAGCGGATTTGTCACCAATTGGAATCCAGATGTCGACGCCCCGTATCCGACTCTTTTTTCACGGCCCGGCTCTCAGGTCTCAGCCTTGGCGGTAAGCAGCTCTCTGATTTTCGTGGGCGGTAACTTCAGTAGCGTTGGAAACTTTCCTAACTCCTACTTTGCCGCGATCTCACTGCCGGTGCAGTTGTCTGCTGTCGGCTCGAGGAAGGTCCACGGCAGCGCCGGCACGTTCGATGTCGATCTTCCGCTAACGGGAAGTCCCGGCATCGAATGCCGAAGCGGTGGCGTTAGCGGTGATTACACGATCATTTTCCGTTTCGCTAATCCATTGAGCACCGTCGGCGGCGCAAGCGTTACCAGTGGGACCGGCTCAGTAGTTAGCGGTAACATCGACAGTAGCGACGCGCATAACTACATCGTAAACCTGACCGGAGTCAGCAACGTCCAGTACGTGACAGTCAGCCTAACGAATGTGACTGACTCTGCTGGGGAGAGTAGCAGTGCAGTCTCGGCCACGATGGGTGTGCTTATTGGGGATGTAAATGCCAGTCGCCGCGTAGATGCCGCAGATGTTTCTTTGGTCAGACAGCAAACGTTACAACCGATTACTAACTCCAACTTCCGCGAAGACATTAACGCCAGCGGGCGGATCGATGCGGCGGATGTTTCGATCGCCCGTCAACAAACCCTCACCTCGCTCCCCTGAACTCCCTAAAACACAGGGTACTCAAACGAACGAAAATCCCCATGAGAGAATATCTCAACAATCTCAACTTAAGATCCGGCCTCTCCGGGGCACGCGCCTTGGTAGCTTTCAGTCTTTGTACCTCAGCGAACCGCAAATAAATTTAACGCCAGAAAAACCGGCACGACCGAGGTGATACAAACAAATGAACGGGAAATCATCCGCCTAACGTGTAAAGTTTGGCGTCGCCTTCAACTAGAATATCGCCGCGACGTGCGCCCGACCCTGCTGATCGAGACCGGCGGTGCCTGCGGTCGAGCATGAAGAAAAGCAACCGCCCGTCGGATGATCGACGGGCGGCGCATAGCAACACTAAACAAGTGGCGCTTCCGTGGAATTTCACTGCGCGCCGTCAGCGATGCAATAGGACGGTGCGGCGAGTATCTAAACGCACCACCCCTTGGGCTCGCACGGATGGCCCATGACACAATCGCTAATTCGGCATAATCGTTGTCGGGGCGCTCCATGCTCCCGGGCCATCAGATCCCACGGCACGGACTCGCAACCGATAATCTTTGCCGCGCTGCAAACCGGCGACTTCCATCGACCGCGCGTTGCCGAAGATACCGCCATCGGCCCAGTCCCCGTTAGGGTCGATACAGTATTGGACTTGGTAGGCCTTGGCCCGATTCACTCCATCGCACAGGACTTGGACTTCACCGACGATCCCGGTCGCTTTTGCTCGCACATTTGCTGGTGCTGAAATGGGAACACTGGTTAAAGTGCGCGGATTACGAAGATCGAAGCCGGAGGTAGCAAGCTTTGCTTCCGTGACATCCGGCGTGAGCTCGAGGTTGCGGGCCAGTTGTTCGATTTGTTTGGTCAAGGTCGCACGCGTTGCACTTATCTGTGTATCACGCGGCGCGCCCTTGGGCATTGCCAAGGCTTCTTTGAAGGCGGTCAGCGACTTGCCAATGATCTCTAACGTCGGGTGAGGAGTCGGAAAATTCTCGTTGCCGGTCAAGGCCGCGATAATGGACTCCACTTTATTGTCGAGTTCCTCATCTTTTAGCTGAGAGAACCCTGATTTTAGCGGATTCATAATGGATGAGGGATAAAGCAGCAGCCGTGCCATGCTGTAGTATCTTGTCCTGCTGTAATTTGAGCCTCCGTCTGGCTTGGATGACGGACATGCCGGCTTCCAGGCAGTTGTTGGTTACCAATTAGATCGCCAGAAAGCCAAGATTGCGCGCCCGGTAAAACAATTGCACCAATCTAGAGGCCGAAACGTGTGTTTTGCCGGCCAGTTCGGCTATCCCGCAAGCCGGTTGAATCGCTGCGCAAGGCAGTTGAACCGACCAGCAAGCCAGCTGAATTGGCGAACAAGGCAGTTCAACCGATGAACAAGCCAGTCCGCCATGTCAGCAAGCCAGTTGAGCCAGCGAACAAGCGAGTTGGCTGTGTCAGCAAGGCAGTGGAATCTTCGAACAAGCCAGTTCGCAAATCGAACAAGGCAGTTGGTTCATCGAACAGGCCGGTTCAAACTTTCAACAAGCCAGTTCGCTTATCCAGCTGGTCAGTTCACCTTTTCAACAAGGCAGTAGAATCTTTCAACAAGCCAGTCCGAACCTTTAACAAGCCAGTTGGACTCCCGAACAAGGCAGCAAAACGACCGTGGAGCATTGAGAATTGCTTTCCATGCTGTTCGCATTTTGCCCTGTACCCATCAGTGTCGATTGTTAGCTCGCTGCGCTGCGACCGCTGGCACGCCACAGTTCCAAGGCCTCCTTCTTGTACTCTTCCGTATATCTCGCTCTGCTGCGAGAGGGTTTACTTAACTGGGTTCTCATGTGGGCTTCCTTTCGGGTTTTGACCCTTAGCCCACTGTCCGTCAATTCAATGCAACCCTACTACGACCCCTATTCTGCTCCCTAGGATATTCATAAAGCTTCTGGCACCTTTCTAATTCTTAGATCGACCAATCGTCCTGCTGAATCAAATCCCCAATGGGCGTCAACGCCAACACGAAATGGAATACCTTGATAACTCCCAAGATCCGCATGGATGAAATGTTCTCCTTTTACTGCCGGATAATCCTTGACCTTCGGATAAGGCACGGCGGAGGAGACATTAGACGGCCTGCCCTGCCATTCACCCACGACCGTCCATCTTCTCTTTCTAATCAAAGTTTTTACCTGGTCTATCGTGGATCCAAGCGGTGCCTGTTTCAGGACCCAGACTCGAAGATCGCGCTGCGATCTCCAGAGAGGGTTTGGTGGAACTTCGCACAAACAAACGCAGGCTATCATGATGAAGGCTAATACCACCCACGCCACCCTCCTCAGCATCATCAATTTGGCCTTCTATGGCAACGGAATCGGGTGGTTATAACCAGGTTGACTCCCCGGAAGCGGCGGCGCAACGGCACCTACGGAATACAGAAGACCAGAAGTGTAGCCGTTACTGTTATATGTGCCGTCAGAGGGGAAAGAAGCGTAAGGAAGGTTGTTCTGGTATGAGTTGGCTGCGTTGATTAATGCATTGATAAACTCTGTATCCGTCATTCCTGGGGGTGTCGGAACAAGTGTCAAATTCTTTAGTTTTCCATTTTTACAATCTTTGCCAGGATTGTCGCCAGGATAATTTGGCGCGCTGACCAAAAGACCGTCGCTCGGCTGCGCCCCCAGGGTAGCGATATCACTCCCGTTGAACAGAGGATTGCCTGCAAAATCCGCCGGATTATCAGGGCTAAGGACTATCGCCGTATGCGAGTATGGGTCAAGTGGAAAGACGGCCCGATGTTCACCTACATAAACGTCCAGGCCCTTAGGATCAATCCAGTTTGGCGGGTTATTACGCACATAAGAATAGAGATTAATTCCTCCTGCTTCTCCGATCCGATCTCTGCTAATCCATCTTCCGAGTGTTGAGCTGTAGGCGCGGTACAGGGAAAGATCGAGACCACTAGGCGAGTGGTGCCAGAACCCCGTGAACCCGAAATCCGCATCGAGATCGCCACTCAGTTTCGTTCGATTGCCGTAGGGATCGTATTCGTACTCCGCGCGTATTGTTCCAGAATTGTCCACCATTTCACGAACACTGCCGACGTGATCGCGCGTGTAATAGTAATTATACTGATACATGTAAATGCTCCAATTAATCGGGCCAATTATTTCCCCTTCGGGATAAAAGCATTTCGTCACGATTTGTGGATTGCTACCGTCGCGCTCTTCCGCCAACTCATTGCCTTTCCAGACATCACGATGATCTCCTACTGTTGTCCAAACGATATTGCCTTGAGGGCCAACGCTACCTGCCTGTTTCTCGACAATGCGGGTTCGGCGTCCTAACCCGTCATAACTGAACTCGCTCCTCGTGAGCATAGGAGTGGAAGTGCTTGGACGAGGCGGGCTGATTAAAGGAGGTAGCTTATGCGTTGGTGCTGTCGCCAGCGGAGGTGCAGTTTCAATTGCCGCCAGCCGATTGGCGGCGTCCCAAAAATACTTTCGACTGCCATCTGAAGTGAGATTGCCGTTGCTGTCATACGTGTAGCCCGCGTCAGTCGTCTGGTTCACATTATTGAACATGTGGACTCCAGTTCCTTGCTGGTCAGTCGTACGATTGCCCGCGAGATCGTAAGTATAAGCAAAACTGGCGGGCGGAGTCACCGTCGCAGTGGTTCCAGAAACCAATTCGTCGGCAAGGTCATAGGAATAATTCCCTGTGATTCCGGGAGTCGTGCCAATCTGTTTTGTCCAACTCTGGATTTGGCCCTCAGCGTCATATGTGTAATCGAACCTCGAGAGCAAGCTGAAATATGGGCCGTAGTTAAAGATCGTTTGCAGCCTGCGGTCATGAGAATTGCCGAAATAGCTATAATGAGTCCAAGCGACACCCGGAGGGTAGACTCCTGACGAATAGTTATCAACTTCCCTCAAGCGCGCAGTAGGGCCTTCGTACAAACGGTCGAATTCTCCGAAAAGACCATAGCCCGTCCGGCTGATTCGGCCCAAGGAGTCGTATGTGCGTGAAAACGTATTGCCCTCTGACGTAAAACTATTGATGGTTTCAAAGATATGGCGGCCAAGTTCATCATAGCTGTATGTGATCGTGTCGTTAGGTAGTGGCCCATCTTCGGTTCGAAGGTTTGTCGCACCTAAAATTGGCGGATTTGCTGACGGGTTGACCGGATAGTAGTCGTAAGTCGTTGTCCCGTTACCGTCCATCATGGTGCGAATGCGATTGTAATTCGGATCGTAAGTAAAGCTGACATTTGGGGTTGGCTGTTGCGCGTTGGTATAGGTCACCTGCTGAAGGTTGTCATCAGCGAAATACTGATAATTAGTGGTCTGATTCAGCGCGTCGGTCATTGACTTTAATCGGCTCGTGCTGTTCTCGTAGGTGTAAGAGACCGAGGTGCTGTCGGCATAAACCTTCTGATAGACTCGGCTCTGGAGATCGCGGTTGAGCGTTGTGGTATGACCCAGTGGATCGATAATGTTAGCGAGCGAGCCGCATGTGCACCAGACGTACTGAGTTATGCGATCGACAGATGATGGTGGACCATCCGACACGTGTTCCTTGATCTTGGTAAGATGCCGATTGGCGTCGTATTCTCGGTATGTCCAGTGGCCGCGCCGATCTTTGCTCGCGCCCAGATCCAAGGTCATGACCTGCGGCGTCACCTCCACTCCAGCGACGAATTTCGTGTATCGAAACTGCTGATTGGTTCCGTCAGGATAAGAAATTGTGGCGGGCCGGTCGAGATTATCGTAATCGGTTGTGACAGTGTAATTGTCTGGACTATTCGTGACAGTCCGGACGCGGTTCGCGCTGTCGTAGGTAAAGCTGGTGACCGCGGACGAGTTGTTGAATATCGGACTAGTTACCGAGGCGAGATAGCCGTTGGGAACACCCTGGAACGTTCCGTCGCTGTAAAGATAAGTAG
>JACXTT010004671.1_pt1 | contig 20258 bp, 18 predicted proteins | sample 9270951 | NCBI WGS metagenome assembly JACXTT01 (sample SAMN15532306, study PRJNA645909) | rock metagenome | isolation source: weathered quartz diorite | place: Puerto Rico | collected 2017-06-21
TGCGCCAATCGTTCGAGCGCGACCAGAAGGATCGTGATCGCAATGACCGGCGTGCCGAGGATCATGATCAAGCTGGTCGCATAATGCGACCACACGAAGAGAGGTAGGCGATACCACGTCATGCCCGGCGCGCGCATCGTGTGAATCGTAACGATGAAATTCAGGCCCGTGAGAATTGAGGAAAACCCGTTGATGAATATCCCTAGCCCGGTCGCAATTACGTACGAGTTTGAAAACGTCGTGCTGTAGGGAACGTAGAACGTCCAGCCGGTATCGACTCCGCCGGCCAGCAGCGCATAGATCGTAATCACGCCGCCAATTATGTAGATGTACCAGCTCAACAGATTGATGCGCGGAAAGGCGAGGTCCTTCGCGCCAATCATCATGGGAATCAGAAAGTTTCCCAGCGTCGCCGGAATTGACGGGATCAGGAAAAAGAACACCATAATGATCCCGTGCTGAGTGAACGTCTTGTTGTAAGTGCTCGATTGCATCAGATCGCCCTGCGGGGTGAGCAATTCGAGTCTGATTGCCATCGCGTACAAACTGCCGATGAAAAAGAAAAAGCTGATCGCGCCCAGATATAACAGGCCGATGCGCTTGTGATCTTTCGTCAGCAGCCACGACTTCAAGCCGTACTCGGCGTTGAGATAATTAGTCCGTGGCGGTTTTGGTATTTCGAATTCTTCCGTCTTCATAAAACTGTTTTACTGCCTCAGCGGTCGCGCTGATGCCGCTACTTCCCTGCTTTCGGCGTCGCACTCGACGCGGCCGCAGGTAGAGGCTTCGACGTTGCGGTTTCGGGTTTCGCCGTCGACAGTGACTTAATGTAAGCGACCACCTGCAACAATTGCTCTTCGCTTACCTGACCTTGAAACGAGGGCATAATCGGACCGAACCCGGTCACAATCTTTGCCTGCGGATTCAAGACCGACTCCCGAATATATCCTTCATCCGCGGTAACTGATTGACCGCCGCTCAAAACCACCTTGCTTCCGTAGACGCCGATGAGCGCGGGGCCGCGACCGCCTTCCGCATTGGCGCCGTGACAGGAAACGCAACCGAGCGATTCATAAAGTCCGCGGCCTGCGGCGGCGGGCGAAGATTGTCCCGCGTTGCCGCTCAACCAATTTTCGTAAGCCGTTGGCTCCATCACTTCGACAAAGCCACGCATGCCTGAGTGGTTCATGCCGCAGTATTCCGCGCAGAACAAGTGATAGCGGCCGGGCTTCGTCGCTTCGAACCATTCCGTCGTGTACTTTCCGGGAACGACGTCCAGTTTGGTGCGAAATGCCGGAACATAAAAATCGTGAATCACATCTTCGGTCGTCATGATCAGTTTGACCTTGCGACCGACTGGCACGTGCAACTCGTTGATTTCACGCTGACCGGTGGCGTGCTGAAACTTCCACATCCATTGCTTCCCGACGACATAGACCTCGATCGCGTTTTGCGCCGGGCGATACATCTGAAAATAAAGTTTCGCTCCCCAGACAAAAAACGTCATTGTGATCAGCAGAGGAATCACCGACCAGAGGGTTTCGAGTTTGTGCGAACCTTCGATCGGCCGAGGGATTTCGAACGGATTACGCCGGCGATAGCGAATGACGAAAAACGTGACCACCCCGCAAATCAGCAGCGTGAAGAAAACCGTCACGCCGGATATGTAGAGATACAGCGCATCGACTTCGCTCGAGATCGTCGAAGCACTTTCAGGAATAAATGGAAACCAGGATTGCATTAATCAGTCTTGGGAACCCACCGTTAGGGAATCTTGCTATTTAACTCTCCGTCCCGTGTCGAGCTCTTCAAACTATCGTTCTCAAATTGTCGAATCTGCCCTTCCTCACGGTCGGGCTTCTGACACGATCAACTGCCTCCGTTTAGCTATTCTTCTCAGTAGGAAGAACAATCCAACCATCAAACCCAGCGTTACAATTCCCGCGGCGCGCATTACATTCATAATCACGACGCCGTATTTTCCCGTTGAGGGATCGTAGTGATAGCAATAGAGCAGCAACTGATCCACGGGCGTGCCAATCTTGTTGGCCGAACTTTCGACCAACGCCAGTCGCACATCCTTCGGCGGGTAATCGATGCCGTAAAAGTACCGCGCGAGCTTTCCTGACGGTGTCGCGATCATGATGCCGCTCGCGTGCGCGTACTGCTTCGTTTGCTCGTCCCACAAATAATGAAAGCCTACCGCGTCGGTTAATCGCTTGATGTTTGCTTCGTCCCCGGTGAGAAAATGCCAACCCGCTTCACCGCTCGTCCGGTTGTAGCCCTTCACATAAGTCTCTTTCTTTTTCGCGGCCAGCTCAGGCGTTTCTTTCGGATCGAAGCTGACGGTGACGACTTCGTACTGCTCACCCATATTGAAAGAGACCTGGCGAAACGATCCGAGCATGCCGTTGAGCACCTGATTGCAGAGCATCGGGCAGGTGTAATAAACGAGCGCGATCACTACTGGCTTGCCTTTGAAAAACTGTCCCAGCTTAACCTCGCGTCCTTGCTCGTCTTTGAAAGTCGTATCAAGCGGCACTTGCTCGTTTAGCTTCTGATCGATGCCCACTTTCTTCAGTGCTGGCGGTAATCCGGTGGCGACTTCACCCGCCTTCATCCCACCTCCGTAGAGAGGCGAGTTCGGCTGGGGCACGCCGGGCTGTGCGAACGCAGTGAGCAGTGAGCAGTGAGCAGTGAGCAGCAACATGATGACGCGGAGACGGGGCGACACGGAGATAGGGAGAAAACTCAATCGCCCCATCTCGTTAACCTCGGTCGCTTCTCCGCGTCTCCCCATCTCCTTGTCTGCGCTTCCAGTCTCCGTTATTCTGCTCACTGCTTACTGCTCACCGCTAATTGCTTCAAAACTTCTTCTTTCGCCTTCTCGATCGGCATACCGTAGCGTTGGCCGTTCTGATCCATTGGGCCATTCTTTAAGACATCGTTCCATTGATCGCGCAGCACGCGAATCTCCCAAAGCGGATCTTTCGGTGCGGGCGCCTGTCCTTTGATTTCGTGACCGAGTTCAGCTTTCGTCTCTTTGCGCGCCTCTGCGCTTGTCTCTAATTCTTCGGCAAATCCCGGCGCGCCCTGCAAACGGGGTTCCGGTGGCAGCCGATCCTTCCCCGTCGCCGCCATTGGGGGAGGTGGCGGCTCAATCGTGCGACTTTGCAGCGCACGAAATATCCCCCACACGATCAGGAATGACGCCACCATCAAAATGACCAGCCCAACAGTAAACTTCGCGATGCCACCCACGTACACGTCGCTAACTTCGTGCGTGACATCGATGTTTTTGATGTGCGACGTGTCCGGCGTTTCAGTTATGTGAGTCTTCTCAGCCATTGACCTCGTTTAGAGGAGGGCTATCGCCCTCCAATCGATGGCGGGCAGTAGCCCGCCTCTAAAACCGTTAATGCGCGTGCACTGTCTCCAGCGCTGCTTCGACCTGCGGATCGTTCATCGCGATCAGCGGTCGCTTCTGCAACTGCCACGCAAACGTGGCGACCCACAGGCCGCCAATCCCAATCGGCGCGACAATATCCATCCAACTTAAATGAAACCGTTCGGCGTTGAACGCCGGCTCGATCAACCAAATAACATCGGCAACTCGCATCACCAGGATGAGCACCGCCAATGTCGCCAATCTGTCTGCGCTCTTCTTCGCGGCCCGAGACAACAACACTAGAAATGGAAATGCGAATTGCAGAATCACGATCGAGAGTGCAATCACGCCCCAACCACCATGCTTGCGCGCCACGTACCAGGTTGTTTCTTCCGGCAGATTGCCCGACCAAATCAACAGATACTGCGAGAACGCAAAGTACGTCCACAGCATGACCAGCGCGAGCAGCAGGTTGCCCCAATCATGAAAGTGCCGCGGCTGCGCCACCTTATCCATCGGCGCGCGGCGCGAAAGCCACGACATCACTACGATGGTGAACGCCAGCGCGCTCAAGCTCCAGGACGCTACGAAGAGTAATCCAAAAATTGTTGAGAACCAGGCCGGCTCAAGCGACATTACCCAATCGACCGCCGCGAACGTGATCGAGATAATTAGAAACGCCAGACCGGGGCCGCTGAGCATCTGCATGCGCCGTCGCCAACGTTTACGCGCGGTGCGATCCTGTTGCAGCGAAAACCAATTCAGGATCCACGCGCATGCCGACCAGAAGGCAAAGTAAATTGCCGCGCGAATGATGAAGAACCCGGGATTGAGGTAGCTGATCTTCTGCCGCAAACCTTCCGTGGAATTCATTAATTCGGAACTCGTCCAGGGATAGATCATCCTCAAGCCGATGACGATCGGAATGAAGAGAATGAGGAGCAGTGGCAGCGTTCGCGTCGAAGCTTCGAGCACGCGGCGAATCACCAACCCCCAAACACCGCCCGTGAGATGCTGCAGCATCAGCAGCGCCAGACTGCCAAGCGTGATACCGGTCCAAAAGATGAAGCCAACCAGATAGCTGTGAAAGAACTGCGCGCGATCTACGAACGCGCCGATCAGCAGCACTAGCGTAAACACCACACCTACGATCAGCGCGCGCATGCTGACGCCTTTCAATTCGGCCGGTGGTGTGTAGCCCAGTTGATTCATATCGTTTTATTCCCTCTCCCTCTGGGAGAGGGTTAGGGTGAGGGCCACAGGTACTGCGGAAATAAGAATAGAACTCTCCGCTAATACCCTCAGCCCGGCCCTCTCCCAAAGGGAGAGGGAGTTGTATACCGAAAACATCATTTGCCCTGTTTCATCTGGCTCAACTGCAAGGCGCGAATGTACGCGACGATGCGCCAGCGATCTTCTACTGAAACTTGTTGCGTGTACGCCGGCATCGCGCCCCACCCATTCGTCATCACGTCAAAGAAATGGCCCACCGGCGCCTGGCGCAAGCGATCCTGATGGTAGTTCGCGGGCGAAGGCCGATTGAATCCGCGCCGCGCAACCATGCCGTCGCCGTATCCGGTCGCGCCGTGACAAACCGAGCAGTAGATGTTGTAGCGCTCTTCGCCACGATCCAGATCCGCTTTCGTCAGTCTCATCGGAATGGTGTCGACATCGTCGGGGTAAAGCCCGGCCGACGGAGCGCCCACATCCTGTGGGCGGTTCGCGGGCATCCTGCCCGCCTCTTGCACCCGCTCGCTACCGCTCGCGGTTACGTAAATCGGTTTCTTGCCGAAATAAAAGGCGCGATCTTCTCTTAAGTAACCGCGCGGCACAGTGCCTTCCACTAATGGCCGCGATCCAGTTCCGTCTTTGAAGAAGGAATTTTCGCGATACGCAATCGCCTTTGGTTGATCCTGCATGTCTCTTCTGCACGCAGTGAGCAGTGAGCAGTGAGCGGTGAGCAGCAGGCAGAAAACGACGAGCCGCGACACGCGGATGCGCCCCGACTCCTGACTCCCGACTCCTGACCCCTGTCTCTTACAGCTCAACATCAATCACTTCTCTCGAATCCAGGTTCTTTAGAAAGCGCACTGCTTCGTCGTGATCGAACTTAGGATCCTTCGATTCGATCACCAGAAAGAAACTGTCGCGCGTCGCCAGCGCAAAGTTCGGCGCGTTGAAAACCGGATGATACGGTTGGGGCAACTTGTTCAGCGCCAACATGCCGAGCACCGCCGAGAAAGCGGCCACCAGCACCGTGCATTCAAACGTAATCGGAATAAATGCCGGCCAACTATTGAATGGCTTTCCGCCGACGTTGATCGGATAGTCGATTACCTCTGTCCAGTACTGGAGAAAGAAACCACCCAGACCGCCAAGAATTCCACCAATCAAAACGATCAATGGCAAAGCCGACCTTTTAAAACCGATCGCTTCCGACAACTCTTCGATCGGAAACGGCGAGTAGCCATTGATCTGACGATAACCGGCGTCATAGGTCTCCCGCGCCGCCGCCACTAATTGGCTCGGGTTATCGAACTGCGCCATCACGCCGTAGAGAGTTTTGTGAGCCTTACCTTTCATGCGCCAACTAATTCTTTGACATTTGGAATTTGAGATCTGTCATTGGCCATTTCAAATAAATCTCTTCATCACTCCTCGACCTCCGCCGCCGGCAGGATCGTCCGCATCTCAAAAATTGAAATCATCGGCAGGAAGCGAATGAACAGGAACAACAGCGCAAAGAAAAACCCGATCGTGCCGATGAACATCGACCAGTCCCACTGCGTCGGCTGATACATGCCCCAGGACGAGGGCAGAAAATCGCGATGCAGACTGGTGACGACGATCACAAATCGTTCGAGCCACATCCCGATGCTGACCACCACACAGATGAGCCAGAGGAACAAAAGATTCGATCGCAGCTTCTTGATCCAGAGCAGCTGTGGCGTGAGGCCGTTGCAGAAAATCAGCGCCCAGTAGTAGCTCGCGTACGGCCCGTGCATGCGATTCCAAATCATGAACCGCTCGTAGTGATTGCCGCTGTACCAGCCAAAGAACGCCTCCATCAGGTAGCCATAAAAAACGATCAGTCCGGTCGCTAACATGACTTTCGCCATGTTGTGCATGTGGCGCATCGTGATGAAGCTCTCGAGACCGTAAATTTTTCTGAGCGGAATCGTCAGGAGCAGCACCATGGCGAAGCCCGCATAGATGGCTCCCGCTACGAAATAAGGCGGAAAGATCGTTGCGTGCCACCCGGGAATGATGCCGACCGCGAAGTCGAAACTAACGATGGTGTGCACAGAAAGCACCAGCGGCGTTGCTAATCCAGCCAGCAGCAGGTACGCCATTTCATAGCGATGCCAGTGCCGCGCAGAGCCGCGCCATCCCATGGCCAACAATCCATAGATAAGTCTGAACGGCTTACTGTTCGCGCGATCTCGCAACGTCGCGAAATCTGGAATTAAGCCAACGAACCAGAAGACCGCCGATACCGTCGCATAGGTCGAGACCGCGAACACGTCCCACATTAGCGGGCTGCGAAACTGCGGCCAGATTCCCATCGTGTTTGGATATGGAAACAGCCAGTACGCGAGCCACGGACGGCCAAGGTGCATGATCGGATACATGCCGGCCTGGGCCACGGCAAACAACGTCATAGCTTCGGCAAAGCGATTGATCGAGGTGCGCCACTTCTGTCGCAGCAGCAGCAGGATGGCCGAAATCAAAGTTCCCGCGTGGCCGATTCCGATCCACCAGACAAAGTTCAGGATGTCCATTCCCCAACCGACGGGAATGTTGACACCCCACTCGCCAATGCCCACAAAGACGAGCTTGGTGATCGCCAGCATCATCAGCTGGAACAGCGCGAACGAGACCGCAAAGCCGATAAACCAACTGATCGGCGTCTTGCGCTTCAACACGATCGCGCTGATCTTGTCGGTGACCGAGCCAAAGGTCAGCTCAGTCCCCACGACCGGAACCGTCGCGTGAATCGATGTATGAAGTTCGTCTTGTCGCTCGTCCATTTAGTCAGAATCAGATTAGCCGCGGATAAACGCGGATACACGCAAATCTGAATTAATTCTTCTTATCCGAAAAATCCGCGTAAATCCGCGGCCAAAATTCCTCACGATTTGATCTCCGGATTTGGATTCCTCAGCGCCGTCATGTACGTCGTGCGCGGTCTCGTATTCAACTCGCCGAGCAGCGAATAGTCGCGCTCAAGCGCTTTCATCTTCGATACCTTACTGTTTGGATCGTTAATGTTGCCGAAGACAATAGCTTCACTCGGGCACACCTGCTGGCAGGCCGTAACGATCTCGCCTTCACGCACCGGCCGCCCCTCGATCTCCGATTGAATCTTCGCTGCTTGAATGCGCTGCACACAGTAGGTGCACTTTTCCATCACGCCGCGGCTGCGCACAGACACGTCTGGATTACGCATTAACTGATAAGTCGGCGTGTCCCAATCCTGATAGAGGAAGAAATTGAAGCGACGCACCTTGTACGGACAATTGTTCGAACAATACTTGGTGCCGACACAGCGATTGTAGACCATGTCATTCAAGCCTTCCGCGCTGTGGACCGTGGCATGCACCGGGCAAACCGGCTCACACGGAGCATTCTCGCAGTGCATGCACGGCACCGGCTGGAAGAAGGGACCTTCCGCCTTGTTCTCGTCGCCCTTGTAATAAGCGTCGATGCGAATCCAATGCATCTCGCGACTGCGCGCGACCTGCTCTTTGCCGACTACCGGAATGTTGTTTTCTGACTGACATGCCACCATGCAGGCGTTGCAGCCAACGCAGCTGTTCAAGTCGATCGACATGCCCCACGCATAGCCGTTGCCCTGATCCTTGTAATCAAAATCCGGGTAGAGCGACAGCTCGCGGTTCTCGCGCTCCTCGTGCTTGCGCTCGTCCGCCCACTTTTCTTTCTCGCGGATATATTCGTCGACAGTGCTCTCACGAAGCACGTCTCGCTTCACTCCGGTCGGATCGGTCATCAGAAAGTGCGCCTGGGTCGACGCAATGACGTATCGATCGCCGGTCTTGCTCACCGTCGCGCCGGCCGCCGCCCAGGGCGCATCGGAATAGCGGATGTCGTAAGCATTGAATCCTCCGTGCGGGAGCGGCCCATCCGGATCCGTCTGGTATTGCGTGCCCACCCGGCCGGCTTTCGTGCGACCGTAACCGAGATGAATCGTGATCACATCATCAGGCTGTCCCGGCAGAACCCAAATCGGAAGCTGCTGCGTAATCGATCGGTCGCGCAACGAGAGCTTGATCGTGTCGGTGTAGGCCTCGCGTCCGTGCTGGCCTTCTTCATGATTCTGCGGCAGGCAGCCCAGCTTCTTCGCCGTGTTCGCGCTAACCAGCGCGACGTTGTCCCAGGTGACTTTCGTTAGGGGCTTCGGCAGTTCCTGCAACCATCCGTTGTTCGCAAAGCGACCGTCGTAGATTGAGGGATCGGGACGAAAGATCACTTCAAGGGTGTTGGGGGTAGGGGTTTGGGTGTTGGTTGAAGCCGGCAGCGAACTCGCAAGATCACCCTTAATAGAAACCGTCTTGCTCGCGAGAGCACTACCGGGAATGAACCCATCGTGCAACCACTTGCGCCAGGACGATTCGAAGTCGGTTAGCGTTGGAGCGCCCGCTGTTGGAGCGCCCGCCGTTGGAGCGCCCGCATCTTGCGGGCGGTTCGCAGGCATCCTGCCTGCGTTTTGTACCCGGTCGCTACTGCTCCCGGTACTGACTCCTCGCGCCTGACTCTTAAGTGCCGACTGCTGCCCGCTCCAATAATTCCGAACGATGTCGTAAGGCTTCTGATCGTAGTTATCGCTGAACAAAGCCAGCACTTCGTACGCGCTCTTGCCTTCATACAGCGGCTGGATCAGCGGCTGCACGATCATCGCTGTGCCGTCGTACGCGCGCGCATCGCCCCATGATTCCAGATAATGCGCTGCGTTAATGTGCCAGTGACAAATCTCGGACGTCTCGTTGTTGTAAAGATTCAGGTGTGCGCGCAGCTTCACCTTATCGAGCCGATTCTTATCCAGTCGCAAATCAACCGGCGCACTATAGGCGGGATTGCCGCCGATGATGATGAGCAGATCAACGTTGCCGGCGTCGATCTGATAGACCAGATCGCGCAGTGACTGTGTTTGATCGACTGAGTTCGCTTCGATCGGTTCGCTGTAAAAAACTGTCTTGCCAACATTGCCGAGCGCGTTGTTCGCCGCGTGTGCCAGCGCATGAATAGCCGGCGGCTGCTCGTCACCAGCGATGATGATGCATGAGCCCTTGTGCAGTTGAAGATCCTTGGCAACGGCTGGCAGCCAACTGCCGATGTCACCCGAAGCTCGGACGACCGACGCGCCGGCGACACCTTGCGCGACCACTGTCATCTCCGAAGGCTTCACCGAAAATCGATGATCTGCATTCGCACCCGTGATCGTCGGCGTGCTCTCGACAGCATAGAGGCGATTCATCTTCGGCTCAGCGTTGACGCTGATGCCGGTCGATTCGATCTCGCGGCGCTTCGACGCATAGTCGCGCGCATATCGCAGCGTCTTCGGCGATGACGCCAGAAAATCTGCCCCTAACGACAGAATGCGATCGGCCTTGCTGAAGTCATATGTTGTATTAACGTCCTCACCGAACGCCGTGATTGCGCCGGCGCGCGCATTGTCGCGATTGACGGGCTCGTACTGATGCCACTTCGCTTCGGGAAAATCCGTGAGTATCTGTCTCAACTGCGCGGCGAGTGACGGGGACGTAATCGTCTCAGTCAAAATGCGCAGACCCGCGCCGCGCTTCGCTTTCAAGCCGTCGCCTTCCTTCTCGATCAGCGCGCGAATCTCGGCCACGAACTGGGTCCACGGCCGCGTCTCGCCGCGATAGAGCGGCGTTTGCGAACGGTCAGGATCGTAAAGCGTGAGAATTGATGCTTGCGAAAAGATGTCGGTTGCGGTCGAACCGGGATTGCTGGGATGATCTGGATTGCCTTCAACTTTTGTCGGGCGTCCCTCGTTACTGCGAGCGAGCAGCGGGGTGGCCACGCCGCTCAAAGAAAATGCGGTCGCGAAAAAGAGACCTTTGCCGGGTACTTCTTCTTCCGGCTGCTTGACGTAAGGAATAACTTTCTCAGGCGGTTGAATCACGCAGCCACTGAGGCCGGCGAGCGCGAGTGACGCGCCCATGATTTTCAAAAACGTGCGTCGTTCAACCGGATTGTTCCACTCTTCAGCGGCGTGCGGAAATTCGCGACGGACAAATTCTTCGAAGACCGGCGAGTCGGCGAGTTCTTCGACGCTGCGCCAATACTCTTTGGGCGCGGTCTTGTCCTGGGTGCCTAATATGCGGTCACGCAAGAGCTTGAAATTGATATGACGATCGTCGGACATGTAATTCGGTACGGAACCGCTTGCGGTAGCAAGCGGGTAAAATCAAATTTGCGCCGCTCTAACCCGCTCGCTACCGCGAGCGGTTCTGTAATAGCAGGCCAGAGGCCTGCGTACCCTAATTCATCGATGACAAGTCGAACAGCTGGTCAAAACTGTAATATTATTTTTCGCGTTCACCTGAATTCGATACTGGCTCACCAATTTGCGCCCTTCATCTAATTCTGCTTTTGAAGAATTCTTCTGCCGCCATTCCATATCGAACACCTTCTCTTTCGGTCGCACGTAGTTCTCGGGACTACGATGACATTCGAGACACCACTCCATCTGCAATGACTGTGTTTGCGAGACCACCGGCATCTGATCGATGCGGCCGTGACAAGTCGAGCAGCCGACTCCTTTATTCACATGAATCGAGTGGTTGAAGTAAGCGAAGTCCGGCAGATCGTGCACACGCACCCACTCCAGCGGCTTGCCGTCCTTGTAGCTGTCCCGCACAGGTTTCAGATAAGGACTGTCGGCCCAAATCTGCTTATGACAGTTCATGCAGATTTGCGTCGAAGGAATTCCGGCCGACGCAGAAGTCTCAACCGTCGTGTGGCAGTAACGACAATCGATGCCGTCATCTCCCACGTGGTGCTTGTGGCTGAATTGAATTGGTTGTTGGCGCTCGATGTATGCGCCGGTGTTCCAACCGGAACGCATGATTTCCGCCGTGACCCACAATGCGGCGAGCAGAATAAAGATCGCGCCGAAGATCGTGGCTCGCGCCAGATAGTTCGTGCTATGACGGAAAATCTGTGGCATTTACCGCAGACGACTTCTCGCTGGTCTTACCGGCGGACTCCTCCGCCAAAATGAAAAGCAGACGGGGGTGCAATCCTTTAGTGCTACTTCAATCTAAATTAGTGATTGCTGAAGTCCTTACTTTAGCGGCATGTGAAGATTTTTTCAAACGACCGCGCAAATTAAATGTTAGAGTGGTCGCAAATGCTTCTTGGACACTATGCAGTCGGCCTGGCCGCGAAAAAGATCGCACCACGGACTTCGATGGGTGCACTGGTGGCGGCGCCGATCCTTCTGGATCTGCTGTGGCCGATTTTTCTTTTGCTGGGGTGGGAGCACGTCACGATTGTTCCAAACAGCAACCCGTTTTTGCGACTCCAATTCGATTCATATCCGATTTCACATGGACTAATCGCAGTGATCGGTTGGGCGACTCTTTACGCGTCAGCTTATTTCGGCCTGACGCGATACCTAACCGGCACAATCTTGATTTGGTTGGGAGTGATTAGTCACTGGGTGCTGGACTGGATTGTTCACTTGCCGGATCTACAGCTTTATGCGACGAGTCGAATGTTCGGACTTGGACTGTGGAACCATCGCTGGTTAACGGTTGTGATTGAACTGACCCTATTCATGATCGCGATCTGGACTTACCAACGACAGACCCGACCGAAAGACAAGATTGGTCTTTACGCATTTCTCGCGTATGTATTGTTCTTAGTCCTCGTGTATGCCGGCGCTGTGTTCGGACCGCCACCACCGAGCGTGAAGAAGGTGGCCCTCATAACGCTGCTTACCTGGATCATGATTCCGTGGGCCTGGTGGTTTGATTCACATCGTGAAGATCGCGCCACCTCTGTGTGATCCTCACAGGGAAGATCTTCGGGTAACCAGATTAATCAGAGCCACGAATAGCGCTGCCCCGATAATTGACCACACGATCGGGAACTTCATCCCACCGGCGGGCAACACCAACAACTCTGGAAGGCCGAGTTTCCCTGCTAACCACGTCCCGAGCAGCGCACCGATGAAGCCCAGCGCGATGGAAACCAGGCACCCACCACGTGAATAGCCGCCAATCGCCTGTCCGATTGCACCGCAAACACCAGCAATTAAAAGAAGCAGTAGTAACTGAATAAGCATAGCGTTCTCCGTAATTCACACCTATAAACTGAAAGTCTCGTCACATCATTCGCAATGAATCGGGCCGTTTTCTGGAAACGCCCCCTGCAACTTCCAAAAAAATATCTACATCGAAAGTCTTCCTCGACACGCGCGCGGGATCGTATAATTCCCGAAGCGTTGGCCGTGGGAACTCATCCCCGGGAAGTTGCGACAACGTCCCTTGCCCACTCGATAGTTCGAAACGCCGTCCCTCGACAACGCATCAGCGTCGGCGCCATTACAAACTTAGGAGTCCAAACAATGTCGAAAGTTCTTTCCGCCCTCTTTGTCGTCCTGGCCGCGTTCGCAATCGCGGTGGCCCAGGAGCCAAATCGCAATGACGATCCGCCCAGCACCGGGGTAGCACCCAAAGCTATCAACGGCGTTGGCCGCGCTGATGTTCGCGTTTATGACGAGCAAGGCAATCCTATCAAAGATGCCTATGTCAAACTAGAATCGAACCGCACCGATGGTTTCTTCTGTGAAAGTTGGAACAACACAGATGCCCGCGGTCCCGCGTCGTTGCCGCCGCTTCACATGGGCAACCTGAAGTTCAAGATCAAAGCGAAAGGTTACCAGGCGCAGGAGTTAATCATTCCGTTCAGCGATTTGGGCGACCCGATTCGCGTAACGATGAAGCACAAGTAACGCCTGGGCGTGCTAACAAATCAGAAAACCGCGAGCCGTTGGACCTCGATTTCAGCGGTTCGCGGTTTTGTTTTTGCTGGAGCGCCTGCATCCTTGCAGGCGGTTCGCAGGCATCCTGCCTGCTACAACTGCTTCAGCAATGCGCGCAAGATGCGCGCGACCCGCACGCAGGATGCGTGCGCTCCAAACACTACGTCAACTAGAGAACTTCCCAATCGGCCCGTCGCTCTTGATGATGTCCTTCAAGGCCGAATAAGGCACGAGCACGTATTGCGGTCCCGCAGCGTAAGGCGCGACCTGGTAAGGATCAAAAGTAACCCAAAGTCCCTTTTTCGCGATCGCAACTGCGCGATAGTTGTCAGCATGCGGTGACGCTCCGGATTGCATCATCTCTTCAGAGATCATTGACTCAGAATCATTCTTCGCGCGATCTCTCAAATCCTTCATGCAATAGTTCGATAGGATGCTGAGATAATTCTTCGCGCTGAATAAATCACCGAGCGACAGCTTGCGATTGTTCTTCACATCGTAATTCAAAACCGTCGTCAGGCTGTTTCCGTGCGCGGCACCACGCGAATAAGAACTTTCGGTGAACTCGACGCTGATCAAGTCATCGGTCGCGTAACGAAACTCATAACGCACGTCGAGGGTGGAATTCTGAGTCTCTGCCGGCAGACTCGAATCCCCCGCATACTCGTCGCTGGTCTCGCCCGCTTTAAATGCGCCCACATCTTTAGTCACTATGCTGCGGGCTTCGCGGTTGAATCCTTCAAAACGTGAGTCACCCTGGATCTCGGGATATTCAGCATCGATGCTGTAGCGTTTTTCTTTGCTGCTGTCGCGCATCTTCTTGGCGGCTACGCGAGCGTTCCCGGTGAAATTGATCGGCTGCTGCGTAACCACGAAATCAGTTTCTTTCGAACCGTCAGGTCGGGACCACTTCCCTTCAATCTCAACCAACGAGGGATCGGGACCATCTTTCTCGAGCTGCCACTTGCCTTTAAAGACCCCAGTTTGTTTTCCAGTTTCATCTGCCTCAGTCAGTTCGACATCGCCGGCACTATTGATGGTTCCCGTGAGAGCGATGTTCTTGCCGACGCGAGGATAGAAGTAGGTGCCGGTGACGCGATCGCCGTCGCGCACGAGCGACATCTCGATCGAAAGGTTTGCGATGCTGCCGCGAAACAGAAATCGGTCGCCGCGCGGGGCTTCACCACCGGCTGGGGCTTCGGACGTCGTGGGCGTGTTGCTGTTTGTTTGGGACTTGTTCGCCGTTGGTTTACGACACGCGCCGGCGATTACCGTAAGAATTAAAACGGATATTAAAACTTTGGGATTATTTCTCATGGGCTTTTACGAATTGTTTCGGTATTAGACCGCGTCTTTCGACTTCACGTTGGATGTCCGCGTAGGTTAACTCACTCAACCTGCCACCGGTGAATAGCTCATCGTTTGTTACGTCTGCAACCGCGAACAACGGCACTGGAAATTTGTCGAGCTCATCATCGCTTTCAAAACTCGTTTCTGCCAACACCAAACCAAACAGATCACCAAGAAACATGTCAATCGAAAAGATCCTGCCTCCGACCTCGAACTTATAACGGTTCTTTCGAATTTCGTTGCCATCAAACATCGACAGTGTCTCGGCCTCGATCGCACTCAAGTAAGTATTGGTAATGATTGTTCGGGAAAAGTCATCTTGATTGGGCGCGAACTTCTGCGCGAACTTCACGACCCACTTGTTGGTTTTCGGATCGCGAACTTTGCGAATTCGAAGCCGCGTCCCAGTGATGTAGTTGTCGGTGATTTGCAGATGATGATCCGCGCGCGACAACCCTTCCGGCAAATCCCGCAACAGGTAACGCCGCTCGCGCTCGACGCGCGCGTATTTGCTATTGGGAACGATCACGTTTTGATCGGTTAGCTTGGCGACTCCCATAGTCTCAATGCTTCGTTCCCAGCTCTCCCATCTTCACCACTTCAAAATCCGATCCTCTCACAATCTTCAACTTGCTAAGGTCTTCGTCGCTCCAGCGCGGATCGGGGGCGCCGCTCAGGAACCAGTTCGAACCATTGTCCGCGACGAACATGCCGTAGCGTTGCAGCGCGTGCAGAATCACCCGATTTGCCGGCGAGAACTGCGACATGTCGAAGGACGCTTTCAAGCGCACGCGCATCCCCATCGGCGGCAAGTTCGGATCATCGCTATAGCTCGCGTAATGACGCGCCGGATAAACGTACGCCTTGCGCGTGTGCGCGACCGTGAATCGCAAAGCGTGGCGAATCTCGCGCTGCCCGAAAACTTCATCGTAACGCACCAGGCCGGGAAAGATCGGCATGCCCGCCGCATCCGCCGACGTCCAGCCCTCGGGCCGTACCAGTTTCGAATTGAGATCAAAGACCGCGCCGCTTTTGGCGTTCCAACTCGAGCCGGTGATGGTTGGCACCGATCCGAACATTTCGTAGAGCTTCCATCGATCGCGATCGATTACGATCACATGTCGATCGCCATCGGAATTCGGGCCGCCCTCAATCGGAGCATTACGGGGCACCGGATAAGGGCCCGGATCGCTCTGATCGCCATAGGCGGTGAAGTTGATCGGCACGAGCGGCTGCGAACCACCGACGACAATATACGGAATGCCATTAGGCGCGCCGCGATAGACGGTTCCAAAATCCGGATGCAGTTGGCCATCGTTACCAATTGCGGCAATCAGACGCCTCGAGTTCGGATCGACGGGCGCGTTCGAAATGTCCTGGTTCCACGGACTGTCGGGCGGAAAGAGCGGTTTGCCGTGAAGACTCGCATTCGGCCCCAAGTCTGGATTTCCGGTGCTGCGAATAGTCGAAACGGTACGCGGGCGAGTTTGCCGGGGCGTTGGTTGAGTTTGCGCGGACACTGGTGAAGCAATCGGACGAGGACCATTGATCACGGCCAACGCCAGCGCTATCGTGCAAACCAACAGTGCAGAGGACGTCCGCCACCCACCTAATCTTCGTAACCGTTCAAATTGAGACATTCGGAGTCTTGTCGCAACACAAATTCTATAGAGTGCTCGCGGCTCGCGTAGTATAATCGCCCAGCCCCAAAATCACGACGTAGCCAAACTCAAAAAGCCCCGGCTTCGTTTTCAAATCATATTAGTCTCACTTCTCCGCTTGCCCTTGAGTGCGCGTGTTTCTGCGTACTCACGAATCAGGAGAACAGTGCAGGATCCCTTAATAAAAAGGATGACTGCTCTCTATGATTGGCAAACGGAATTCAAAATCGATTGAGAAGAATTATTGGCATCATGCGCGCCGAACTTATTTGGTGACGGCATTGATCTGTATCTGCTGCGTTGCCGCCGAAGTCTCAAACGCCGCGACGTTACCCGCCGGATTTTCCGAAACGCGAATCACGAACTCGCTGACAAATCCGACTGCTTTTGAGATTGCTCCTGATGGCCGCATTTTCGTTTGTCAGCAGGGCGGACAGCTTCGCGTCATAAAAAACGGAACGCTATTGACAACTCCGTTCGCTTCGTTGACAGTCGATTCTGCCGGCGAGCGGGGCCTGCTCGGAATTGCGTTCGATCCGAACTTTGCGACAAACAGTTTTCTCTACGTCTACTACACGGTTCCGGGATCGCCTGCGCACAATCGCGTGAGCCGCTTCACTGCTAACGGCGACGTCGCGGTTACGGGAAGCGAAACTCCCATCCTGGATCTCGACAATCTCAGCGGCGCCAGTAATCACAACGGCGGCGCCATCCACTTTGGTCCTGATGGCAAGCTTTACATTGCCGTCGGAGAGAATGCGAACGCGGCGAACTCGCAAACGCTCGCGAACTTGCTGGGAAAGATCTTGCGCATCAACGCTGATGGCACGCCGCCGTCTGACAATCCTTTCTTCAACACTTCCGGTGCGCGCAAAGAGATTTGGGCGCTCGGTTTGCGCAATCCATTTACGTTCGCCTTTCAGCCCACCACTGGCCGCATGTTCATCAACGACGTAGGTGAGACCACCTGGGAAGAAATTAACGATGGGATCGCGGGATCGAATTACGGATGGAACATCTGCGAAGGCTTCTGCTCGCCGCCGAATGCTAATTTTCGCGATCCCTTGTTCCGATACGCACATGGATCGACGTCGACCACGGGGTGCGCCATCGTGGGCGGCGGATTCTACAATCCGACGACTGTGCAGTTCCCGGCCAGCTTTGTCGGCAAGTATTTCTTCGCTGATTTGTGCTCCGGTTGGATGCGCCTGTTCGATCCTTCAAACAACACCGCCTCGGATTTCGCATCGGGCATCTCAAGTCCGGTCGACATCAAGATCGCGAATGATGGAAGCCTTTATTATCTCGCTCGTGGCGCTTCATCAGTCTTTCGCGTGCAATTCAACGGCACGCCAGCGAGCATCGCAACGCATCCGTCAAATCAAACTGTGATGCAAGGACAGCCCGTGACTTTCACAGTTGCCGCGAATGGAACCGCCCCATTCACCTATCAATGGCAGCGCAATCAGGTCAATATCAATGGCGCGACGTCGGCGAGCTACACGATCAATCCAGCCATGTTCGCCGATGATCAGGCGAAGTTTCGCTGCGTGGCAACCAACGCATTCGGCAATGCGACAAGCAACGAAGCCACGTTGACGGTCAACGCACCGCCAAGCATCGCCACTCATCCGTCAGATCAAACAGTCTCCCAGGGACAACCGGTTACCTTCAACGTGGCGGCGACCGGCAGTGCGCAGTTCACCTATCAATGGCAACGCAATCAAGTGAACATCGGCGGCGCGATGGCTGCGAGTTACACGATCAGTTCCACGACTGTTTCAGACAATGGCGCAAAGTTTCGCTGCGTAGTAACTAACGGTTTTGGCACGGCCACCAGCAACGAAGCGACCCTGACAGTCAATTCCGGACCGCCAACGCTGATGACGGAGAACGGAACCGATCGCGCGATTGCGCTCGATTCAGTGACGTTGATGCGCGATCCGTTTCCGTTGTTCGATCCTTACAATCTCAGCGGTGACAATCGCACCCGCGTGACTCTCTTCACTACTAACCTCACGCTGGGACCCGGTGAAGATGCCACTTCGATCACTGCGCGCGGCGAAGACCCGCAGCTCACGAGCTATCCGTTGGCGGTCGAGTATGCCGGTGCCGTTCCCGGGTATAGTTGGCTCACCGAGATCATTTTCATAATGCCCGGCAACTTTCCCGCGGGTCCGGACATGATGGTGAGCATTACCTGGCATGCCCAGACAACGAACAAGGTGCGCATCAAGACCAAGTAAGTGTCAGAAGCCCGACCGTTAGGGAGGGCAACGCTATCATCGAACACTCCACGACTGGCCGATTCACGTGTAGAATGCCTGCGCTTTAGCACAAGCTTCTTCAGCTTGCGAACTTTCGATTCAATCGAGGCATCACCGTGAGAATCTCCAAAGCGATTCTAACTATCATTGCGCTTACTTCGTTCTCTTTCGCCGCGCTTCCGCAAACCCAATCGCCGATCGGCATTCGGCCGCAGTCGCCTGAAGGTAAAGGTGTCGTCGCCCTTAAAGCCGCGCGCTTGATCGACGGCACCGGCGCGCCGGCAATCACCAACGCGGTCGTGATCGTTACCGACAACAAAATCACCGCGGTTGGTGATGCTACGTCCGTGCAAATTCCGGCCAGCGCAAAGATCATCGACCTCGGCAACGTAACGTTGTTGCCGGGATTCATCGATGCGCACACGCATCTGATCGGGCGCGTCCTCGGCGATCCGGAAGGCGACATGTCCCCGGTCAGAGATTACGAATCGTTCGGCGCCATCCTGGGTGTCCTGCATGCGCGCGACACTCTGATGGCCGGGTTCACCAGCGTGCGCAACGTCGGCGCGTCAGGGCGATTCGACGACATGGCTTTGCGCAAAGCCATTAACGAGGGCTGGACAATCGGGCCGCGCATCGAAACTGCCGGCCATGCAATCGGTATCACTGGTGGCCATTGTGATGAGAATGGATTTCGTCCGGGCGTCGCGGAACAAACGCCACTCGATGGAGTCGCGGATGGGCCGGAACAGATTCGTCTTGCGGTGCGCCAGCAGATCAAGTACGGCGCCGATGTGATCAAGACTTGCGCGACCGGCGGCGTGCTTTCCGAAGGCGACACCGTCGGCGCCACTCAGTACAGCTTTGAAGAATTGAAGGCGCTGGTCGATGAAGCCAACAAACTGGATCGCAAAGTCGCCGCGCACGCGCATGGAACGGAAGGCATTAAGCTGGCGGTGCGCGCCGGCGTGTCTTCGATCGAACATGGATCGTTCCTCGACGAAGAAGGCGCGCGCATGATGAAAGAGCGCGGCACCTTCCTGGTGCCGACGTTGATGGCCGCCGAAGGAGTCGAGCGTGCCGCGAAGAGCGGAGTGCTGAAAGGGCTGCGCGCTGAGAAAGCTCTGGCCGCCGCAGCCGCCGCGCGTCATGCCACGAAGATCGCGATGGCGAACGGCGTAACAATCGCGCTGGGTACGGACGCGGGCGTGATTCCGCACGGGACTAATGCCCGCGAATTTTTTCTGCTGATGGATTGGGGCGGCCTGACGAACATGCAGGCGATTCAGGCCGGAACCTTGAACGGCGCGAGGCTGTTGGGTTGGGACAAGAACCTTGGTTCAGTTACCGTCGGCAAGTGGGCCGACATCGTTGCTGTCTCAGGCGATCCTCTGAAAGACATTCACGCAATGGAGAACGTCGTGTTCGTAATGAATAATGGGGTGGTTTATCGGAAAGATTAAGGTTCGATTTCTGTTTTGTCAGTACAACTCAACGGATGTACACTCTCGATGCTTCCGAGATCCAAGTGCCCGAAAGGTACAACGTCATGTTTT
>JACXTT010004672.1_pt1 | contig 20257 bp, 20 predicted proteins | sample 9270951 | NCBI WGS metagenome assembly JACXTT01 (sample SAMN15532306, study PRJNA645909) | rock metagenome | isolation source: weathered quartz diorite | place: Puerto Rico | collected 2017-06-21
GACCGGCCGCCAGCTTGTTGAGGATCGATTCGGCAAGGGGACGCAGTGGCATCCGACCTTCGTCACTCCGCTCCGCGACGAGAGTATTGAGCAGGGTTTGCGCAGGCACGACGTCGCCGAGCAGGGTTCGCCGCTCGATTTCATCCCCCGCGATGGCGGCAATGGCCTGCCACCCGGCAGGATCCGATTCGAGACGAAGCAGGTCCTGGATCAACGAGAGGTCGAGATTGCGAACCGCCTCGTCGCTGACCGACGCGCGCCACGCCTGAATGCGTTCGAGCGGATCGTCGGACACGCGTTCGACTTCGATGGCCTGTGTTCGTGCACCCGACAATTCGCGGCCATACTCGTCGGAAACGAAATTCTTGTCGGAGTACGACATCAACAGGTTCGCCGCGTCCTGCCAGAGGCTTTCGAAACCTGCCTCGCTGCCGAGCGGCGATTGTGCAGCCGCGTCCTTGGCAAGCTCCAGAAGGCGTTCCTTCCGGTCGTTCTCCGGAACGAGCGTCTCGAAGGCAAGCGCGAGCCGTTCTGTAGCGCCGTGCTCCGCCACAATCGATCCCGCCACGAAAGTCGCGACGGCGCCATCCCCGATTCGAGCGACGATCGCCGCTGCAAGCGGTGGCTCGCCGTTTTCCGTCTGCTCCCGCGCCTCCCGCAGCAGCGACAACATCATCTCGGGTGTCATGTGGCCGGCTGAATCGGCCACTGTCTGAAGAGCAGCCGATTCGTCGAGCTGATTCCGTTCCCTCAGGCGTTCAATCGCCTTGCGAATCAACCCCAGCAGAGCGGCAGCGCGTGCGCCAATCGACGCGCCGTTGTCGGGAGCCGCCTGCACGGCCTGGAGCAGCTCGTTGAAGCGCTCCGGGTTGTCCAGGGCACTGATGACGGTTTCGAGCGTTCGCTCGTCGACGACCGCTTTGTTGTCGCCCTGCAGACAGAACTCGACGATGCGCTCCCAGGCGGCGGCATTGCCTCCGCCACGCTCCCGGAGGACTTCTGCATAGTCGATTTCGCGAATATCGAAATGCGATTGCCCCGACGCAGCCCACAATTTCGCGATACCCCCGTCGGCCATCAGCTCCTCGGCGGTTCGTGAGAGCAGCAGCAGGAGCGTTCTCCAGTCGGTGGCATCGGCGTCCGACTCGATACGCAATTCGCCAATCAGTCGATCGTGAAGGAGGTCCGCGAGTTCGCCGATCGAGGGATCCGGCCGTACGGGCGCTCGCCCATCGATGACGAGCGCGTCGGGCAGCACCGCGATCGTGACGTTGCCGGCCTGCGTGAGGCGGCGTGATGCGCCGACAACCCGGCTCAAGGCGCCCTGGATGGCCGGATGCGTCGTCGGGTAGAGCGATACCGATCGGGCGGCCGCCTTGCAGCTTCGCGCGAAGTCGGCCAGTGCGGCGCTCTCCGGCACTGGCATCGGTTCGGTCGAAAGAGGCGCCGCCACTCTCTGGGTGTTCATTGAATAAAATGCCGATTCATGCGCGTCGTTGACGTAATCGCGAAAAAGCGTGACGGAGACACGCTTTCACGCGAGGAGATCGAGCTGTTTGTCAACGGCGTGACGTGCGGCACGCTGCCGGACTATCAGGCGTCCGCGTTGCTGATGGCAATCGTGCTGCGCGGCATGACCATCGAAGAGACGTCCTGGCTGACCGACTCGATCGTCAATTCCGGCACTCGTGTTGATTTATCGGACATTCCCGGCGTCAAAGTAGGGAAGCACAGCACCGGGGGCGTCGGCGACAAGGTGTCTATCGTGCTCGCCCCGCTGGCGGCCGCCTGCGGGGTCGTCATGCCCAAGATGTCTGGCCGCGGCCTCGGCCACACAGGCGGGACCCTCGACAAGCTCGAATCGATTCCCGGCTACCGGGTCGACCTCGATGTCGATGAATTCAAGACGGTGCTGAAAGAGGTTGGCACGAGCATCATCGGCCAGACCGCCTCACTGGTCCCCGCCGACAAGAAACTCTACGCGCTGCGGGATGTGACCGCTACCATTGGCAGCATTCCGCTCATCTCGGCCTCCGTCATGAGCAAGAAGCTCGCGGAAGGAAGCGACGTGGTGATGCTCGATGTGAAGTGCGGTGACGGGGCGTTCATGAAGGACGAAGGCAGCGCACGCGCGCTTGCCTCGACAATGGTGGCCATCGGGACGCGGGCGGGGGTCCGCACCGAAGCGTTTATTACCGACATGAACACGCCGCTCGGGCGCGCCGTCGGCAATTCACTCGAGATTGTCGAGTGTCTCGATACACTGCAAGGCCGCGGTCCCGCGGATCTGTCCGAGGTCGTCAAGCGGTTTGCGACCCGCGCACTCGTGTTGGCGGGACGCGAGTCCGACGATGCATCTGCGCTCCGCCGGATCGATCAGGCATTGTTGTCGGGCAAGGCGATCGAGACACTCGGGCGCATGATCGAGCGGCAGGGCGGCGACCGTCGGGTCATCGACGACTATTCGCTGCTGCCGTCCGTCGCTGGACGCGAACACTGCGTCGCACCGCGTGACGGCTTCGTCTCTGCCGTCAAGGCAGGCGCGATTGGCGTTGCCGCGAACCTGCTGGGTGCCGGACGCTCGAACGTTGACGATCGCGTGGATCCGGCAGTGGGCGTGGTGCTCCACGCGAAGCCGGGCGCGAGAGTCACACGAGGTCAGCCGCTCATGGAGATACACCACCGGAGCGGGCGGGCGGTGAGCGAAGCGCTGTCGATCTGCTCCACCGCATTCACGATTACCGACGATCCGCCGGTGGTACATCCGGTCATTCTGGGAGACGTCCGATGACACGCAGAGTGCTCGCGCTGATCCTTTTGGGATGCTGGGTCATGCTGGCGTCAGCATGCCGTCGCGTGACGTACGCCGAAGAGGACCGCTCGAAGATTCACGTCGGAATCGTGTTCGACATCGGCGGCAAGGACGATCGTTCGTTCAATGCGGCGGCATGGGCGGGCGTGAAATGCGCCGAACGCGGCACGCTGCCCGACGCGAGAGCCTGTGGCAAGCCGCCGCTCGGAATCGTGCTTCGGGATGTCGAGCCGGGCACACCGAATGCGATCGAGCCCGCCATGCGAGCGTTTGCGGAGCGCGGGTACGATCTCGTCATAGGGGTCGGGTTCGCGCAGGCGCCGATCATGCGCGAAGTGGCGCGCGATTACCCGAACATCCGCTTTGCGATCATCGATGGCCTCGTGCTCAACGATGACGGCAAGACGTCGATGCCCAACGTGGCCGGGCTGCTCTTCAAGGAACACGAGGGGTCGTACCTGGTGGGGATGATCGCCGCGAAGACCTCACGCACCGGCACCGTCGGGTTCGTGGGCGGCATGGACATTCCTCTCATTCGCCGCTTCGAAAAAGGGTACGAAGAGGGTGCTAGGGCCGTGAATCCGCGCATTCAGATCGTCCAGAATTACGTCGGCGTCACCGACGCCGCATGGAACAATCCGGGCAAGGGCAAAGAGTTGTCGCTCGCACAGATGGACAAGGGGGCAGACGTCATCTTCGCGGCAGCGGGCAATTCGGGTCTCGGTGCGTTTGATGCGGTCGAGCAGGCGGGCACCCTTAACGGACGCGCCACGCACTTCGTCATCGGTGTCGATTCGAATCAGAACGGCGTCAAACCCGGCTTCGTGCTGACGAGCATGGTCAAGCGCGTTGACAACGCCGTGTACGACATCGTCAAAGAAGTGGTCGAAGGCCGATTCAGGGGCGGCTTTCATGTGTACGGACTTGAAAGCGATGGCGTTGGCTACGTGATCGACGACCACAACCGCACCATCGTGTCGAGCGACGCGATTGCTGCCGCTGAAGAAGCGAAGAAGAAAATTATTGCGGGTGCAATCAAGGTGACGGACGCGATGGCGCAATGAAACTCGAGCTGCGCAACGTCACCAAGCGCTTCGGCGCCGTCCTGGCCAACGATCACCTCAACATCACCATCGAATCCGGCACCATTCACGCCGTTGTGGGCGAGAACGGCGCGGGCAAGTCGACCGCGATGCGGATTGCCTACGGGTTCTACGCCGCCGACAGCGGTGAGATTGCCGTCAACGGTCAGGTGCGCGAGATCCGTGCACCCCGCGACGCGATCGCCCTTGGCATCGGCATGGTTCACCAGCACTTCATGCTCGTGCGAACGATGACCGTCACCGAGAACATCGTTCTTGGTGCGGAGCCGGGTTCCGCCGTGGCGCTGGATCTGCGGAAGGCGGCCGCGGCCATCCGTGCGTTGTCTGAAGAGTTCCGGCTCACCGTCGACCCCGACGCAACGGTCGAAACGCTCTCGGTCGGCCAGCAACAGCGCGTTGAGCTGCTGAAGGCGCTCTACCGGCGCGCGGAACTGCTGATTCTCGACGAGCCGACGGCGGTTTTGACCCCGCAGGAGGTGGAGGAATTCTTCTCGATCCTCCGCCGCATGCGCGCTCAGGGGAAGACGGTCATCATCATCACGCACAAACTGTCGGAGGTCCTCGCGATTTCAGATCGCGTCACCGTGATGCGCGACGGCAAGGTTGTCGGAGACCTGAAGACCGGCGAGACCAACGCGGCGGAGCTCGCACGGCTGATGGTCGGACGGGAAGTCCTGCTTCGGGTCGAGAAGTCACCCGCAAAACCGGGTCCGGACGTGCTCACGGTTCGCAATCTATCGGTGCAACGCGTCAACGGGGTCTCCTTCGACGTCCGAGCCGGCGAGATCGTCGGCATCGCAGGCGTCGAGGGCAACGGTCAGACGGAACTCATCGAGGCGCTGGCAGGTCTGCTGCCAGAATCGCAGGTCACGGGAACAATCACTTTCGGTGGACGCGACCTTCGTACCGTCGATGCAAAGCGGCGAAGGGAGATTGGAGTAGCGCACGTTCCCGAAGACCGCCATCGTCGCGGCTTGTTGCTCGAATTCAGCCTGTCCGAGAATGCAATCCTTGGCGTTCACTACCGGCCGCCGGCGGCATCTGGCGTGGGCGCGATGCTGCTGGATCGGGAAGCGATTGAGCGCCGTACGAACCTCGTCATCCGTGAGTTCGACGTCCGTCCCCCCAATCCAGCACTGCCGGCGCGAGCGCTATCTGGAGGCAACCAGCAGAAGCTGATTATCGGCCGTGAATTCGAGCTGCCGCCGACCCTTCTGTTGATCTCGCAGCCGACCCGTGGGGTCGATATCGGCGCAATCGAATTCATCCACCGCAAGATCATCGCGATGCGCGACGCCGGCTGCGCCGTTCTTCTGGTGTCCGCCGAACTGGACGAGGTGACAGCGCTTGCCGATCGCCTGCTCGTGCTGCACAACGGCCGGATCGCTGGCGAAGTGGATCCGTCGGTGGCGACCGCAGAGCAAATCGGCTTGCTCATGACGGGTGCACGTCATTGAAGCTGCTGCGCGACCTGCTGTTTCCGCTGATTGCGGTTGTCTGCGCGTTCGCCGTCGGTGCGGTCGTCGTGCTGATCATCGGCGACAGCCCGATCGAGGTGTACAGCCTGCTGCTCGGCAGCGCCCTTTCATGGCCCGATGGCATCGGGTACACGCTGTTCTTCGCAACGCCACTTATCTTCACAGGTCTGGCCGTGGCCGTAGCGCTCCGAGGAGGGCTGCTGAACATCGGAGCGGAAGGGCAGTTATATGTCGCGGCTTTTGCGACCGCGTGGGTCGGAATCAGGCTCGCGAGCCTGCCGTCGCTTCTCCTCGTGCCTCTCTGCTGTCTCGCAGCGGTCGGCGCCGGCGCGGCCTGGGCGGCCATACCTGGCGTGCTGAAGGCGCGGTTCGGATCGCACGAGGTGATCAACACGATCATGTTGAACTTCGTCGCCATCGCGCTGGTCGGCTACCTGACGCAATATCGCTACCGAATGCCTGGTGATCCCATCATGGAGACCGCCCCGATTGGGGACACAGCGCATATCGCGCGACTCGGCAGCTTCGTGCCCGGACTCCCGCAGCGCATCCCGGTGAACGTTGCGTTCCTGCTCGCGCTCGTCGCCGCATGGCTCGTGTACGTGCTGCTGTGGAAGACGAAGTGGGGCTACGAGATCCGCGCCACCGGTCAGAACCCGGCAGCCGCGGAATACGGCGGCATCTCGATCCGCAGGCAGATCGTGCTGACGATGGCGATTTCGGGCGCACTGGCGGGCATGGTCGGGATCAATGAAGTGCTGGGATATCGCTATCGGTATTACGACGGCTTCTCGGACAACTACGGATTCACAGGGATTGCGGTCGCACTGCTTGGACGAAATCATCCCGCAGGCGTCCTTCTTGCGGCGCTGCTGTTCGCGGTACTCCAGCGTGGCGGTGTTCCGGTCGATGCGTTTACGCAGCTGGTGTCGAAGGATATCGTGCAAATCCTGCAGGCATTAGTGATTCTGTTCGTCGCGGCCGAGGCCATGTTTCGATGGAAGTGGGCAGGGGGCAGGGGGCAGGTGGCAGGAGGTGGCAGCGCTGGTCCTGTGTCGGGCGCGCAGGTTGGAACCGCGTCGGTCGGCAAAATCTGATGCGCGACATCTTTACCATCTCGCTCGTGTTCTCGACGATTCGCCTTGCGACGCCGCTCGTATGGGCCGCCATCGGCGGTCTCTTTTCAGAACGCTCTGGTGTCGTCAACATTGCCCTCGAGGGGTTGATGCTCGCTGGCGCGTTTACCGCGGCGGCGGTCACGTTCTACGCCCACAGCCCGTGGGTCGGCCTTGGCGCCGCCAGCATTGCCGGGGCGTTGGTCGCATTCGTGCTCGCGGTCGTCTGCATCCGGTTCAAGGCGAATGAGGTCGTGGCGGGAACAGGCATCAACATCCTGTTTCTTGGTCTGCCCGGGGTTCTCAGCGGGGCGCTGTTTCTCTCATCCGGCTCGACGCCGCAGATTCCCAAGGAAGAATTGCTCCCGACGCTCGCGCAGCTCATTCCCGTCGTGCCGCCGTGGCGGATCCTCACCAACGTTTCTGCCATATCGCTGCTGGCGCTTCTCGTGGTTGGATGCACGCGGTACGTGCTCTATCGGACCCCATTCGGTCTGCGCCTGAGGTCGGTCGGTGAAAACCCGGAAGCTGCGGATGCGGCAGGCATCCGCGTTCAGCGAATGCGGTATGTGGGCGTCGTCCTATCCGGCGTGTTTGCAGGCATCGGCGGCGCGTATCTGTCGATCGGACAGTCCTCCTTGTTCACGCGCAACATGACCGCTGGCCGCGGCTTTATTGCGCTGGCCGCCTTAATCTTTGGCAAGTGGCGACCCGTTCAGACGATGCTCGCGTGCCTGCTATTCGGGTTCGCGGATGCCATGACGATTCAGATGCAGGGTGTCGTGAAGATGCCGTCCGGCGAGGATGTTCCGGTTCAATTCATCCAGATGATTCCGTACCTTGTCACCATCATCGTGCTCGCCGGCTTCATCGGCCAGTCGCGTGCACCAGGCGCGCTGGGCGTGCCATACGATAAGGAAGCGTGACCGCGCTATCCACATGGGAGCGGGTGGACCAGGCCGCTGCTGATATTCGCCGGCGTTCTGCCGCGCTTCCAGAGACAGCAATCGTTCTCGGTTCCGGCCTCGGCGACTTCTCGGACACACTGCTTGACGCCGTCGACACGTCGTATGCGGAGCTTCCGCACTGGCCCGCCTCGAACGTGGTTGGCCATGCGGGGCGACTGGTGATCGGTAATGTGGCCGGCAAGCGCATCGCAGCGCTGTCGGGGCGCGTGCATTTCTACGAGGGGTACGACCTGGCGACGGTCGTATTTGCGACGCGGGTCATGGGACGGCTGGGGGTTCGGCGTCTGATCCTGACGAACGCGGCAGGAGGAATCAACACGGGGTTGACGCAAGGTGCGTTGATGATCATCGACGATCACATCAACATGATGGGCACAAGCCCGTTGATTGGTTCCAACGATGATCGGTTCGGACCGCGCTTTCCCGATATGAGCGAAGTGTATTCGGCGCGGCTGAGGAACATCGCCGACGAGGCTGCGAGGACGCGTGGGATACCTGTGTTGCACGGCGTGTACGTCGGGGTCCAGGGACCCAGCTACGAAACGCCAGCGGAAATCAATTTCTTTCGACAGATGGGCGCCGACGCGATCGGTATGTCGACGGTGCCGGAGGCGATCGCCGCGCGCCACATGGGCCTGGACGTACTCGGGATCTCATGCATCACGAATGCGGCCGCCGCCGTGGGACATCAGCCAATCGTGCATGACGACGTAATCGCGACTGGTCGGCGCGTCCGCGACTCGTTCATCTCATTGCTCGAGGGGATCATTGAGCGACTCTAGGATTGAATCACACCGGGATCGGGGATCCGGGATCGGGGATCCGACAAACGCCGCTGGACGGGATTCGACGCTCGACGTGCTGATGGATGCCGCCCGTGCGGTGCGCGAGCACGCGCATGCCGATTATTCAGGGTTCAAAGTCGGCGCTGCGCTTGAAACCGCCGACGGGACGATCGTCACCGGTTGCAACATCGAGAACGCCACGTACGGCCTGACCATCTGCGCCGAGCGCGTCGCGATGTTCAAGGCGTTGTCCGACGGACACCGCCAGTTCCGGCGGATGGTCGTCGTGGCACCACCCGAGGCACCGACGCCGCCCTGCGGCGCGTGCCGGCAGGTCTTGTGGGAGTTCGCCGGAGATCTCGAAATCATCCTCGCGAACCTGAACGGCGAGACGGGCCGTCATCGTATCGGTGAGCTGCTGCCGCAACCGTTTGATAGGCGGCTGCTGAAGTAGTGGGCAGTCGGCGGTGGGCAGTCCGCAGTTTGGTGGCGGGCAGGCGGGCTGTGCGTGGTGGTTCTCAACTTTGGCCTGGAACGCGTCGCCTGATTGACTTCATGAGCCCATTGAGCAGACGACCGACTTCTGCACACTCGTCGATGAGGTGACGCCGATCCTCGTCACTGACCAGCCGCAGCCGCCCCGCGAGGATTACTTGGGTCTCAAGTTCCCGTAGCGACCCGTACGAGACCGCCAACATGTGTAGAAACCTGCCCCGGCGTGCGGCGTCCCTCTCCTTCCGCAATATTCGAGGGAATCGACACCGCAGCCCTTCGCATTTGGGATGTTAGGCCGTATGTCTCGTGTCGAGGCAACGTTTTGGTGACTCGATAAACAGACTCTGCGAGATTCATGGCTTTCTGCCAAGCGATGAGATCAGCATAGTTCCGATTCGTCGCGCTCATAGTGGCCTCATTAAGACGGAGGTGCGGTCGCAGGTCGGATTCATGAGCCAATTGCATGTTATTGGAATTGCGCCTGCCCACTGCCCACTGCCGACTGCCCACTGCCCACTGCCGACTGACTGTTATCATCGACCCATCCATGCTCCCGACTATCGATTGGAAAGACGATGCGATCGTCATGATCGATCAGCGCAAGCTGCCTGGATCTGAGGTCTACGTCTCGTGCAAAACGGCGCAGGAGGTTGCCAAGGCAATCAAGACGATGGTGATTCGCGGAGCGCCGGCGATTGGCGTGGCTGCGGCGATGGGAATCGCCCTCGGAATGCGGCGGAGCAAGGCGACCGGGACCAAGCAGTTTGCCACCGAGTTTCAGAAGCTGTGCGACGTGATGGCCGCCACGCGTCCCACCGCGGTGAACCTGTTCTGGGCGATCGAGCACATGAAGCGAGCGTTCGCTGAAGCGGCGCAGGGCGGATCGTCTGTTGGCGAAATCAAGCAGCGGCTCGAAGCGGAGGCGCGGAAGATCCACGACGCAGACGTGGCGAGCTGCCGCGCGATGGGCGCGCTCGGTGCCGAGCTGGTTCCCGAGCGCGCACGGATTCTCACGCACTGCAACGCCGGCGCCCTCGCGACGGCCGGCTACGGTACCGCGCTCGGCGTGATTCGCGCGGCGGCGGAGCAGGGCAAACAGGTGGTCGTGCTGGCCGACGAAACGCGGCCATTCCTCCAGGGCGCGCGCCTCACCGCATGGGAACTCGTCAAAGACGGGATCGACACCACTGTGATCACCGACAACATGGCGGCCTCGATGATGCGAATGGGGAATGTGGATCTCGTCGTCGTCGGCGCCGATCGCATTGCTGCCAATGGAGACGTGGCAAACAAGATTGGCACCTATGGCGTCGCAGTGCTCGCCAAGGAGCACGACATTCCCTTTTACGTGGCTGCACCGCTCTCGACGATCGACCTGAACACGCCGGATGGATCGAAGATCCCAATCGAAGAGCGGAACGATCGTGAGGTGACCCACGTTGGTCCGACTCGGCTCACGCCGGAAGGTGCACGCGTCCGCAACCCGGCCTTCGACGTTACGCCGGCGAAATACGTCAGAGCGATCATCACCGAGCGTGGTGTCGCACGTCCGCCGTATCACGAATCGCTGGCGACACTCGTCAGCGGAGCGCAGTTGGCGGTAGGTACTCGGCAGTGACAAACGCACCTGCTATGTCCTGCGTCCTCACGCCTAAGTCCTTTTCCCCCTTCCCCTTTCCCCCTTCCCCCATCACTTTCTCCACCAGCCCGTCGTGATCATCCTCGGGATAGAGACCTCGTGCGACGAAACGTCCGCGGCCGTTGTCGAGGAGACTGGCGACGCATCAAGACCGTGGCGGATTCGCTCCAATGTCGTCGCGTCACAGGTGGCGATTCATCGGGAGTGGGGCGGTGTGGTGCCGGAGCTGTCGGCGCGCCAGCACATTCGTGACATCTGCGGCGTCGTCGAGCGTGCGCTCGAGGATGCAAAGGGGCCGCGAATCGACGGGGTCGCAGTCACGCAGGGTCCAGGTCTGGTCGGGTCGCTGCTCGTCGGCCTGTCATTCGCGAAGGCGTTTGCCTGGACGCGTGGCGTTCCGCTGATTCCCGTCCACCACCTCGCGGGACACATCGAATCGCTGGTACTGCAGGGAGGCGAGATGCCGATGCCCGCGATCGTCCTCGTCGTATCGGGCGGCCATACCAGCCTGTATCGCATCTCGACGCCTGGAGTGTACGAACTGCTCGGGCGCACGCGCGACGATGCGGCCGGCGAGGCGTACGACAAAGTTGCGAAACTGCTGCACCTCGGCTATCCAGGCGGGCCTGTGATCGATCGGCTCGCGCGCAGCGGCAACGAACGCGCGATTGCGTTTCCGCGAATGAGGCTGACACATGCGGACCGCAACGCGCCCGATCTCCCGGGGACGCGTGATTTCAGCTTCAGCGGCCTCAAGACATCTGTGCTCCGACATGTCGGCACGCGTCGCGAAACGCTTGGCCTCACGCCTGCCGATCCGTTGCCCGACTATGAGACCGCGGATATCTGCGCCAGCTTTCAGCGCGTCGTCGTCGACACGCTCCTCGACCGGCTCTTCGACGCGGCGCGCTGGTATCAGGCCCGCAGTGTCGGAATCGCCGGCGGTGTGTCGGCGAATAGTCGGTTGCGGGCTGAAGCCGAAGTGCGAGGAGCCGCCAGGCAGCTGCCGGTATTCGTTCCCGACCTTGCGCTCTCGACGGACAATGCAGCGATGATCGCGGCGGCGGGGCTGCGTCGATTTCGCGCAGGCTTTGACGCACAACTCGACATCAATGCAGAAGCCAGTCTCGCGTTGTGAATGAGCTGGCGGGTCCGGAAGGACCCGCCCTACACTGAATGACTTTCTACACAGAGTACTTATGGTTCAACACGAAGCAGCGCCAGGAGTTCGTCCGCATCACTGACGACGTTGCCAAAATCGTGCAGAAAAGCGGGGTCAAGGAAGGCGTGGTGCTCGTGTCGGCCATGCACATCACGGCGGGTGTCTACGTGAACGACTGGGAGAACGGCCTGATTCACGATTTTCAGGTGTGGCTCGAAAAGCTGGCTCCGTCCGGTCTTGATTACCGGCACCACCAGACGGGCGAAGACAACGCGGACGCACACCTGAAGCGCACCATCATGGGTCATCAGGTCACGCTGCCGATCACCGCCGGCACGCTCGATCTCGGTCCGTGGGAGCAGGTGTTCTACGCCGAGTTCGACGGCCAGCGCCGGAAACGCGTCATCGTGAAGGTGATGGGCGAGTGACTGATAGCCGCCAGTATCCCGAGCGACCGATTGTGGGCGTCGGCGCCGTGATCGTTAACGACGGCAACGTGCTGCTGGTGAAGCGGAAGTACGAGCCGCTCAAGGGTCAATGGAGCCTGCCGGGCGGGATGGTCGAAATTGGCGAGACGCTGGAAGCCGCGCTCGCACGCGAGATGCTCGAGGAGACGGGCCTGCGTGTCGAGGTTGGACCTGTGATCGAGGTGTTCGATCGCATCATGCGTGATGAGGAACGTCGTGTGCGCTATCACTTCGTCCTCATCGATTACCTTTGCTGGCCGGCGGGTGGATCGCTGCAGGCCAGTTCGGATGTGGAGGAAGCGATCTGGGTGGATCCGGCGACGCTTGGCGATTACGCATTGACCGAGAAGGCGACGTCGGTCATCGAACGCGGCCTGACGCTCGCGCGCGACGCGCCGCGCCCTGTGAGGTAGAGATGGATGCCCCGGTGACACGCGACGCTGCATGGGCGCTGCTCACTGAATGGACGAAAAGCGAGAGTCTCAGGAAGCACGCTCTCGCCGTCGAGTCGTCGGTGCGCGGTTATGCGCGTCAGTTCGGCGAAGACGAGGACGCGTGGGGCTTTGTCGCGCTGCTGCATGACTTCGATTACGAACGGTATCAGACGCCTGCCGACCATCCGTTCCGGGGATGTGAAGAACTGGAGCGCCGCGGTTATCCGGAATGGGTGACGCGCGCCATCCTCTCCCACGCCGACTACTCGGGTGTGCCGCGCGAGAGCAAACTCGAAAAGACGCTCTACGCGTGCGATGAGATGTCCGGATTTGTGACGGCCGCGTCGCTGGTGCGTCCGTCGAAGAGCATTCTCGATCTCGAGCCGGCTTCGGTCGTCAAGCGGATGAAGGACAAGGCGTTTGCGCGCAACGTTTCGCGCGACGACCTGCGGCGCGGCGCCGAAGAATTGACCCTGCCGCTCGAGCAGCACATCGGCAACGTCATCCGGTTCATGCGGGAGCGCGCCGATGCGCTCGGGCTTCGTGGGACATTGTGACTTCAGATCGTTCGGATCGTTCGGATCGTTCGGATCGTTCGGATCGTTCGGATCGTTCGCCGGTCGTTCTCGAGAATGTCACCGTCAAGTACGGCGCGCATCAGGCGCTGCGCGGCGTCAGCGTCGCGTTTCCCGAGGGTGCCGTTGGCCTGCTCGGCCCGAACGGAGCAGGGAAGAGCACGCTCATCAAAGCGCTGCTCGGACTCCTGCGGCCTGCCAGCGGCGCAATGCACGTGCTCGGTCACGACATTGCCGAGGCGCCATTGGCGGTCCGCGCGCGTGTCGGCTACATGCCGGAGAACGACACGCATATTCCAGGGATGAATGCGGTGTCCTTCGTCGCGTATTGCGGCGAGCTCTGTGGTCTTCCGCAGGCCGATGCCATGCAGCGCGCCCATGAAGTCCTCTTTTACGTCGGTCTTGGCGAGGCGCGATATCGCAACGTCGAAACCTACTCGACGGGGATGAAGCAGCGCATCAAGCTGGCGCAGGCATTAGTGCACGATCCGGATTTGCTGCTGCTCGATGAGCCGACCAACGGAATGGATCCAAGGGGCCGTGTGGAAATGCTCGGGCTGATTCGCGACATTGCGGGTCCGATCTCCGTCATCCTGTCGTCCCACGTCCTGCCCGACGTGGAGTTCGCCTGCGATCACGTCGTCGTACTACACAAGGGCGTCGTCGCGACGCACGGACCGATTGCCGCACTCAAAGGCGATTCCGCGCGCGTGTTCGAACTGCGCATCAAGGGCGACGGGACGCGGTTCGTCGAGGCGCTTCGAGAGGTCGGCATTGAAACCCACGACGAGTCTGACGACGTGATGCGTGTATTTGTACCGGCGGACCGCCCGGCGCAGTTGTTGTTCGAAGTGGCGGCGCGCCAGGGGGTGCAGGTCCGGCATTTTCGCGCGAGCGTTCCCTCGCTCGAAGACGTGTTCGCCCGGGCGCTGGGCGACTGACGTGCCCATTCACGATCAGGGCTACCGTCGCTATGCCGGCGAGCGGATGGCGCGCGATCGCCGCTGGCTGGTCATCGCACGGGCCGGCGTTATTGAGCGTCTGCGCGAGCGTCGTTTTCTGTTGCTGATGCTGACGGCGTTGCTGCTGTTCCTTGTTCGCGCCGTGCAGCTCTATGTCGGTACGACATTCTTCCGCGCTTCCTTCTTCGCGGCGTCGGACGAGACGTTCTACAGCTTTCTGAACCAGCAGCGGCTGTTCGTCTTCTTCATCACCATTTATGCCGGAGCCGGCCTGATTGCCAGCGATCGGCAGGCGAACGCACTGCAGCTGTATCTGTCCAAGCCCATCACGCGGAACGATTACATCGCTGGAAAACTGGCGACGCTCGCCGCGTTCCTGACCGTCGTCACGTGGGTTCCGGCGATGACGCTTCTCGCGCTCCAGGTGCTCTTCAGCGGCAGCCTGGAGTTTGTGTCCAGCCACCCGCGGCTTGTTCCGGCAATCACCATCACCTCTGTGCTGCAGGTCGCACTCGCATCGATGACGATGCTCGCGCTGTCGTCGTTGTCGCGGAGCCGAAGGTTCGCCGCGATGCTGTACGCACTCGTCGTGATCTTTGCCGGCGCCGTCGAGCGCGTGCTGCAGACGGCGACGGGCGCAGCCGGGTGGGTGCTGCTTTCTCCGCAGAACACGCTGGTCGTTGTCACCGACGCAGTGTTTGGAATCAAGTCTGAAACGGAGATTCCGGTGGCCGTTGCGCTCATCGCCATCGTCGTGCTGCTGGGCGTTTGCGTCGTCGTCCTCGAGCGGCGCGTTCGCGCCGTGGACGTCGTCGCATGATCATCTCCACGGATCACCTCTCGAAGTGGTACGGCCAGGTATCGGGGCTCAACGACGTGACGATTGCGATTCCACGCGGCGTCACCGGCCTGCTTGGTCCCAACGGCGCGGGAAAGTCCACGTTCATGAAGCTTGTCACCGGACAGCTCAGGCCGAGCGCTGGAACGATCCGTGTCTTTGACGAACCAATCTGGGGAAACCCGTCGCAGTACCGCCGTCTCGGCTTTTGCCCCGAGCAGGATGCGTTTTACGAGAACATGACCGGCCGCAACTGGGTGGCAGCACTCGCGGGCCTTCACGGCATGGACGATGCGGCGGCAGGCGCTGCGGCAGCGGCGGCGCTGGATGCGGTGGATTTGCTCGACGTCGCCGATCGGAAAATCGGCGGCTACAGCAAAGGAATGCGACAGCGTGTGAAACTCGCGCAGGCCATCGTGCATGATCCCGAGGTGCTCGTACTGGACGAGCCGTTGAGCGGCATGGATCCATTGATGCGACGCCGCACGATTCGTCTTGTCAGGCAGTGGGCAAACGCGGGCAAGAGCGTCATCGTCTCGAGCCACGTGCTCCACGAAGTCGAGGCGATGACGGCGACGATCGTGCTGATGCACGCCGGGCGAATCGTGGCAGAAGGAGATGTTCACCAGATCCGTGCGCTCATCGATGCGCATCCGCACCGCGTCTCGATTCGTGCCGCCGACCCGCGAGCGCTCGCCAAACGGTTGCTCGTTGACAACGATCTCTCGAGCTTCCGCTTCGAGGGGGACGCGCTGATCGTCGAAACCGCGAATCCGGACTCGTTCTATGCGCGGTTGACCGAGGTTGCGGCGTCGGGCGAAGCAGGGCCGATCGAAGAAGTCACATCGCCGGATGACAACCTGCAGGCGGTGTTTTCCTACCTGGTGAAGCAGTGACGGCGCCGGTCATCGGCTCGACGCGACGCATCTTCGAACTCGCGCTCGGGCAGATGCTCTGGGCCCGGCGCGCTGCGCTGCTCGCGCTCATTGCAGGTGCACCGATCCTGTTGGCACTCGTGACACGTCTGACGCTGTCCAGTGGCACAGCAGTCGTTCAGCTCAACGGCCGGCGCATAGCGAGCGAAGCTGTCTTCAGCACCGCGATCACCCTGCTGTATTTGAGGTTCATCGTGCCCGCCGTCGGTGTGTTCTACGGGACGTCGCTCATTGCTGACGAGGTCGAAGAGCAAACCATCACATACCTCTTTACGCGGCCGATTCCGCGGGGCGCCATCGTGCTTGGGAAGTACCTCGCGTACATCCTGTGCGCGACATGCTTCGTGCTCCCTTCGGCGGCGGTGGTATTCGTGGTCATGGTGCCGTTTCAGGAGATGGCGCCGCTCTTTGGGTCCTTCGTTCGCAACCTCGGGGTGCTCGCGCTCGGGCTTGGCGCCTATGGCGCTGTCTTTCTGTGGGCAGGCGCGTTGTTCAGGCGGCCGCTCGTCGGCGGTCTCGTGTTCGTCTTCGGGTGGGAGCAGCTGGCTGCCATCCTGCCGGGGTACATGGGACGCCTCACAATCGCCCATTACCTTCAGTCCGATACGATGAGTGTGGCGGCTTTGCTGGCGATGACCGTTGCTGCGTTGTTGCTGGCGGTGCGCACGATCGAACGGCGCGAGTATCTGCTCGAACGGTGATCGAAACGATCTCGCTGAGAGACTCGTATAATCGGTGACGGCAAGGAGATCTGGATGAACACGCGGACCCGGTTCTTTCTGTTCGCGGCCGCCGGCGTGCTGATTGCGTCGCTGGCTACTGGTCTGGCTGCGTGGGCTACGCGCGTCTCGGCAGCCGGCACTGCTGAGGAGCTCACCTACGTGCCCGCGACCACGCTGATGGTGGCCTACGCCGATGTTCGCGGACTGATGAATTCACCGTTCCACGAGCGCATCCGGCAGCTTCAGCGCACCAGCCCCGCAGCCGGGTCGGATGATCTCGAGGCCCGCACCGGGATTCGCTTTGACACCGACATAGATGGCGTGCTGGTCGCGTCGACCGGCGTCGACGCTCTGCAGGAACGTGCGGACGCCTCCCTGCTGATTGCGCGAGGGCGTTTTGACGCCACCCGGATCGAGGGTGTGATGCGCAGCCGCGGGGGCCAGGTCGACCAGTACAGGGGCAAACGCATCGTCACGCTTACGAACACCACAAATGACACCGCTCTCGCCTTCGCGGAGCCTGGTCTTCTGCTGTTCGGTCCGCAGGCGAGCGTTCGTGGCGCTCTCGACGCGAAGGCGGGTGCCGCAGCAACGATCAGTTCGAATCGCGAGTTCATGGCTCTCGTCAATGACGTCAGTGACGGCACTGCCTGGAGCGTCGCGAAACTGGACAGCGCCTCTGGGCGCGCACCCTTCCCTCCAGCCCTTATGAATCAACTTCCGCCGATCAACTGGTTTGCCGCGAGTGGGCGGGTCGACACTGGCCTGCACGGGCGCTTGCGCGCAGAAGCGCGTGACGTCCAGTCGGCCGAGAGCCTCCGCGATGTGATTCAGGGATTTCTCGCACTGGCAAAGCTGCAAGGCGGACGTGACCCTGCCTATAGGAGCATGCTCGACTCGGTTGCATTGACGGCCAATGGCACGTCGGTGTCGCTTTCCTTCGATGTAACGCCGGCGGCACTCGACCTGCTGACGCCGTCGGGCCCCGCGCCGCGGGGACCTGCAACGCCGCAACGCCCGTGAGCCACCTGATCTTCTTTTACGGCACACTGATGACGCCGTTCAACCGGCCCGGTCGGACACGGATCGATTCGCACCTGATGTTCAACGGACACGGAAGCATCGCGGCCGCGCTCTTCGATCTGGGCATGTATCCAGCCGCCGTTCCCGCGGATGACGATGACGCGCGTGTGCGGGGCGAGGTCTACGAGATGACCAACGCCGCAGACGTCCTGCAGGTGCTCGATGAAATCGAAGGCTACCGTTCGACCGAACCGGAGGCGAGCCTGTACACGCGGCGCCTCACCCCGGTAGCTCTGGACGATGGCCGTGTTGTCAACGCGTGGGCGTACTTCTATAACGCGCCGCTCGGGCGCGCCGAGCGAATCGAGTCGGGCGATTATCTCGAGTATCTGAAGGCGCGGTAGCGCAAGAGGCGCGAGCGACCGTCACACTCCGCTTCGGCTTGCCTTGATCGTTTCGAGAAACTTTGCGATGACCGCGCGTACAGGCTCAGATGGCTGGACGAACTCGAGGCCGGTGCGGTAGGTGATGACTTCCTGATCCACGTCTGAAATCCGGGAATGTGCGACCCGTCCCTTGAGAACAATCGACTGAGTACCGAGCGTCAGTCGCAGTTCGTGAAGGGAGTCAATGGTGAGAGGGAATCGGGTTTCAACTGACGCGCCGCCACGGCCGATCTCCTTGATCAGCAGCGGCTCGAACACCATGATTTCGCCCTTGAGATCCCCGAAAATCAGGATCCGGTCGGTATCCCGTTTGTCTGCTTCGGAGCTCAACGGGACGGAACTATAACCTGTTCTAATTCATCCGCAGCGCCGGACGCTGAGCCGGCAGAAATTCCTCCTCGTCCTCGGCGAGCTGCGAAATGGCGGAGTCGAAATCCTGTCCCTCGTATTCGGTCGTATACGTGAGGATAGGAATGTCCTTCGTCTCCTGATCAAGCTTGAGCATCGTCAGAAGCTGGAATCCATCGAGCTCCTCGATGCGGGTGCAGAGAATCACCAGGTTCGGAATCACCTTCTTGATCTGGGAGTAGGCGCGGTCACTCGATTCGACAAACACCATGTCGTAGCGGCCGGCGTCCAGGACCGTCTCGAGCATCCCGAGCACTTCGGTGTTGCCGTTGACGACCACCACCTTCTGCACTGGTGCGGCGGAGATCTGGTTCGTGTCAGCCATCTGAGTAACCCGCCCTTCTGGCCCCCTGCAATTCAGGATTCGTGCCACGAGTGGAACGCTCAGATGCTGCGTATCTGTGGGTAAATTCCGGCAATCTTGCGGTGGCTGTCCACGCAGATCCACCGTTTTCAATCCTTCTCGAGCTGTAACTCTTTTACTACTCAGATTTTTGGCGTTGCCCGCCGCCTGTGGGTCGAATGCGTGTCAGATTTGGCAGCGGCACTGCTGGGTCGGCGCGATCTTGCGCGGGACCCGAGGCGACTTTAGTCCCCACACGCTTGCAGCAGCTGAACGCGTTGCGTCACAGTGGCAAATCATGCACTCACGCGAAGCGACAACCGGTGCGGTTTTTCACAACTTCATTGACGGCCGGTGGACCGTGTCGTCATCAGGAAGTCTCTTCGAAAACCGGAATCCGGCGAACCAGGACGACTTGATCGGCGTGTTCCAGGATTCCAGGCCCGCCGATGCCGAGGAAGCGATTCACGCGGCGGAGCGGGCATACGCGAGCTGGCGGCTCGTTCCTGCGCCACGTCGCGCGGAAATGCTGTTCCGCACCGCCCAGCTCATCGCCGACCGCAAAGAGCAGTTCGCGCGCGACATGACGCGCGAGATGGGGAAGGTTCTCGAAGAGACGCGCGGGGATGTTCAGGAAGCGATCGACATGACCTTCTTCATGGCGGGCGAGGGTCGCCGTCTGTACGGCCAGACCGTTCCTTCGGAGCTGCGCGACAAGTTTGCGATGTCGGTTCGTCAACCACTTGGGGTGTGTGCCGTTATTACCCCGTGGAACTTCCCGATGGCGATTCCCTCCTGGAAGATCATTCCCGCGCTCGTGTGTGGCAACTCGGTTGTTTTCAAGCCGTCGTCGCTGACGCCGCTCTCGGCGGTGAACTTCGTAAAAGTGCTCGAGGAAGCCGGAATTCCAGCCGGTGTGGTGAATCTGGTGACCGGCGGCGCCGACGTCGGCACGACTCTGTCAACACACGACGCGGTCAAGGTCGTGTCGTTCACCGGGTCCACGGCGGTCGGCCGACTCGTCAACCAGAATGCAGCGTCGAGCTTCAAGAAGGTCCATCTCGAGATGGGCGGCAAGAACGTCGTCATGATCATGGACGATGCGCAGCTGGAGCTGGCAGTCGAAGGCTGCGTCTGGGGAGGCTTCGGCACGACCGGGCAACGCTGCACGGCTGCCAGTCGCGTTGTCGTTCACGAGCGCGTCTACGACGAATTCCTCGAAGAGTTCTCACGCCGTGTAAGGGCTTTGCGCGTGGGCGACGGCGCAGCCGACGGCGTGCAGATGGGTCCTTCGATCAGCGAGTCGCAGCTCGCCACTGTGATGAAGTATGTCGAGATCGGTAAGCACGAGGGCGCAACGCTCGTGACCGGCGGCCGCCGGCTGGCCAGCGGTGCACACGAGCGGGGATGGTTCCACGAGCCGACCATCTTTGCTGACGTGACGCCCGCGATGCGGATCGCGCGCGAGGAAATCTTTGGTCCTGTCGTCGCGGTGATGCGCTGCAGGTCGCTGTCAGAGGCCATCGAAATCGGAAACGACGTCGCCT
>JACXTT010004673.1_pt1 | contig 20256 bp, 21 predicted proteins | sample 9270951 | NCBI WGS metagenome assembly JACXTT01 (sample SAMN15532306, study PRJNA645909) | rock metagenome | isolation source: weathered quartz diorite | place: Puerto Rico | collected 2017-06-21
GGCCGGCATGGTTGCGGCCGGCGCCGACGGCGCGGCGGTCGTTGCAGGCATGGTCGAGCGGGGAGCCGGCGGCGGAGGCGGCGAGGCCGGCATCGGTGCCGCGGGAGCGGGCGGCGGCGGAGGCGGCGCCTGCATGCTCTGGTCCTGTGCGAGCAGTGAACCAGTGAACGACATCGAACCGGTAACCAGAAGCGCAAGAAGTGTTTTGCGTGATTTCATCGTCTTTACTCCATGCCAGAATGCGTGGCTAGTGGACGGATGCGCGGGGCGGTGAACGTGGCGAATTCGCGCTGCGAGCTCCTCCTCGCTGATCACCACGCTATCAAAGGCCCGATAAATGCCACCTCAATACACGCATCCAGAACGCGTGAAGTCATCGTTACCATTGTCGGTTCCTTCATACAGCATGCAGCCACGGCTTTCGCTCGCGCAGGCGCAGCGTCTTCATCTCGCGGCGCAGGGCCTGCTGCGCAAGCCGCGTACGAAGGCCCGTCCCGCCGACGTGGTTGCGACGATCACGGGCATGCGATTGCTGCAGATCGACAGCATCCACGTGATCGCGCGCAGCCCTTACATGGTGCTGCACTCGCGACTGGGCCAGTACGATCCGTCGTGGCTCGATGATGCACTCGAGAATGGCCGCGTGGCCGAGTGCTGGGCGCACGAGGCGTGCTTCGTGCCGTCGGCGGACCTGCCGCTGCACCAGGCGTGGAGCAGGCAGCGTTCGATGCACTGGGCGTACAAGCACGCGTCGCGCATGCACAGCGAACATCGCGAAGGGATGGACGCGATGCTCGCGCGCATCAGGGACGGTGGCGCTGCGCGCGCAGCCGACTTCGAAAGCGAACAGCGTGGCGCGGGCGGGTGGTGGTCGTGGAAGCCGGAGAAGCGCTGGCTGGAGGCGTGGTTCGCGCTGGGCGAACTGATGGTGACGCGAAGGGAGCGCTTCCAGCGCGTCTATGACCTGGCCGAACGCGTGCTGGCCAAGCTCGATCCGCCGGTCGACGAAACCTTGGTGCAGTGGGACCACGCCGCGCTGCGGCAGCGCTTCATCCTCGACAGCGTGCGTGCGCTCGGCGTGGCCCAGGCGCGGTGGATCGCCGATTACTACCGGCTCAAGCCGGCGGTCACGGATCGCGAACTCGCGTCGCTGGTCGAGGCGGGGCAACTGCTTGCGGTGAACGTGGACGACTGGAAGGTGCCGGCCTATGTGCATCCCGATCACGCGGACCTGCTCGCCCAGGCGGTAGAGGGAAAACTGCGCGGCACCTACACCACGCTGTTGTCGCCGTTCGATCCCGTCGTGTGGGACCGCGCGCGCGCGCTGGCGTTGTTCGGATTCGAGTACACCATCGAGTGCTATGTGCCGGCGCCGAAAAGGCGCTATGGCTACTACGTGTTGCCCATCCTGCACCGTGGACGCCTGGTGGGACGTCTCGACGCGAAGGCGCACCGCACGGAAGGCGTCTTCGAGATCAAGGCGCTGTTCCTCGAGCCCGACGTCGAGCCCACCACGCGGCTGCTCGAGGAAGTCGCCGATGCCGTGAGCGCGACGGCGCACTGGCATGGCACGCCGAAGATTCGCCTGGGGCGGGCGCGCCCGGCGGGGGTTGCGAGCGCGCTGCGCGCACTGTGGCGGCAGCGCTGAAGCTTACCGGCTCGTGCCGGATGCGGATGAAGGGGCGGCCGGGTTGGTCGGTCCGCAGGCCTTGCCGTGCAGGGCCTGGCGCAGGGTCTGGGCCAGCGAGGTGCAGCGGCCGCCGAGCTGAGGCCGGGTATTGGGGTCCTGCGCGTCACGCATGAGGCTGTCGCGCATCGCCTCGTAGTGGCCCTCGATCTGGTCCGGCGGATAGATCGCCGCCGTGCGGTGGCAGGCGACATAGCTGGCCAGGTAGTCGTCGCAGGCGGGAATGCCGGTGCTGCCGGGTTGGGGCGCGCTGGCCTCGGACGAGGGCGCCGCACCGGACCGGGGCCGGGTGGTCGCGGCGCCACTGGAGCCGCCCGGGCGCGGCGAGGCGGTCGTCCTGCCCGATCCGCCCGCGGCCTGGGACTTGGCGGGCGGCGGCGTCGTGGTGGTGGTGCCGGGGTTGCTGGCACAGCCGGCCAGGGCGATGCCGCCGGCGATCAGGGAGAGCAGGGCAAGGCGGGAACGACGGGACATCATGGATCTTCTCCTTCACTAATGGCCGGTCGGACGCCTCGGCGGTCTCACGGGCCGCTGCGAGGAGGACGGAATCCACATACTCGTCCTTCGCGGTAAAGACCGGATGAAATGAGAAGACGGCGTGAAAATCAAACGTTTTCCGGCCTCCGTCGTGCGGGATTCATTCAGTTTTAGAAAAACCTGCGATTAGCCTTGCGTGCAAGGAACCGCTATGATGCACGGACTGAGTTTGCCGGGGTCACCAGAGTTTTGTGACCCGATGCCGCCTGATCTCGATCTAGCCTCATCGCATCACCCCTAGGGTTTCCTTGCATACCAGTAAGTCGGCCTGCGCATGTCGCGCGGGTTGAGTCTTTTCAATCCTATGGAGTGATTTACATGTCTGATCGTCAGATCGGTACCGTCAAGTGGTTCAACGACGCCAAGGGTTTCGGCTTCATCAGCCGTGACAATGGCCCGGACGTTTTCGTGCATTTCCGCGCGATCCAGGGCAATGGCTTCAAGAGCCTGCAGGAAGGCCAGAAGGTCTCCTTCAAGGTCGTGCAGGGCCAGAAGGGCCTGCAGGCTGACGAAGTGCTGCCGCAGTAAAAAGCGTTATTCATAACGCAATTAAAAAGCCAGGCAGCAATGCCTGGCTTTTTTTATTTTCTTCGCAAATGTCGTTGAAATGTGAAAATGATTAAAGCCATTCACTTGTATTAAAGAAATCCGTTATGCTGGATTCACTGTGGTTGCTCGGTCACGTGCGTGCCCGATGCGTGACCCACCCGGGTCCACATCGCTTCACCCGATCCCTGCATGCCCAGTAAGCCGTCGGCCAAAGGGGAGGCTGACTTGTCTCAGCGTCGAGCAGATCGGAGTGAGTCATGTCGGATCGTGAAGTTGGCACAGTCAAATGGTTCAACGATGCCAAAGGGTTTGGCTTCATCAGTCGTGAAAGCGGACCCGACGTCTTCGTGCATTTCAGGGCAATCAGCGGCTCGGGATTCCGTAGCCTCAAAGAGGGACAGAAGGTGAGCTTCAAGGTGGTGCAGGGCCAGAAGGGCCTGCAGGCCGATGAAGTCGCACCCGTCTGATCAAATTCTCTCGCTCAACGAAAAAGGCCGGCGCAAGCCGGCCTTTTTTTATGCCGGCTTTTTCCCAGGGATTGGATTCGATAGCCTGCGTCATTTCGCGATACACGAATAACGAATAAACATGTCCACGCTTTTTCCGTCGACGACATCATTGCCCGCTTGCGAAGCCTTGCCCGCGCGCGCATCGGACGGCGCGCGCGCCGAGGTGCTGTTGCAGCTGCCGATGGGCACGCCACGGCGCGTGCTCTACTGGGTGCCCGCGCTGGGCGTGTCGGCCAGGCAGTACCTGCCGCTTGCACGGACGCTCGCCGAGTCGGGACTTGCGGTGGCCGTCCACGAATGGCGTGGCATCGGTTCCAGCGATCGGCGCGCGGGTCGTCGAGAGGACTGGGGGTATCGCGAACTGCTCGAAGACGATATCCCGGCGGGGCTCGCCGCCCTGAGGGAGCGCCTTCCATCCGTCCGCTACCTGTTGGGTGGGCACAGCCTGGGGGCGCAGCTTGCCTCCCTCTATGCCGGCCTGCACCCCGATCAGGTCGCCGGCCTGGCCCTGGTGGCCAGCGGCTCCCCTTACTGGCGGCAATTTCGTCATGGGCGCCTGATCTGGCTGGGCCTGGCCGCGGCACCGTGGCTGGCGCGACTGTGCGGCCACCTGCCCGGGCGGAGGATTGGGTTCGGCGGCAACGAGGCGCGGTCGGTGATCGAGGACTGGGCCCGCAGCGGGCGCACGGGCCGTTATGCCGCCGCCGGCATGCCCGACGATTTGGAATCGCGCCTGGCCGCCCTGGCGCAGCCCCTGCTGGCCCTGCGCCTGGCCGATGACTGGCTGGGGCCTGAAGCCTCCCTGGCGTGGCTGCTCGGCAAGATGCCCCGCGCGCGCATCGAGCGGCAGCTCATCACTTCCAGCGACATGGACGGCCGACCGGCCGATCACTTCGGCTGGATGAAGGCGCCGCAGCCCGTGGCAGGGCGAATTGCGGCGTGGTCGGCCGGGTTGCCGCCAACGGCCGGCCCTTGAAGCCGGCGCGCGCCGCCGGCATGTCAGCGTGATCTCTTTCGCGGACCTGGTTCGATGAATCTCTTTACCCCTCTCGCCCAACGCGGCCTTTCCCTGCGCAATCGCCTGGCGATCGCGCCCATGTGCCAGTACTCGGCCCATGATGGCGTGCCCGACGACTGGCACCTGGTCCATCTGGGAAGCCGAGCCGTGGGTGGCGCGGGCGCCGTGATTGCCGAAGCCACGGCGGTGTCGGCGGAGGGGCGCATCTCGGCCGGTGATGTCGGTCTGTGGAATGACACACAACTCGCGGCGTGGCAGCCGATCACGCGCTTCATTACCGCCCAGGGGGCGGTCGCCGGCGTGCAGCTGGCGCATGCGGGGCGCAAGGCCAGCGTGTTGCCGCCGTGGCAGGGTGGTCATCCCCTGGCGGCCGACGCCGGCGCCTGGCAGACCGTGGCTCCCTCCGCCGTGCCGTTCGACGCGCACTGGCACGTGCCGCACGCGCTGGACGCGGCGGGCATCGCCAAGATCGTCGCGGACTTCCGCGCGGCGGCGGTGCGCGCGCTCGAGGCGGGCTTCCAGCTCGCCGAACTGCATGCGGCCCACGGCTACCTGCTGCACCAGTTCCTGTCGCCGCTGAGCAACCATCGCACCGACGAATACGGCGGCAGCTTCGAGAACCGCACGCGCCTCGTGCGCGAAGTGATCAAGGCCGTGCGCGAGGTGTGGCCCGAGCAGCTGCCGCTGTGGTTGCGCGTTTCCGCCACGGACTGGACCGATGGCGGCTGGGACGTCGAGCAGAGCGTGCAACTGGCCCGCGACGTGAAGTCGCTGGGCATCGACCTCATCGACGTTTCCAGTGGCGGCCTGATCCCGCACGCGAAGATCCCGGTGTCGCCGGGTTACCAGGTGCCGTTCGCCTCGCGCATCCGCCATGATGCGGGCATGGCGACGGGCGCCGTGGGACTCATCACCGAATCCACACACGCCGCGCGCATCATCGACGAGGGCGCCGCCGACGTGGTGCTGATCGCGCGCGAAAGCCTGCGCGATCCTTACTTCCCGCGCCGTGCCGCGCAGGAACTGGGGGTGCCGATCACGGCACCGGTGCAGTATCAGCGGGCCTGGTAAACCGAGGAGCCGAAATGGAACAACAACCGATCCTGATCGACGGTCGCGTGCACGACCTGGGCGATGGTTTCAACGTGCGGCGCCTGCTGCCCGTGCTGCAGGCGCGGCACGTGGGGCCGTTCGTGTTCTTCGACTACATGGGTCCGGTGACCTTCCTCCAGGACAAGGGCATGGACGTGCGCCCGCACCCGCACATCGGGCTGGCCACGGTGACGTGGCTGTTCGAAGGGGTGATCCGCCATCGCGACAGCCTCGGCAGCATCGCGGACATCCGGCCCGGTGAAGTGAACTGGATGACGGCCGGGCGCGGCATCGTGCATTCGGAGCGCACGCCGCCCGAAGCGCGCGGTGGAGGCCAGCGCGCGCACGGCATCCAGGTGTGGGTGGCCTTGCCGCAGAAGGATGCGGAGGTGGAGCCGGAATTCCATCACCACGGCGCCGACGAGCTGCCGCGCATCACCTTGCCGGGCGCGAAGCTGGTGCTGATCGCCGGCACGGGCTACGGCCAGCAGTCGCCGGTGAAGGTGTTCGCACCGATGTTCTTCATCGAGGCGACGCTGGAGGCTGGCGCCGAGCTGGCGTGGCCCGAGGACCACGTGGAGCGTGGCGTGTGCGTGGTCGATGGCGAAGTGGAATGGGACGGCGTGACCGTGCAGCCGATGCAGGCCGCCGTGCAGGCCGGATCCGATTCGCCGCCCTTGCGCGCGCGCGTCGCGAGCCGGGTGATGTTGTTCGGAGGTGCGCCGCTGGATGGGGAGCGCCACCTGTGGTGGAACTTCGTGGCCAGCAGCCGCGAGCGCATCGAACAGGCCAAGGCCGACTGGACCGCCCAGCGCATGGGCAAGGTGATCGGCGACGAAGCGGAATACATCCCGCTGCCCGCCTGAGCCCGATGCTGCAAATGCCCATGCAAGGCCCGGGATGCCGGATTACGCTGTCGCCATCACGCCAGGGATGACCGCATGTCCGGCTATGCCAGCTTCCGCGACTTCTATCCGTTCTACCTGAACGAGCACAGCGACCGGCAATGCCGCCGCATGCATTTCATCGGCAGCACGCTGGTGCTGGCGGTGATCGTGGTCGCGCTGGTGACGGGCAATGCGTGGTGGCTGCTGGCGGCGCCGGTGGCGGGCTATGGCTTCGCCTGGATCGGCCACTTCGTGTTCGAGAAGAACCGGCCCGCCACCTTCACCCATCCGCTCTACAGCCTGATGGGCGACTGGGTGATGTACTGGGACATCCTGCGGGGCAGGATCAAGCTCTGAGGCATCGCCGCGCCGCTCTTGTAGGAGCGCACCCAGTGCGCGAAAAGCCAACGGAGCGGATATACCGAACCACCGCGTTCGGGCACTGCGTGCGCTCCTGCAGTTGATAGGGCGCTCAGCGGTATTGCTGGTGGCACGACTGGCAGGTTTCGCCGATCGGCTTCAGGACCGCGGCCAGCGCCTTGCAGTCGGTCGGTGCGGCATCGAGGGCGGCCTGGGTCTTGTCGCGCAGCTTGGTCGCTTCATCGAGGAAGGGCTGGTCGACGCCCGGAAAGGCATCGCCGATGTCGGCCTGGGCCTCCAGCAGGCGCGTGAGGTGCTGGCGCATGGGTGCCGCCTCGCAGCGCTGCGCCTTCAGCGCTGCACGAAGCTCGCCGGCGTGATGGTCCATCAGCGACATCACCGTGTGGGACAGCGGCGGGTGCTGGCGCAGGGCGTTGAGGGTGAACACCGTGCCGATGATGCCGATGAACAGGCCGAGCACGATCAGTAGGGCGGCACGCATGCGATGGAATCCCGTGGAAAGGCACAAAGACGGCAAGCATAGCGGGCGTCCTGCACGCTGGCTCGCCTCCCGCTAAAATGTACAGAGTTCAAGAAGTTGGTAGGTTCCCAGTGAAGCACCCAGATGGGGCGGCCGGCGTGGCCGTCGCGCGACATACTCCTGAAGCCACCCCCGCGGGCGAGGTGGCGTTCCCGCGGGAACGTTTCGCCGGCGTGGAGCGCCTGTACGGCACCGGGAGCATCGACCTGCTGGCCCAGGCGCACGTGTGCGTGATCGGCATCGGCGGCGTGGGCTCGTGGGCGGCCGAGGCGCTGGCGCGCAGTGGCGTGGGGCACCTCACCCTGATCGATGCCGACGAGATCTGCGTGTCCAACACCAATCGCCAGTTGCATGCACTCGATGGTGAGTACGGCAAGTCCAAGGTCGGCGTGATCGAAAAGCGCCTGCGCGCGATCAATCCGGCCATCCGGATCGACGCGATCGAGCGTTTCCTCACCACCTCCACCCTGGACGAGCTGCTCGATCGTGGCTACGACGTGGTGCTGGATGCGTGCGACGCGTTCCGCGTGAAGCTGGAAGCCATCGCCTGGTGCCGCCGGCGCAAGCTGCCGATGGTGACCGTGGGTTCGGCGGGCGGCCGCACCGACCCGACCCAGATCCGCGTGCGCGACCTGTCGCGCACCGAGCACGACGCGATGTTCAGCCTGATCCGCAAGAAGCTCCGCCAGGATTTCGGTTTCCCGCGCAACCCGGACCGCTACTTCGGCGTGTCGGCGGTGTACTCGCTGCAGAACGTCCAGTACCCGCAGCCTGACGGCACGGTGTGCGGCACGCGTCCCCCGGTGGCCAACAGCACCGAGGCACTGAACCTCGCCTGCGGGGGCGGCCTGGGCGCCGCCACGCACGTCACCGGCGTGTTCGCGTTCGCGGCGGTGGGGAAGGTGATGGAAAAGCTGCTGCAGGGCGGCAAGTAGGAAACGGCAAAGCGCCGGACATGCCGGCGCTTTGCGTTTGCTGACCGCGAGCCGCGCGCCCGGGCGTGCTTACCAGCCCATGTAATGGCCGCCGTTGATCGACAGGTTGGCGCCCGTGATCCAGGCCGCCTCCTCGCCGGTGAGGAAGGCCACGGCGTGGGCGATCTCCTCGGGCTTGCCGAGGCGGCCCACCGGGATCTGGGCGATGATCTTCTCGCGAACCTCGTCGGGCACCGCCATCACCATGTCGGTGCCCACGTAGCCGGGCGACACCGTGTTCACGGTGATGCCGAACTTCGCGTTTTCCTGGGCCAGCGAGATGGTGAAGCCATGCATGCCGGCCTTCGCCGCGGCGTAGTTGGCCTGGCCGTACTGGCCCTTCTGGCCATTGATCGAGCTGATCTGCACGATACGGCCCCACTTGTGCGTGCGCATGCTCTCGATCACCGGACGCGTCACGTTGAAGCAGGCGTTGAGGTTGGTGTTCACCACTTCCATCCACTGCGGGTAGGTCATCTTGTGGAACGTGGTGTCACGGGTGATGCCCGCGTTGTTGACCAGGATTTCCACCGGTCCCATCGCGCCCTCGATGATGCGCACCATGGCTTCGCAGGAATCGGGATCCTTCACGTCGCCCGGGACCAGCAGCACCTCGATGCCTTCCTTCGCCATCATCTCCTTCACCGCTTCCGCCTTGGCCTGGTCGCGATAATTGGTGGCGACCCGATGCCCCTGACGGGCCAGATACCGGATGATCGCCGTGCCGATTCCGCCCGTGCCGCCAGTGACCAATGCCGTGCGCTGCGTCATGCCTGTTCTCCAAATGATGACCGGTGCCAATCCGCCCCATGCGTTGCCGGGCGTCGCCATGTGTAACCGCACTACATGGCAAAACGTCTACGGAGCATACGCAAATTCCACGACAACGTGAGGTGAGTTTGCCCACGGGAGGTCGGTCGTGGTTTAGGCGGCCATGCGTTCGCTGCAGTGCGGCAAGCGGCCGGGGTCGAACCGCTCCAGCGCATGGGCAAGAAGGTCGGCCGGTTCCTGGGCCGTGGAGGACACGGGCAGATCGAGGAAGGCCAGCGCCCGCCGCAGCGCGGGCAGCGGATCGGTGGGGTCCACCGGGTGCGCCTGTTCCGACTTGGAGAGCTTGCGCCCGCTGTCATCCAGGGCCAGCGGGAGATGCAGGTAGCCGGGCGTGGGCAGGCCCAGGCAGCGCTGAAGGAAGACCTGGCGCGGGGTGGAGTCGAGCAGGTCGTTGCCCCGCACCACGTGGGTGATGCCCTGGAAGGCGTCGTCCACCACGCAGGCCAGCTGGTAGGCGTAGTAGCCCTCGACCCGGCGGATCACGAAGTCGCCCGCCGTGCTGCGCAGGTTCTGCGCCTGGGGGCCCTGCAGGGCGTCTTCGAAACGGATCTCGATATCCGGTACCCGCAGTCGCCAGGCCGGTTCCCGCCCGGGGCTGGGAGCGGCCAGGCACTGCCCGTCCAGGTGCAGGCCGCCGGCCAGGTCGTTGCGGCTGCACCAGCAGGGGAATACCTGGTCCGCGGCCTTCAGCTGCTCGAACGCGGTGTCGTAGGCGGCGAGGCGGCGGGACTGGAACAGCGCCTCGCCGTCGGCTGCCAACCCGTAGGCGGGCAGGGCCGCCAGGATGCTTTCCGCCGAGCCCGGCATCTCGCGAGGCGGATCGATGTCCTCCACGCGCAGCAGCCATTGACCGCCGGCATGGCGCGCGCAAAGCCAGCTGCCCACCGCGGCGACGAGTGAACCGAAATGCAAATGGCCGGTCGGAGAAGGGGCGAAACGTCCGCGGTAGGTCATGCCCCATTGTACGGAGGAAGGCCGGGCCCGTCGGGGCACTCCTCGCGCGTCGCTGCCGTGCACGACGGCGGACCCGCATGAACGCCGCCCGCGCATAATGGCGCGGTGGCATCAGGGGTGGCCTTGAAACCGCAAGATTTCGCCACGATCCTTGGGTGACGGTGAGAGCCGTCTGTGTTCCTTCATGACTGCCAAAGAGACAGCCATGCGTCGCATCGCACTTTTCCTGCTTACCAACATCGCCGTCCTGTTCCTGCTGAGCATCGTCTGCCACCTGTTTGGCGTCGACCAGTGGGCCGCCGCCCGTGGTTACGGTGGCATGGGAGGCTTGCTGATCTATGCCGCCGTGTTCGGCATGGGCGGCGCCTTCATTTCGCTGGCCATGTCCAAGTGGATGGCCAAGATGTCCACCGGCGCCCGGGTGATCGAGCAGCCGCAGAACGAGGCCGAGCGCTGGCTGGTGGAGACCGTGCGTCGCCATGCACAGAACGCCGGCATCGGCATGCCCGAGGTGGCGGTCTACGACGCGCCTGAAATGAACGCCTTCGCCACCGGCATGACCAGGAACAGCTCGCTGGTGGCGGTGAGCACGGGCCTGCTGCAGCAGATGGATCGCGAGCAGGTGTCGGCGGTGCTGGGCCACGAGATCGGCCACATCGCCAACGGCGACATGGTGACGCTGACCCTGATCCAGGGCGTGGTGAACACGCTGGTGATCGTGGCGGCCCGCGTGGTCGGCCGCCTGGTCGACAGCTGGCTGTCCGGTGGCCGCGACCGCGACGGTGGCGGCGGCATCGGCTACTTCGTGTCGGTGATGGTGCTGCAGCTGGTGTTCGGCCTGTTCGCCTCGATGATCGTGATGGCCTTCTCGCGCTGGCGAGAGTTCCGCGCCGACGCCGCGGGCGCCAAGCTGGCCGGCCGTGGCGCGATGATCTCCGCCCTGCAGCGCCTGCAGGTGCAGCATGGCGAGAGCACCCTGCCGCAGACCATCGCCGCGTTCGGCATCTCCGGCCACCTGGCCACGGGCTTCAAGCGCCTGTTCATGAGCCATCCGCCGCTGGAAGAGCGCATCGCCGCGCTGCAGAGCGCCGCCAACGCCTGATCTTCACCCGCCTTCCCAGCGAAGGCGGGTAGCCTGAGGGGCCGACTTGTCGGCCCCTTCGCTTGTGACTCCCTCCCTTTGCCTGACCTTCGCATGAGCCTTTCCGTATGACGAACGCCGCGCCTGAAACCCGTAAATTCGAAGCCGAAGTCGCCCAGGTCCTGAACCTGGTCACGCATTCGCTGTATTCGCACAAGGAAATTTTCCTGCGCGAGCTGATCTCCAACGCCTCCGATGCCTGCGACAAGCTGCGCTTCGAATCGCTCGCCGATCCGGACCTTCTGTCCGGCGATGGCGAGCTGCAGATCCAGGTGGGCTGGGATGCGCAGGCGCGGACGATCACCGTGCGCGACAACGGCATCGGCATGACGCGCGACGAGGTGGTGGCGAACATCGGCACCATCGCCAGCTCCGGCACGCGCCGCTTCCTCGAGGCGATGAGCGCCGAGCAGAAGACCGACGCGCGCCTGATCGGCCAGTTCGGCGTGGGCTTCTACTCCGCCTTCGTGGTGGCCGACCGCGTCACCGTGCTGAGCCGTCGCGCCGACCAGCCGACGGGCGAGGGCGTGAAGTGGGAAAGCGACGGCAAGGGCGAGTACAGCCTGGCCCAGGTCGAGCTGCCCGAGCGCGGCACGGCGGTGGTCCTGCACCTGAAGGCGGACGAGGATGAATTCCTCAAGGGCTGGGAACTGCGCTCGCTGATCCGCAAGTACTCCGACCACGTGGCGTTCCCGATCCGCATGCCCAGGGAGCAGGACGGCAAGCCCACGGACGAGTGGGAAACCGTCAACGACGCGTCGGCGCTGTGGGCCAAGCCGCGCAACGAGATTTCCGACGAGGACTACCAGAGCTTCTACAAGTCGCTCGGCCATGACTTCAACGATGCGCTGGCCTGGACGCACAACCGCGTGGAAGGCAGCCAGAGCTTCACCACGCTGTTGTACATCCCGGAACAACCGCCGTTCGACGTGATGATGGGCGGGCGCGACGAGCGCAAGGGCCTGAAGCTCTACATCAAGCGCGTCTTCATCATGGACGCGGCCGAAGAGCTGCTGCCGAACTACCTGCGTTTCGTGCGCGGCGTGGTGGACGCGGACGACCTGCCGCTCAACGTGAGCCGCGAGATCCTGCAGCACAACCGCCAGCTCGAGCGCATCCGCGCGGCCTGCGTGAAGCGCGTGCTCGACCTGATCGAGAAGCTGTCGCGCGACGAGCCGGAGAAGTTCGCCACCTTCTACAAGTCCTTCGGCAATACCTTGAAGGAAGGCATCGTGGAGGACGCCGCCAATCGCGAGCGCATCGCCAGACTGCTGCGTTTTGCCTCGACCAAGGGCGATGGCGCCGGGCATACGGTATCGCTGGATGACTACATCGGCCGCATGGCGGTGGGGCAGGACACCATCTGGTTCATCACTGCCGACAGCTATACCGCGGCGCTGGGCAGCCCGCAGCTCGAGGCGTTCAAGGCCAAGGGTGTCGAAGTGCTGCTGATGTCCGACCGCGTGGACGAATGGATGCTGGGCAGCCTCAACGAGTACGCCGGCAAGAAACTCCGCAACGTGGCCAAGGGCGAACTGCCGCTGGACGACGCGGGCAAGAAGCAGCAGGAAGAGGCAAGCAAGGCGGCCGGGCCGCTGCTCGGCAAGCTCAAGGAGCTGCTGGGGGATCGCGTGAACGAGGTGCGGGTGTCCGCGCGCCTCACCGATTCACCGTCGTGCCTGGCGCTGTCCGATGTCGAGATGGCGCCGCACCTCGCGCGCCTGCTGCGCGAGGCGGGGCATGACCTGCCCGAGAGCAAGCCCACGCTGGAGATCAACCCGCAACACGCCCTGCTCAAGCGCGTGGAAGGCGAGAGCGACCCGGCCAAGGCGGCCGACCTGGCCAACCTGCTGCTCGACCAGGCCGAGATCGCCGCGGGTGCGCAGCTGCCCGACCCGGCGGCTTTCGTGCAGCGACTCAATCGCCTGATCGCCGGTTGAACGCGGCCCGTCGATGACACGTCCTGCCCGTGGCACCGGGCAGGACGCGGTGCGCGGGAGTGACCAGGGACAGCCTTCGTCTTCGCGGATCATGCCCAAGGGCACCCTGCAAACGGCCGCTATACTGCGGCCGTTTCTTTTCATGGGACGTCCATGAGCGCATTGCTCCTGCTATTCACCTGCCTGGTGCTCGGCGTGCTGGTCGCGCGCTATGCCAAGCCGCCCAGCGGCATCGTGCATGGCATCAACTGGTGGGTGATCAAGGTCGCGCTGTCGGCACTGGTGCTCGACCTGGTGCCCAAGGTGAAGGTGGACACGCAGCTGTGGTTTCCCGTGGCGGCGATGTGGGTGGTGTTCTTCGGCGCGTGGCTGCTGTTCGCCCTGCTGGGCCGGTGGCTGAACTGGTCGCGGGCGCGGGTGGGTGCGCTCACCCTGGTGTGCGGCCTCGGCAACACCTCGTTCATGGGCTACCCCATGATGCAGGCGCTGCACGGCAAGGAAGGCCTCGCGCTGGCCGTGGTGGCCGACCAGCTCGGATGCTTCCCGCTGTTGTCGTCGGCCGGCGTCGCGGTGGCCGCCTGGTATTCGGGCAAGTCGCCACAGCCGGCGATGATCGCGCGGCGCATCCTCACGTTTCCCGCCTTCCTCGCGCTGATCGTCGGCGGCGTGGCGGGTGCGCTGGGTGGCTGGCCTCCCGTGCTGGAGGGCGTGTTCGCGCCGATCGGCGCCACGCTGACGCCGCTGGCGCTGTTCTCGGTGGGCCTGCAGTTCAAGTTCCACCTGGGTGAGCGCCAGCTCCCGGCACTGCTGCTGGGGCTGGGCTGGAAACTCCTGCTCGCCCCGCTGGCGGCTTGGGCCCTGGGCGCGGCGGCCGGAGTCGGTGGACTCACCCTCACCGTGGGCGTGCTGCAGGCCGCGATGGCGCCGATGATCTCCGCGGCGATCCTGGCAGACGAAAACAAGCTCGAGCCCACGCTGGCCAATACGATCCTGGGCGCGGGCATCGTGCTTTCGCTGGCCACCATTCCGTTGGGCAACCTGTGGCTCGGAGGGTAGGGTGTGCTGGACCTGCAGGCGCATCTGGTCGACCTTGAAACGCAACTGCATCGGCAGGATGTGCGCGCCGATGCGGCCGCCTTGCGGAACCTGATCGCGGGGGACTTCTACGAATTCGGCGTCTCGGGCACGGTGTGGACGCGCGAGGCGGTGATCGAGGCCCTGCATGGCGAGGCGTTCTCGCCCCGCGAAGCGACGGATTTTCGCCTGGCCCTGCTGGCCGAAGGCGTGGCCCTGCTGACCTATCGCGCGCATCGCGGCGCCACGGCCGCGCGCCCCGCCGCCGATTCGCTGCGCAGTTCGATCTGGTGTTTGCGTGAGGGGCGGTGGCAGATGGTGTTCCACCAGGGAACGCCCCTGTTGTAGGGAGCCGAGCGTGCAGCAGTGGGGCGTTTCGTCTTCATTGCTCGGCGGGCTTGTCGCGCACTGGGTACGCTCCTACAGACGGGCGTGGGCGACGCAGCGGCCCTATTTGTAGGAGCCCACCCAGTGGGCGACCGCAGCGTTTCGTCGTTGCACCTTCGTAGGCTTTTCGCGCACTGGGTGCCCTCCTACAAAGTGCTGATGCGGGGACCCGGAGATGCGTGGATGAGTGACAATGGGCTCATGTCATCCGCTCCATCTTCCCAAGCTCCCCAGGTCCGCGCCGACGTCTGGCTCTGGGCGGCCCGATTCTTCAAGACCCGCAGCCTGGCCAAGCAGGCCATCGACGGCGGCAAGATCGACCTCAACGATGCCCACTGCAAGCCGGCCAAGGCCGTGCAGGTAGGCGACGTGTTTCGCATCAGCCGGGGTGAGGAGCGTCTTGAGGTCGAAGTACTGGCCCTGTCGGAAAAGCGAGGCCCCGCACCGGTGGCCCAGGCGCTTTACCGCGAAAGCGAAGCAAGCCTAAGGGCGCGTGAAGAAGCGAAGGCCCAGCGCAAGCTGGTGGGCGCCATGGCCCCTCCAGGCCGCCCGGACAAGCAGGCACGTCGAGAATTGCGACGGCTTAAGGATTCCATGTGAGTCGCCCATCGCAGAATGCGGCGGCATTCTGCGGGAGCATCACCTCCGGAAGAACCGGATAGACGACGGTTCCCCTTGAACGTGATGTGGGAGGACGACAATGACGGGCTTGGCCTTTCTGAAGCGGTGGCTGGGCGGTGCGGCGCATGAGCCGGCACCGGAGGCGATGCGCAAGGCGGCGTTGGGAGCGCGGGTGTTGGTCGTGGACGATTCGGCAACGATCCGCGCGGTCCTGGGGCGGATGCTCGAGGTCGACGGTTATGAGGTGGCCCGGGCGGCCGATGGCGAGAGCGCGCTGGACATGGCGCGCGCCGAACCGCCGGCCATGATCTTCCTGGACATCGTGCTGCCAGGCATGAACGGCTTCTCGGTGCTGCGTTCGCTGCGCCATGACCCGGCGACCCAGCACATTCCCATCGTGATGATAAGCGGCAACCAGCAGGCTACCGAGCAGTTCTACGTGCAGCGCTTCGGCGCGGACGACTTCATCAGCAAGCCGTTCGGCCAGGCCGAGGTGGCGCGCAGCATCGATCGCCTGGTCCTGCTTGGACGGCTGCCGGCACGCGAGATCGCCAAGGTCGTCAGCCTGCCGGTGTCGGGTTCGGTGGAAACCATCCCGGCCATGCTGGCCAATGCCACGCCCGAGGCCGCCGGCGACGGCAGCGTGCCCGAGCTCGCGGCCTGAAGATGCCCGGGGTCTTGCCCCTGCGGATGTGAAAAGGGCGGCCACCCGATGGGATGGCCGCCCCGTGGCTGGGACTTGCCCGGCTGATCAGGCCAGGTCGAAGCGGTCGAGGTTCATCACCTTGGTCCACGCCGCGACGAAGTCCTTGACGAACTTCTCCTTGGCGTCCGCGCTGCCGTAAACCTCGGCCAACGCGCGCAACTGCGAGTTGGAACCGAAGATCAGGTCGACGCGCGTACCGGTCCAGCGGGCGGCACCGGACTTGCGGTCGCTGCCTTCGAACTGTTCCGCGGCCTCGGTGGTCCGCTTCCACGCCGTACCCATGTCGAGCAGGTTCACGAAGAAGTCGTTGCTCAGCGAGCCCGGGTGCTTGGTGAAGACGCCGTGCTTGCCGTGGCCGACGTTGGTGTCCAGCACGCGCATGCCGCCGACCAGCACGGTCATCTCGGGCGACGTGAGGGTGAGCAGCTGCGCCTTGTTCACCAGCAGCTTCTCGGCGGGCACGCTGTAGCGACCCTTGAGGAAGTTGCGGAAACCGTCGGCCACCGGTTCGAGCACCTCGAACGACTCCACGTCGGTCTGCTCCTGCGAGGCGTCCGTACGGCCCGGCGAGAACGGAACGGTGATGTTGACGCCGGCGTTCTTCGCCGCCTGCTCGACGGCGGCGCTGCCGCCCAGCACGATCAGGTCGGCGAGCGAGACCTTCTTGCCGCCCGACGCACTGCCGTTGAAGTCGCGCTGCACGCCTTCCAGCGCCTTCAGCACCTTGGCCAGCTGCTGCGGCTCGTTGGCCGCCCAGTTTTTCTGCGGCGCGAGGCGGATGCGCGCGCCGTTGGCGCCGCCACGCTTGTCGGAGCCACGGAAGGTGGAGGCCGACGCCCAGGCCGTCGAGACCAGTTCGGACACGCTCAGGCCCGAAGCGAGGATCTTGGCCTTGAGCGCGGCGACGTCCTTGTCGTCGACCAGCGGGTGGTCGACCGCGGGGAGCGGGTCCTGCCAGATGAAGTCTTCCTTGGGGACCTCCGGGCCGAGGTAGCGGGCGCGCGGGCCCATGTCGCGATGCGTGAGCTTGAACCAGGCGCGCGCGAACGCGTCGGCCAGCTCCTCCGGATGCTGGTGGAAGCGGCGGGAGATCTTCTCGTAGGCGGGGTCGACGCGCAGCGAGAGGTCCGTGGTCAGCATGGTCGGCGCGCGCTTCTTGCCGGCGTCGTGCGCATCGGGAATGGTGCCTGCGCCGGCGCCGTTCTTCGGCGTCCACTGGTGTGCGCCGGCCGGGCTCTTGGTCAGCTCCCACTCGTAGCCGAACAGGTTGTCGAAGAAGTAGTTGCTCCACTGGGTCGGTGTCTGCGACCAGGTCACTTCCAGGCCGCTGGTGATCGCGTCGCCGCCCACGCCGGAGCGGAAGCTGCTGCGCCAGCCCAGGCCCTGTTCCTCCAGGCCGGCCGCCTCCGGCTCGGCGCCCACATGGGTGGCCGGACCGGCGCCATGGGTCTTGCCGAAGGTGTGGCCGCCCGCGATCAGCGCGACGGTCTCCTCGTCGTTCATGGCCATGCGGCCGAAGGTGTCGCGGATATCGTGCGCCGCGGCGGCCGGGTCGGGGTTGCCGTCCGGGCCTTCGGGGTTCACGTAGATCAGGCCCATCTGCACCGCGGCCAGCGGGTTCTCCAGGTGGCGGCCATGGTCGGTGCGGCTGGTCTCGCTGCCGTGCAGTTCCTTCTCGGCCACCAGCACGGGTTCCTTCTCACCGCCCGGGCCCTTGCCGTAGCGGATGTCGCCGCCCAGCCAGGTCTTCTCGTTGCCCCAGTAGACGTCGTCATCGGGCTCCCACACGTCGGGGCGACCGCCGCCGAAGCCGATGGTCTTGAAGCCCATCGATTCCAGCGCGACGTTGCCGGTAAGCACCAGCAGGTCGGCCCAGGAGAGCTTGCGGCCGTACTTCTGCTTGATCGGCCACAGCAGGCGGCGGGCCTTGTCGAGGCTGACGTTGTCGGGCCAGCTGTTGAGCGGTGCGAAACGCTGCTGGCCGCTGCCCGCGCCGCCGCGGCCGTCGCCGATGCGATAGGTGCCGGCGGCATGCCAGGCCATGCGGATGAACAGCGGGCCATAGTGGCCGAAGTCCGCGGGCCACCATTCCTGCGAATCGGTCATCAGCGAGTGCAGGTCCTTCTTGAGGGCGCCGTAATCGAGGGTCTTGAATTCCTTCGCGTAGTCGAACGCCTGGCCCATGGGGTCCGTCTTGGCCGAGTGCTGGGACAGGATCTTCAGGTTCAGTTGATCCGGCCACCAGTCGCGGTTGGTGGTGCCGGTGCCGGCGGTGTTGTGGAACGGGCATTTCATTTGAGCTGACATGTGTTCTCTACCTTTGGCCGCAGGGATCCAACGACTCGGACCGTTCTGGAGTCCGAGCACGGAAAAAAGGGTGTGACTGTCCGGGCGCCGGGCCATGCGCCGGCCTGGCGGGGTCCCGGTGTGCGTGCGCCTGGAGCGCCTTGCCCGGGATGGGGACGGAGGTTGTGCGACTGCTTCCCATGGCTGCGGTTCCTTGCGGCGGGGGATGGCTGGCGACAGCTGGCTTACCCCGGAATGTACGCATGCGCTTGCCAGGGGGGAATTCGATTGTTTCGATGCATTCCATAGGCAGCAGCTATCAGCCGGAGGAACGGGGCGCAACCCTCCAAACTTGGCCTTGCCGCGGGTGATGGCGGTGTGACGATCCGGGCTGAATGTCTCGCGCAAGCGCTTCACGCCGGCCCCACGGACCCTTGTCGACGATTTGCATCCGTACGACGCGTGGAGGCCGACCATGGCCGAGTCAATCGAGGAAGGTTCGCTGGTGTTCGTCGCCGATGGCGAGGACGGGGTTGGCGCGGTGAGACGGCTGCTGCCGGAAGAGAATGCGATCGTCGTCTACATAGAAAATTCGGGCGACTTCCTGATACCGGCGCGCGGCGTGCGCACGGTGCACGCGGGCAAGGTCATCCTGGACGTCGATCATCTGCCGCGCCCCGTGCTCGAGGCGATCGGCCGGGCGCGCAAGTCGGAATTCCCGCATTGAGCGGGCGTCCCTCTCCCCCTGGAAGGGAGAGGGCGCCGCGGTTTCAGGCCAGCGACTTGAGGCGGTAGAGCGCTTCCAGTGCGTCGCGCGGCGTCATCGCGTCCGGATCGATGTCTTCCAGGGCGCGCTCCACCACCGACGGCGCCGCGGCGAACAATCCCAGTTGCGGCGACTCGTCCGCGGGCGTCTTGCCGGTGGCTGCCGAGGCGTGCTGGTACATGCCACGCTCGAGTTCGGCGAGCGTGCGTCGCGCATCGGCGATCACCGACTTCGGCAGGCCGGCCAGCGCCGCCACCTGCAGGCCGAAGCTGCGGTTGGCCGGGCCTTCCTTCACCGCGTGCATGAACACCAGCTGCTCGCCGTACTCCACCGCGTCCAGGTGCACGTTGGCGATCGTCGGGTATTCGTTGGCCAGCTCGGTCAGTTCGAAGTAGTGCGTGGCGAACAGCGTGTACGAGCGGCTGCTCGCCGCCAGATGCACGGCGGCGGCGCGCGCCAGAGCGAGACCGTCGTAGGTGCTGGTGCCGCGGCCCACTTCGTCCATCAGCACCAGGCTGTGCTCGGTGGCGTTGTGCAGGATGTTGGCGGTTTCGCTCATTTCCACCATGAAGGTGGACTGGCCGCGCGAAAGATCGTCGCCCGCCCCGATGCGGGTGAAGATGCGATCGATCGGGCCGATCACCGCCCGCGAGGCCGGCACGTAGCTGCCGACATGCGCGAGCAGCACGATCAGCGCGTTCTGGCGCATGTAGGTCGACTTACCGCCCATGTTCGGGCCGGTGATCACCAGCATGCGGCGGTTGTCGTCCAGCGCGAGGTCGTTCGGCTCGAACGGCTCGTCGCGCACCTTCTCCACCACCGGGTGGCGGCCACGCTCGATCGCGATGCCGGGCTCGTCGGTGAGTTCGGGCGCACTCCAGTCCAGCGTCGAGGCGCGTTCGGCCAGGGTGGCCAGCACATCCAGCTCGGCCATCGAGGAGGCGGCGCTCTTCAACGGTTCGAGCTCGGCGATCAGCGTGTCAAGCAAGGCCTCGTACAACGCGCGCTCGCGCATCAGCGAGCGTTCCTTCGCCGAGAGCACCTTGTCCTCGAAGGTCTTCAGTTCCTCGGTGATGTAGCGTTCGGCGTTCTTGGTGGTCTGGCGGCGCGTGTAGTGCGTGGGCGCCTTGTCCGCCTGGCCCTTGCTGATCTCGATGTAGTAGCCATGCACGCGGTTGTAGCCGACCTTGAGCGTGGCGATGCCGCTGGCGGCCTTCTCGCGTTCTTCCAGTTCGACCAGGTACTGGTCGGCATGGGTGGAGAGGCGGCGCAGTTCGTCGAGCTCGGCGTCGTAGCCGTCGGCGATGACGCCGCCGTCGCGCTGGAGCACGGGCGGCTGCGGCACCACCGCGCGGGCGAGCAGGGCGGCCGTGCCGGCGTGGTCGCCGATGCGTTC
>JACXTT010004674.1_pt1 | contig 20253 bp, 20 predicted proteins | sample 9270951 | NCBI WGS metagenome assembly JACXTT01 (sample SAMN15532306, study PRJNA645909) | rock metagenome | isolation source: weathered quartz diorite | place: Puerto Rico | collected 2017-06-21
CGATGTACTGGCCTTACTCGCCCGCCAACGGGCAAGCAGGTGCAGCCAAAACCCTCACAGCAAAAGGAGAGCGCCATGCGCACTGTCATTTTGCGTCGTGGTCTGGTCGCTCTGTTTGCTGCGGCTGTCACCTTCGGCGCCATTACCCAGGCTCAAGCTGAAACACTGCGGATCGGCTATCAGAAATACGGCACCCTGGTGCTGCTCAAGGCCAAGGGCACCCTGGAAAAACGCCTCGCCGACCAAGGCGTGCAAGTGCAATGGACCGAGTTCCCCGGCGGCCCGCAACTGCTCGAAGGGCTGAACGTCGGCTCCATCGACTTCGGCGTGACCGGCGAAACACCGCCGGTCTTCGCCCAGGCCGCCGGTGCCGACCTGCTCTACGTCGCCTCGGAACCGCCGGCCCCCACCAGCGAAGCGATCCTGGTGCCCAAGGACTCGCCGATCCAATCGGTGCAAGAACTCAAGGGCAAGAAGGTTGTCCTCAACAAAGGCTCCAACGTCCATTACCTGCTGGTCCGCGCCCTGGAAGACGCCGGCCTGAAATACAGCGATATCCAGACCGTGTTCCTGCCGCCGGCCGATGCCCGCGCCGCCTTCGAGCGCGGCAGCGTCGACGCCTGGGTCATCTGGGACCCGTACCAGGCCGCCGCCGAACAGCAACTGCACGCCCGCACCCTGCGTGACGGTACCGGCCTGGTGGACAACAACCAGTTCTACCTCGCCACCAAGCCCTATGCCGAAAAACATCCCGAGGTGATCAAGGTCCTGGTGGAGGAAGTCCGCGCCGTCGGCGACTGGTCCAAGGCCAATCCCCAGGAGGTCACCACCCAGGTGGCACCGCTGCTCGGCCTGCCCGCCGACATCACCCTGACCGCGGTGAAACGCCAGGGCTATGGCGCGCAATTCCTCACGCCCGAAGTGGTCGCGGCCCAGCAGAAGATCGCCGACAGCTTCTACCAGCTCAAGTTGATTCCCAAGCCGCTGAGCATCAAGGACGTGATCTGGACCCCACCGGCCACCGTTGCCAAAGCACCTTGAACCCTTAGGAGACCACTCCATGAGCCTCAATATCTTCTGGTTCCTGCCTACCCACGGCGACGGCCATTACCTTGGCACCGCCGAAGGCGCTCGCGCCGTCGACCACGGTTACCTGCAACAAGTGGCCCAGGCCACCGACCGCCTTGGTTTCGGTGGTGTGCTGATCCCCACCGGGCGTTCCTGCGAGGACTCCTGGCTGGTGGCTGCCTCGCTGATCCCGGTGACCCAGCGCCTGAAATTCCTCGTTGCCCTGCGCCCCGGGATCATCTCCCCGACGGTGGCGGCGCGGCAGGCCGCGACCCTCGACCGGTTGTCCGGCGGGCGCGCGCTGTTCAACCTGGTGACCGGCGGCGACCCGGACGAACTGGCCGGCGACGGCCTGTTCCTCAGCCACGAAGAGCGCTACCAGGCCTCGGTGGAATTCACCCGCATCTGGCGTCGCGTGCTGGAAGGCGAAACCGTCGACTACGACGGCCAGCACATCAGCGTCAAAGGCGCCAAGCTGCTCTACCCGCCGATCCAGCAACCGCGTCCGCCGCTGTACTTCGGCGGCTCTTCGGAAGCTGCGCAGGACCTCGCCGCCGAGCAGGTGGAGATGGTCCTGACCTGGGGCGAACCGCCCGCCGCCGTCGCCGAGAAGATCGAACAGGTCCGGGTCAAAGCCGCCAAGCTCGGGCGCACCGTGCGCTTCGGCATTCGTCTGCACGTGATTGTCCGTGAAACCAATGCCGAGGCCTGGCAAGCGGCGGGCAAACTGATCTCCCATCTGGACGACGAGACCATCGCCCGTGCGCAGCAATCCCTGGCGCGCTTCGACTCCGTCGGCCAGCAGCGCATGGCCGCCCTGCACGGCGGCAGCCGCGACAACCTGGAAGTCAGCCCCAACCTCTGGGCCGGCGTCGGCCTGGTGCGTGGCGGTGCAGGCACGGCGCTGGTGGGCGACGGCCCGACCGTGGCCGCACGGGTCAAGGAATACGCGGACCTTGGCATCGACACCTTTATCTTCTCCGGTTATCCGCACCTGGAAGAGTCGTACCGGGTCGCCGAACTGCTGTTCCCACACCTGGATATCGAGCGCCCGGAACTGCCGAAAAGCGCCGGTTACGTCAGCCCCTTCGGTGAGATGGTCGCCAACGACATCCTGCCCAAAGCGGCGTCCCAGAGCTGAGGCCGGCCATGACCACCTTGACGAGAATCACCCACAGGCTCGCGCCCTGGGCCCTGCCGGTGCTGTTGCTGGCGGTGTGGCAACTGTCGGTCTCGGCCGGCTGGTTGTCGACCCGGATCCTGCCCGCGCCGAGCGCCGTGGTCGAAGCCGGCGTTGCCCTGGTGCAGAGCGGCGATATCTGGAAACACCTGGCCATCAGCGGCTGGCGCGCCGGTATCGGTTTCGCCATCGGTGGCGGCATCGGCCTGGCCCTGGGCTTTATCACCGGTCTGTCGAACTGGGGTGAGCGCCTGCTCGACAGCTCGGTGCAGATGATCCGCAACGTGCCGCACCTGGCGCTGATTCCGCTGGTGATCCTGTGGTTCGGGATCGACGAGTCGGCGAAGATTTTCCTGGTGGCCCTGGGCACCCTGTTCCCGATCTACCTCAACACCTATCACGGCATTCGCAACGTCGACCCGGCGCTGGTGGAGATGGCCCGCAGCTACGGCCTGTCCGGTTTCAGCCTGTTTCGCCAGGTGATCCTGCCGGGCGCCCTGCCCTCGATCCTGGTGGGCGTGCGCTTTGCCCTGGGCTTCATGTGGCTGACGCTGATCGTCGCGGAAACCATTTCGGCCAGCTCCGGCATCGGCTACCTGGCGATGAATGCCCGGGAGTTCCTGCAAACCGACGTGGTGGTACTGGCCATCGTCCTCTACGCCGTCCTCGGCAAACTGGCGGACCTCGCGGCCCGTGGCCTGGAACGGGTCTGGCTGCGCTGGCACCCGGCCTATCAAGTGAGCAAGGGCGGTGCGCAATGACGGCTCAACAACCTCCACGCCTGCTGCGGGGTATTCCGCTGGCGGTGCGCAAGCTGCAAAAGACCTTTGGCGAACGCCAGGTGCTGCGTGAGATCGACCTGCATATCCCGGCTGGGCAATTCGTTGCCGTGGTCGGTCGTAGCGGTTGCGGCAAAAGCACCCTGCTGCGCCTGCTGGCTGGTCTCGATCAACCTAGCAGTGGTGAGTTGCTGGCCGGCTCCGCCGCCCTGAGCGAGGCCCGCGAAGACACCCGGCTGATGTTCCAGGAAGCACGTTTGCTGCCGTGGAAAAAGGTCATCGACAACGTCGGCCTCGATCTCAAGGGTGACTGGCGCCCGCAGGCCCTGCAAGCGCTGGAAGCGGTCGGCCTGGCGGACCGTGCCGATGAATGGCCGGCGGCCCTGTCCGGTGGCCAGAAGCAACGTGTGGCCCTGGCCCGCGCGCTGATTCACCAACCCCGCCTGCTGTTGCTGGACGAGCCGCTGGGAGCCCTGGACGCCCTGACCCGGATCGAAATGCAGCAACTGATCGAACGGCTCTGGCAGCAGCATGGTTTCACCGTGTTGCTGGTGACCCACGACGTCAGCGAAGCCGTGGCCATTGCCGATCGGGTGATCCTGATCGAAGACGGCCAGGTCGGTCTTGACCTGCACGTCGAACTGCCGCGTCCACGGGCGCGTGGCTCCCATCGCCTGGCGGCGCTGGAGAGCGAAGTGTTGAACCGGGTGCTGTCGCTGCCTGGCCTGCCGCCCGAGCCGGAGCCTGTATCTCCCTTACCCACGCAGTTGCGTTGGGCGCTGTAACCCATGCCTTACCTACTCAATCAACGACAGGAATCAACGCCATGAGCATCAAAGCCATCAACGTTCGCAACCAGTTCAAGGGCACCATCAAGGAAATCGTCACCGGCGACGTACTCTCGGAAATCGACGTGCAGACCGCTTCGGGGATCGTCACCTCGGTGATCACCACCCGTTCGGTGAAAGAGCTGGAACTGCAGATCGGCAGTGAAGTGATCGCCTTTGTGAAATCCACCGAGGTGTCCATCGCCAAGCTGTAAGCGATGGCAACACATGACCCCGGAGGGTTTGGCCCTTCGGGGTTTTGTTTTTTGGGAGTGGGTCAAACTGACTTTCGGCGCCCGTCCGCAAAGCCGGTAGCAGGCACAGCCCCTTGAAACGAAAAAACCGGCGCTTGGCCGGTTTTTTCACCCCAACGGCCAGCGAACTGAATCGCTGCGTACGGGGCTGAGTGGTCTTTCAAGGGTGCCACAGATGATGTTGACGTCAACTCACCGCAACCGCTGGATACACTCTTGTGGCGAGCGGGCTTGCCCCAATGCCGTTTACTGTAGGAGCGAGCTTGCTCGCGATGGACGTCAACGATGACGCGGGGCATCTGGAGGAACGCGGCGGCCTCAAGACCATCGCGAGCAATCGAGCGTCGACCGGCTGCTCCTACAGATCCCCTACGCCTCAAGCCGCAGTGATGCGATAAGCGCAACGACGCGCCCCCAGCAGAATATGCTCCACCCGTTCGACCCGGGCCTGCAGCACCTGTTCGAACACCTCCAGCTCTGCTCGACAAAACCCCTGGCACGCCGTCGCGGCGGCACAGATCGGGCAATGGTTCTCCACCAGGATCAGCGCGCCGTCCGGCTGTTCGCTCCACTCGGCCATGTAACCCTCACGCGCACGCAACGCCACCAACCGTTCGACGCGGGCCTGGAGCGTCGCCGCCCCCTGCATTTCCCGCAGATACAAATCGCGAGTCTGCTGCTCACGTACTTCGATCAAACGCTCGATAGCCGCCTCGCCAAAGGTCTCGCGCACCGTCTGCAACAGCTGCACCGTCAGCTCCGAATGAGCATCGGGAAAGCGCGCATGCCCGGCCACCGTCAGATGCCAGACCTGAGTCGGACGCCCCACGCCACGGGCTTCGGAACGCGCTTCCACCAGCCCGCTCGCCGCCAGCTTCACAAACTGTTGCCGCGCCGCCTCTCCCGTGGTGCCGAGGATCACCCCCGCCTCACTGGCCAGTTGCGGTCCCCGGGTCTTGAGCAGGTGCAACAGGCGATCCGCCGGCGATGCCGTCGAATATTCCAAGTCATTTCTTGACAAACTAAATCGCCTCATCTCAATATTCAAAGCGCTTGCTTGGCAAATTAACTCAATCGTGAGGCTCACGCAATTCGCCGCCCTCACACGGCGAAGGACACTAAAGGGAATCGCCCATGCACACTCAAGACAGCAGTTGGGGAGAACTACTCTCCGGCAAGAACGCCGCTCGCTCCATCGCCCTTTCCGGCGGTATCGCGTTGTATGCGACCAACACCTACATCGCCACCACCATCCTGCCCTCGGTGGTCACGGAAATCGGCGGCCTGGAGCTCTACGCCTGGAACACCACGCTATTCGTGGTCGCCTCGATCCTCGGCTCCGCCCTCTCCGCCAAACTGCTGCAAGGCACCGGCCCGCGCTTGGCCTATGCCACGGCGGCACTGGTGTTCATGCTCGGCGGACTGGTCTGTGCCCTGGCACCGAGCATGCCGGTGATGCTGGTCGGGCGCTCGATCCAGGGACTCGGTGGCGGGCTGCTGTTCGCGCTGTGTTATTCAATGATCCAGTTGGTGTTCGAGGAACGGCTCTGGCCGCGCGCGATGGCGCTGGTCTCCGGCATGTGGGGCGTGGCGACACTGGTCGGCCCGGCAGTAGGCGGGGTGTTCGCGGAGATGGACGCCTGGCGCTTCGCCTTCGGTTCGATGGTGCCGGTAAGCCTGGCGTATGTGGTGCTGACCAGCAGCGTGTTGCCCAAGCGTGACACCAGCCGACCCGCGATCGGGCGTCTGCCCGTGCCGCAGTTGATACTGCTGGCGGCTGCCGTATTGGCCGTGTGTGCAGGCAGTGTCTCGGCGCTGCCAAGTTGGAATTTGTTGGGCATTGTCGCCTGCGTCGTGCTGGTGTTGCTGCTGGTGCGCCATGAGTCCAGTGCCTTGACCCGCCTCTTGCCGATGGATGCGTTTCGACTCGACACCCCGCTGTGCGCGCTCTACGCCACCATGAGCCTGCTGGTGATCGGCATGAGCAGCGATATTTTCATGCCGTATTTCCTGCAGAACCTGCACGGCCAGTCACCGCTGATCGCCGGCTACATGACCGCGCTGATGGCGGCGGGTTGGACCGTGTCGGAAATCATCAGCTCCGGCTGGACCGGGCGCAATGTACGGCGGGCGATTGTCAGCGGGCCGCTGTTCGTCCTCGCCGGGTTGGTGATTCTGGCGCTGACAGCACCGTTGGCCAGCCAGGGCGAGTGGACATTGCTGAGCGCGATCTGCCTGGGACTGACCTTGATCGGTTTCGGCATCGGCCTGGGCTGGCCGCATCTGCTGACACGCATCCTGCAGGTGGCGTCGGAGCAGGACCAGGATGCCGCGGCCTCGTCGATCACTACCGTGCAGCTGTTTGCCACGGCACTGGGCGCGGCGCTGGCGGGGGTGATCGCCAATATGGCCGGCATCAACGAGGTAACGGGCACCGAAGGCACGGCCAGCGCGGCGCGCTGGTTGTTCGCGGTGTTTACCCTGGCGCCGGTATTGGCGATCGTGACGGCGCTGCGTTCAACCCGGCACCGGCCGGAGCTGGCGGTGGCCTGATGTCATCTGGCAATGAGGCTCCATAAACGCCGCAATCCAATTGTAGGAGCCGGCTTGCTGGCGATAGCGTCCGGGCTCAAGGCCCTCATCGCCAGCAAGCTGGCTCCTACAGGGGGGACGGTGCCGGGCTTCAGGCCTTGCGCCAGACACTCGCCAACCACGGCTGCTGCTCGCGCGGCAGCCCGGCGGGGCGATAGTAATGCTCCAGTTCGACGAAACCCGCCGCCGTCAGCAGCGCCCGCCAGGCCTCCAGGTCGTGATACGAGCCATAACGCTCACCGTTCCAACCCTCCTGGTTTTCCCCACGCGGGTTGGAGCTGAACAGCACGCCGCCGGGCTTGAGCGTGGCATGCAACTGCCCCAGCACTCGCGGCAACTCCTGGAGCGGGATATGGAACAACACGGCATTGGCAAAGATCCCGTCGAAGCGCTCGGACGGCAGGTCCAATTCGAGGAAGTTCTGCTGCAACACCTCGCAACCGCTGTCCTCGCGGGCCATCTGCGCAAAACGTTCGGAGCCGTCGAGGCCGACCGCGATATGGCCCATACGGGTGAAGGTCTGCAAATCCCGTCCAGGCCCACAACCGAAGTCCAGCACGGTAAACGGCGCCGTACCCTGGATATGCCGCAGCAGCGCATCGATGTTCTGGCTCACATCATGGTCGCGAGTACCTTCGCGGAAACCCTCGGCACTGCGGTTGTAGTGAGCGAGGGTGGTGGAGGCAATCTGTTCGAGGTCGTTGGGGCCGAGGGTTTTCATCGAGGTCTGCACGGGCTGGGGGCGGATCTCCTGAATATACCACCCTGCCCGCTTCCGCTACCTTTCAGCGCTTGTTCAATACCCGCGCCAACCGATCCCCACCCAACTGGATCACCGCCACCAGGATCACCAGCAACACGATCACCGTCAGCATCACCTGGCTGTCGAAACGCTGATAGCCATACCGATAGGCAATATCCCCCAACCCGCCCGCACCAATGGCACCAGCCATCGCCGACGAGTTGATCATGGTCACCAACGTAATGGTGAAACCACCTACGATCCCTGGCAACGCCTCGGGCAACAGCACGTGCCAGACGATATGCCAACGCCGGCAACCCATGGCCTGGGCCGCTTCGATCAGGCCATGATCGACCTCCCGCAGGCTGACTTCGGCGATCCGCGCAAAGAACGGCGTGGCCGCGATGGTCAACGGCACCACGGCGGCCCACACGCCGTAGGTGGTGCCGACGATCAGACGGGTAAAGGGAATCAGCGCCACCATCAGGATCAGGAACGGGATCGAGCGAAACAGGTTCACGAATGCCCCCAGCACCTGGTTCACCGCAGGCGCTTCATAGATCCCGCCCTTGTCGCTGGTGACCAGGATCACCGCCAGCGGAATGCCCAGCAACAAGGCGATCAGCGAAGACACGCCGACCATCAGGAAGGTGTCGATCACCCCCTGCCACAAACGATCAAGCCACATAACCCAGTACCTCCACCTGTTGCGCCCAACGCCCGGCCCGCTGGCGCAGTTCCTCGGCCGCCAGCGACGAGCCGCTCACCGACAACAGCAACTGCCCCAGCGCATGCCCCTGGATCCGCTCGACACCGCCCTGCAGTAAACGCACGCGCCCGCCGAGTGCACTGAACAGCGCCGCCAGATCCGGCTCGTCGGCAGCGCCGCCGGTCAATTGCAGGCGCAGCACCACCGCCGACTCCGAGGACTCGGGTCGCGCCTGCAAACGCTCTTGCAACTCCGCCGGCAAACCGTGCCGCAACGGCGCCAGCAAGGTCTGGCTGACCTCATGCCGCGGATCACCGAATACCTGCCAGACCGGCCCCTGCTCCACCACCCGGCCATGCTCCAGCACCACCACCCGGTCGCAGATCTCGCGGATCACCGCCATCTCGTGGGTGATCAGGACAATGGTCAGGCCCAGGCGCTGGTTGATCTCGCGCAGCAAGCCGAGGATCGATTGGGTGGTTTCCGGATCCAGTGCCGAAGTGGCCTCGTCACACAGCAGGATCGCCGGATCATGCACCAGCGCCCGGGCAATCCCCACCCGCTGTTTCTGCCCGCCGGACAGCTGCGCCGGGTAGGCCTTGTGCTTGTCCCGCAGGCCCACCAGTTCCAGCAGCTCGCGCACCTTCTGTTCCCGTTGCAGCTTCGGCACCCCGGCCACCTTCAACGGCAGCTCGACGTTCTGCCAGACCGTCTTCGCCGACATCAGGTTGAAGTGCTGGAAAATCATGCCGATGCGCCGGCGCAGTTCCACCAGGCGGTTTTCGTCGAACTCGCCGATGTCGACCTGGTCGATCAGCACCCGCCCCGTACTCGGTTGCTCCAGGCGATTGATGGTGCGGATCAGCGACGACTTGCCGGCGCCGCTACGACCGATGATGCCGAACACCTCGCCGCGCTGGATCGCCAGGTCGATGCCTTGCAAGGCGTGCACCGGGCCCTGCCGGCCCTCGTAGGTCTTGCCGACGCCGATAAAGCGCACATGGGCACGATTGAGTTCGGGGTGCAGTTCGGTCTGTTCGGCGCTGTGCGGCGTTTCCTCACGCGGGCGCTGGAGGTTGACGACACTCATGTCAGCCTTCCCAACCGGCCTGGTACAGCTTGCCATGGGCTTTATCCAGGGCGGCGCGCACTGCCGGCGAATGCTGGTAGATATCGACGAACTTGATCAGGCGCGGGTCGTTTTTCTCTTTCGGCTGGATCACGAACTGGATCACGTACTCCTTGTGGTCGAGGCCATCGAACAGCAGCGCGGAGCCGGCATCGAAGGTCTTCGCCAGGCGGATATAGGCCGGGTAGCCCTGCACCAGGTCGGCGTCGTCGTAGGCGCGCACCAGTTGCACGGCCTCGACCTGGAGGATCTTGATCTTCTTCGGGTTGCTGACGATGTCGTCTTCGGTGGCCTTGTAGCCGACGCCGGGTTTCAAGGTGATCAAGCCGGCCTTGGCCAGCAGTTGCAGGCCGCGACCGCTGTTGATCGGGTCGTTGGCGATGGCCACGGTGGCGCCTTGCGGCAGCTCGTCGAAGCTTTTGTATTGCTTCGAGTAGAGACCGACGTTGTTGATGATCCCGGGGGCGAAAGGCACCAGGTCGAAACCGGCGGCGGCCTTGGCATTTTCCAGGAAGGGAATGTGCTGGAAGTAGTTCACGTCGATATCGCCGGCGGCCAGGCTGACGTTGGGCGCGATCCAGTCGGTGAACTCCACCAGCTCGACTTTCAGGCCCTGTTTGCCGGCCTCTTCGACGGCGGCTTCCAGCGGGATGGCGAAGGCCGCGGTGGTGCCGACCTTGAGCGGGGCGTCGGCGGCGTGGACAGTGACGCTGAAGAGGCCGAGGGCCAGGGCCAGTGCTTTGACTGGTTGGGTGAGGCGTGTTGTTTTCATGATGGGTTTCCAGTCATAGGTTTTGGGGTGTCTGGGCGGGCCTCTTCGCGGCGGAACAGGCGCAGCAATATCCAAGGGTTAATCAGAGCTGGCGATAGCCCGCCCCCGCATGCTGTTCCGGCAAATGGGCCGCTCCGTGGAACAGCTTTTCGCGCAAGGTCCCGTCGTCATAAGCAGTCTTGTACGACCCGCGCCGCTGCAACTCCGGAATCACCAGCTCGATGAAATCCACATAGCTTTCCGGCGTGACGATGCGTGTCAGGTTGAAGCCGTCCAAACCGGTTTCGGCGATCCACGACTCCAGCTCATCCGCCACCTGCTGGGGCGAACCGACCACCGTGAAATAGCGCCCACCCAAGGCGTGCTGCTCAAGCAATTTGCGCCGGGTCCAGTCATTGTTCTGCAGGTTGCGGGTCGCCGACTGGATCGCGTTGCTCTTCACGTACTGGATCGGCTCATCCAGTTCGTACTCGGAAAAATCAATCGCGGTAGACGCGGAAAAATGCGCCACGCCAGCCTCCGCGCTGGCATACCCCAGGTACTCGGCATGCTTGGCCCAGGCCGCCTCTTCGGTCTCACCGACAATCACGTTCAAGCCCATGAACACCTTGATGCCTTCGGGATCACGTCCCGCCGCCACCGCGCCGGCGCGCACCTTGTCCACCTGGACCTTGGTCGCGACCTTGTTCTGCCCGCTGATGAACACGCACTCGGCATGCCGTCCGGCGAACTCAAGGCCACGCTCCGAACTGCCGGCCTGGAACAGCACCGGGGTGCGCTGCGGCGAAGGCTCGCAGAGGTGATAGCCCTCCACCTGATAGAACTCGCCGGTGTGCCGCACCTTGTGCACTTTCTCCGGCTGGGCATAGATCCGCCGGGCCGGATCGTTGAGTACCGCATCGTTTTCCCAGCTGCCTTCCCAGAGTTTGTAGAGCACCTCCAGGTACTCGTCGGCCTGGTCGTAGCGCCGGTCATGCTCGATCTGCTCCTTGAGGCCCATGGCCCGGGCGGCGCTGTCGAGGTAACCGGTAACGATGTTCCAGCCGACCCGCCCGCGGCTCAGGTGGTCGAGCGTCGACAAGCGCCGGGCGAACAGGTATGGCGCCTCATAGGTGAGGTTGGCGGTCAGGCCGAAACCGAGGTTTTTCGTCACCGCCGCCATGGCCGACACCAGCAGCAGCGGATCGTTGACCGGCAGTTGGATCGACTCCCGCAACGGCACATCCAGCGAGCCCTGGTAAACGTCGTAGACCCCGACGATATCGGCGATGAACAGGCCGTCGAACAGACCACGCTCCAACAACTGCGCAAGCTCGGTCCAGTATTCCAGCGTCTTGTACTGGGTCGAGTTGTCCCGTGGATGGGTCCACAAGCCGTGGTTGATATGCCCGATGCAGTTCATGTTGAAGGCATTGAGCAGGATCTTTTTCTTCGCCATCAGATCGTTCCCCGCAGCGGTGGGTTTTCCGCATTGAGGTAGTAGTTGCCCACCGCGTGGTATTTCCAGCGCACCGGATCGTGCAGGGTGTGCACCCGCGCGTTGCGCCAGTGACGGTCCAGCCCGTGTTCGGCCAGGGTCGCCTGGCTGCCGGCCAGCTCGAACAGACCGCTGCCGGCGGCCAGGGAGATTTCCGTGCTGATGGCCCGCGCTTCGGCAACGGCAATCGAGGCCGCCGCCACGGTTTCGGCGTTGGTCTCGGCCTGGGCCCGGTCGAGGTATTCACCGGCCCGTTCCAGCAAGGCCTCGGCGGCGTGCAGGCGAATGCTCAGGTGGCCGAGGCTCTTGAGGGTCAACGGATCCTCAGTCGCCTTGTCGCTGCCGGCATCGATCCACGGGCGCGTGCGGGTGCGGACAAAGTGCAAGGTGTCCTCATAGGCGGCGCGGGCAATGCCGGTGTCGATGGCCGCATGGAGAATCTGCGCCAGCGGACCAACCGGGGTCGGACGCTCGAAGGCACTTTGAAAGGGAATCACGTCTTCGGCGGCGACCAACACGTCCTCGAACGCCACCGAACCGCTGCCGGTGGTGCGCTGGCCAAAACCGCTCCAGTCGTCGATCACATTCAGGCCAACGCTGTCGCGCGGCACGAAGGCCAGCTGCTGGACACCCTGCTCGTCCACCACCGAAGTCGGAATGCGCTGGGCATACAAGGCCCCCGTGGCGTAGAACTTGCGACCATTAATGCGGTAGCCGTCACCGTCCCGACGCAGGCTGGTGACACGGTCATGGGCAGTCTTGGTGCCCAGTTCGGCCAGGGCATTGCCGAAGCGCCGACCGGCGAGCACCTCGGCATACAGGCGCTGTTTCTGCGCCTCGCTGCCGTTCACTCGCAGCACTTCCAGGGCATAGAAATGGTTCTGTGGAATCTGCCCGAGGGACGCATCGGCCTCGGCGATCAGTTGCGTGACCTTGGCCAGGGTGACGTTGGACACCCCGGCACCGCCGTAGGCTTTCGGCACGCTGATGCCCCAGAGGCCCGAGCGGGAAAACACCTCCAGCTCCGCCAGCGGCAGACGCCGTTCACGGTCGCGCAGGATGCTGTCGCGCTTGAAGTCTTCGGCCAGGTCGCTGGCCACGATGAGGGCTTGCTCGTCGCTGCCGATGACCGCGACGTGTTGAGAAAGAGTCATGTACTTCTCCAGAGGTCTGGTCGTCAAATCCAGGAATGCCGGGCCGGCAAGCTGCCGTTCAGGTGATAGGCACCAACGGCGTGGTATTTCCAGCGCACCGGGTCATGCAGGGTGTGCACCCGGGCATTGCGCCAGTGCCGGTCGAGGTTGAATTCGGCCAGGGTGGCGCGACTGCCGGCCTGCTCGAACAGCTTCTCGCTGGCGAGCAGGGCGATTTCGGTGGTGAGGACCTTGGCCTCGGCCACGGCAATCGAAGCCCGGGCCGCACCCGCCGCATCCACCGGCCCGGCGCTGACCTGGTCGAGGACCTGCCCGGCCTTGCGCAACAGCGCCTCGGCGGCGTGCAGTTCGATTTTCAATTTGCCGATATCGGCGATCACGTAGAGGTCGTCACTGGCGCGCTCGACCTTGGCATCGATCCACGGCCGCGAACGCTCGCGGACAAAGGCGATGCTGTCGTCGATGGCCCCACGGGCGATGCCCGCATCGATGGCAGCCTGGATCAGTTGCGAGTACGCGCCCTGGATATTCGGCACCTCGCCCTGGCGCCAGTTGTCCACGACGTCCTGCGCCTCCACCCGCACCTGGTTGAGCAACACGGTGCCGCTGGCGGTGGTGCGCTGGCCGAAACCCGACCAGTCGTCGACGATGCGCAAGCCCGGCGTACCGCGCCGGACGAAGGCCATGACCTGCCGACCTTCGTCGTTGATCGCCTTGACTGCCACCCAGTGGGCGAACAGGGCGCCGGTGGAATAGAACTTCTGGCCGCTGATGACAAAACCATCACCGTCGGCGCTGATCCGGGTCTTGAGCTCCAGGGTGTTTTTCGTGCCGCGCTCAGGCCCGGCATTGCCGATGCGCCAACCTTCCAGCACGCTCTGGAACAGCTGTTTCTTCTGCTGCTCGGTGGCGGTACCGCGGAGCAACTGGAGGATGCCGAACTGGTTCTGCGGGATCTGCCCCAGCGCCGGGTCGGCGGCGGAAATAATCGCGAAGACCTCGGCCACGGTGACGAATGAAACCTGCGGGCCACCGTACTCACGGGGAATGGCGATGCTGCCCAGGCCGCTGCGGGTGAACTGCTCGAGCTCGGCCCAGGGCAGCTTGCGCTGGCGGTCGCGGCGCGCGGCCTGCGTGCGGGCGACCTCGGCCAGCTCATGGGCGGCCTGCAGGGCTTCGGCGTCGTTGCGCAGCACCCGGGCCGGCAACAACAGGGGGGCAATATCCAGGTCGCTGTGGACCTGTGCTTCGTGCAAGTTAGACATCAACGCCACTCCGTGGCGCGCGCAATGCCCTGGCGATCCGCACGAGGGTGATTGTGTTCCTGACCATACCGACCTCATCTATTTTTGGAGGCATCGCAACAGCGCGACGCCATCGAAATCAAACAAGTCCGGTGGTCCGGTTTATATACCCTAAGCGTGTATAAAAATTAAATAAACTAACGTTTAGGAATATGTATAGAAGGTCAGCCTCTCAGCCCCGGCGGGGTTGGGCGAGCTTGGCAAAAGCCGGGCGCGGGGCCCTGATGTAGTGCCGGGCGCTACCGACCCTGAGCCGCCTCACCGGCGCCCAGCGGGAGTTGTTGCCGACGCGGTCGATCACGCAATAGGTGAGGTCCAGGCCACTGTCTTCGCCGGCTTCCTGGATCACCGCCGGTGGCACGAAGACCCTGACCGGCTTGCCGATGTCTTCGCCGGCAAGCTTGGGCAGGTCCAGGCGCACATCGCCCCAGAGCAGGGTGATTTCGTCCTCGGCCGCCATGTTCAGGTAGGGCGCCAGGGTCAACGGCACCCCCCGGCGCATCTGGCTGGGGTTGACCCCGTAGCGCTGGATCGGCGCGGGAATGATCAGCGGCGCCAGCCCCTGGTTTTCCTCACCGAAGGGCAGGCCGCCAGGGCAAGCGAGCTTGACCGGCACCTTGAGCCGACGCGAACAGGCACCGCCACTGCCCACGTGCAGGACCCGATAGTGAACCCGCGCCAGCCCTTCCAGCACGAAACTCTCCGGCACCCGCAGACTGAGCGGCTGACCGACGTCGTGCGCCGACACCTGCCTGGCCGTCACATAACAATCGTCCCAGAACAACTCGATCAGGTCGCCCTCATCCATGCCGGCATAGGGCCTGATGACAATCGACAACTGCGCGGCGGCCAGCAGACCGATACCACGCCCATGGGCCTGGGGAACGACAGGCGGAGCCAGCCGCAGGGTTTCCTGAAAACGCGTCATGCAAAAATCCTTTTTGTAGGGTGACGAAAAGTCCAACGTGCAGGCGCCGACCTGGGCCGCATGAACAACCGTTGTCCTTGAACTTCAACAGGCATCCTTACCGTCGCAAATACTGGAACGCACACGCACAGCCCGGCGAACAATTGGCCGAAACGTGCATACGATCCTGATAACGTCGTGCAGGTTGAGAAGTGCAGCTAAGAGTTTTGCGCAGAGGGTGTCAAGGCATTAAACGGCCAGGGCGAGGATCGCCAAGGAATTCAGATACTTCCTACTTTCGCAGTCGTTAGTGTGAAAGAAGAAGCAGAGGAAGTCGGTAGTAAACAATTAATACCCGACAGTCGATAAACAACTATTCGAAAGCGTCGTACTCATTCCCTGAGTACGCCTTATTAACCAAGAAGTTTCCTACGCATTCTCCAGAAACTTACTGAGAAACTGCCGGGTGCGCTCTTCCTTGGGATGGGCAAACAGCGCCTTGGCCTCACCTTGCTCGACGATCACGCCCTTGTCGAAAAAGATCACCCGATTGGCCACATCCCGGGCAAAGCCCATTTCGTGGGTGACAATCACCATGGTGCGTTTCTCTTCGGCCAGGCCGCGAATGGTTGCCAGCACTTCACCCACCAGCTCGGGGTCGAGGGCCGAGGTCGGCTCGTCGAACAGGATCACCTCCGGCTCCATCGCCAGCGCCCGGGCAATCGCGACCCGTTGTTGCTGGCCACCGGACAGCCTGCGTGGGTAGGCGTCTTCCTTGCCCGCCAGGCCGACCTTGGCCAACAGCTTGCGCCCCAGGGCAAGGGCCTGGTCGCGCGGGGTCTTCTTGACCACCAGCGGGCCTTCGATGACGTTCTCCAGCGCCGTGCGGTGCGGAAACAGGTTGAAGTTCTGGAACACGAAACCTACCTGCTGACGCAGCTTGCGCACCAGGCCCAACTGCTGGTTCAGCGGGCGGCTGCCATCGATCTCGATGTCGCCGACCTTGATCCGGCCGCTGGTGGGTTCCTCGAGGAAGTTCAGGCAACGCAGGAAGGTGGTCTTGCCGGAACCGCTGGGACCGATGATCGCAATCACCTCGCCGGCCTCGACCTTCAGGTCGATACCGTTGAGCACGGTCTGCCCCTTGAATTGCTTGGTCAGTTTTTCAACCACGATCATGCTTCAAGACTCCTGGTCATGCCGATTGACCCGCTCTTCCAGACGGTGCTGCAAGTGCGCGAGCAGGCTGGCAAGGACCCAGTAGATCAGGGCGGCGGCAAGATACATGGTGAAGATTTCAAAGGTCCGGGCGGTGATCAACTGGGCCTGGCGGAACAGCTCCGGTACCTGGATGGTCGCGGCCAGCGCCGTGTCCTTGACCAGGGAAATGAAACTGTTACCCAACGGCGGCAGGGCCGTGCGCGCGGCTTGCGGCAGGATCGCCCGGCGCAGGGTCTGCGCTCGCGACATGCCGATGCTCGCCGCCGCTTCCCACTGGCCACGCTCGATGGAGCTGATGGCGGCCCGGAGGATTTCACAGGCGTAGGCCGCCATGTTCAGCGAGAAGCCGATCAGTGCGGCGGGCAGCGGCTCCAACTCGATGCCCATCTGCGGCAGTCCGTAATAGATCACGAACAACTGGACCAGCAGGGGTGTGCCGCGAAAGAACGACACATAGACCCTGGCGATCCAGCTCACCAGCGTAAAGCGCGACAGCCGCATCAAGGCCAGGCCGAAGCCCAGCAGCAAACCGAAGAACATGCCACCCAGGCTGAGAATCACCGTGAAGTACGCGCCCTGAAGCAGAAAGGGCGCGGAGTCCAACGCTAGCTGAAAAGCTGCTTCCATTATTGGGTGACGTCAGCGTTGAAGTACTTTTCCGACAGCTTCTTCAAGGTGCCGTCGGCGCGCAGTTCGTCGATGGCCTTGTTCACCGCAGCCAGCAACTCGGGTTCGCCTTTGCGCAGGGCGATACCGGCTTCCTGACGGGAGAACGGTTCACCGGAGACGGCCAGCGTGTCGTTGGTTTTCTTGATCAGCTCGAAGGCCGCCAGACGGTCCACCAGAATCGCATCGATACGGCCTACGCGCAGGTCCTGGTACTTGGTCGGATCATCGTCGTAGGTCTTGATGACGGCTTTTGGCACATTGTCCTTGAGCCATTGTTCATAGTTGGTGCCCAGGCCGACACCGACCTTGTGGCCCGCCAGATCCTGGGCGGTCTTGAACTTGTCGGCGTCCTTCTTCTGCACCAGGGCCTGGATGCCGGAAACGGTGTAGGGCTCGGAGAAGTCATACTTCTTCTTGCGCTCTTCGGAGATGGTCACCTGGTTGATCACCGCGTCCAGGCGCTTGGACTCCAGGGCGGCGAGAATGCCATCCCACTTGGTCGGTTGCAGCTTGACCTTCACACCGAGCTTTTTCGCCAGGGCTTCGGAGAACTCGACTTCGAAGCCGGCCAGCTTGCCGTCGGCACCGACGAAGCTGAACGGCGGGTAGGTGCCTTCCAGGCCAACGTTGATCGTGCCGGCCTTCTTGATGTTGTCCAACTGCTCACCGGCAAAGGCCTGGCCCAGCAGACCGGCACCGAGCACCAACCCCAGGCTGCCGACCAGCAGACGCTTGCGAAATGCGGAAATATTCATGACGAGCCCCGTGTGTATTCTTATGGGTGGGAACGCGAATCTGACGCGCTGAAGAGCAGCGTCAATCGTGCCTTAAAGCAGCGCTGGCGTCTCGCGCCAAATCGCCTGCGCCGCGACTATAGCGAGCGCTTTATATTCTATAAAATAATAAAAAACTATTTGCATATTCTATTTTATGCTGATTTTGATACCGCTATCGCCAGCAAGCCGGCTCCTACAGAATTTGTGTCGTACGCAAACTCGGCATTCGAAACAGATCCCTTGTAGGAGCTGGCTTGCCAGCGATGAGGCCTGCAAGCCTTGCAGCGATCATTCGGCCGCCATCGCCGGCAAGCCGGGCTCCTACAGGGTCCGCGCTCGCCTTGCGATCAAGGTTGGGTTACAGCATAGCGTTATAGGCAAACAATGCCGGCGCGCCACCGGTGTGCAGGAAGATGATCGGACCGTCCTCGAAACGCTGGCGACTGATCCCATCGAGCAGCCCGGCCATGGCCTTGCCGGTATACACCGGGTCGAGCAGGATGCCTTCCTGGCTGGCCAGCAGCTTGACCGCCGCCAGTGTCCCAGCGTTCGGCTCGCCATAACGCGGGGCGAAATACTCGTCCCACAGTTCGACCTTGAAACTGGCCGGTACCGGCACACCCAACAACTCGGCCGTGCGCTCGGCCAGGCCCTGCACCTTCGGACGCTGCGCCTCGTCGCTACGCGACACCGTCACCCCGACCACCGGCAACCCCGGCAACGCTTCGCTCAAGGCCAGGCCCAGGCCGCTGTGGGTCCCGGCGCTGCCGGAGGCCAGCAGCACCGCGGCAAATTCCAGTCCGCTGTCCTCGATCTGCGCCGCCAGCTCGAATCCGGCCCGCACATAGCCCAGCGCACCCAAGGCGTTGGAACCGCCGATCGGCACCAGATAGGGCTTCTTGCCATTGCTGCGCAAGCGCTCGGCCAGGGCCTGCAACTGCTCGTCGGCATTGTCGAGGTTGTCCACCAGCTCGACCCGGGCGTCGAACAGGTCCAGCAACAAGCGGTTGCCGTTGCCCAGGTAGTTGGCGTCGGCGGTGCCGATGGGATTCTCCAGCAAGGCCACGCAGCCCAGCCCGAGACGGGCCGCCAGCGCCGCCGTCTGGCGCACGTGGTTGGACTGGATGGCGCCGGCGGTGATCAGCGTATCGGCGCCGACCGCCAGGGCATCGGCCCCCAGGTATTCCAGCTTGCGCAGCTTGTTGCCGCCCAGGGCCAGGGGGGTCAGGTCATCGCGCTTGATGTAGATATCGCGGCCGACCCACGCCGACAGGCGTTCGAGCTTTTCCAGGGGGGTGGCCTGGGCCAGGAGTTCCAGGCGGGCAAAACGGGCAAGCTGTTGTTTGATCATGGGTCCGAGCTGACTGTAGGAGATGCCTGGACTATAGGCAGCGGCTTTTCGCCAGGCAACTGCCATTCACTTATATCGAAAAGTTCTGATGAAAGTACCATTCGTTCTTAATTGCCGTTTGCGACGGTGCCGTAAAGTGGAAGTCATTCAGACGACCTGATAGGCCGGTCGTCCAGCCGGAGATTTGATCGTGAGCGAGCGTTCCAGCCATTGGCAACTACAGACCATCGTCAGCCAGTTGCGCAGCGCCCGGGATGAGTGGCGCAGCCGTAACGGCCGGGTCAGCGACGAACAGGGCGGCCGCGAACTGCCCTCGCGCCAGGCCATGGCCGAGATTCTCGAGTCGCTTTGTGGCGCCCTGTTTCCCATGCGCCTGGGGCCGGTAGACCTGCGCGAGGAAAGCGAGGACTTCTACGTCGGCCACACCCTCGATGCCGCCCTCAATGCCCTGCTGGCCCAGGCCCGCCTGGAGCTGCGTTACGTGGCGCGGCACGGCGGCGAGTCGGACAGCGAGGTCCAGGCCAAGGCCGTGCAACTGATCCAGGACTTCGCCATGGCCCTGCCGGAGTTGCGACGGATGCTCGACACCGACGTGCTGGCGGCCTACCACGGCGACCCGGCGGCGCGCAGCGTCGATGAAGTGCTGCTGTGCTACCCGGGGATTCTCGCGGTGATCCATCATCGCCTCGCCCATCACCTGTACCGGGCGGGGTTGCCGTTGCTGGCGCGGATCAGTTCGGAAATCGCCCACTCGGCCACCGGGATCGACATTCACCCCGGGGCGCAGATCGGCCGCAGTTTCTTTATCGACCATGGCACCGGCGTGGTGATCGGCGAAACCGCCATCATTGGCGAGCGGGTGCGGATCTACCAGGCGGTGACGCTGGGCGCCAAGCGCTTCCCGGCGGACGAGGACGGCCAGTTGCAGAAGGGCCATCCGCGTCACCCCATCGTCGAGGACGACGTGGTGATCTATGCCGGGGCGACCATCCTCGGGCGCATCACCATCGGTCGCGGCGCCACCATCGGCGGCAACGTCTGGCTGACCCGCAGCGTGCCGGCCGGTTGCAACCTGACCCAGGCCAACCTGCAGCAGCATGAGGACGGAACACAGCGCTAGCTGTGGCGAACGGAACACGGCCCATTGTAGGAGCGAGCTTGCTCGCGATGGACGTCAACGATGACGCTGGGCACCTGATACCCCGCGGTGTCCTGACTATCATCGCGAGCAAGCTCGCTCCTACAGGGATTGGTGCGCGCGCCACAAAGTCGTACCGCAGAGCCCTGCGATTAGTCCTACAGACCACATCCGTGTTTAACTTGACCGTTCGATCAAGTTAAA
>JACXTT010004675.1_pt1 | contig 20252 bp, 13 predicted proteins | sample 9270951 | NCBI WGS metagenome assembly JACXTT01 (sample SAMN15532306, study PRJNA645909) | rock metagenome | isolation source: weathered quartz diorite | place: Puerto Rico | collected 2017-06-21
GCACTGGCACTCATACCCAGTAAACGTGCCGCTTCCAGCGGGTGGGGGGTCAGGATCGACATGGCCGAGCGCTGGCACAGTTGGTCTTGCAAGGCCGTATCGCTGGCAATCATATTGAGCGCGTCCGCATCGAGCACGATCGGGGTCTCGGTGCCCAGCGCGCGGGCCAGCAGTACCGGTGAAGCCATTCCCATGCCAGGGCCGGCGACGACCACCTTGTCGCCCATTTCAAAGCCGTGCGCGTCACGGAACATCAGCTCGGGCTGCTGGCTGTCGTAGCGCACTGCATGATCCAGCATGCACAGATAGACTTTGCCGGCGCCGCCATACAGCGCAGCACGCCCGGCCAGCACGGCAGCGCCCACCATACCGGCAGCGCCACCCACAATGGTGACACTGCCGAAGCTGCCTTTGTGGGAATTTTGTAGGCGAGGCTGCAAGCAGGACGCAAATTGCGCGGGCTCGTTCAGGGCAGCACGGGCTGCGGTCAGGGGCGCGGGATCGATGTCCAACGTGGCAACAGTCACCGTGCCTGCGAAGTCGCGCCCTTCGCAGGTGTGCAGGCCTGGCTTGTCGCCGATAAAGGTCACTGTATGGCTGGCGCGCACGGCAATGCCTTCTACGCCGACAATCGCGCCCGTGTTGGCATCAAGCCCGCTGGGGACATCCAGCGCCAGCACAGGGCAGTCCAGCGCCGCGATATCCAGCACGGCTTGCCGCATGCTGCCCTTCAGCGGCCGCGCCAGGCCAATGCCAAACAGGCCGTCAACGACCAGTGCCCATTGGCCATCGCCAATGGCTTCAACCCACTGCGCGGTGCTGGCACGGGCGCGGGCCAAGGCCCGTCCCGCCTCAAAGGATGCCTCGGCGTTACTGGAAAAGTGCCATATAGCGACGTCAATGCCGGCCTCAGCCAGGTTGGCCGCCACTTCCAGGGCATCGCCGCCATTGTTGCCAGGGCCTGCAAGGACCAGGACACGCGGGGCCGGCTGCGCCGATAGCAGTTGGTTTGCCACCGCGGCAGCAGCACGCCCGGCCAGCTGCATCAGGGCGCCAGCGGGCAGGCTGCTGGCAGCGGCCTGTTCAATGGAGCGAATCTCGGCGACGCTGTAGAGGGCATGCATGGGTTTGCTAGAACCGTGTTGAGAACCCGACCGTAAAGAAGTTCTGGGCAGTGCGCTGGTTGAGCCCGTGGAAAACGGCGGCATCGACCTGCCAATCCTTAGACACCAGGTAGGTCGCCCCGACATTGATACTCAATTGATTTCCGCCATGCTCAGCGCTTGCCAGGCGGGGCGAAGACAGTTCCACAAAACTATGCACCTGTTCGGTCCAGCCGTGGTCCAGCGATATGGCCAGCACACCCGTCGAAAAGGACTTGCCATCGTCGCGGTCGCGCACCAGTCCAGGCATGACAGACAGCGACCATTCCTTGCCCAGCTCCCACTCCGTGGCCAGCAGCAGGAAAGGCCGGCTGCCTTCGCCCCGGAAGGCTTTGGCGCCACTGGGGAAGGTGACGCCACCAATCACAGCCATGGAAACGCCACTTTTGTCTTCGTCAAGGAAGTTCCATTTCGCGCTCAGCGCGCTGTCGCCCATGCCTCGCTGTTTGCCGGCGGACGTCCAACCTTCCGTTTCCAGGCGCAATTCGACTTCTTCGGACACACCCAGGCGGAACATGGTCGGGGTGGAGCGGCTGCGCTCGCCACCGCGCTCGCGCTCGGTCGCCAGGCCCGCTTCAATTTGAAACACGCCACGACCCACCACGGCAGCGCCTTCGGCCGCATCGGGGCGGTCCGGCGCAATGGGTGCTTGCGCTTGAGCAAAAGCAACTACAGGAAAGAACGACAGCAACAGCAAGTGCAAACGCTTGGACAAGCGCATAGTGCCCCCTTCAGTAGAAATTATTGCGATGATACACTACTGCCTGTCTCGAAAAAGGGTGGAGCGTGTATGGATTGGCAATTCTGGATCGACCGTGGCGGCACATTCACAGACATTGTGGCGCGCCAGCCCGATGGCAAGCTGATCACCCATAAGTTGCTCTCTGAGAACCCTGAGCAATACCGCGATGCGGCTGTGGCGGGTATCCGCCATTTGCTGGGCCTGGCGCCCGGTGCGGACATTCCCGTCGGCCATATCGAAGCAGTGAAAATGGGCACGACGGTGGCCACCAATGCCCTGCTCGAACGCAAGGGCGAGCCCACTGCGCTGGCAATCACTCGTGGCTTCCGTGACGCCTTGCGCATCGCCTACCAAAACCGTCCCCGTATTTTCGACCGCCATATCGTTTTGCCCGAGCTGTTGTACGGCCACGTCATTGAAGTGGACGAGCGGGTTGGGGCGCATGGCGATGTCTTACAAGCCATCGATGTCGCAGCGACCCGCGCAGCCTTGCAGGCCGCCTATGACCAGGGCCTGCGTTGCCTGGCCATTGTCTTTATGCATGGCTATCGCTTTACCGAACATGAAGCGGTGACGGAACGCCTGGCCCGCGAGATCGGCTTTACCCAAGTATCGGTGTCGCACAAAGTCAGCCCCATGATGAAGCTGGTAGCACGCGGCGATACCACCGTCGTCGACGCCTACTTGTCGCCCATCCTGCGCCGCTATGTGGACCAGGTGGCCAGCCAGATGCCAAACGTGAACCTGCAGTTCATGCAGTCCAATGGCGGCTTGACCAATGCCCATACTTTCCAGGGCAAGGACAGCATTTTGTCCGGTCCGGCAGGCGGCATTGTCGGCATGGTCAGGGCTAGCCAGCTGGCCGGTTTTGACAAGGTGATCGGGTTTGATATGGGCGGCACCTCAACCGATGTGTCGCATTTTTCGGGCGAATTCGAGCGGGTGTTTGAAACCCAGGTGGCCGGTGTGCGTATGCGCGCGCCGATGATGAGCATTCATACCGTGGCGGCCGGCGGCGGCTCGATCCTGCATTTCGATGGCAGCCGTTATCGGGTTGGCCCGGACAGTGCCGGCGCCAATCCGGGGCCGGCCAGTTATCGCCGTGGCGGCCCGCTGGCAGTTACTGATTGCAACGTCATGCTGGGCAAGATCCAGCCCGCCCATTTCCCGCAATTGTTTGGCCCCAATGCAGACGAAGCGCTCGACGCGGAGGTCGTGCGCGCCCGCTTTGCCGCCATGGCGGCCGACATCGGCAAGGCAACGGGAAACACACCCTTGCCTGAGCAAGTCGCCGAAGGCTTCGTCGAAATTGCCGTCGGCAATATGGCCAATGCGATCAAACAAATCTCAGTCCAGCGCGGGCATGATGTCAGTGATTATGCGCTGACCAGTTTCGGCGGCGCCGGTGGCCAGCACGCCTGCCTGGTTGCCGACGCGCTCGGCATGAAAACAGTGTTTGTCCATTCGCTCGCTGGCGTCATGTCCGCGTATGGCATGGGCCTGGCCGACCAGACCGCAATGCGCGAAGCAGCAGTCGAGTTGCGGCTGGACCAGATTAGCAGCGATCAACTGGAGCAGCGCCTGGCGGCCCTGAGCACGTCGGTCAGCGAGGAATTATTGAAGCAGGGCGTAGCACAGCAGGCCATTCGCCTGGTACGCCGCGTGCACTTGCGTTATGAGGGCACGGATTCGGCCCTGATCGTGCTGTTTGGCGACGCTGCGAGCATGCAGGCCCAGTTTGAATCGGCGTACAAAAAGCGTTTCTCGTTCCTGATGCCTTCCAAGGCCTTGATCGTGGAAGCCGTGTCGGTGGAGGCCATCGGCCAGTCCGACGCGCCGGCCGAGGTGCTTGCCGAAGCGGCCAAACGCAGTGCTCCGCTCACGCCACATAAGACGGTGCAGATGTTTGGCAATGGCCAATGGAATGCAACGGGCTTATACCAGCGCGCAGGCCTTGGCGTTGGCGACGTGATCCGCGGCCCTGCCATTATTGCGGAAGACAATGCGACCACCATTGTTGAACCAGGCTGGCAAGCCACGGTCACGCCGCACAACCATATTGTGATGGTCCGCGTGGAAGCCTTGCCGGAGCGGCGCGCCATTGGCACGACTGCTGATCCGGTCATGCTGGAAGTATTCAATAACCTGTTTATGTCGATCGCCGAGCAAATGGGCTTGCGCCTGCAGAATACGGCGTATTCGGTCAATATCAAGGAACGCCTGGATTTCAGCTGCGCCATTTTTGATGCTGCTGGCAACTTGATCGCCAATGCGCCCCATATGCCAGTGCATCTTGGCTCAATGGGGGAGAGCATCAAGACTGTGATGCGCGAGAACGCAGGCAAGATGCGGCCCGGCGATGTGTTCATGCTCAATGACCCCTACAATGGCGGCACCCACCTGCCCGATGTGACGGTCATTTCGCCCGTCTTTGATGAAGCGGACAAGGACATCCTGTTCTACGTCGGTTCGCGCGGCCATCATGCCGATATTGGTGGCACGACGCCTGGTTCCATGCCACCAGATTCGGTCAGCATCGAACAGGAAGGGGTGTTGATCGACAATTTCAAATTGGTCGACGGTGCCAATGGTTTGCTGCGGGATGCAGAAGCCCGGGCACTGTTGGGCGGTGCGCGCTATCCGGCTCGCAATCCGGACCAGAATATGGCGGACTTCCGCGCGCAAGTGGCCGCCAACCAGAAGGGCGTTGATGAACTGCGCAAGATGGTGGCGCATTTCGGTCTTGACGTGGTCCAGGCTTATATGGGCCATGTGCAGGACAATGCCGAAGAAGCAGTGCGTCGTGTCATCAGCGCCCTCAAGGACGGCCATTACCTCTATGAGCTTGATAACGGGGCGCGCATTGAAGTGGCCATTCGAGTCGACCAACAGGATCGCAGTGCGACGATCGACTTTACCGGTACTTCGGCTCAGTTGCCGAATAACTTCAATGCGCCGTCTGCTGTCTGCATGGCGGCCGTACTGTATGTGTTCCGCACCCTGGTGGACGACGAAATTCCCCTCAATGCGGGCTGCCTGAAACCGCTGCACGTCATTATTCCTCCTGGTTCGATGCTGAATCCGCATTTTCCGGCCTCGGTCGTTTCAGGCAATGTGGAAACCTCAACCTGCATCACCAATGCCTTGTATGGCGCTTTGGGCTTGATGGCGGCGGCGCAGGGCACCATGAATAACTTCACCTTTGGTAATGCCAAGTACCAGTACTACGAAACGATTTCCGGCGGCTCCGGCGCGGGGCCGGGTTTCAACGGGACCGATGTGGTGCAAACCAATATGACGAACTCGCGCCTGACCGATCCGGAGATCCTGGAATTCCGTTTCCCGGTTCGCTTGGAAAGCTATGAGATTCGCAAAGGCTCAGGCGGCGCTGGCAAATGGCATGGCGGCAATGGCGGTGTGCGCAAGGTGCGCTTCTTGGAACCTATGACGGCGGCTATCCTGTCGAATAACCGTTTGCATGCGCCATTTGGGATGGCAGGCGGTGCGCCAGGTGAAAAAGGGCGCAATAGCGTGATCCGTGCCGATGGCAGCGTCGAACACCTGCCGCATATCGGCAAGGCTGATATGGCGGCAGGCGATCTGTTTGTGATTGAAACGCCAGGTGGTGGTGGTTTTGGCGAGGCCTGAAACCTGATCGGAAAGGGGGATGGCAGCGGCTTGCCCCCTAAGTTGGTTCAGGTTGCAATACCGTACTTCTGTTTGGCGGCTGCAAATTCCTGGTTGAGCTTGACGATGTGCGGGTTGTGGCTGTCTTGCTTGCGCACGGTGTTGAGATAGCCCACCAGCTGTTCGGCCAGCGCATTGTCCCAGCCCGTTTCGTGGATCTGCTTGAGCACGGCCTTGCCCAGGGTGCTGACGATCACCAGGTTGCCCGGCGCCAAGCTGAGTGCCTCGGCCAGGGTCGAGACCGCGCCACGGAAATTGTCTTTGCCGATCTTGTCATTGGCGTCATTGAGCAGGGCTTGTGCCGACAGCTGCATGCGGTTGCCGATACTTTGGGCCAGGTCGGTGCGGCCTGCCTTTTCAAATACGCCCACTGCCTGCTGCAAAGTGACCGGGCTGTTGGCATCATTGACGACAGCCAGCATGACTTCCGCCGCTTCGTCGCCCATGTTGTTATTAAGCAGGGTCTTAGACAAATTCATCCGCATTTTGTCGGACAGGCCGGCGCTATTGGTGCGCAGGCCTTTGACGGCATCGGCCAGGTGTTTGGCCGCTTCTTCCGCCTTGCCTTCCTTTTCGCTGACCATGGCATAGGCTACGGCCGCACAGGTGTCGACCATCGGAATGCCGCGCAAGGCCTTTTCCATGTCGCGAATCACAGCGCCAGCGCCATTCGTGTCGCCCTTGCTGACCAGGGCACGCACCAGGTTCAGATGGTCTTCTGGCGTGCGGAATTCGGAATACTTGGCCTTGGCAACGACCTGTTTGAAGGATTTTTCTGCCGCGGCCGGATCACCCGCTTCCATGGCCACATCGCCGAAATGGCGCAGGCGCCGTACCATATGGGGTGAAATCGTAATGGCGTCTTCCAGCACCTTTTGGGCATTCTTGGCCTGGTCGGTCTTTTCGTAGACTTGCGCCAGCAAATCGTAGGCGGCCATGAACTTGGGATTCTCCTTGACCAGCAATTCGAGCGAAGCCTGCGCTTCTTCAAAGTGCTCGCGCTGGATCAAGGTACGGGCCAGCCCTAGCTGGGCCCAGGCCAGGGCCTTGGTTTGCACCACATTCTTGTATAGTTCCTCGGCGGCAACTAAATCGCCGATGCTGACCAGCAGCTCGGCGCGAAGGCGGGCAAAATCAGCGGCATAGCGGGGATGTTCCGTTTCCGCTTTTTCGGCCGCCTGGATTGCCTCGCGCGTCTTGCCTTGGCCAATCAATTGATAGACCGGCAGGAAGCTCATGCGGCGTTCAATGGCCTTGGTGATGCGCTGGCTCAGTACATCGACCGTGAACGGCTTGAGGATATAGTCGGTGGGCGTCAGTTCGGCGGCGCTGATGACCTTGTTGTACACGCCCTCCGAAGTAATCATGATAAAGATGGTCCACAGGCCGATCAGCTTATGGTGGCGCAGGTCTTCCAGTAGTTGCTGGCCATCCTGGCCGTTATTGCTGTCGCTGCCCAAGTCGTATTCGCACAGGATGATGTCGTACGACCTCTTTTGCAATTGCTTGATGGCGGTGCCAGAACTGACGGCCGATTCGATCTTGGTGATGCCCGATTGATTGAGCATGCCCTGCAGGCTGCCCCGCATCCCCTGATTCGGGTCAACAATTAATACCGTCAGATTACTGTTATCAGCCATTACTTCCGCTTTCTATCCCTTTGCGGCGCCATTCCGCCATGTTTTATTGTTATCGGTGCAACTTAGGATCTCTTGAAACAATACAATACGCTAAGGCTGGCCTCTGGGGCAAGGTTGTCAACTTCATAGACAAAATGTCGTTGCTAAAGCGAGCTGGGAATGGTGCAACGCGGTATAATGTCGGCCTAAAGGAAGTCAGCACCGCGCTTCAGACAGTTTCGCCTTTAAATCCGCAGCACCGCTGCAACAACCACCTCCAAACTATGCTAATCCTGCCGGGTTCCAATGCCCTGTCCGCATTTCGTAGCCAACGCCTCCTGAGTCAATTACAAGCTGTCGCTCCTTCGGTAGCGGCAGTGCAGGCGCGCTTTGTCCATTTTATCGACGCCACCGCCAAGCTGTCGCCGCAAGACAGCGAGCGCCTGGCGGCCATGCTCACCTATGGCGAGCCGGCCGAGAAGGAGCACGCCGATGGCGCCAGCGAGCGCTTTGTCGTGATTCCCCGTTTTGGCACCATCTCGCCTTGGGCGTCGAAAGCGACGGACATCGCCCACAACTGCGGCATGGCCCACATCCACCGCATCGAGCGTGGCGTGGCCTACACCGTCAGCCTGAAAGCGGGCCTGCTGGGCAGCAGCCTGGGCGCCGCCAAGGCCTTGACCAGTGCCGAAACGGAAGCAGTGGCGGCCTTGCTGCACGACCGCATGACGGAAAGCGTGCTGCGCAATGCTGACGATGCGGCGGGTTTGTTCCGTGAACTGGAAGCCAAACCGCTGGAAAGCATCGATGTACTGGCAGCCGGCCGCGCGGCGCTCGAGCGCGCCAACACCGACCTGGGCCTGGCCCTGTCGGAAGACGAGATTGAATACCTCGACAATGCCTTCAGGACGGCCAAACGCAATCCGACCGACGTTGAACTGATGATGTTCGCGCAGGCCAATAGTGAGCATTGCCGCCACAAGATCTTTAACGCAGACTGGATCATTGACGGCGCCACCAAAGACAAGTCGCTGTTCCAGATGATCAAGAACACCCACCAGCTGCAGCCAAAGGGCACGGTGGTGGCATATAGCGACAATTCGTCCATCATGGTCGGTGCCGAAGTGACGCGCTTCTACCCGCGCGGCGAGAACCACGAATACGCTGCGTCGACCGAATTGACGCACACCCTGATGAAGGTAGAGACGCATAACCATCCAACGGCGATCTCCCCGTTCCCGGGTGCGTCCACGGGCGCCGGCGGTGAAATCCGCGACGAAGGTGCGACTGGACGTGGCGCCAAGCCAAAGGCAGGGCTGACCGGTTTTACTGTATCAAATTTGATGCTTCCGGACGCCGTGCGCCCTTGGGAGAATGCCGCCAGCGTCACGGCACCAGTGGCCCATCGCGCGCCAGCAGCCGCCTACGGCAAACCTGACCGAATCGCTTCACCCCTGCAGATCATGATTGACGGCCCGTTGGGCGGCGCTGCCTTTAGCAATGAGTTTGGCCGTCCTGTCCTCGGTGGCTACTTCCGCACCTATGAGCAAAACGTCGGCCGCCTGTGCGCTGGCGCGCCAGAGACTGTGTACGGCTACCACAAGCCGATCATGATCGCCGGAGGCATCGGCAATATCTCGGCCCAGCACACGCACAAGAACGATATCCCTGTAGGTAGCCTGCTGATCCAGCTGGGTGGTCCGGGCATGCGCATTGGTATGGGCGGCAGTGCCGCTTCGTCGATGGCCACCGGTACCAACACGGCGGACCTGGATTTTGATTCGGTCCAGCGCGGCAATCCAGAGATGGAGCGCCGTGCCCAGGAAGTCATCAACTCCTGCTGGCAGATGGGCGCAGACAATCCGATCATCTCGATCCACGATGTGGGCGCGGGTGGCTTGTCGAACGCTTTCCCTGAGATCACCAACGATGCCAAACGTGGCGCGATCTTCGACCTGCGTAAGGTGCCGCTGGAAGAGTCGGGCATGGCGCCAAAAGAAATCTGGTCCAACGAATCGCAAGAACGCTATGTGTTGGCGATTGCGCCAAAAGACCTGGCGATGTTCAGCGCCATTTGCGAACGCGAACGCTGCCTGTTTGCCGCCGTTGGCGTGGCCACGGAAGAGCGTCAACTCAAAGTGATCGATCCAGCACTGGGCAATTCGCCAGTGGATATGCCGATGGAAGTCCTGCTCGGCAAACCACCCAAGATGCTGCGTGAGGTGAACCATGTGCACACCGACTTCCCAGCCCTGGACCTGACCGGCATGGACCTGGAAGAAGTGGCCAAGCGCGTGCTGCTGCTGCCGACCGTGGGTGACAAATCCTTCCTGATCACCATTGGCGACCGTACCGTGGGCGCCATGTCCGTGCGCGACCAGATGGTCGGCCCATGGCAGGTGCCAGTGGCCGATTGCGCTGTGACGGCGATGAGTTATGAAGGCTACCTGGGCGAAGCGATGGCGATGGGCGAGCGTACGCCGCTGGCCGTGATCAATGCTGCCGCATCGGGCCGCATGGCTGTTGGCGAGTCGATCACCAATATTGCTGCCGCCGCCATCGGCGACATCTCGGACATCAAACTGTCGGCCAACTGGATGGCAGCTTGCGGCCAGCCTGGCCAGGACGCCGCGCTGTTTGATACGGTCAAGGCGGTTGGCATGGAACTGTGCCCTGCATTGGGTATTAGTATCCCGGTGGGCAAAGACTCGCTGTCGATGCGCACCACCTGGAAGGATGAGGACAAGCAGGACAAGGCCATTACCTCGCCTGTATCGCTGATTGTGTCGAGCTTTGCGCCTGTGGTCGATGTGCGCCGCTCGCTGACCCCGCAGATCAAGACTGACAGCGGCGACACTGCCCTGATCCTGATTGACCTTGGCCGCGGCAAGAACCGCTTGGGCGCATCAGCGCTGGCGCAGGTCACGCAGCAGTTGGGTGACCAGGTGCCGGACGTGGACAGTGCCGACGACCTGAAGGCCTTCTTCGCAGCGATCCAGCAGCTGAACCCGAAACTGCTGGCCTACCATGACCGTTCCGACGGGGGCCTGTTTGCCACCCTGTGTGAGATGGCCTTTGCCGGCCGCAGCGGCCTGACCATCAACCTCGACATCCTGGCCATGGAAGGCGAACATGCCGCCGACCAGGGCGACGCGAAGAACTGGGCAGGGCAAGTGGCCGAGCGGCGCAACGAGCTAACCCTGCGCGCCTTGTTCAATGAAGAACTGGGCGCAGTCATCCAGGTGCGCGCTGAAGACAAGTCGGCCGTCATGGAAGTGCTGCGTGCCCATAACCTGGGTGCCTGCAGCCACATCATCGGCAAGCCAAACGATCGCGGCGTGATTGAGATGACGCGCGACGCCAAGATCATCTACAGCCATCCGCGCAGCAGCCTGCATCGCCTGTGGAGCGAAACGAGCTGGCGCATTGCCCGCCTGCGCGACAACCCTGCCTGCGCCGACGCCGAATACGAGCGCCTGCTGGACGAGAATGAGCCAGGCATGACGCCTGTGCTGACATTTGACCCGAGCGAGAACATCGCAGCCACATTCCTGAAATCTGGCGTGCGCCCGCGTGTGGCGATCCTGCGCGAGCAGGGCGTCAACTCGCATATCGAGACTGCCTGGGTCATGCACCAGGCCGGCTTTGCGGCAGTGGACGTGCACATGAGCGACCTGATTTCGGGCCGCGCCAAGCTGGATGACTTCCAGGGCATCATCGCCGTGGGTGGCTTCTCCTATGGCGACGTGCTCGGGGCAGGTGAGGGCTGGGCCAAGACCATCCTGTTCAACGACAAGCTATCAGAGCAGTTTGCACGCTTCTTTGCGCGCAAGGACAGCTTTGGCCTGGGCGTCTGCAATGGCTGCCAGATGATGAGCAACCTCAAATCGATCATCCCAGGCGCGCATGCATGGCCTAAGTTCACCCGCAATAAGTCTGAGAAATTCGAAGCGCGATTTGCAATGGTAGAGGTGCTCGATTCGCCGTCGATCTTCTTCCAGGGCATGGTAGGAACGCAGACGCCGATTGCCGTGGCCCATGGCGAAGGCTTTGCCGATTTCTCGCAGACGGGTGATATCCAAGCCGTGACGCCGGCCATGCGCTACATCGACAACCGCGGTGCGGCGACGGAAGCCTATCCATACAACCCGAATGGTTCGCCACGAGGCTTGACCTCAGTGACGACGGCAGACGGACGCTTTACGGTCATGATGCCGCATGCAGAGCGTGTGTTCCGTTCGGTGCAGCATTCCTGGGCACCCACTGCCTGGGGTGAGGATTCACCGTGGATGCGCATGTTCCGCAACGCTCGCAAGTTCGTTGGATAGCAGAAATGGTGGGGTAAATCACGTTACGGCGCGATTTACCTGAACAAAAAAGCGCTCCGAGGAGCGCTTTTTTTTGGTGGGTAATGAGTGACCCACCAGCCGAAGATCCCGCTTACTGGATTTTCGCTTTTTTCATCAGCTCATCGCGGAAGGCTTGCAGTTTGCGTTGACGCAGTTGCTCTGCCACCTGGGTCTTGATTTGATCCAGCGGCGGCACTGCCACTGGACGCACGTCTTCCAGGCGGATGACGTGGTAGCCGTAGTCAGACTTGACCGGGGTTTCGGACAGGTCGCCTTTTTTCATGGCATTGACAGCGTCAGCGAATGGCTTGACGTAGCGGTTTGGATTGGCCCAACCCAGGTCACCACCTTGGGCACCGGAGCCGGTGTCTTTCGACGCCTTGGCCAGTTCTTCAAACTTGGCGCCGCCTTTCAGCTTGACGATCAGCGCTTTGGCTTCGTCTTCCGTCGCCACCAGGATATGGCGTGCGTGCACTTCCTTGGCGCCCGATGCTTCGATCTGGGCCTTGTTCTTGTCGTATTCTGCCTTGATGTCAGCGTCGCCGATCGGGTTTTTCTTGACGTATTCGTTGAACATCGCATTGATCATGACGTTCTGGCGGGCCATTTCGATTTCGGCCTTGATCTCTGGACGCAGGGCGAAGCCTTGCTTGTCGGCTTCCTGGACGAGCACTTCACGAGCGATCAGTTCTTGCTTGGCCATTTCGCGCAGTTGGCCCGATTCGGTGCCGTTACCCGCTTCAGTCGCTTGCTTGACCAGTTGGTCGAGCTTGGTTTTGGAGATGGCTTTGCCATTAACGGTGGCAACGGCTTCTGCTTTGTCTGCCTTGTCAGCTTTGTCGGCAGCGAATGCTGGCGCGGTGGCGGCAGTGATCAGTGCGAGCAGCAGGTGGGCTGGCTTGAATTTCATTGTCTTCCTCTTCAAATAAAAACGGCGCCACAAAGGGCGCCGGCAGGATCGTGCGTCGATTAACCTTCGACTTTGGCTTTCTTCACCAGTTCTTCCTGGTAAGCGCGGATTTTTTGCTCTTGCAGGCCTTTGGCGATTTGTGGCTTGACTTCGTCCATGGATGGAACGGTCACTGGGCGCACATCATCGAGCTTGATGACGTGGAAGCCATTTGGCGTCTGGACTGGGCTTTCCGTCACAGCACCTTTTTGCAGGCCGACGAAGGCGTCAGAGAAGACTTTCGGGAAGTCGCCAGCTGGGTGCCAGTCGAGGTCGCCACCGGTTTGTGCCGTGCCCTGGTCTTTCGAGTTCTTGGCCAGGTCTTCAAACTTGGCGCCGCCTTTGAGCTTGGTCACGACGTCTTTGGCTGCCGCTTCGTTTTCCAGCAGGATGTGACGAACATGGTATTCCTTTTCGTTCGCAACAGCAGCTTTGTAGCGGTCGTATTCCGCTTTAATCATGGCGTCGGTGACTGGGTTCTTCTTCAGGTAGTCGTCCACCATGGCGTTCAGGATGATGGCTTGGCGTGCATTGGCCATCTGGGTCTTGACGTCTTCGCGCTTGTCGTAACCTTGCTTGGTGGCTTCTTGCATCATTACTTCGCGGGCGATCAGGTCTTTCTTGACCAGGTCACGCAATTCTTTCGAATCCGGACGGCCTTGAGCCACGACCTGCTTCACGACGGCTTCAGCACGCGACGAAGGAATGGGCTTACCATTAACAACGGCAACGTTTTGCGCGAAGACCGGCGACGCGACGAGGGCGATAAGTGCTAACAGCAAGCGGGCTGGCTTAAAAGTCATTATGTATTCCTGTTAAGGGAAAGTTATTGAAAAATACGAGTACTAAGAGGCGGGGTCTTGGTTCTGCGGTTCGATTGTCAAGCCGGTTCCTTAAGATTCCCTGAAATGCAGCTTTGCTTCACACTTCAGACGGCGCCAAAGCGGTGATGGCAAGCGCATGTATCTCAGCGTGCATCATATCGTGCACAGCATCATACACCAGCCGATGGCGCATGACGAGTTTCAGCCCTTCAAATCGGCTTGAAACGATACGCACGTTGTAGTGGCCGCCACCAGAGGCGGCGCCAGCGTGGCCCTTGTGGGCGGCAGAATCATCATCAACGACGAGTTGCTCCGGGGAAAGTGCAGAGCTGAGGGCGGCCCGGATCCGCTCCACTCGGGATTCAGGACTGCTCATTGCCGTCTTCCTGCATGAATTTGGCGAGAACTATTGTCTGGCCGACAATAAAAGCCAATAAAAGGCCCGTCGCCCCGTAAAACTTGTAGTTAACCCAGGCGTTCAAGTCCGACTTATAGAGCACGAAGGCCACCAGCAGGTTCAGGATGCCCATCATGAAATAGAACACGATCCAGGCCGTCAACAGGCGTGCCCAGATGATTTCTGGCAATTTAACCTGTGTTTCCAGAACAACACGGATGCCGTTTTTCTTGAACAACGCCATACCGAGCGCCAGGGCCAGGCTAAAGCACCAGTACAGGATGGTCGGTTTCCATTTAATGAAGACTTCGTCGTGGAAGAAGATGCCCGCACCACCGAATACGGCCACCACCACCAGCGACAGCCACAGCATGGCGTCGACCTTCTGGCGTCGTGCCAACAGATACAGGATCTGTCCGAAAGTACCGAAAATGGCGACGACGGTGGCCAGCATCAGGGCGGCCTGGTCTTTGGGCACCACGCCGCCGGACACGAAAGCGCTCAAGGTTTGGCTGGCCAGGGCTTGCGCCGCTTCGGGACTTCCCACCCCCCATTTATACATGCCGAAAAACAGGATCAGCGGGAAGAAGTCGAACAGAAATTTCATGTTGGATTAAGGCGTAGGATCGAAGCGCAAGGACGCTGAATTAATACAATATCGCATGCCGGTCGGCGGCGGACCATCCGGAAAAACATGTCCAAGATGGGCGTCGCAGGTTGCGCAAATGATTTCGGTGCGCAGCATACCATGGCTTCGGTCAGTTTTCTCAATGACTTTGGTTTGGTCGAGTACCTGGAAATAGCTTGGCCAACCGCAGCCCGAGTCGAACTTTGAACTGGAAGCGAACAGGGGGGTATTGCAGCAAACGCAGGTGTAAATACCGGCGGCATGGTGGTCCCAGTATTTGCCGGTAAAGGCCCGTTCCGTGGCAGCGTGGCGGGTGACCTGGTATTGCAGTGGTTCGAGCATGGCGCGCCATTGCTCATCGGTTTTGGTGACTTTATTGCTCATTGTGGTCTTTCAGGAAGAACAGCTCACTTCGAGGTGGCTTGCCCAATCCGGGGGCAAGGCGGCATACGACTCAAACTCTGGCTGTTCGTCGAATGGGCGCGACAAAACTGACAGCAATCGTTCCACTTCGGTGTAGTCCTTGTTTTGTGCTTTTTCAATCGCAATTTGTGCCAGGTAGTTGCGCAGCACATATTTGGGGTTGACCTTGTCCATGGCAATCTTGCGCTGGGCATCATCGCATCCTTCACGGCGCAGGCGCTCGCGGTATTGCGCGGCCCACGCATCAAAGGCTGGCAAGTCAATGAACAGATCGCGTACCGGGGCATCAAGTTCCGGCGCGTCGAGCTTCAGTTGGCTCAGGTTGCGGAAAAACAGGGTGAAGTCCGCATGATTTGCCTGGAGCAGGCTAAACATCGTATCGAACAATGCGCGGTCATTGTCTTCTACCGTCATCAATCCCAGTTTTGCATGCAAGAGCGCATCAATTGCCTGGGCAAACTCTGGCTGGTACACGGCCAGTGCTTCCTGCGCTTCGTCAACGTCATGAATCAGCGGCATCAGGGCTTGGCCCAAGGCATAGCAATTCCAGTGGCCAATTTGGGGCTGGTTGGCGTAAGCATAGCGGCCACCCTGATCCGTATGGTTACAGATATGCTGGGCATCAAACGCTTCCATGAAACCGAATGGGCCATAATCGATGGTCAAGCCCAGGATGGACATATTGTCTGAATTCATGACGCCGTGCATGAAACCGACCGCCTGCCATTGCGCCATCAAGCGTGCCGTGCGGCGTGTGACTTCGGCCAGCAACGCCGTGTAGGGATTGGCGGCGCCGCGCAAATCCGGGTAAAAGGTATCGATGACATAGTCGGCCAAAGTGCGCAATTCTTCGGGCTTGTCCCGGTAGAACCAGTGCTCGAAAGAACCGAAGCGGACAAAGCTGGGTGACATGCGCGTGACAACGGCCGAGGTTTCCACCGTTTCGCGCATCACGCCCTGGTCGGAGCCCGTCACGATCAGCGCGCGTGTCGTCGGAATGCCAAGCGCTGCCATGGCTTCGGAACACAGGAACTCCCGAATCGACGAACGCAATACAGCGCGGCCATCGCCCATGCGTGAGTAGGGTGTCAGGCCGGCGCCTTTTAGTTGCAGCTCCATGGGGCCTGCGGGCGAATCGAGTTCACCCAGCAGGATGGCGCGGCCATCGCCCAATTGACCTGCCCATACGCCGAACTGGTGGCCGGAATACACGGCCGACAAGGGCAGGGCGCGCGCCGGTACCGCATTGCCGGCGAAAACGGCGATGTAATCGTCCTGCCTGAGTGCCTCAGGGCTCAGGCCAATGAGTTGCGCGGCCAATGGACTGACCGCGACCAGGTAGGGCGAGGGCAGGGGCGTTGGCATAAGCCGCGTATAAAACGCGGGCGGCAGCTTGGCGAAGCCGTTATTGAAGGCCAGGGCGTTGGCAGAAATGGCAGTTCCTTAGGTAACCAGTAAGAATTCAGGGAGATTTTACAGTAGGGACGAACCTTGGTGCGACGCACAACGGAAATGCGTTGACTGGTTTAGCACGGTCGTCCCAAACTGCATATTTACCTATAAATACAAGGAGTGTCCCGCAAGAGGACACCAAAAGCCGGATGCAACGGAAATCACTCCGCAAACGCTTACTACAAGGATAGAGAGACATGCGCACACTTCTTCGCCCATTGACGTTGTCCCTTGCTGTTTCCCTGCTTGGCGGCTCTGCCCAGGCTGACACCATCAAGATTGCCTTTATCGATCCAATGTCCGGCGCGTTTGCCCCAGTGGGCCAGAACTCGCTGAAGAGCTTCCAGGCGATGGCTGAATTGGCGAATAAAGAGAAGTGGGCAGGCGAGCACAAATTTGAGGTGGTCGCTTTTGACAATAAGGGCAGCCCCCAGGAGTCGCTGACCCAATTGAAGGCGGTGATCGACCAGGGCTACCGTTACATTACGCAAGGCAATGGATCTGGTGCTGGCCTGGCCTTGTTGGACGCAATCAATAAGCACAATGAGCGCAATCCTGGCAAAGAAGTGGTGTACCTGAACTATGCCGCAGTCGATCCGGATATGACGAATAGCAAGTGCAGCTTCTGGCATTTCCGCTTTGACGCCAATTCCGACATGAAGATGGAAGCGCTGACCAGCTATATGGCGCCGGACAAGAGCATCAAAAACGTCTATATCATTGGCCAGAACTATGCCTTTGGCCATGCCGTCAGTCGTGCCGCAAAAGAATACCTGCACCGCAAACGCCCGGACATCAAGATCGTTGGCGATGACCTGCATCCTATCGCGCAGGTCAAGGACTTCGCGCCGTATGTCGCCAAGATCAAGGCATCCGGCGCAGACACGGTTATTACCGGTAACTGGGGTGCCGACCTGGCATTGCTGATCCGCGCCGCCAAAGACGCGGACTTAAAAGCCAATTTCTATACTTACTACGCCGTGACCACGGGCGTACCGACGGCGATGGGCGCTGCTGGCGCGGAGCGCGTCAAGATCGTCGGCAATTGGATCGTCAATGGGGAAGGCAATACAGGTAAAGACATCGTTGAAGCCTTCAAGAAGAAGTACAACGATGACTACTACACCGCCCAGACCCACGCGATCATGACGATGATGGGCGGCGCAGTCAAAGCGGCCAAATCGATTGATCCCGTCAAAGTGGCATTTGCCATGGAAGGCCTGAAGGCAACCAGCCTCAATGGCCCCATTATGATGAACAAAGTCGATCACCAGATGCAGCAAAATCTCTTCATTGCGACCTGGACCAAGACCAATGGTAAGGACGTGAAATACGACAATGAGAACACGGGCTATGGCTTCCGCATGGACAAGAAGATCGACGCCTATGTGGCCAACCAACCCACCAGCTGCCAGATGAAACGGCCCAACTCTTAATTCGTCTGGCTGTTCATGGAATTTACGCTATTCACATTGCTGAATGGCGTTAGCTACGGGCTGCTGCTGTTTATGCTGTCGTCCGGGCTGACGCTTATCTTCAGCATGATGGGTGTGCTCAATTTTGCACATGCCAGTTTCTATATGCTGGGCGCCTACATCGCCTATACGGTCAGCACCTTGGTCGGCTTTTGGCCGGCACTGGTGCTGGCCCCCGTCGCTGTCGGCCTGGTGGGCGCCATGGTGGAACGCTATGGCCTGCGGCCCTTGCACAAATATGGCCATATTCCCGAGCTGTTATTTACTTTCGGCCTGTCCTTCCTGATCGTCGAATTGGTCCAGCTGGTCTGGGGGCGCGCCGCAGTGCGTTACCCCATCCCCAAGGAACTGGACGGTCCATTGTTCACGCTATTTTCAACCAGCTTCCCGATATACCGCGGATTCATGATGTTGGTCGCTTTGTCGATGCTGCTGGCCGTCTACCTGCTGTTGAAAAAGACCAGGATCGGCCTGATTATCCAGGCCGCCCTGACGCACCCAGATGCAGTCGAGGCACTGGGCCATAATGTGCCACGCATTTTTATGTGGGTATTTGGCGGCGGATGCGCGCTTGCGGGCTTGGCAGGTGTCATTGGTGGTAACGCCTTCACGACTGAACCTGGCATGGCTGCGACAGTTGGCAGCATTATCTTTGTGGTTGTGGTGGTGGGCGGCATGGGTTCACTGGCCGGGGCATTTATTGCATCGCTGTTGATTGGTGTGCTGCAGACTTTTGCCGTCGCCTTGGATTATTCTTTACTGAGCTTATTGAACTGGTTGGGTGCCAATATTGGACCCACTTCACCAGGCTATGCCGTGATGAGCGTGACGATCGCGCAAAGCGCCGCAATCCTGCCATTTGTGCTGCTGGTGTTGATGTTGATCTTCCGGCCCAAGGGTCTAATGGGGACGCGCGAATGACCGTCTCGTTTACGCCGTTGAACCTGGGACGCTACCTGCTTTGGTCCGGATTCGGACTCATCCTGTTTTTGGCGCCATGGATCTTTACCAAGGGCGCAGCCCTATCGATTTTGTGCCAGATCGGTACCGTGATGATTCTTGGCCTGTCCTACAATATGTTGCTTGGACAGAGTGGCATGCTGTCCTTTGGCCACGCTGTTTATTCCGGGCTCGGCGCCTTTATCGCTGTGCATGTCATGAATCGGGCGCTGCCTTTTATGGTGCCGGTCAGCCTGATTCCGCTGGTGGCAGGACTGGCCGGAATGTTCTTCGGCATCCTGTTTGGCTATGTGACGACCAAGAAATCGGGTAACACTTTTGCCATGATTACGCTGGGCCTGGTTGAACTGGTGTTCGCCAGTTCGCTGATGTTCCCAGGCTTCTTTGGCGGTGAGGGCGGCGTGTCGACCAACCGGGTCATGGGTGAACCATTCCTTGGCATTAGCTTCGGTCCTCAAATACAAGTTTATTACCTGATCGCGGCATGGCTGTTTGCCTGCACGGTGGCCATGTTTGCTTTTACCCAGACACCGTTGGGCCGGATGGCCTATGCCGTGCGCGACAATCCCGAGCGTGTCGAATTCATCGGCTATAACGCGCAACTCATCCGTTACTTGACGCTGATCCTGTCTGCATTCTTTGCTGGCATTTCTGGCGGCCTTTCTGCCATCAATTTTGAAATTGTCAGCGCAGAAAATGTCAGTGCAATCCGTTCGGGCAGCGTCCTGTTATTTGTATTTATTGGCGGCATCGGCTTTTTCTTTGGACCGATGTTAGGCGCCATTGTTGGCATCTTTTTCTCTGTGTTGTTGTCCGAATTCACACCGGCTTGGCAGCTCTATCTGGGCTTGTTCTTTATTGTGATGGTGCGTTTTGCCCCTGCAGGTCTTGCCAGCCTGGTGATGCTGCTATTGCGCATGGTTTCCTTTGGCAAGATGCCACTGTTGCGCATGCCTTTGCTCAGGATGGTTCTGTTCGTCCTGACTGGCGGTGTTGGCGCCGTGATGGGGATTGAAATGCTGTACCACATCACCCTGGACTCGGCCAATGGCAGCACGATGATGTTGTTCGGGCAGGCGGTGGATACGAAGTCGGCAACGCCCTGGATGATTGCTGCGATGCTTGCCGCGACTGGCGTAATTGGATTCCTGCAACTGCAGCCTGCTTATATGCGCTTGTGGAATGCATTGACCGCAGAGATCGACAAACAATGCGGGAGGGCGGCATGAGTGAACTTGCCCTTGAACTCATCAATGTCCGTAAGTCTTTTGGCAAAACCGAGATCATTCGCGGCGCGACTGTAGGGGTGGCCAAAGGTGAGCGCCTTGCCATGATTGGCCCAAATGGCGCCGGCAAGTCAACAATGTTCAATCTGATCTCTGGTCGCCTGGCCTTGAGTTCCGGCGACATCCGCCTAAATGGCCAGACGGTTGCCGGCATGCGGCCCTTCGAGATCAACCGCCTTGGGCTGGCGCGCAGTTTCCAGATCAGCAATCTGTTTGTTCAATTGTCCGTCTACGAAAACCTGCGATGTGCCGTGCTATGGTCGCTTGGGTACAAATACTCGTTCTGGCACAGGCTCAA
>JACXTT010004676.1_pt1 | contig 20246 bp, 15 predicted proteins | sample 9270951 | NCBI WGS metagenome assembly JACXTT01 (sample SAMN15532306, study PRJNA645909) | rock metagenome | isolation source: weathered quartz diorite | place: Puerto Rico | collected 2017-06-21
CAGCGTCGAGGATGTTGTCGCCCGAATAGATCAGCCGGTTCTTGAGCAGGATCGGGCGCCCGTCGCGCATCTTGTACAGCTTCGACCCGGCCGGCACCTGGCCGGCAAGCGCGCCGCCCAGGTCATGCTCTTCGTCCACCATCATGATCTCGAGAGTCGCGGTGCGCCCGAGGATTTCCTTGGCCTTGGCGGTGTCCTGCACGCCGGGCAGCTGCACCACGATGCGGTCAGCGCCCTGCTGCTGGATGATCGGCTCGGCCACGCCCAGCTCGTTCACGCGCTTGCTCAGGGAAATCATGTTCTTTTCCAGCGCGAACCGGCTCTTCTCGACGATGGCGGTCTGTTTCATTTTGGCGCTGATAACAAATTCACTGCCACGCTCGACGTCGGTGAATTCCAGGTCCGGCAATTCCTTGCGAATGACCTCGCGGCCCTTGTCGCGCTCGGCGCCGTCGCGGAAACGGATCTCGACGCCGCCCCGGTCGAATCGCGTCACCGTCAGGTACTGCACCTTTTTTTCGCGCATGACGCGGCGCATGTCGTCGACGTAGCTTTCCTCGGCCTTTTTCAGCACCGCCGCCATGTCCACCTGCATGAGGAAGTGCACGCCGCCGCGCAGGTCGAGACCGAGGTACATGGGTTTGGCGCGCAACGCCTCGAGCCAGCCCGGCGTGGCCGGCAGCAGGTTCAGGGCGACGACGTACTGCTCGCCCAGCACCTTCTGCACCAGATCACGCGCACGTATCTGGGTTTCAGTGTCGGTGAAGCGGATGCGCGCGCCCTTGTCGTCGAGCACGGCGCTGACGTAGGGAACATTCGCCTGCTTGAGCTGACTTTCGACCATGCCCAGCACGCCCTGATCGACCTTGGTGGTACGCGTTGGTGAAATCTGCACGGCCGGATATTCGCCATAAATATTGGGCAGGGCGTACACGAACCCTACCACGACGACGGCGAGGATCAGCAGATATTTCCAGAGAGGATATTTATTCATTATTCAGTCAGGCGACAGAGAAAACTTCCGCGTTACCAGCAATTCCCCGTCGCCTCGTTGGCTGTGTTGCGTTCGACGTCAGGCCGACTTGATGGTTCCCTTGGGCAGCACGGTCTGGATCGCGTGCCGCTGAACCTTGATCTCCACTCCTTCGGCGATGTCCACCGTCACGTATGCCTCACCGAGATTCGTGACCCGGCCGAGCACGCCGCCCGCGGTCACCACCTCGTCGCCCTTGGCGAGCGCGGCGATCATGGTCTTGTGTTCCTTGGCGCGCTTGGCCTGGGGACGGATGAGAATGAAATAAAACGCGGCGAACAGCACGCCGAGCATGATGAGAGTCACGAACGGGCTGCCCTGCGGTGGCGCGCCGGCGGCGGCCGGGGCTTCGGCCCAGGCGTCAGAAATCAGGAAGTTCATGGTATTTCCTTTACGGTTTTGTCAGTCGGGTCCCGCCGGCGGCTCCGTGGAGGCCTCCGGGCGGCGCATACGATAAAACTTCTCGACGAAATCATCCAGTTTTTTTTCGGCGATGGCGTCGCGCAAGCCCCGCATCAGGCGCTGGTAATAATGGAGATTGTGGATCGTGGCCAGCCGCGCACCGAGGATTTCATTGGCATGCTGCAGGTGACGCAGGTAGGCACGGGTGTAATGGCGGCAGGTATAGCAGTCGCACAGCGGGTCCACCGGGCCGGTATCGCGGGCATAGCGGCTGTTTTTGATCTTCACCGCCCCGTCGTGGGTGAAAAGCCAGCCGTTGCGCGCGTTGCGCGTCGGCAGCACGCAGTCGAACATGTCCATGCCGCGGCGCACCGCTTCCACGAGGTCCGCGGGCGTACCGACGCCCATCAGGTAACGCGGCCGGTCGGCGGGCATTTGCGGCGCGACGTGGTCGAGGATGCGGAACATCTCGCTCTTCTCCTCCCCCACCGACAGGCCGCCGATAGCGTAGCCGTCGAAGCCAATCTGCTTGAGCCCGGTGAGCGAAATGTCGCGCAGGTGTTCGTACATCCCGCCCTGAACGATGCCGAACAGCGCCGCCGGGTGATCCGCGTGCGCGATTTTCGAGCGCTCGGCCCAGCGCAGCGACAGCTCCATCGAGGCGCGCGCCTCCGCCTCGGTCGCCGGATGATGGGTGCACTCGTCGAATATCATAATAATGTCGGCATCGAGTGCCTGCTGCACTGCCATGGACTCTTCCGGGCCGAGGAAAATCTTCGCGCCGTCCACCGGCGACTGGAACCACACGCCCTGCTCGCTCAGCTTGCGCAACTGCCCCAGGCTCCACACCTGGAACCCGCCGGAGTCGGTGAGGATGGGGCCGTCCCAGTGCATGAAACGGTGCAACCCGTCGTGCGCCTTGATGACTTCCATGCCCGGCCGCAGCATGAGATGAAAGGTATTGCCGAGAATGATTTCCGCGCCGCACTCGCGCAGTTCCTCGGGGGTCATCCCCTTGACCGTGCCGTAGGTGCCGACCGGCATGAACGCCGGCGTCTCGACCGTGCCGCGCTCGAAGACCATCCGGCCGCGGCGCGCGGCATTATCGGTGCCCAGCAATTGGAATTTCAGGCTCATGTCGGGCGCCGATGGTAGCACAGGCACGTCACCCGCCCGTTGGTCGGCACGACCATGGCACGACAGACACGGTTTTTATGGATGCGACGCAGTGAACGCAAAGTACCGGGAAAACAGCCGCTTGCCGGGTCAATTGGAACCCGCGGTCTTGCTATGAGAAGATGCGCGAACATTACAAAGCTCCATAGACACCTTCATGGAGCGGGAGGAGAGTATGAGAACCATGCAGGCAATTTCCCGGTTAACGTTTTATTTTCGTCGCCATCACCGACTGCTGTATTGGCAAATTGCCGCCTGTGCGGTTCTGGCATCAGCGATTTTCTCGTCTGCTTTCGCCGCAAATACTGTCGTGCGCATGGAAGTATCCTACGGTGGCAACACGGGCAACATCGATATCGAACTTTACGACGATCAGGCACCAATAACCGTCACGAACTTTCTCCATTACGCAGGCGGTGGGTATTATGCCTCCTATACTTCCAATGGTTATACCTACAATGGATTTATCCACCGCCACGCGACAGTAAATAGTAGTGGAGTATCGGTTATTCAGGGTGGCGGGTGGGCATATTTTGGTACTGCAAATGGTCTGCCGATGGTCAGCCAAATTCCAAGAGCCGCGCCCATTCAAAACGAATTCTCTCCGTTGCGGTCGAATGTTCGTGGCACCATCGCGATGGCCAAAGTGTCCGGCTATCCGGATAGCGCGACCAGCGAGTGGTTTATCAACTTGGCCGACAATAATGTTAACAATCCCACCCTTAATCTCGATGCGGCGAACGGCGGATTTACTGTTTTTGGTTACGTGAAATCCGGAATGAATGTCGTGGATGACATTGCCAACTTATCGGTAAAGTCTTTAGACATGGCATTATCCCCAGTGCCAGGCAATACATACAACTTCAGCGAGCTTCCTGTGAGCAATACTTACGTTCAGGCGGCTGGCCTGCAAACAACCGATCTCGTGATGGTAACCAAGATTCCCAACGTTGCATCAATGAGCTCGCCCTCGGGAGCCTGGGCAATATTCACCACTGATGTTGACATGACATTCAGCAACAAAAGATCTGCCACAACCCTTGGCATAAACACATTCTTAGCGACATTTACTCCACCTCCAAACAAGACCGTGCAATTCAACAACGGGATATTTGGCTTCACGTTATCCGGGACGATGGGTCCGACCCGCATCGTGACATTGATCGATGGCAGTCCCACGGCCCCGAACCACTACTACGCTTACGGCCGGACGCCCGATAATACGACTCCGCACTGGTATGACTTCTCGTACGACGGCACAACAGGCGCTGAGTTCGTCGGCGGCAAGATTCTGCTGCACTTCGTCGACGGCCAACGCGGCGATGATGATCTCGACCCGACTAATGGTAGCGTCACTCACACCGGCGCAACGGCGATGGTGACGGACATCACCTCGACGAATAATAACTCGACTTCGTCTGGAGGATGCACGATCACAGACAAGCCGTCGCAGGCAAGCGGCAGCGGCGACTGGATTATTGTTTCCCTGTTTCTCGCCTTTTTGGCGCTGGCGCGGAAGCGTACCCGCCACGAGCGGATTACGCGCGCTTAGCGCAAGCGCGTAACAAACATCGCGTCCCCGTAACTGTAGAAGCGGTATTTCTGCTCCACCGCGTGGCGGTAGGCGCTGAGCACGTTTTCCGTGCCGCCGAAGGCGCACACCAGCATCAGCAGCGTTGATTCCGGCAGGTGGAAATTGGTCAGCAGCGCGTCCACGATCCGGAAACGGTAACCCGGGTAGATGAAAATATCCGTTTCGCCCTCGTGAGGCCCGATGCCCCCGTTTCGTGCGGCGGTCTCGAGCGCGCGCACCACCGTGGTGCCGACCGCTACGACGCGCCGCCCTTCTTTCTTCGCTTCGATGATCCTGTGGCAAGCCGCGGCCGGCACGCGGAGATATTCCGCGTGCATGCGATGTTCACGGACGTCATCGGCGCGGATCGGCTGAAACGTGCCGGCGCCGACATGCAGGGTGACAAAGGCACTCTCAATGCCTTTTTCCTTGAATAGCGCCAGCATCGCTTGGTCGAAATGCAAACCGGCGGTTGGCGCCGCGACTGCACCAGGATAGTGCGCGTACACCGTTTGATACCGTTCGCCGTCGGCGGTGTTATCCGCACGATCGATATAGGGCGGCAGTGGAACATGGCCGATGCGTTCGAGAATCTCCGTCACCGATCGGTCCGAATCAAACGCCAGAACGTAAAATTCGTCCTCGCGCCGCTGCACGGTCATGGTAACATTCCCTTCCAGAGACAGTTTTTGCCCCGGCTTCGGCGACTTGCTCGCGCGCACCTGGGCCAGCACACAATGCGCGTCCAGAATTCGCTCCACCAGCACTTCGATGCGCCCGCCGCTGTCCTTGTGACCGAACAGGCGCGCGGGAATCACGCGCGTGTCGTTGAACACCAGCAGATCGCCCGCCCGCAGCAGCGCGGGCAGGTCGGTGAAACGCAGGTCACGCAGGTCGCCGTTCGCGCCGTCGAGCGCCAGGAGCCGGCTGGCGGTGCGCGGCGACGCCGGATATTGCGCGATCAGCTCCGGGGGAAGGGAATAATGAAAATCGGATTTACGCATGCATTAGCCATGTTCCGTGAATGGCGCGGAAATGCCCGAGCCGTCCTGAACGGCCGGCATACTATACTATGTAGCCAGAGATAGCCTCGGATCGGAAAAAAGAATCATGCCCGGCACCCGTTACTCGCTCGAAGTCCAGCCCGTCATCCCGGCGCGCTTGAAGCGCCTGCAGGAGCTGGCCAATGACCTGCTGTACAGCTGGGACCGGGAAGTGCGCGGACTGTTCTTCCGCCTCGACCGCGAGCTGTGGGAGACCTGCGGCCACAACCCCAGGGTCTTCCTGCGCCGCGTGGCGCAAAAGCGGCTGAACGAAGCCGCCGAGGACCGGGTGTTCATGGAGGACTACAACCGCGTGCTGTCGGGCTACGACACCTATAATCAGGAGCGCGCCCAGACCGACATTCTCCAGCATCTCGATCCGAACGAGGACCTGGTCGCCTACTTCTGCGCCGAGTTCGGCTTCCATGAAAGTTTCCAGATCTATTCGGGCGGCCTCGGCATCCTGGCCGGTGATCACTGCAAGGCGGCCAGTGACCTGAACATCCCCTTCGTCGCGGTCGGCATGCTGTACCGCCAGGGCTATTTCACCCAGACGATCGACGCACGCGGCAACCAGGTGGCGCATTACACGCCGAAGCACTTCGGCGACCTGCCGATCCAGCCGGCGACCGGCGCCGACGGCCAGGAAATCCACGTGCAGGTCGATCTGCCCGGCCGGAGCGTCATGCTCAAGGTGTGGAAGGCCAAGGCGGGCCACATCACCCTGTATCTCCTCGACAGCGACCTGCCGGAAAACGCCGAGGCCGACCGCCGCATCACCTACCAGCTCTACGGCGGCGACAACAACACGCGCATCCAGCAGGAGATCGTGCTCGGCATCGGCGGCGTGCGCGCGCTTCACGCCGTGGGGCTCGAGCCGACGGTGTGGCACATCAACGAAGGGCACGCCGCGTTCATGGTGCTCGAGCGTTGCCGCGAACGCGTCGCCCAGGGCCTGGATTTCGACAGCGCTTTCGAGTTCGTCGCCGCCAACACCGTCTTCACGACCCACACGCCGGTGCCGGCCGGGCACGACATTTTCGATCATCACATGATGGCGACCTACTTCACCGACTTCGCGAAGCAGCTCGGTATCGACATGAATCATTTTCTCGGGCTCGGATCGAGCCCGAGCAGCCAGGGCGGTTTCAACCAGACCGCGCTCGCGCTGCGCGCCTCGCGATTCCGCAACGGCGTGTCGCGCATCCACGGCGAAGTGGCCTCACGCATGGCCGCTTTCGTCTGGCCGCAGATACCCCCGGAGGAAAATCCGATGGGGCACATCACCAACGGCGTGCACGTGCCGACGTTCCTGGCGCGCGAGTGGGCCAACCTGTTCGACATGCGCTTCGGCAGCGGCTGGCGCAACGAGCTGCTCAGCGACGAATTCTGGAAACACATCGACGAAATACCGGACCACAGTTTCTGGAGCCTGCGCCAGTCGCTGAAGTCGGAAATGCTCGAGGAAGTCAGGCGCCGCGTGATCCTGCAGCATCACCGCAACGTCACCAGCGAGGCGCTGATCGAGCGTTACACGCAATACCTCCGGCCGCAGGAAGCCGACGTGCTCACGCTCGGTTTCGCGCGCCGCTTCGCGACCTACAAGCGCGCCACGCTGCTGTTCTCCGACCCGGCGCGCCTGGCGCGGCTCTTCAACGATCCCAAACGTCGCGTGCTGCTGATCGTCGCCGGCAAGGCGCATCCGCACGATCTGCCGGCGCAGCACCTGATCCAGGTGATCCATGACTATTCGCGCCGCCCGGAGTTCGAAGGCAAGATCATCCTGCTCGAAGGTTACGACATGGCGCTGGCGCGCAAGCTCGTGACCAGCGTCGACGTGTGGCTGAACACGCCGGAATACCCGCTGGAAGCGAGCGGCACCTCGGGCGAGAAGGCCGGCATCAACGGCGTGATCAACCTGAGCGTGCTCGACGGCTGGTGGGGCGAGGGTTACAACGGCGACAACGGCTGGGCTATCACGCCGCACGGTCCGCAGTACGACAGCGTCTACCGCGACCGCGAGGAGGCGCAGGAACTGCTCGATATCCTCGAAAAACAGGTGATTCCGCTCTACTACGCGCGCAACGGGCACGGTTACTCGGACGGCTGGGTCAAGAAATCAAAGAGCTCCATGAAGTCGCTGATCCCGCGCTTCAATTCCCAGCGCATGGTCATGGACTACGTGCGCAACTATTACGCGCCCGCGAAACGCCAGCGCCTGATGATGATGGGCAACAACTACGCGCGCGCCCGGGAAATCGCCGAGTGGCGCAAACGCCTCGACCAGAGCTGGTCGAACGTGGGCCTGCGGCGCCTCGACGGCGGACCGGCGGAAATCCGCGCCGGCCAGGTGTTCTCGATGCGCGTGGCCGCGCGCCTCGGCAACCTGCATCCAGAGGACGTCCTGGTGGAATGCCTCGTGGGACACGAATCGGACAGCGGCGAGTTCATCCGCCTCGACAGCCACGTCTTCGCGGTGGAGTCGCAGAACGAATCGGGCGAGACGCTGTTCAAGCTCGATCTCTACCCGCGGCTGCCGGGCCTGCAGTACTACAAGATCCGCATGTTCCCGTTCCACCCGGCCTTGTCGCACCGCTTCGAATCGGGGTACATGATCTGGCTGTGAACCACTGAGTTCAGAGTTTAGAGTACAGGGTTCAGGGTTTTCTTGCGCTTATGTAACACGAAACTCTGTACTCTAAACTCGAAACCATTCTATTCCCTCCCGTACGTCCGCATCATCCGCCGCAGGCGCTCGTCGAGCCCGGGTGAAATCTGGTCCCAGCTAAAACGCCAGCGCCAGTTTCCTTGCGTCGTGCCCGGCGTGTTCGTGCGCTGCCCGCGCCCGAGCTCCAGCAGGTCCTGCATCGGCAGGATCGTCAGCCGCGACACCGAGGCCAGCGCGGCACGGATCAACGGCCACGGCATCGGCTCGTGCGGGTAACCGAGATATTCCACGACACGCAGTTGCGTTTCCGCCGGCAGGTTCTCGAACCAGGCAAGCGTGGTGTCGTTGTCGTGCGTGCCGGTGTATACCACGCCGGTGGATTCATGATTGTGCGGCAGGTACGGATTGTCCGCGCCGCTGTCGAAGGCGAATTGCAGTATTTTCATGCCGGGCAAACCGTACTTGTCCCGCAACGCGTATACCTCCGGCGTGATCACGCCGAGGTCCTCGGCCGCCAGCGGCAAAACGCCGAAATGCGATTTCATTGCCTCGAACAACGCGTCGCCTGGCGCCCTGACCCAGTGGCCACGCACGGCGGTTTGCTCGGCGGCCGGAATCTCCCAGCAGGCCTCGAAGCCGCGAAAGTGATCCACGCGCAGCAGATCGAAGCGCCGGAACTCGGTGGTCATGCGCTCGATCCACCAGCGAAAACCGTCCGCCTGCATGCGTTCCCAGCGGTACAGCGGGTTCCCCCAGCGTTGTCCCGTCGCCGAGAAATAATCCGGTGGCACGCCGGCCACCACGAGCGGCTGGCCCGCTTCATCCAGCTTGAAGCATTCGCGCCGTGCCCAGACATCGGCGCTGTCGTGCGCGACGAAAATCGGCATGTCGCCGAAAAGCAATACGTTGCGCATCCGCGCGTGATCCCTCAGTTCGCGCCACTGGTGCGCGAACAGGTACTGCTCGAAACGCACGAGCGCGATTTCGCCGGCGAGATTCGCGCGCGCCTCGGAGAGCGCATCGGTTTCGCGGTCGCGCAGCTCCACCGGCCAGCGCCACCAGGGCTCGTCGTTGCGCCGCCAGCGCAGCGCGCGAAACAGGGCATAGTCCTCGAGCCAGCGCGCCTCGGCCGCCACGAAAGCGGCGAATCGTCCGCGTTCGGTGTCGTCCGCGTGTTCCTCGAACAGGCGTCGCGCCGTTTCGAAACAGCGGCGGCGAAATCCCCGCCGTTCGGCGTCATCGACCGGCGGAAGCGACGGCAGCCAGCCCGTGTGCACCAGGCGATCGAGGCTGATGAAATCGGGATTGCCCGCGTGCGCGGAGAGACAGTGATAAGGCGAGCCGTCGCCGTGCGTCGGCCCGAGCGGCAGCATCTGCCAGACACCGAACCCGCACTGCGCGAGGAAGTCGACGAAACGCAGCGCCTCTTGGCCCAGGCAGCCGCCGGGAAGTGAAAACAGCGGCAGCAACACCCCGGCGCGCCGACGTTCAAGCACGGCGGGAATCATCCGGCGGGCATCTGGCCGGGACGCATCGCGCCGCCGTGCTTCGGCGCCCCGCCGCCGCGCGTGAACACCTGCGCGAGATACTCCGGCGGCTCCGCCCCGATCAGCTGATAGAGATTGGTCAGGTGCTGGCGGTACAGCCGCTCGAAATCCGCGACCGTGGCCGACGGGTTGTCACCGCCGAACCACCAGAACCAGTCTGAGCCCTCGCACACGGCGAGCTGCCGCCGCGCCCGGTCGAGCTGCTCCGCGCCGAGCCGTGCGGCGGCGGCGTCGAACGCGCGCTTGGCGTCGCCCAGCATGTCCCAGCCGCGGTTCTTGTCCGGCTCGCCGATCCAGGTGGACAGGGTCCCGTACACCCACGAGCCGGCGGAAAGGGCGCGCAGGGATTTTGCCGGCACGGATTTCAAGCAGTTCGAAAAAGTGGTCAGCTCGATTTGGGGATGTTCCGAAAGCCGCCGGTACAGCGCGTGCAGAAAATGATAGGCATTTTCCGGATAGTGTTCCCACGCGTTTTCGCCGTCCATGATGATCGACACCACGTGCTCCGGATGCGCGCGGCAGCAGTGAGCGATGTTCTCCAGATGGTGCACGAGATTGTTGACGGCATCATCGCCGTGCCAGGTGGCGTAATTGAAACCGATCAGGTCCGACAACCCGTCGTCGCGGAAGAAGCAATGAATACCGCTGTCCGTCATCGAGTAAAGGCGATACAGCCAGGCCTCTTTCACGCTGTGATCGGCATGTCCGGACATGATCAGGCTGTTGCGCAGCACGTTTTCGCCGCTCGCGGCCCAATGAAACCCCGTCTCCGCCAGCAACTTCAGCGCCGCTGCGCTCACGGCGCCTTCGGAAGGCCAGCAGCCCGCCGGCGCGAAGCCGAAATGCCGGCGGAACGTCTCGATGCCTTCGCGGATGTGCCAGCGTGCCCGCTCCTCGCCGCCGGAATATTGCGGCAGCAGGGGCAGCGGCGCACCAGGCATGGCGTCGTGCGTGCACTGGAAGTCGAGCAACAGCGGCACGATCGGGTGAGCGTAAGGCGTCACCGAAAGCTCCACCTGCCCGCGCTCGGCCAGATGCCGGTATCGGGGAATCACGTTCGACAGCAGCTCGCCGATGACGGCCAGCAGTTCACGCCGGTCGTGCAGCGTGTAACCGGAGCCCTTGTCGAGCAGCCGCTGCACGCGCGCATCGTTGCGGCGCACGGTCTCGCCGAGCCAGGCGAGGTGGTACCACGTCAGCAGATCGGCGAGAAACTGGTTGCTCAGGTAATGCGTCGCCTCCGGGCGCGGCATGAGCAGGGTGGCCATGTCGGCGAGATTGCGGTACGCGGGATAGCGGCTGATCATGCGCGTTTCGTTCGCGCGCAGGCAGGCCTTGATGAGCGTCATCCGCTCCTCTTCCGTCGGCGGCAGCGTGGGGCTGACCAGCGCCGCGAGTAGCGGATCGCGGATCGCGAGGCTGTTGGTCAGAAAACCCTCGACTTGACGCGCATAGTCCTCGATCTGCTCCAGCAACAGCGGCGCGAAATTGACCACGGCGCGCGCCCGCGGCACGGCCTCGAGATGCGCCGCCATGTCCACGTAATCCTTGATCGCGTGCAGATAAACCCAGGGAAGCTGATAGGTTCCGCTCACCAGATCGCGGTACTGCGGCTGGTGCATGTGCCAGCACAGCACCACTTTCAGGCGTATGTCATCGGGCATGATGCAATTCCTGGCCAAGCATCTCCGGCGTCACCAGCACCACGCCGCCCGGCGTGACATAAAATCGCCGGGCATCCTCCTCCTTGTTTTCTCCGATGACCATGCCTTCGGGAATGTGACAGCCCTTGTCCACAAGGACGCGCCGCAACCGGCAGTGGCGGCTGACGACGACGTCAGGCAGTATCACGGCGTCGGTGATTTCACAGAACGAATGCACGGTCACGTTCGAGAACAGCAGCGACCGACGCACCTTGGAGCCGGAAATGATACAGCCTCCCGACACCATCGAATCCACCGCCATGCCGCGACGATCGTCGTCGTCGAACACGAACTTGGCCGGCGGCAACTGCTCCTGATAGGTCCAGATCGGCCACTCCTTGTCGTAGAGATTGAGCTCGGGCGTGACGCCGACGAGTTCGATGTTCGCCTCCCAGAAAGCATCCACGGTGCCCACATCGCGCCAGTAGGGCTGCTTGCCGCTGGCGGGATCGCGATAGGGATAGGCCATGATCCGGTAGTTCTCGATGATCGAGGGAATGATGTCCTTGCCGAAATCGTGGTTCGAGTACGACGTGTCGGCGTCGCGGATCAGTTGTTCGTACAGAAATTTGGTGTTGAACACGTAAATTCCCATCGAGGCCAGCGCCATGTCGGGCCGACCCGGCAGCGACGCGGGCGATTCCGGTTTTTCCTGGAAACGAACGATGCGTCCCTCCTTGTCCACCGCCATCACGCCGAATTCGCGGGCGCGCTCGACCGGCACCTCGACGCAGGCGACCGTGACGTCGGCGCCGCTGTTGGCGTGATGGCCCAGCATCGCGCCGTAGTCCATTTTGTAAACGTGATCGCCGGCGAGAATCAGCACGTAATTCGGATTGTGATTGCGCAGGATGTCGAGGTTCTGGTACACCGCGTCCGCGGTTCCGGTGTACCACGAGGTTTCAATGCGCTGCTGCGCCGGCAGCAGTTCCACGAACTCGCCCAGCTCGCCACGCAGGAAGCCCCAGCCCTTCTGGATGTGCCGGATCAGGGAATGGGCCTTGTACTGCGTCAGCACGCCGACACGGCGGATGCCGGAGTTCATGCAGTTGGACAGCGGGAAATCGATGATGCGGAACTTGCCGCCGAACGGAACCGCGGGTTTGGCGCGCCACAGCGTGAGATGCTTGAGCCGCGAACCGCGGCCGCCGGCGAGAATCAGCGCCAGGGTGTTGTGCGTGAGTCGTGAAATGCGGCGCTCAGCCAGGTTTTGATGCATGACGACCTCTCCTTTTGATCCGCCGTACGCGCACGAAATCCAATGCCGGCATCCGGGAATTTACCACAACCCCGTGAAATCAAATACACTAGCGGCTTTTGCAAAATCCTTTCTCGACAGCGGACGGAACGTGCCGAAAATTCTTTTCGTGGCGAGCGAAGCTCACCCCCTGATCAAGACCGGCGGGCTGGGCGACGTCGCCGGCAGCCTGCCGGTGGCGCTGCAGTCGTTGCGGGCCGACGTGCGCCTGCTGCTGCCGGCTTATCACGACGCCGTGGCGCGCGCCGGCAAGCTCAGGACCGTGGCGCGATGCGCGATCGAGAACCTGAGCGCGCCGGTACGGATTCTGGAAGGACGGCTTCCCGGGACGAAACTCCTCGTCTGGTTCGCGGATTACCCGCCCGCCTACGACCGGCGCGGTCATCCGTATCTCGACGCCGGCGGCCGTCCGTGGCCGGACAACGCCATGCGTTACGCGCTGTTCGCCGACATCGCGGTGCGGATCGCGCTCGGGCACGCCAACATGAAATGGCGGCCGGATATCGTGCATTGCCACGACTGGCAGACGGGCCTCGTGCCCGCGTGGCTGGCGACGGAGAAAATCCGCCCCGCCACCGTCTTCACCGTTCACAACCTCGCCTATCAGGGCCTGTTTCCGCGCGAAACCTTCGAGGCGCTCGGTCTGCCCGCCGCGTTGTGGTCGCACGAGGCGCTGGAGTTTCATGGTCAGATGTCCTTCATCAAGGGCGGACTCGTGTACGCGGACTGCCTGACCACCGTCAGCCCCCACTATGCGCGCGAAATCCAGACGCCCGAATTCGGCGGCGGCCTGGACGGACTGCTGCGTCACCGCGCCGACCGCCTGACCGGCATTCTGAATGGCATCGATGACGCGGAATGGAACCCCGCGCAGGACCGGTTGATCGCCAGAAATTACTCCCCGCGCCGATTGCAGGACAAGCTCGCCAACAAGCTCGCGCTGCAGCGCGAGTTCGGACTTCCAGAACAACCCGGAACGCCGCTGATCGGCATGGTCGGAAGACTCGTGCACCAGAAAGGCATCGACCTGGTGCTTGAAACGCTGCCGGGGCTGATGCACCGTCCGGTCCAGCTCGTGCTGCTCGGCAGCGGCGAGGCCGGTTACGAGGAGGCGCTGCGCGTCCAGGCGGCGCGTTACGCCCGGCGCCTGGCGGTGCGCATCGGCTACGACGAGCGCCTGGCACACCTCATCGAGGCCGGGGCGGACATGTTCCTCATGCCGTCGCGGTTCGAACCGTGCGGACTGAACCAGCTCTACAGCCAGCGTTACGGCACGATCCCGATCGTGCGACGTGTCGGCGGGCTGGCCGACACCGTCATCGACGCCACGAAAGTAACCCTCAAATCCGGCAAGGCCACGGGCATCGTGTTCGACAAGGCGCGCGGTGGCGCGCTGCTCGCCGCGGTGGACCGCGCCCTGGCGCTGCTGACGGAGAAACCGGCATGGAAACGGATGATGCTCGCCGGCATGCGCCAGGATTTCAGCTGGCGCCACAGTGCCGCCGAGTATCTGCGGCTTTACCGGCAGGTCATGCGCGGCAAACGGACGCCGCCGGAGAAACGGCATGTCTCGAGGAACACGGGAAAATGAAGCAAGCCGAAGTAACGACGCCGAGACGAAGGTTCTCGACGTAACGCGACGTCTGGTCGCCGAGCTACGCCCGCAGTCGGCCGCCAGGGAAATAACGCTCGACAGCCTTCTCGACCGCGAACTGGGTTTCGACAGCCTGAGCCGGGTGGAACTGCTCGCCCGCATCGAGCGTACCTTTGACGTGAGCCTCCCGGAACGTACGCTGGTGACCGTGGAAACGCCGCGCGATCTGCTGCGCGCGGTGCAGGCCGCGCGTCCCGGCCATTTGCCGTCGATGTCGGCGTCGCAACCGCCTCCGCCTCCCGGCGCCACGGAACTGCCACCGCCGGAGGCAAACACCCTGCTGACCGTCCTGGACTGGCACGTGCGCGCTCATCCCGAGCGTCCGCATATCCATCTGATCACGGAAACCGGCGATGAAGAGGTCATTTCCTACGCCGCGCTGCAACAGCGGGCAGATGCCGTGGCGGCCGCCCTGCGCGAACGCGGTCTGCTGCCCGGCCAGACGGTGGCGATCATGCTGCCCACGAGCCGGGAATATTTTTTCAGCTTCTACGGCGTGTTGCGGGCCGGCGGCATCCCGGTACCGATCTACCCGCCGATGCGTGTCTCGCAGATCGAGGAACATCTGCGCCGCCACGCGCGAATCCTTGACAATGCCGTTGCCACGATGCTGATCACCATCGCGGAAGCGAAACCCTTCGCGCGACTGCTGCGTCTGCACGTAGAGGGGCTTCACACCGTCATGACTCCGGAAGAAATCGTCGCGGCCGCGGCGTCGGCGGGACAAGTTGCGCCCGCGGTCCAGGCACAGGACATCGCGCTGTTGCAGTACACCTCCGGGTCCACCGGAAATCCCAAGGGCGTGATTCTCACGCACGCCAACCTGCTGGCGAATATCCGCGCCATGGGCGAGACCATCGGCGCCGGCCCGAATGACCGATTCGTAAGCTGGATGCCGCTTTATCACGACATGGGCCTGATCGGCGCGTGGCTCGGCAGCCTGTACTACGCCGTGCCGCTGGCGGTGATGTCGCCGCTCACCTTTCTCACGCGACCGGAGCGGTGGTTATGGGCGATCCATCGGCACCGTGCGACGCTCTCGGGTGCGCCCAACTTCGGCTACGAACTGTGCCTGCGCCGCATCCAGGACCGAGACATCGTGGGACTGGACCTGAGCTCATGGCGCACGGCGTTCAATGGCGCCGAGCCGGTCAGTCCCGACACCATCGAACGCTTCCAAGAACGCTTCGCCCGCTATGGCTTGCGGCGCGAGAGCATGTACCCGGTGTACGGGCTGGCGGAATCATCCGTGGGCCTCGCGTTTCCGTCTCCCGGGTGCGCGCCGCAGATCGATCGCGTCAGCCGCGAAACGTTCATGCGCGACGGTCGGGCCGTGCCCGCCGCGGCGGATGACGCCAACGCGCTGCGCTTCGTCGCCTGTGGACGACCCTTGCCCGGACACGCGATTCGCCTCGTGGATACCACCGGATACGAGGTGGGCGAACGCGAAGAGGGCCGGCTCGAGTTTCAGGGACCCTCGGTGACCTCCGGCTATTTCCGCAATCCCGGGGAAACCCGGCGTCTGTTTCACGACGGCTGGGTGGATTCCGGCGATCTCGCCTATCTGGCCGGCGGCGACGTGTACATCACCGGGCGCGTGAAGGACATCATCATCCGCGCCGGGCGCAATATCTATCCGCACGAACTGGAAGAGGCGATCGGCAACCTGCCGGGCATACGCAAGGGATGCGTTGCCGTCTTCGGCAGCGTCGATCGCGCCACTGCCACCGAGAAACTGGTGGTGTTGGCGGAAATCCACGAGCTGGAAAAAGACGCGCGTGAACAATTGCAAACGGCGATCGCCGCGCTCGCGGTGGACCTGACCGGCACCGCGCCGGATGACGTGGTGCTCGCGCCGCCGCACACCGTGCTCAAAACCTCCAGCGGCAAGGTACGCCGCGCCGCCAGCCGCGAACTGTACGAACGCGGTCGCCTGGCCGCCTCGACGCGCCCCGCGTGGCAACAGATCCTGTATCTGGCTTGGACCGGCGTGGCGCCGCAACTGCGCCGGCTCGTGCGTGGCGCCGGCGCCCTGCTGTATGCGCTCTATGCCTGGACGCTGTTCTGGATACTGGCGCCGCTGGTGTGGCTGGCGGTGGCGGCACTTCCGCGTCCTGCCGCGTCGCTGGCCGTCATCCGCGCAGCGGCAAAATTATTTCAGCGGTTGTCAGGAGTGTCATTACACGTGCAGGGACTCGACCAGCTGCCGCGCGGCCCGTGCGTGATCGCGGCCAATCACGCGAGTTATCTGGATGGCATCATCCTGACCGCCGTGCTGCCCGGGGTATTCAGCTTCGTCGCCAAGCGCGAATTCACCGCACGTTTTGTCGCACGCGTTTTTTTGCGGCACATCGGCGCGGAATTCGTAGAACGCTTCGAGCTGGCGCGCGGCGTGGAAGACGCCCGCCAGGTGGCGCGCGGTGCGCAGCGCGGGAAAACGCTGGTGTTTTTTCCCGAAGGCACGTTCACGCGCACCCCGGGCCTGTTGCCGTTTCACATGGGCGCCTTCGTCGCCGCCGCCGAGGCGGGCGTGCCGCTCGTGCCCGTAACGATCCGCGGATCCCGCTCCATCCTGCGCTCGGACCAGTGGTTTCCGCGCCGCGGAACGATCAGTGTGGTGATTGGCGCGCCGCTTCAGCCGGAAGGCGCGGACTGGTCGGCGGCGATCAGACTGCGCGATGCCGCGCGCGCGGAGATCCTGCGGCATTGCGGCGAACCCGACCTGGCCGAGCAGCCGCTGCCTGCCTGAACCGGCGCGTTTTCTCCGCTCAGCGCAACAGAAAATCTGCCACCTCTTTCTGCCGGCTCCGGTGTATCGCATCGTTGGCGTCCTGAAACGGGTGCGCGAACTCGGCGCGCTGAACGACCTGCGCGCCGCGAAACTTTGCCGCGAGCAAGAGCTCCTGCATTTCTTCCGGTCGCACCACGCGGTCGCGCCCGCCGGCGAGAATCTCGATGCGCGAGCTGTCCGCTGGCAAATGATTGACCGGATCGTATTGCTCCGGACAACCCAGCGGCGATATCCGGCTGGGCGAGGAATCGACAACCAGCGAGGAATAATCGCCGCTCTCCCCCGCGGCGTTCAACAGGATGACCCCGCCCATCGACATGCCGTACAGCGCACGGCGTTGGTAGGGCTGGACGTTGAGGCGCGCAATAATCTCCCGGTAATCGGAAACGATCGCGGTCAGCCGGCTGCGGCCCCCGGAAAGGCCGTAACCGCGGTAGTCGTAGACGTAGACATCGAATCCCCGGTCGCGGAAATACTGCAACTCGCCCATGATCTGATCGGCGAGCATCGCATTCCCCGGCGCCACCAGCAGATATCCCCGGGGCGACGCGGCGCGCAGCCGGTACCCTCCCAGCAACCGGCCGTCCCCGGTCTTGAAGGCCAGGCGTTCGATATCACGAATCCCGGCAACACGTCCGGCGTCGACCGCGCCGGCCGCGCGGCGGAACAACCAGAACGCCAGCGGTTCGCGGATAAAACCGCAGACGCTGGTTTCCGGCTCGCGCGCGCTGGTATCCATTTTCTCCATCGAGGACATGACCGCGCCGGTCCCGCTGCTTGCGCTCATGGCGGCCGCGGCCAGCAGCACTCCGCGCAGCCGCGCCGACGGCATGTCTTACGCCGTGCCGAACCGCGATGGCACGCGCTCCGCGGCGATTTTGTCGTTGCGCGCCCGCAGCAGCGTCCAGTAGCCCAGCATGTTGACCGGTGTCCGTTCCGCCACGTCCAGCGCGGTTTCCTGCAAAAAATTCTCGAGGGAAAAATCGGGGTGGAATCCCATCAGCCGGGACAGCGGGGCCGCCAGCCGCTCCAGTCCGCCCACCACCGGGTTGGCGTGCCGGAAATGATTCACCATGAACAGCTCGCCTCCGGGGCGGCAGACGCGTCGCATCTCGGCCACCAGAAGCGCCGGATGCGGCGCCACCGACACGACATACATCGCCACGACTTTGTCGAAGCTGTCATCGGGGAATTGCATGGACTCGGCGTTCATCAGGCGCAGCGAACTCACGTGATCGAGACGCAGGCGATTCCTGCGGAGGTGGGCGCGTGCGAGCATTTCGCGCGATATGTCGATACCCGTCACCCGCACCTCGGGCGGATAAAGTGGCAACGACAGGCCCGTGCCCACACCGACCTCGAGAATGCAATCGCCGGGACGGCAATGCATCTTCTCGATGATCGCCTTGCGTCCGGGCTGAAGCAACGCGCCAAAGTAAACGTCATAACCCTGGGCGTAACGCCGGTAAACTCTCTGGATGATATCGATGTCCATGCGAGCATCCCCTGACGCCATTCCCCGTCTGGAATACGGTGACAATCCCCCGGGATTGCCTTTTTCAGCGCATCATCGAAATCCGTCCGACGGGGATTAACGCGTCGTCAGGCGCCGGGGGTCGCGTGCGTCTTCACCTCGCCACGCTGACGCCGCGCGAAATCCTCCAGCTGGCGCGTGATGGCCACGAACGCGTCGCGGATGGCGACGTAGACATCCTCGTCCTGCGTCCGGTTTGCCACCAGTTCCGCGCCCGGCACGGTCAGATCGATGCGCACGCTGTAGAGTTTTCCCTGATGCTGGTGACGCTGTGGTGATTCCACCACCACGCGACAACTGTTGATGCGGTCGTAGAAGCGGCCGAGCTTTTCGGCTTTTTCACGGATACGCGCTTCCACGGCGTCGGATTGCGGCATGTCTTTCAAGGTAACCTGCAACGGGATCGGCATTTGTTCCCCCTTCTTGCTTGAGCATTCTGATCGTCCACATCGAAATCCATCGCTACATCGTTTTCAGACTCGTCGCTCGCGGTAGTGCGGGTCGATCCAGCAACGCGGCAGGCGTTCGCCGGAAAGAAACACCATCTCGGATTTTCGGAATCCGGCGGGGTCGGGCATTTCCTCTCCCGCGTGGAACCGGCCCTTGATTTCGATCCGGAAGGGATCGAAAAGTGCCTCGAGATCGAGCACCTCGACGATATCACCGCTCGGGTTGTGCTTCAAAAACATAGAGCCTCCCTTGGTCGCCGTCTTCCGCGGTCAGGAGTGCCTGCCTTTGGCCGCGGCAAAACAATCCTCGCGCCACAGACATCCGTACTGGTCGCACACGCCGTCCTGCGCCGTGGCGAAACAATCGAAATTTCCTTCCTCGCGCTGTATCATTTTGATTAATTCGACTTTTTCAGCCTTGCCGGGATTGACGCCGTGTTGACGGGCGATTTCACGCACTTTCTGGATTTTCATGTTTCCTCCTTGAATTGACGATTCAGCGGAGCTCCGATCAAGGACGTGCGTCAGTCATGTAAATCATTGCGCGGCGGATACGATCCGGCTTTGACCGAAATCAACAATACTGGCTGACGCGCCACGCCCTGTCTCGGGGCATTGAAACAATGGACAGCGCCGGGGCTTTACAATTCCCTCCGGGAGTGAAAGGATGAGAATGATTATCCTGTCGATACTATTCGACCTCGTTCTGTCGTGACTTGCAAGAAAAAAGGGGGGAGCCCATGGCAACCAGAACCCTCGCGTCACTCCGCGCCCAAGCCCGTTCGCGCGGCATCAAGGGTTACTCCAGATTAAAACGCGACGAACTCGAGCGCCGGCTGGCCGGCGCCGTGGAACCCGGGACACCCAGGCCGGATAAACCGAAAAAAGCAGCGGCCGGGAAAAAAACCGCTCCGGACAAACCGGCATCGACCCGCGCCGCCGCCAAACCGGCCAGCTCGCGACGTCAGGCAAAAACGCCGGCCAAACCCAACAAAAACGCGAAGACCGCGCCCCCGCCGGCGACCGTCGTATCACGACCGGCATACCGCTTCATGTCGACAGGCGACGAGGAGCGCGTCGAAAACGCGAAATACGCCACGGTTCTTCCGGGCCACACGGCGCCGACGGACATCGGCACCGACCTGGGCGAGGATATCGACCGGCTGCCGCCGCCCAGCGAGCCGATGCTGTGCCTGCTGCCGCAAAAGCCCGGCGTCCTGCACGGATACTGGGCCATACCGCCCGACATGAGTCCGCCGCTGCGCTCGCTCAAGCTGCGGCTGGGGCGGATCGCCGGCGCGCGATTTGAAATCATCGAGGAAGTCGCCGTGCCGCGGGAATACGGCCACTGGTATTTTCATCTCGACGAATCCACGGATATCGGCGCGGTTTACCTGCAACTGGGTTATTACGAG
>JACXTT010004677.1_pt1 | contig 20246 bp, 22 predicted proteins | sample 9270951 | NCBI WGS metagenome assembly JACXTT01 (sample SAMN15532306, study PRJNA645909) | rock metagenome | isolation source: weathered quartz diorite | place: Puerto Rico | collected 2017-06-21
GAGCGATGGCGAACCCGGCGCAAAGACGCTCTGGATCGGCATGCAGCGAACCATGGATGCTGCAGCCACAATTCAGGCTCTACGCAACGAAGGCGCATGACTTCTGTAAAACGAGATGGGTCCAACGTCCGTCAAATTTCTTTTGTCGCACAGCGCCTGCCGACAGCTCGTTCCATCTTGCCACCGCTCTTTGAAGTTAATAGAAGTCAGTCAGGAGCGGGCGATTCTCGTCCTTGGGATTTCTCGGGACAGCTAAAATGAAGCCGCCTATAGCGGACGGTCAGTATGGGCTCAAGTTCCCTTCGGGGCCATGGTAGGTGCGAGCTTCATTGCCATCTTGTCGTCCGGAAGCGTCATGAAGCTCCGAGCTTGCTATGGATCCCGACATGGCAACCAGTCACTTGCTTCAGAAAGCCGCCATGCTTGAGAGGGGCGCTGACATCCTGATGCGAACCAGTGCGCAGTTCCGCTAGCCGCTCTAGGACGAATGCCGTCGGGCTCTCTGCCGTTGAGGAGTTCTTGGGCTATCCGCCGCGTCGAAGGTGAAATTCCGGGGGAAGCTCAATTATTTTTCCGCTGGCGAGGACACACGTAGGCTTGTCAACCAGCGTGAAGCGACCTCTTCCGGAGGCAATGCCGACGCGAAATAGAAGCCCTGGCCGAGTTGATATCCCAAGTTGTTTAGTATCTTCAACTGACCCTTCGTTTCCACGCCCTCCGCAAGCATCGTCAACCCGAGGCTTCTCCCGAGAGAAAAGATACCACCGCACAGCGCGCGACTATCGCTGTCGTGCTCGATGTCTTTTACAAAGCTCTTGTCAACCTTCAGGCAGTCAAATCGTAGCGCCTTCAGGTAGGCAAGGTTTGAGTAACCTGTTCCAAAGTCATCGAGCGCCAGCTTGAATCCGTATTCACGAAGCCGACTCAGTATCGCTTTTGCCTGCTTGGGGTCAGTCATCACAGCGGATTCGGTAAGCTCGAACTCGATAGCCGAAGGGCTATGCCCGTGCTGATGGACGCAGTCCAATGCCCACTTGGGAAAGTGATGGTCCAGCAATTGATTTGCCGACAGATTCACGGAAATTATGGGAACAAGCCAGCCCTGTTGCTGCCAGGTTGATATTTGCTTACACGTCTCTTCCAGCGTCCAGGCCCCCAACTTATGAATGAGATTGGAGTTTTCCGCAATTGGGATGAACTCCGCTGGATGGATAACTCCGAACTCGGAAGACTTCCAGCGGCAAAGTGCCTCCATACCGGAAAGAGCTTCTGTTGCGAGCTGCACTTTTGGTTGGTATTCGAGATAAAATTCGTCAGACCTATTTAATGCCACCCGCATTGCGAATTCCAATTTTATTTGTTTGGATGCGCGTGATAAAATGTTTAAATTGAAGTATTCGATTGAATATTCTCCAGCTCGTCCCGCATTTCTTAGCGCTTGGATGCTGTGAGTGAGACGTGTTTTAGCATCCGCTCCGTCGGGCGAGTGTAAGCTTACGCCGATATTCGCAGAAATATAGATATCAATGTTATCGACGAAAATTGGTCTACGGAATGCAATGAGCATTTCCTCTGTTAGGGAGGAGAGTTGCTGGTTTTTAAAGTCTTCTACGAGAACGCAAAATGTTTCGTCGTCAAGTCGCGCCAGTGGTAGTTGGCCTGTGACAATCTCCAGTCGTCTAACAATAGCCCTGAGCAGCGAATTCGCCGCGTGTGGACCTAGTACCTCATCAATCTGCTGGAGACGGCGAAGACCGATGGTGACGACAGCCAGTTGTCCCTCGTTTGTCGCAACGTCATGCAAGCTATGGAGGGCCCTGTCCAGCGCCAACGTCAAACCTGCTTGGTTCAGTAGCCCAGTCTCTCCATCACGAGTCATTCTGAAATGGGCCAGTTCTTTTTCCTTAACTAGGCTCTCGCGGAGCTCGCTCCGCAGTTGAGCGCCAATAAGGAGGCTTCCCGTGAGGACGGTAACCAGAAACTGTGTGAGCAACATTCCGATATCGACGATGACCATGTCGCTCAGGTGTCCCGTGAGAACAAGTGAGCCGTACTGAGCGAAACTCGCCAATCCTGCGGCGGCGGTCAACGCTTGACGAGATACCAGACCTTCCAGGGGGAAATACTTCGGAAAGCAACTAACCATTATCTGAAGGCCGGCGTAAATAACAACAAGGACGGCAATGCCTGCAGGCATACCGCCACCACCGAGCCAAGCACGAGTTAGCACCCCGATTAGTAGGGTGGTCAGGGCGGGGAAGGCGCCGCCGAAGAGAACTGCCAGGGATAGCACAGTCCCACGCATATCCATTGCCACGATTCCAGCGGTATGCTGGGGCGCGGTCATTAGCGTTAGCCACATGGCTAAGCCGAAAAGTACGGCAAGGTGAGTCTTAGGCATCCGCTGTTGCGCGCACCAGACCCGCATTGCCAGATAACAGGCGGTTAGTGTAATCGGCGTCAGCGCTGCTTGGAGTAGCGTTGGAATATATTCCATGTTTATATTCATCCAACTCTGTTGGGATGCGGCGCGTCAATGTGGTAGTGATGATGGGATGCGAACGTAGGGTCTATGCGGAGCGAATTCAGGCCGAAAGAATATCGCAATCGTCGTGAAAAATGAGAATGATTTTTAGCATTTGAGCGGCGCGCCTGGCACCTATCTTCATCGCCGTCTGCACGACAGTTTCCGAGAATGGCATTTGTTTTGGCCAGGCTTCCTGAAGCCCAAGAATAATATGCAGGAATGCGATATCACGTTGGTGCACTTCTTCAATTTTTTGTGACTGGACATATAGTGCCCACGCCTGAGCTATCCATGTTGGCTTGAATGGTAGCCCTGAGAACCGTTGGCTTAGGATAGCTGCGTCATGCGCCTCGAATTTTGGCTGGGCTTCGGCCAAACGTTCTTCCAGCCACTCGAAGTCAAGGAAGTTCAGCTTCTTGAAGCCAAAAATGAGTCGGTCAAAGTCTGTCAGTTCTGCTGGCATCAGGAGATTCCGCTCGTTTTCAATTGTCTACTTTGGTTTTCGCCACGAATTGATGGGTGTGCTCAGTCAGGAGGTCAAGATGAAATTTTCCGAGAGGCCCTGACGGTCATAATTACGCTGTTTATTCGAGCTCTATATCGCCGGTCTCCATGAAAATTATTGAAGCTCGCCATCTAGATGATGGGTGAAGAGTGATTGGTCTAGTTGCTTAATGTCGTGATTGCGAGGGCGAGGACGATGTCCAGTACATTCTTCCTGACAGTAGCCGACCGCGAGCATCGAGTTCGCTCCCGCTTGGCCTTCCGCGATGAGCGAACATCGCTCGTGTGAAATTTGTCAATTCATTCAGCCTGGTATCCGATATTGGCTGGCCCCAGACGAATTGCTTCGATGATTTCCGGACGGGCGCCGGCAACGGCGATGGCAATTCCGATATGCGTTGCTACGTATGAACAGCCGTTTGCAACTGAAAGCACAAGAAGTAGTACCACCTCTTGTTCTGCCGCCGTCAAGGTGGACTCTTCGCGAAATCTGTTATAGCTGTGTAGGTAGGCATCGAGCAGCGACGGTGCATTAGCCATGACAGCATACATGCGAGGGATACAGCCAACGTCATAAATAGCGCCATCAAGAATTATCTTGGCATAGGAGTCGGCAGTATCCTGTGCAATAGGAGATAGAGCGAGGTGGGCGTATTGATGAGTCATCTTGTCAGTGGCCCCGTGTCGACAGTCAAGTTCGTTGGTTCTGGTCAGTTTGTTCCAAAATGATGCAAAAAAACTACGCTGCGATGCACACGAGGAGATTGTCGATGACAGGCGAGAGTTCACGTTCAGAGAAGCCTGCTTTGGCAAGGACCCGCAGCCCAGCAATGCCGGTTATTAACGTCAAGGCGCTAACCGCCGCGTCCGTATCGCGCCTAAGCTGACCGGACTGCTGCCCGGCAACCAGGAGCGACTCAAATGCTGCGCGAATGGATTGGAATCCTGACCGCACCAATCGGCGCACTTCCGGGTCATGCAACCCTAGCTCCGTCGATGTATTGACGAGCAAACATCCGCGTCCACCATCGTTGTCACTGACGATGCTCAGCAGCAACGCGCGAAGCTGTTCCAGGACCTTCGGGGCGCCGGTCGCCTGTCGAATTGCGGCGACCTTTGCGCTTGCGTAGGCTTCAATGGCCTCGAGAAACAACAGCCTCTTTGACCTGAAGGTGTTGTATAGGGACGATTTTGAAACTCCCATTTCGTCTGCGAGACTGCTCGCGGACAAGGCCTTGTAACCATGGTGCCAGAATGCTTCTACGGCACGCAGCAGAACCTCATCGCGGTCGAATTCCAGGGGACGTGCCATGTTTGCGGCTAGGATGCCTAGCGGGCTGAATTTTGTTGCGAAGTAGTCCATCAATTGTGCAGACATTTGCGTCCGGAGGCAAGAATTAAGGGCGGATGGCCCGAATGCTGTGCTTCTGCATTGCGGAAAAGTGATGCTCGGAACTGCGCGGTTCAAGCAGAGGGGAGGCTTGGAGGCCGGCTTCCTTAAAAAAAACTGTATCGATGAAGCGCCTTCACCTGTTTCTTTGCGTCGTCTGCTGGGACCTGAGCCCGCCATAATGGCGGGCTCAGGTCCCAGCGTTTCCACTTATCCGACTGTCCGAATTTCCGCCGTCACCTCTTACGCCGGCAATATCCGTCGAACTGGTCAGATGTTGGTCCAAGTCGATAACGAACAGTGGTGGTGGGTGACGCTTGCGTCTTCGAGCGACACGGCCAGCGCTGCGCGGACTTCCGGTCCGACGACGAGGTCGACACACGTCCAGCCGGAAATGGTTGTGCCGTTGTGCGAAGCACACCAGTGTCGGCGGCCATTGCGGCGGCAGGCGGGATTCTGATCACGCGCGCGATCACGCGGCCGATCGAACGCGGTGGCCGATACCGTCGCCGCGGGCGACCTGGGTGCGCGCATCGAGGTGGACCGCAATGATGAGACCGGCCGCCTGCTGGCAGCGCTGCGCGACATGAACGAACGCCTGACCGCCACCGTGACGCAGGTGCGCGCCAGCAGCGCGAATATCGCGCTGTCGACCAGCGAGATCGCTACCGGCAATGCCGACCTGAGCAGCCGTACCGAAGAGCAGGCCGCGTCGCTGGAGCAGACCGCGGCCAGCATGGAAGAACTGACCGAGACCGTGCGCCAGAACACCGACAATGCGCGCCAGGCCAGCGAACTGGCGCGCAATGCCGCCGACGTGGCGCAGCGCGGCAGCACCACGGTGCAACGCGTGGTCGGCACCATGCAGGACATCAGCGCCAGTTCGGCCAAGATTGCCGAGATCACCGGCATCATCGAAGGCATTGCCTTCCAGACCAATATCCTGGCGCTCAATGCCGCGGTCGAAGCGGCGCGCGCGGGGGAACAGGGCCGAGGTTTTGCCGTGGTGGCCAGCGAGGTGCGTGGGCTGGCGCAGCGGTCGTCGAGCGCGGCCAAGGAGATCAAGGAACTGATCGAGGCCTCGGGCCGCCAGGTGCAGGACGGTTCGTCGCTGGCCAGCGAAGCCGGCCAGACCATGGCCGAGGTGACCCAGGCGGTGGCGCGCGTGACCGGCATTGTCGACGAGATTGCCACGGCGTCGGTCGAGCAGAGCCGCGGCATCGAGCAGGTCAACCAGGCCATCGTGCAGATCGACCAGGTGACGCAGCAGAACGCGTCGCTGGTGAACGAGGCCGCCATGGCATCGCGCGCGCTGGAAGAGCAGGGACGCGAGCTGAACGAGGTGGTCGCGTTCTTCCGCCTGCCGGGAGAAGGCGCTGGACGCATACAGGGATTGAGCAGCGACGCAACGCGCCGCGCTACTGACGCGCTTGCGGCGGCATAGCGGAACAGACGCCCTCGCGGACCGGCGTCGGGGCGGGTGAAGGGTAGAACTTTCCTGTCCCGCTCCACTTTGGGCAGGGTGGGCACCGCAATGAGGTGCCAGCTGGAACGGACAGAGCGATTGGTCGTCCAGTATCGAGCTTCGACCAGAATCCGGAGCGCCAGCTTGAACACGTCCAAGTGGATCGCGTGTTCACCGACGAGGCATCGGGCAAAGACACTCAACGGGCCCGAGCCTGGAACGGCTGCTTTGCGGTCCCTGATGGTTTTCCGAGCAGAAGTTAGAAGTTGATTGCGCGATGCTGACGTGCAGCATGCGGGGCAAAGAAAAGACCGCAAGCGGAGCGGCCTTTCTTGACATCGCGTGGCGGGATCAGGCGTGGATTGCGCTCGGTTCCAGCAGCTTGCCGGTAAGGCTTGCCACCGCAACGGCCATTGCCTGTGCGTGGGCTTCTGCCGGCGCGGGCGCCGGCATGAAGCGCTCCGGCGCTTCACGTGCCAGGCGCTGCAGATGGCACGGCTTGGTCTTGAGGCCCGGTTCGATGCGCGAGTCCTGCGTGACGGTGGACGGGCAGACCACACCAAGGATATCGAGCGCTTGCCGGAAGTTGTCCACGGTCAGCCCCTCGGCCGGATTCACGCGCACCAGGTGCGCACGCTGCGTTGCGCTGAGCGACGCAGGTGCGGCCGTCGACAGGATGACCCAGGCGCCGGGCGCGGCACGCTGCGCAAACCAGGCGTCGATCTCCGCGCCATGTCCGCCGGAGACGGGCGGGGTCATGCCTTCCACCTGCAGATCGAGTTGCTGGAAGATGGCCGCCGGCGTGCCGCGGCGCCAGGCATCCGAAACCACCACGCGCGCACCGGCAATGCCGAACAGTCGGCGCAGGTAGCCCAGTGCAATGGGGTCGAAGAATCTGACATCCCGCGGCGTTCCCGTGTTTGGCGTACCGCCCAGGCGGGCAGCTGAGCGGTCCGAATACAGGACGCCGGGGACGTTCAGCATGATGAGGCGTTCAGACATGGGATCCTGTGGTTGTCAGTCGCTGTTGGGTTGAAACGAGCGTATCCGGCTTTGGCGTGCGAAGAACGACACAAAGGATGTTCAGGTGCAAAGTGGTGTAACTTGATCGCCTGACTCGTGATTGCCACTTACTACTCGATGTTTCGCGTGGACACATCCGCTCTTTGAGGCCTGACGGCCTTGGCAATCTGCAAGCGGATGCCGACCCGATGCCCGCGAAAACGGGCGGCGCGGCTGGTCGGTTGACTGGAAGTTGAAGGCAAATGTTCGAAATGCTCAAATGCGCATTTATAAAGCCGGAAATGACACATAAGACTAATAGTCATAAAGAACGTGGCTTTTATGTCGGTCGCTCGCTGACCACGGGGGCGCGCAACTCGGCCACGATGCCTTGCTGCGCCTCGCCTTTGGCCTGTGACTGCGCCAAAGCCATCTCAAGCTCGCGCGTACCTGGTTCTGTGTCAACGCTGCCGTCAGCTGTTCCTGCAGCGCCTGGGCGTGGGCATCCTTGTCGGCGAGTTACGCCGCCAGCACGCCGTGGCGCTGATCGATCGGCTACAGCGCTTCGAGCTTTTGCGTCTGGCGCCGGCTGAATTCTTGTGACTGCTGCAGGGCCCGGCGCGTATGAGACAGTTCAGAGGAAAGGTAACTACAGGCGGGACTATACTGCTCGTTCGCCGTGCTGGTCACATTTGACGCGTTTCACGGCTCGTGCATTATACTGAACTTGGGATTCTCCGACAGCGCGCCGGATCCAGTGGCACGCCCGCGTCATGCAACGAGGAGCACGCGATGGTACCCCGCAACATCCATGTCTTACCGGCCGGCGATCGAGGTTGGGCCGTAGCTGTCGAAGGCACCAACAGTGCTACCACGCACTATCCCACACAGGAAGAGGCGATTTCCGCTGCCACTGAAAGGGCAAAGCAAGATAAAGTCCAGCTTTTTGTCCATGGCCGCGACGGCCAGATTCGCGCCCGCAATTCCTTCGGCCATGACCCATCCGACATCTAGAGTTGACTGACCAGCGAATATGCTGAAGGGAAGTCGGCCAAAGGCAAGGATTCCCGCTGTGTAATGAGAAAGGCCATCGAGCGATGTGACCAGGGCCGAGCCACCTGGCCGCAGCAGCGGCCTTCTCGGAATGCTCCGAACCGTCAGTGGGCCGCGGGACATGCGAGGCGATGGCCCCTGTCCCTGGCAACGCGTGGCGAGAATGGCAAACTGACGGCGCAGGAATGCACGTGCGGTCGGCTAGGAATAGTCCACCCCTCGTGATCTGGAGCGTCTTGCAGTGCGAGAAATCATTGAAGGCTCCGACTTCAACGGGAAGCGTTCCCCGAACTTTCAGAGCTTTTCAAGAGCCTTGCGAAACGTCAAAAACCAGCCGCGTTGTGCCAGAACTGCTGACTCAGCGTGTCCGTTCTCGGGGTGTCGGATATTGTGATCTGCGGTCACTCGGACTGCGGAGCGATGACCGCGATCGCCACGTGCGCCTGTCTCGACAACTTGCCAGCGGTCGCTCATTGGCTGCGTCACGCCGATACGGCCAAGGTGATCAACGCCGCGCAGGATTACGCTTCGGCCGCAGACCGTTTGGAAGCGCTTGTCCGGCAAAACGTCGTGGCCCAGCTGGCGAACATACAGACCCACCCGTCCGTCGCCTTGGCACTCGCGCAGAACCGTGTGGACCTACATGGATGGGTTTACGACATCGCACACGGCTCGATTGCCGCACTGGATGGGGACACGAAGGCTTTCGTTTCGCTCTCCGAGTACCCAGAAACCGTCGCCGTCAAGACACGGGCATGAAGCCGAGCTTTTAAGGCTTGTATGAGGATTGGCCGGGCTTCGTGAATATGTGAAGCTTAAGGGCGTATCCCGGCCACCTCAGTACAGCTTCGTGCGCTGGCGTACAAATTCTTCCGAATCCTGAAGCCGCCCATTACATTGAAAGATCAGAACTGTTCCATCCCTTCGGGCCGATGTATTGTTCCGCTCCGACGAAGCACGTTACGTAACGCGTAACGCTGAATAGCGCCCATTCCCTGCGCTGCGAGGGGTCCAGCCAAGAAATAGTGTCTTGCCGCAAAGCCGTACCCAGCATGGCTTTGCGACCAGACGCCCCACCAACGCAGGAGCCATTCGCGCGATGGAGCACGCACCCGGTCACCTGCTGAAGGAGGCGACCGTCATCTGGGACTGAGTCAGTCATCCGGCAGTGCACGACTGCCCGGCAAGCATTGGCGGCCTTTGCTGGAGGCCTTCCGCCGTGGCAACGCGAGGCTGCACGACGCTGCCTCCATCGAGGCTGTATTGCTCGTCGAACTTCTTCTCGCTACCGACAAGACATTGGACGTCACCGACGCTATCGAACGAATAGGCTCGGCGCGAGTCTATCGAGGTCGGTCCCCTCACACCACACGGGCGGGGAGTCTCCCCAACGGACAGGGAATTCGTGCCGCTCTCTCATGACACTGCCAAGCGGAGGGAAACGATGGCAGTGGGATGAGCCGTACCCGCGCCTCACGGTGAATAGCTTCCCCAGCCTGCGCATTCTTCATCGCCCGGCAAGCGCGGCCAGCCGGGGCGCCAGGTTCCTTGCGTCGCACGTGAGGGATACATCAGTCGATATGGCGCCACGTGCCATGGCTCCTGGCGCCATATCGACGAAGGAGTCTATGTGAGAGTTTTATCTCTTCGGGCATCGAGTCCACCGTGGCAAGCCGAGGACTCTCTCCCACGAGGGACCGATACTCGCCCGCTGTGACAAATACCGCCTTCGTGCAACCCTCCGCGCAAGCTCGCGCTAGCACGGCGCCTACAAGCTGCGTTGCAATCTGGTGGTCGCTGTACTCCCGAAGAACGGCGACCGACCGCACAACAACGGTCTGGTCATACCGCTCAGCGCAGGCGCACCCGACGACCGCTTCGTTCAGCACAGCGATATGGAACCGGCGCGATGACAGGGCAACGTGGTCGCTGGGCAACCCACAATTGTCGAGCACCTGTGAAATGGCTTGCCAGTCCGCGCCCTGCGCGGCACGAAATTGCAGGTGTCTTGTCATCCCAAATAGCTCCTGTCTTCGTCTGCGATCCAAAAGCGGTAAAGAAGGTGGAGACTGCCGCGCTTCTCACCCGTACCGCAACGGTGCAGAAGCATCCGTCCAAAACATCAGGAGGGAAATTCCTAGCCAGGCCGATATTGCCTGACGCAGGCAGCCGAACGCCCATGAAACATAGCTTCCGTCACGCAATCCAGGGTGGCTGGTAGTCCCCTTCAGTTTTTCCCCGCGGCCGACCGGGGTGGCGCCGGCCGGCCGCGTGCTGGCGGAGCGAGCGCGCTCACTGCAGGTGTTGACCACCGTTGATGGCAAGGTTGGCCCCGGTGATGAAGCCCGCCTCGCGCGAGCACAGGTACAGAACCAGCGCGGCCACCTCATCCGGTTGCCCGAGGCGGCCCACCGGGATTTGCGGAATGATCTTGCTGTCCAGAATCTCCTGCGGCACCGCAGTGACCATTTTCGTCGCGATATAGCCGGGCGAGATGGTGTTGACCGTCACGTCCCGCTTGGCCACTTCGAGCGCGAGCGCCTTGGTGAAACCGTGCATGCCGGCCTTCGCGGCGGCGTAGTTGGTCTGGCCGAACCCGCCTTTGGAGCCAATGATGGACGAGATATTGATGATCCGTCCCCACCCCCGCTCGGCCATGCCGTCGCACACCGGCTTGGTCATATTGAACACCGAGTCAAGATTGGTGCGGATGACCACATCCCAGTTGACCCGGTCCAGCTTCTTGAAGCTCGCATCGCGCGTAATGCCAGCGTTGTTGACCAGGATGTCGATGGGACCGACCTCGGCCTGGATCTTCCCGACACACGCCTGGCACGAATCATAGTTGGCAACGTCGACGGCGTAAGCCGGGAACACGCGCCCCTGTGCCGCCATGCGCTCCAGCCAGTCGCCGACACCCGCATTGTTCGGGGAATGGGTGACTGCCACCGTGTAGCCCGCATCATGGAGCCTGACGCTGATGGCTTCGCCCAATCCGCCCATGCCGCCCGTGACGACTGCGATCTGTTTGGTCATGATTTCACTCTCCTCCTCAGATTTTCCATGGCCGCTCCTGCTCGAAAACACGCCGCCCATCACTTGCGCCAAGCGTAGTTGACCGGGGCCGGGGTGAGCGGTCCGAAAAACAACCTACTCGTTTGACAGCGCCGCCTTGGCGAAGCTGCCGCTGACATCGCACACTATCGCTTGGCGGCGCGCGCGGCCTGGGCCGTTGCTTGCTGCGCCGCGTTCGATGCCGCGTTGGCGGCGATGTTCAGATTGCTCTCGGCGACCTCAACCGCGCGCGTGGCGGTTTGCTGCATCGCTTCAAACAGGCTGGTGGAGGCGGCGAGCGCGGATTTCCAGGCGGCCATGGCGGCGTCCGAGCCGGGCGGCGCTCCCATTGTGGCGCCGTCAAGAAAGACTTGCATCATGCGCTTGTTCTCTTCGTACTGGGCTTCGGCAACCTTTGCAAAGTCGGCCCGCGTAGCCTCGGCGATCTCGAGCAGTTGACGGCCGTACGCCTGCGCCTTCTCGGCCGCCGGCAGCATCAGGCTGGCTTGCAGCGTCAACAGCTGGCCTGGATCATTGGCGTCAAGTGCTTTTCGCACATTTTCGTGAACCTCCCCCAACGTCGATTTCATCGTCTGCAAGTTCAGTTCCGCGACCCTCTGAAGACCGTCGAGGGTTTTGCTGGTGAGGCCAGCGAGGATGTCGAGGCCGGCGGCTTGCACCGCCGCAAACTGTTCGGGGGGGGACATTGGCATGAGAAAGCTCCTGAAAATAAGCCCGTGGCGTCTTCGCGGCATCGCTGCCGATGGAACGCCAAGGTCGTTGGGAATCGATCAAAGTGAGCTGGCTACGGGCGAGACAAACTCATCCACGTTGCGCGGGCAACTGCTGCGCATGCCTGGCGAGCCGAAGCGCGCAGCTTGCCGACCGCACGCAGCCGGCGGAACAACCAAGCAGGGAAGCAGTACGATGCGCGCTGGACAGCGCCTTAGTGGCCCAGCCCGACAGCTTTCAGAATGGAGTGACCACGATGAGTGATGCGGGGGCTTGCCTGGCCGGAAGGACGTTTTTCTAGCGCCACGAACTCGTGCTCCAGCAGCGTGTCGAGATCCGCAGGGTCCAGCTCCCGCGGATCCTGAGCATCCTTGACCAGGATGAGTGTGGCGATTTCGTGATGACTCAGCATGGGTGTCTCCTCTGTTTTTTTATATGTTTGCTGGGTGTTTGGCACCACAACCGCTGCGTCGGCCTCGTAGCTCGTGCGGCGGCTAGCGCGACCTCGGGGGCAAGGTCTCAGTACCGAAGTCACGGGATGAAGCGAGCGCCCATACCATGCCTTGGAGGAGTCATCGTACGGGCGCCGAATCCGAGTTCTCAATATATGCGATGTAACAAATTGTGTAATGTTTTTTTGAGCGCACCTCGCTTCGCCTGCTTGCGCTCACCCGCCCGATGCGGCTCTTGGCCTGTTGGCTAGGCATGCCCCCTCGTGGGGGGCACCGAACATTTGGGGGGCGCCGTCGCCGCCGTGCAGCTGCGTCACGTTGGCCAGCCAAGGTGAAGCACAGGACAGGGAGGGCGCTTCTTTCTTGAGGAATTCGTGATATGCCGACGGGTACTGTCAAGTGGTTCAACAAGGAGAAGGGCTTTGGCTTCATCCGGCCGGATGATGGCGGCGGGGATTTGTTCGCTCACTTCTTGCAGATTCGTGCAGAGGGCGTGAAATCGCTGCAGGAGGACCAGAAGCTGAGCTTCGAGGTGCAGGCCAGCCCCAAGGGCAAGCAGGGGCCGCCAACATCAGGCTGCTGTAACGGGCTTGAAGCCCCGCCGCGCGACATTGCGGGCATTGTGCGCTGGCTGCCGTGACAGTCAGGCAGGTGCCGAAGATCACAGCGATTGTTTCACTTCTGAAACCTGGAGCGCGCCAGCCGTACCTAGAGAGGCACGCTCCCATCCTGTCGTTCCGCAGTGAGGGGAGTGCGACAGCACATGCGTTTTGACCGCTCCGTGCGGCGGTCAGGGCGGTTACCGACAGATTGGCTACCCATCAGCGCTCCCCCCCCGGCTTCGGGGAAGCATCAAAAAGAATGCCCCTCGGTAGAGGGGCATCATCAAGTTCCGTCTTCCGTGCTGAATCGCACATCGGCTGCCCCATCGCAAATGCAAATGGGCCGATGCCGTCATCAGAAATTCGGCGCAATGTTGTGCTCGCAGCAGATCATCCGCGCTTCAAGCGTGGTCACAAAGGGGTTTTTGCTGACCTGCACGAGAGTCGACGCCCCTGAGCTCTCCTTGCGAATCAGGGGGGATGCCCCGTGCATCAGCGCTTCCTTCGGGACACGGTACAGGTCGCCCGAGCCCATTTCCACATACGCACCTGGCTGGCTCAGGTCCTGCCAGCACACCTCAAGTAAGCGCGTCCTGTGTTGCGGTTCAATCGAGACATTGGTGGACATAGCGTCCTCCTCGACTATCACACTGCACTCTTGAAGGTTCCTGCGCGGCTTCCGCAGGACACCGCTGAGGCGTTAGAAATTCGGCGCGATATTGTGCTCGCAGCAGATCATGCGCGCTTCAAGCGTCGTGATGAACGGGTTCTTGCTGACTTGCACCAGCACCGATGCGCCAGAACTTTCCTTGCGAATCAGCGGGGACGCGCCCTGCAGGAGCGCTTCCTTCGGGATGCGATACAGATCGCCCGATCCCATCTCCACATAGGCGCCTGGTTCGGGAATGTCTTGCCACGCGACTTCCATCAGCCGCGTCCTGTGTTGCGGTTCCGCCGATACGTTTGCGGTTTGCGTTGCCATGAGAGTCTCCTGAAGAATTCATTCTTCGACCCCGGCCATCAACCGGGACTTGAGTATAGGCACACCGGACTGCGATGCAAGCCGAACCGCAGGGCGGCAGGCGCGGGTACAGCAGCAGATCAGAGCGTCGCGCTGGCGAAGGCGGTCCAAGCCAACTCAGCACCCCTGACTCAACGCAATCCACAGCACGTACAGCAAGCCCAGCACAAGCGGGCACGCGCCGAGCAGCAGGTAGTAGTGCACGCCATGGAGCGGTTGCTCGGCGTTGGTGGGGTGATGGAAGAAAACTCTCATGTTGCGGGGAACGTAGTGGAGGGAGACCCTTTGCGCATCGGCCATTGACGCCGCGGTGCGCAGCGCCATGGCATCGCCTTGAACCGCTGGCGTCCGCCGCCATCCGCGTGGGTCCAATGGTGGCTGGCACAGGTGATGCAGGTCCGTCGATCGGCGTCAAGCGCGGCGAATGCAATGCACTCATCGACGCTGCGCACGCCTCGCCGGCCAACCCGGCCCGTCACGCCGGCCGGAGGGGCCCGGAGCGCTCGGCCCCTGACCTCCCTCCGGCAGCGCCGACCACCCGCTCCCCCACTTTGACCCTGCGCCGCAACATCGATGGACGTGGCATGGCGTCAAATTTAGAACGGCAGTCGCGCGAATTCAAGCAACTAGCATATGGCAACTTGCGCCAACGAGATATTCGGCGACGCCTTTTACGAGTGAACATCCGTCTCGAGACTGTCATGCCTTGATACATAAAAGGCCCGCTCCTATCACAGCTTGATCAATCCGTTGCGGCGGTATTGAATGAATGCTCCCGGCGCGGTAGGTTGCAGTCAAAATGGATCTCACCTCAACCTCACAATGCGCGTCGCACGAGCCACGTTCGGGCACGGCGACGGTAGTCGAGGCTCCCCAACAAGGTTTATTTAAATCAGATTCGGGTACGTCGGTCGCTGCGGACACACGCCGGGTCGAATTTCAGGAGCTCCATCATGAATCCGTTGCCCCCCGCCAAAGTCGGCGTCGCGCAGCGCGCGAATCTCCCCCCTTTGGCCGACCTGACCAATAAGGCGCTCGAAGGCTTCGAAAAGCTAGTCGACCTGAATCTGCAGGCGATAAAGGCAACCCTGGCCGAGACGAGCGACAATATGCAGAAGGCGCTTGCCGTCAAGGACGCGCAGGAGTGGCTCGCGCTGCAAGTCGGTCTGATGCAGCCCACCGCTGAGAAGATACTGTCATACCACATCGCGCGAGCCACCCAGGCCGAATACGCCAAGGCCGCCGGGGCTGAATTTGAAGCGCACAACTGCCGCATACAGGATCTGGTTGACAACCTTGCGAAGAGTGCGCCATCGGGTTCGGAAGCCGCCGTGGGCGCTCTGGCCTCGGTGCTCACTGCCACCAACAAGTGGTGTGAAATGATGTACCAGACCGCGACCCAAGCGGTCGAGGTAGCCGAACAGAGCGTGCTCGCGGCTGCGGCAAAACAAGCCGTCGAGCCTGCCCCAAATACCGCGAAGACCTGACACAGAGAACGCCCTCGTCCGCGATCAAGCTTCAAGCCATCGGCGCCGTGGTTCGGCCATGTCGTAGCGGCGTATATTGAAGCGTGGGCAGTCGTAGCCCGTGCGTCGTGATGGCGACTCCGTCGCTCGCTGCCCATGTCCAGGGGCGTGGCGGTGGCAGAGTGCCCAGTCGGCTGTCCTGCCCACCCTGGATGGCGTTAGCCAGGTCAGATTGTGAGAGCCGCGCGAGCTGGCCCTCGTTGTGGAGCACACATGCTGTATCCATTCGTCGAATATCAGCGCTCGCTGCTTGTGCCATGGACGGCGTGGGCGGAGGCGGTCACCAACGTGTTTGGCGAGCCGGGCGGCCGCTGGTCCCGGTTCCCCCCTGCCATGTGTTTTGCCGCCGGCTGGGACATGCTGAACCGCTTTGGCAAGGCCTATGATAAGCCGGCCTTCGGCATCAGGACCGTCGACCATGACGGCCACGAAATCCCTGTGGTGGAGCACGTGACGCTGGACCGTCCATTCTGCCGTCTGCTGCGCTTCGCGCAAGAGACCCCTGGCGGGAGCATTGCTGCGGCAGAGCCGCAGCCCGTGGTGCTGGTTTGCGCCCCGCTCGCCGGGCATCATGCCGTGCTGCTGCGCGAACTCATAGTTACGTTGTTGCCCGAGCATGTGGTGTACGTGACGGACTGGAATGATGCGCGCCGGGTGCCGGCAGCGGACGGGCCGTTCACGCTGGAGGATTGCGTGGCCGAGGTGCAGGCATGTATCCGTCATATCGGTGCGGAACAACTGAACGTGCTTGCCATTTGCCAGGCTACCGTACCGGCACTGGCAGCCGTTTCCCTGCTGGCCAGCGCAGAAGAGCCGACCCCACGAAGCCTGATTCTGATGGGTGGCCCGATCGACGCCCGCCGTAGTCCCACCGCGGTCGACCGGCTGGCCGCGCGCCGGCCGCTTACGTGGTTTGAGCGGAATCTGATCCACGAGGTACCGGACCCCTATCCCGGTGCCGGCCGCAAGGTGTACCCGAGCTTCCTGCAGCTTGCCGGGCTGGTGGCGGCGCACCCGGACCGGCTAGTGCGGGCGCACTGCGACTACTACCTTGATCTCGTCCGGGGGGATGTCAAGCGTGCCGAGGCGCATCGGCGCCTCTGCGACGAATACAACGCCGTGCTGGATCTGGCGGCTGAGTTCTATCTGGATACCATCCGTATCGTATTCCAGGAGTTCCGCCTGGCCGTCGGCGCTTGGGATGTCCAGGGGGAGCCAGTGCGCCCACAGGACATTTGCACGACCGCGCTGCTCACGATCGAAGGCGAACTGGATGACATTTCCGGTCGCGGCCAGACCCAGGCGGCGCACGAGCTGTGCCGGGGGGTTCCGGTCCGCCACAAGCGACACATCACAGCGCGCCGATGCGGTCACTACGATCTGTTCTCTGGGCCGCATTGGCAGACCGAGGTCTTCCCGCGCATTCATGATCTGATCCGGCAATACGCCTAATCCCGCTGTCGGCCTCAGGCAAGAATTCGCGGTTCTCGTCGGCATGCGCAGCGTCCCAATCTGGAAGCTGACGATTTCGCCTACATGGCCGACCATCCTCGGGGCGCGCGACCCGCTTCGCCTTACCTTTCGCTGGTACGGATGACCTGCCGGATCACCGGGTAAGTCTGCGTGGCCCAACGGCGACCCGCAAACACGCCATAGTGCCCGACCCCGGTCTGGACGTAGTGGCTCTTCAGGTAAGGCGGCAGGCCACTGCACAGATCCAGTGCCGCCGCGGTTTGTCCCACCGCGCAAATGTCGTCGTTCTCGCCTTCAACAGTCAGCAGCGCAGTGCGCCGAATGGCGCGCAGATCGACGCGATGGCCGGACACCATCAGGGTGCCGAGTGGCAGCGCGTGTTGCTGGAAAACCCTGCTGACGGTATCCAGGTAGAACTCGGCCGGCACATCCATCGTCGCGAAATAGTCCATGTAAAAGGCATGAATGGCCCGCGCCTTCGCGGTATCGCCCTGCACGTGGTACTCGTAGCAATCGATCAGCGAGCCGACATGCCGCGCCAGGTGCATGGACATAAAGGCGCACACCTGCAGGAACCCCGGGTAAACACGCCGCCTGGCCCCGTCGAAGCGCGTCGGGACCACGTCAATCAGATTGTTCTCGAACCACGCGAGCGGCGTGTTCATCGCCAGTTCATCAACGCGGGTGGGATTGATGCGCGTGTCGTTCGGGCCCGCCATGAGCGTCATGCTGCGAGGCTGCGCCGGGTTCGCATCTTCGGCCATCAGCGCGACGGCCGCCAGCGTGGCCACGGTCGGCTGGCAGACCGCTACCAGATGCATTCCCGGACCAAGGCGCTCGAGAAATCCGGTCAGCTGGGCAACGAAATCGTCAAAACCGAAGGGACCGTGCGACAGCGGGACATCGCGCGCGTTGCGCCAGTCGGTGAGGTAGACGTCGTGGTCGGGCAGCATCGTGGCGACCGTGCCACGCAGGATGGTGGCGAAGTGGCCGGCGAGCGGCGCAACGAGCAGAACCCGTGGTTGCGGCAGCGATACCGCCTTCTTAAAATGAAGAAGCGAGCAAAACGGCGTGCTGTGCACGACCTCTTCGCTCACCGCGACCCTCTGGTGATTGATCTGGACCGCGTCGATGCCAAAAGCCGGCCGCTCATGCCGGAGGTGCACGAGTGCCAGCCATTCGTAGAAGGCACAGACCTCCCGCGCCAGGCTGCGCTGCGGCGCAACGTCTGGCGATGCCGCGCAGGAGGCAGCCGCCACACTGGCGGTCGTCTGCAGCGGTCCCATGAGGTCGGCAACCGCCTGATAGGCGTGGTACAGCATAAGTCGTGCCGCTAACACACAATGCCCGCGCTCAAGCCATCATGATTGAGGCGTGATTAGTGCATTTATCTTCACATCTCATAAGTGAGACACACCTAATTGTAGGAAGTTCGCTATGTCAAGGGCCACCCTGACCATCAACAGCAAGAACTATGGCGCATGGTCGCTGCGCGGTTGGCTGCTGATGAAATTCAGCGGCCTGGAGTTCGACGAGATTCTGATCCCGCCGGCGGACCCGGCAAACCGTGCGGAACTATTGCTGCTCTCGCCGTCGATCCTGGTCCCCCGCCTGGACGATGATGGCGTCAGGATCTGGGACGTCCTGGCGATCGCCGAGTACCTGAATGAGGTGCGGCCACATTCCGGCCTGCTGCCAGCCGACCGCATTGCCCGTGCGCACTGCCGCTCGATTTGTGGCGAAATGCATGCGGGCTTCAGCGCGTTGCGCTCCGCCTTGCCGATGAACCTGCGCGCCCACCACCCCGGCTTCAAGGTCTGGTCGCGCGCGCAAAGCGACATCGACCGGATCACGGCCATCTGGCGCGAGTGTCTCACGACGTACAAAGGTCCCTATCTGTTCGGCGCCCGCTCCATGGCCGATGCCATGTACGCGCCAGTTGTTACGCGGTTCCTGACCTACGACGTCCAGCTCGACGAGGTGTCTGCCGCCTATTGCCAGACAATCCTGGCCATGCCGGAAATGCAGGAGTGGATCGAGGCCGCCCGGCAGGAACCCGAGGAGATCGAAGAGTTCGATGTCGAGTTCTGAGTGGCATACCGCCAGGGCGAGCGTTGCATTTACCGCACGGCGAGCTGCACCGCGTGCGCGCGGCGATGCGCGCCGACCAGGGCAGCCATGCTCCGCCCACGTATATGGCAAACGCACCTCAATCGCTGCCGTCGCATGGCGCGCGCAGTTGGCTCGGCCGCAGGTTGAGGCGCCGGCGGGGGGAACACTATGCCGCACGGCGGCACGCTACGGTGGCGCCATATAACAGCGCAGCACCATGTTAATGGGATGGACGCCCCCTCCCCCTAATGGCACAGGTATGCCAATGAGCGGGAGGAAAGCGACTAAGCCGCGTTGGTAGCCCTAATGTTTACGGACGCCCGCCCGCCTTGACCAGGTTGCATGGCTTCACCTCGTCGCTGGCGCTCGAAGCGAAGCGTGACGTGACCGTCAACGCCATCACGCCAGCGTCTCTTTGGCGCAGGAGATCCGGGACGCCATGATCGATCCCAGCAGGTCCCCTGGGGCAACGGGACCAAGTCGGCGCGCTGGTGTCCTACGTGTCCTCGCGCAAGGCCCCGATGTGGACTCGATGAGATGCACTCCCGGGGGCGGCGACAAGGCTCCAGATTGCCACGGCGTACTGACAGAGGCTCCATGAAAACGTCAACCCCACTGCGCAAATCCCTGACCGCGGCCGTGTTGGCAGCTGCCGCGCAGTGCGCGACCGCACCGGCGCAGGCGCAGACAGCGCGCATCGCCGCAGTGAATGCCGAACGGATCCTGCGCGACTCGCAGCCCGCCAAGCAGGCCCAGAGCAAGCTGGCGCAGGAGTTTGCCAAGCGCGACCGTGAACTGCAGGACATGACCCGGAAGATCCGAGACCTGGCCGACCAACTCGACAAGGACGCCGCCGCGCTGGTTGATGCCGAGCGTCAGCGCCGCCGGCGCGAAGTGGCCGACCTGGACGGCGAGCTCCAGCGCAAGCAGCAGGCATTCCGCGAGGACCTGCAGCGGCGACGCAGCGCGGAACTGGCCCAGCTGGTGGAGCGCGCCAACCGGGTGATTCGCCGGCTGGCCGAGCAGCGCGGGTACGACCTGGTTGTACAGGAAGCGGTCTACGTGAATCCGCGCATCGACATCACCGACGACGTAATGAAAGCGCTGAATGCCAGCAGCGAGTAGGGGGAATCGTTCGAATCGGGCTGTCCAAGTCGTCGCTATTACGATAACTTTTCTTATCGTAATAGCATGGCCGGTGAGCTAAACTGGCTAGTATGAAAATGCGCCAGACGACCGTCCCTCAGCCCGTGCCTGCAGATCCGCCGGACTTCCCGGATGCCGCCTCGCTCGCCGCGCTGCGCGCCTGGTACGAAGGCCTGTCGTCGCGCGA
>JACXTT010004678.1_pt1 | contig 20238 bp, 8 predicted proteins | sample 9270951 | NCBI WGS metagenome assembly JACXTT01 (sample SAMN15532306, study PRJNA645909) | rock metagenome | isolation source: weathered quartz diorite | place: Puerto Rico | collected 2017-06-21
TACGCCGAACCCGCGCGGGTTCGGCGTACCTCACCCGCGGGCTTGCATCTGAACCTCCTTTGAGACCGCACCGTGGCCAAGAAATCCGACGATCCGCGTCGTTTCCTTCATCCAGATACGATCGCCCGCATCTCCCACCTTGAGCTGCGCGCCAAGCAGGTCGTCGAGGGATTCATCTCCGGCATGCACCGCAGTCCGTTCTTCGGCCATTCGGTCGAGTTCGTGCAGCACCGCGATTACACGCCTGGCGATGATATTCGCCATCTCGACTGGAAGGTGTGGTCGAAGACCGACAAGTTTTACATCAAGCAGTACGAGGCCGAGACCAACCTGCGTTGCCAACTCGTGGTCGATGTGTCGAACTCGATGCACTACGGCAACGGTTCGCTTAACAAATACAACTATGCCTGCACCGTTGCCGCTTGCCTGGCGTACCTGCTGGTACACCAGCAGGACGCGTGCGGGTTGATCACCTTCGACGAGGACGTGCGCCAGGTCATCCCGGCGCGCAGCGCGCATAATCATCTCGACGCCATCACCAAGGCCCTGCATGTCAGCCGGCCGCGCGACAAGACCGACATCGAGAAGATCATCCGCCGCGTCGCCGAGAACATCCCGATGCGCAGCATGGTGGTTTTGATCTCCGACATCTTCGTGGACCGCGAGGCGTTCTTCCGGGGCGTCGAGATGTTGCGGCACGGCCGGCACGACATCCTCGTTTTCCACATCATGGACCATGAGGAGCTCACCTTCCCGTTCTCCGGCACGACGCGCTTCGAGGACCTGGAAGGCCCCGACATCATCACCTGCGACCCGCGCGCTCTGCGCGACGGCTACATCGAAGTCGTGGAAGAATACCTGACCGAAGTTCGCCGCGGTTGCTCGCGCAAGGGGATCGACTATCAGATGATCAGCACCAAGGACTATCTCGACGCCGCCCTGTCGAAGTTCTTGCACCACCGCGAGGCGATGGCCAAGGCGCCGGCCAAATCGCAGGTGCCGAGCTAAGGAATCGCCGCTTGCGGCTTAGCGTTCGCCGGATGAAAGGGTGAAGCAACCGACTCATCCGGCGAGCGGCAAGCGGCATTGGAACCAGGATCGACATCCATGATTGCAGGACTATTCTTAAATCCGGGCTTCCTCCTCATCGCGGCCGCGCTGGTCAGCGTGCCGATCATCATCCATTTGATCAACCGCATGCGCTTCAAGCGCGTCCGCTGGGCGGCCATGGAGTTCTTGCTCAAGGCGCAAAAACGCACCCGCCGCCGGCTTATCATCGAACAGCTCCTCCTGCTCGCTCTGCGCTGCTTGCTCATCGCCCTGGTGGGCCTGCTGGTGTCGCGTTTCATCGGCTGCGGCGACTCCAATACGGCGGGCAAACCCAACTTGCATCTGGTGCTCCTCGACGACACCCTGAGCATGCAGGACGTCGTCAAGGGCGCCGACGGCGCTCCGCGCGTCTGTTTCGAGGTCGCCAAGACCGACTGGCTCATCAAGAAGATCGCCAAGGGGCTGGCCCAAAGCAAGACCGGCGACCAGCTCATGGTCGTGCAGCTCTCGAAGATCGACGATCCGGAATACAAGCCCGCGGTCTTCACCAGCCTGAACGATACGCAGAAGATGAAGGAGTTCGTCCAGCAAGTCAACGAGATGGAGCCAAGCGCCCGCCACGTGAACATGGTGGATGGGGTCAAGCTGGCGCAGAAGCTGATCGGCGACAACGCCCAGAGCCGGGTCACCTTGCACGTCTTGAGCGATTTTCGCGCCATCGACTGGAGCGGCAAGGCGGGCGAATCGCTGTACAAGGAGTTTCTCGACCTGGTCCGGTCCGACAAAGATGTGAAGAAGGACGTGAAGATTCGCCCGATCGACCCGGTGCTGCCGCAGCGCGCCGACGGCTTCCCGCCGTCGAACCCCAATGTCGGCATCGTCGATATCCGCCCCAGCACGCGCATCGCCGGGCACAAGATGCCGGTGCATTTCACCATCGACATCGCCAACTACAGCGGCAAACAGGTCGACGTCAGTCTGGTCGCCCGCAATGAGGAGACCGGCAAGGACATGGACGAAGTGGACTTCGACATGCAAGGCGCCAAGGAGGACAAGACGCGCATCCGGTTGTCCGCCGGCGGTCTCACCACCGTTACCTTCGACTACGGCGACATCAAGCACGGGACTTTCTTCAAGGACGCCGACTTCAAGGACAAGCCGTCGCGCTTCGCCCATCTGTCGGTGCGTCTCACCAATGCCCAAAAAGGCCCGCTCGACAACGACGGTCTGGCTCTCGACAACATCCGCCACACCGTCGTCGAGGTCCGCGAGAAGGTGCCGATCCTCGTGGTGGACGGCGACGGTCCGCGCGGCCGCGAGGAAAGCAAGGACTCCTTCATCCTCGAGCGCAGCCTGGCGTCCATCACCGGGGCGAGCTACCAGGTCGAGTTCGGCGATGTGGTCGGCAAGGGGAACCCGGGCAAGGCGCTCGAGCAGCCCGACCTCAACAAGTATCCGACCATCTTCCTGTGCAATGTGCGCGAGCTGTCCGCCAAGCAGGTGGCGAACCTCGAAAACTTCGTCAAGGAAGGGGGCGGCGTCGCCTTCTACATGGGCCCGCTCGTCAACCCCGACTTTTACAACAAATCGCTCTACAAGGGAGGCCAGGGGATCTTCCCCGTGCCGCTCAAAGGCGGCTTCTTTCCTCCCGCCAACGAGCCCGAACTAAAGGAAAAGGACACCGACACCGATACCTATCAGCTCATCACCCGCGACGAAAAGTTCGCCGACAAGGCGAAATTCCCGATTTTCGGCAAGATCTTCGAGGAGGCGCGGCAGAAGGATCCGCTCCGACACTTGCCGATCCGGCGCTATTTCAAGGTGGACCGCGCGGAGTGGAACCAGGAGCCGGGCAAGGTGCTCGAATTGGCGACCTTGCCGAACAAGGATGGCGCCGAGGCATTCAACAAGCCGGTAGCCGACATCACGCGCAACGGCCAGGCCATCGCCCAGATTCGCGGCAACGTCCAGTTCGCCAAGTACCTGCCGCGCCTGGAGCAGCGCTTGAGCGACATCGAAGACAAGGTCCGCATCGGCACCGATGCCAAGGCCTATCACATCGCTGCCCAGATCGATATCCTCATGAACGATCGCGGGGGCGGCGGCGCCAATGCGCCCGATCTGACGCAGTTCTGGGACAACTCCGACCCCAACGTCGCCACTCTCAAACGCCAGCTCAATGATCTGCGCGAACGCGTCAACTTCGGCGATCCGTTCATCGTCACCCAGACCTATGGCAAAGGCAAAGTCGTTGCCGTCATGTCCACGGTCGGCAAGGATTGGAATGACTGGTGCGGCGGCTGCACCGGCAGCGTGGTCTTCCCGGCCTTCATCTGGGAAATGCAGAACGAACTCTCCAGCCCCGGCGCCGAAGCCAATCTGACCGTCGGCGCCAATCTGCCGCCGCTCACTCTCGATGCCGACCAGTTTCGCGGCGTCCGCCTCAAGCTGGCCCGCTACTTCATGAAAACGGAACCCCTCAAAGCTGCCGTGAAGGAAGCGCACGGTGATGTTCAGGTCGGTGAGGAGAAGAGCGGCAAGATTCCCTTCCGACTCGACAAGAATTACCAGCCGGGGCTCTACCTGTCCGAACTGTACGATGACGCCAATCCGGAAAGGCCCCTGGCCGTGTACGCTCACGCCTTCAACGTGGATACCCAGCGCGAAGGACAATTGCAACGCGTCGGCTCCGAAGAGCTGAAGCGCGAACTGGAAACCAAGGCCAACGAACTCGCCAACAGCAAGGATGCCGTCAAGATCGTCGGGCACGGCATGCAAGAAGAGGCGCTCGTCGCCAAGCAAAACGACTTCTCGGAATCGCCCTGGTTGTTCTTGATCCTGTTGCTCGTCCTAGTGGCAGAGCAGGCGCTTGCGGTACACCTGAGCTTCCACCTCAAGAATGCCGAGGACGTGCCGACGGGCGTGAAAGCGTGATTGGTGCGGATTTGGTAGGCGGGTCGAACGCGGTGAGGCGAAGCGTGTTTCGGTAAAACTCGGTGGGCCTCACGGCGTTCGATCCACCTGCGGTCCGTGCGGCGAATACCGTATTGCAAGGATTGATCCATGGACAATATGCAACCCAACGAAAAAATAGATTTCTTGTTCCGGCGCCTCAGCGACGAATGTCCGTGGTGGGCGATCGGCGTGCCGGTGGTGTTCGCGTTTCTCGTGGTCCTTCTCGTGGTGATCTTTCGGCCCGAGAAGAAGCTGATCGTCGCGCTCGTCGGCGGCATGGTCGTCGGGGTCATCTCGCTGATCTATCTGCCGGTGGCTTTCTTGCTCGTGACGCGCGTGCAGCAGGCTACCTGGTTGGTCATCCTCATCCCGGTAATGGGCGTTGCCTTGTTCTATGTCGGCTTGATGTATCTCCGCGACTCCAAGAGCGTTCACTTTCTCTGGGCCGTCCTTCTGGGCGGCTTGCGCATTTGCGTTTACGTCATTCTTGCCACCGTGTTCTTGCTGCCCGGCTGCCAGCACTTCGAGAAGCAAGAGTATGAATCCAAGGTCCTCGTTCTCTTCGATGTTTCCGGCAGCATGTTGGAGCCGGACGATCTGCCGGAACCGGGCAAGGCGATCAAGACCCGCCAGGACAAGATCCACGCCTTCTTGACCGACGCCAAGGGAGCCGACGGCAAGTCGTTCATGGACCGCATCGTGCAGAACACTCCGGTGACGGCAGGCCGATTCGGCCCCGTCCTCGACGAAGTCGATCTCATCAATCTGCACCCGCGCAATCGTCCCTCGTTGACGGCCGGTGAATGGCGGAAATGGCTCAACCCCGACAAGGATGATGTGCCGCGGCCCGACGTGGACAACCTCAAGGACGAAACGCTCAAGAAGAATCGGCTCGCTCAATTCGCCAAGCGACTCGACATGGTCGACACGCTCAAATCGGGCACCAACATCGGCGGCGCCTGCCTCCAGATGCACAAGCTCGAAAGCGGCAGCATGATTCAGGCGATCATCGTCTTCTCCGACGGGCAGTCGAACGTCGGCAGCGACGATGCAAAATCCGACTTCCTGGCCCGTGTCAACAGCCAGCGCGGCACGATTCCGGTCATCACCGTCGGCGTCGGGCAGTTCCGCATGCCGGTCAGTATTCGCATCGACGACGTCAACGCTCCCGAGGAGACCCGGCCCGACGATGCCTTCAAGATCAAGGTCCCCGTGGTCAGCACCGGCATCCCCGGGGAAAAATTCAAGGTCTTCGTCGAGATCAAGCGCGTCGAGGACGGCGTGGGCAAGCCCGTCACCGACAAGACGTACGGCGTGGAGTGGCAACACCCCAAGGAAAAGAACCCCCGCGACGCCGGGGAAGGGGAGTTCACGGGCAACGGCGACATCCAGCAAGGCAACGTCGAGTTCGAGGTCGATGTGCGCAAGCTCACCGGCATCATCGACCCCAAGGACGAAAGAGCCGGCCAACTCGAGGGGAAGTGGGAAATTGTGGCCAAGACGGCGCGCCACCCGAAGGAGCCGTTCGCCGACGAGTTCCACCTGTCCGAGCCGGTCGCGGTGCAAATTCAGAAGCGTCCGCTGCGCGTGCTGCTGTTCGCCGGCGGCTCGACGCGCGAGTACATCTTCCTGCGCACCATCCTCTATCGCGAGATGAACGAAAAGCGCATGGAGTTCTGCATCCATAACCAGTCCACGCTCAACGAAGACCACGTGGACCAGGACGTTCCGCCCGAACGCATGTTACAGGAGTTCCCCGACCGCCTCGGCCCCAACGCGGCGGGCAAGCAGTTCATGAGCCTGTCGGATTACGACGTGATCATTGCCTTCGATCCCGATTGGACCAAGCTCTCAGTAAAGCAGCGCGAGTTGTTGAATAAGTGGGTCGGCGAGAACGCGGGCGGCCTTATCTTCGTCGCCGGGCCGATCTTCTCGTTCCAGCTGGCGCGTCAAGGCGGACAGGATTTCAGCAAGCTGCTGCCGCTCATCCCGGTCGTCTTGAAGGATGCCCGGCTGCACGGCCTGGGAACGCCCGACGGGGAAAGCGGGCACAATCCGACCCGGCCATACGCGCTGAACTTCACGCCGGCCGCCAAACAGTACGATTTCCTCAAGCTCGAGGAGGCGTCGGAGAACCCCATCGGGGGCTGGAACGGCTTCTTCTTCGGCAACGAGAATTTCAACCCCGAACCGGGCAAGGACTACAAGCCGAAGCGCGGGTTATTCACCTACTATCCGGTGGAACGCATCAAGACCGGCACCGAAGTGATCGCGGTATTTCCGGTGCCGCAGAAAGGCCGCATCGGCGACAAGACGGCGGAATTCAAGGATCAGCCGCCGTTTATCGCAGCCATGACCTACGGGAGCGGGAAATCGCTTTACATCGGTTCGGGCGAGTTTTGGCGGCTGCGCGCTTACAAGGACGGATTCCATGAACGGTTGTGGATCAAGATGGCCCGGTACGTGGCCGCCGGCGCCAAGGCGCAGAAGAAGTACGGCCGAATCCTGATGGCGCACAGCGCCCCCGTGGGCCGAATCGATTTCGAGGCCCAGATCAGGGGGAAGGACCTCAATTATCTCCCCGCCGACGTCGTCCCGACCGTGCTGGTGCGCAAGGTCGAACGAAAGAATCGCGAGGGGGGTGCGCCGGACCCCAAGGACAAGGACCCCGGGAAGGAAAAGGACAAGGGCAAGGAAGTCAAAGGCGAGAAGAAGGACAGCATCCTGCGGTTCGACCTCAAGGCCAAGCCGACCGAGGGGGATTGGCAGGGCTATTTCTACGGCAGCATCGTCATTCCGGAACCCGGCGAGTACGAGTTCCGCGTGCCGATCCCGGGCGTCGAAACCGACCCGCTCAAGCAGTCCGTGACCGTCCGCAAGCCGAACCCCGAAATCGACAACAAGCGGACGAATTTCGGGTACCTGTATCAACTCGCCAGCCCCTCCGACACGCTGCTGCGAAGCCTTGATGCGGATACCAAAAAACGAATCGAGTCGCTCCTGCAAGCCCCCGAGGGGGCGCTGCCCGGCAAGGGGGAGAAGGTAACCAAACGACTCTATTTCCCGCTCGCCTCCGCGGACGCCATCGCCGATTGCATCCAGCCCGTGCCGCCGAAGACCGACACGATCAAGGGACAATTCGTGGACCTCTGGGACGTGGGTGTGCAGACCGGCTGGTCGATCTCGATGTTCTGGGCGGTGCTGCTCGTTCCCATCGCCGTCGGTTTCATCGGGGCGATCATCCTGCTCGCCTTGCGGCAATGGCTCAGCGCCGTGATTTTCTTTGGCGCCTGCGTCGTTCTGAGTCTGCTGGCCTGGCTGTTCTGCTACTTTCCGTATGCCGCTCTGGTGGTCATTGGTCTGCTGGTGGCGGCAGGCACGTTGGCCTGCACGATCGCCATGCTTGTGCAGCAGGATTTCCTGGGCGCCGTGATCCTTTTCGTGATCGTCGCGATCGTCGGCGCGGTCGGCCTGGCGGTCTACTTCTTTTACCTTGACGCCCACACGAGAAATTTCGCCGAGAGCTTGCGGACCGATTCCTTGCCGCTGGGGTTCTCGTTCCTGTTGATCACGGCGGTGTCGCTGGTCGGCCTCGAATGGCTGATGCGCAAATTGCTGCGGCTGGCGTAATACTTCGCCGCTGGCGGCGTCGCGTCCGCACGGCGCCATGCGAGCGCCAAGCCGCTAGCGACCATCATTGAAGTTCCCGAGAGGATTGTCATGGCTACCGTCACCGAACCCAAAAAGTTCAACCACGAAGAATCGCAGCGGCGCGTTCGGCATCCGCTGCAGTTGGTGCGCAACTATATTCGCGGCTACATCATTCTCGAAGGCCTTGCCCTCACCATTCTGTGCGCCGCGCTGCTCTTTTGGCTGGGCCTGGCGTTCGACTACGGCTTGTTCCTGTTCGACTTCGAGGCCATCCGCGTCTTTGGCATCGATTGGATACTCGAACTCAACGAACTGGATACGAGCGGCATCGCCAGCGTTGGCTGCCGAATCGTCGTCTTGGCGGTGGTCGTGGTTGCTTTGATAGCGCTCGGGTTCTCCAAGCTCGTGCTGCGCTGGCTGCGCGAATTCAACGACCGGGCGCTCGCTCTGGTCCTGGAGCGGCGCTTCCCCAAGCAGCTCGGCGATCGCCTGATCACCGCCATCGAGCTGGCCGATCCGAAGCTCTCCAAGAAGTACGGTTACTCGCAAGCGATGGTCGAGAAGACGATCCTCGAAGCCGTGGATATTCTCAAGAAGCTCCCCGTGGCGGGGGTGTTCAACTGGAGACGGCTGGTCGGACTTTGGTTCGCCGTCGGCATATCGACGGTCGGGCTTTTGTTTGTCAACATGGTGGTCGTCTGCGTCGGCTCGGTCGTGGTGGAGGTGACTCGGAGTCGCCCAAGCGGCTCGATCGTGTGGGGCGGCGTGAACCTGACCACGACGGACGCCAACATGCAAAAGCAGCGCGGCCTGAACGAAGACGAAGGTCTGGTCATGACCTCGGTCGCCGCCAATAGTGCCGGCGAAAAGGCCGGACTGAAAGTCGGCGATGTCGTGGTGAAGATCAATGACGCGTCGGTCCCGAACAACCTGGATTCTTTCAAGGAGCAGGTGGACAATCTGCACGCCGATCAGGCGCTCAACTTCGTGGTGGTGCGCAACGGCAAACAGGAGACAATCAAGGGGGCCAAGCTGCCCGCCGACGCGGAGCGCGAAGCGGGTGTGCAGCCGAAATCCGTCATGATTTCCCCGTGGGGCTTTGCCTGGCGGTTCTACGACGTTGCCGCCATCTGGACCGAACGCAATATCTTCATGATGAGCACGTATTGGCCGCGCCGCGCCCACCTGGAGTTCGCGCGCTTTCAGGCCTTGAAGAAGGATCCCAACGACATGCGCGTGCCGGCCGACGAGGAAGACAAGGGCGTGCTGCAGGTTCGGGCCTACGAATGGGTCATCGCCGACCGCGACGCCAAGAAGGCGCCGCATGGCTGGCGGTCCTTGACGTGGAAGGACCTCTCCGAGCACAGAATCGTCAAACAGGCCCTGCTCGCCCGCGTGAAGATTCCAGTCGATTTCCCCGACTGGAAGATGGACGCCGACGAGCTGGAGCCCAACCTGGTCAAGGCCGTCTTTGGCGAAGACACGAAAGACCGCAAGAGCGGCGAAGTGCGCGCGCACCTCAAGCAGGCGTCCGTGCAGCGCAAGATCGCGGAGCGCGGCGCCGACGAGGCGGTGGAAAAATGGCTCGACTGGAACCACTGGACCGTCGATAAGATCAAGCTGCTCAAGGACGATACCGAGATCCGCACGCCGCTGCGGGACGTGATCAACGTGGACGACCTGGACGCAGTCTTCAAGGAGCTGGAGGAGAAGTCCGAGTCGGCGCTGATGAGTCGCACCATCCGCCAGCTCGACATTCCCAAGAAGGTGGAGGTCAATTTCGTCGGCGAGGAGACGATCAAGGAAGGGAAGTACGGCCTGGAAGCCGGCAACAAGTACATCGTGCCGCTGAAACTGCTCACCGACTCGACGCGCTTCAAGTTCCGCGCCCGTGGCGACAATTACTTCACGCCGAAAAAGGTAATCACGCTGGTCGCCGCCCCGACGCCGGCCGCCATCACCACCGACTCCGAGGAGCCCGCCTATATCTATCACCGCCTCCCCTACCAAATCCTCTTGATCGACGACCCCAAGTTCCCCGGCAGGAAGAAGGAAGTCATCGTTGACGATCAAGGACGCCTCGCCGGCGTCAAGCACGTGATCAAGGGCCTGACGCGCTCCATCGCCGGCGACGTCAATGCGTTCAACGTCATGCGTGATTCCAAGCTCGTGATTCACGTGCAGATCGATAACACGCCGATCATCTGGGGCGGGCTGTGGCTGAACAAGCTCAGCGCGGCCCAGCGCGAGCAACTCAAGCTGCCGGCGAACGAAGGCCTACTGGTCACCAACGTCGATCCCGGCACCACCGTCAAGAAGGCCGCGCTGGTTGACGACCCCAATCCCGACAAGGCTGGGTTGTCAGGCGGCGACGTGGTGGTCTCGATCAACGGCGTCGGCGTCGCCAACGACCTCGAAGCCGTGGCTCAAAGCATCCAGGACCGGAAATTGAGCCACGATGTTGACTTCGTCGTGCTGCGCGACGGCAATCGAATCGCCTTCAGAACCGTGACGATGCCCGGCGACGTGAAGTACTTCCCGCGCAAGCTGCGCTCCGAATTCGCCGTCATTGCCAAGGAGTCGCCTAACCCTGACAAGGGTTCCGAGGCCTTCAAAGGCGAGATCAAGATCGATAAGGATCACTTCGGTTTCTCTCTGGTGATGAACCGGATCGAATTCAACCACGATTTCATGGTCGATTTCTTCGACGAGGACAACATCCGCGGCAAGCGCCGCTTCAAGATTCAGCGCGCCCTCGACGCCGAGCCGAGCGTGGGCGCTCTCAACGTGTTCGGCTACCTGCCGCGCAAGCCCCGTTTCAAGACTCCGGCGCCGGACGACAAGGAAAAGGACAAGGACAAAGGCAAGCCGGCGCCCCTGCAAGCGGGCGACCAGTCGGAGCTGGCGAACGCCATCCTCATCACCCCGGACGCGAACATCCCGTTCGAGTGCAGGGTAACTGACGACCACGGTCTGGTCCGTGTCGGCTATTACTATCAGTATCGCAAGGTTGATTTCGAGCTAATCGGCCTGGGCGGCGCCAAGAAGACGACCCTTCCCACGCTCGAAATCAATCAGGAGATGCGCCGCTACCATGCCGTTCGGATTGCCAGCAACCTTCAGCTCTGGCCAGGCAATCCCATCGCCTGGCACGCGGCCCCGAACTTCATTGCCTATACCTCCGCCGTCATCCAGAAAGACCTCCTGACCGCCCAGGGCTACAAGGAAGACTTCGTCTCGTCGCCCGGCTTCGCGGACCTGCTCGATCGCAAGCTAAAGGCCGGCGAGATGAAAGCTCTCAATAACCTGGTCCTGTCCGGCCCACGCAACCCCCGCCCCTGGGAGTTCGATTTCAAGGACGACGGCGGCTTCGATTTGCAGAGGCACCTCCCGGACCTCAAGACCATCGATCCGAAAAATTTCGTGCAGATGCACTACCTCCTCAAAATCGGCGTCCAGGCCTCCGACAACGATGTCGAGCACGGCAAAGCCTACACGCAGGAATTCTTTGTCAGCCTCGGCGAACGCCAGAAGGTCGAGGAGATGCTGCCCCAGGCTTTCATCGAGGAAGTCAAAGACGGCGACGACAGGAAGCTCAAGGTATCCGTGCCCCTGCGCGGCAATGTCAAGGACAACCTCAAAGGCCCCATCAGCTTCCTCGTCGTCACCGAAAACGAGCTCCTTTCCCAGATCGCCCTCGAAGAGGAATCGCTCAACGAAAAGCTCGAAATCGCCAAGGACAAGGTGGACAAGGGCATGGTCAGCCTCCTCGAACAGCGCAGCAAGCTCACCGACAAGGACGGCAAGCCCGACATGGACGGCATCTCCACCCGCATGAACCTGATCCGCACCGCCCTGGGCTCCTCCGGCAATAACTTGCGCGAGGCGCACGGCGCCTATGAGAACATTCTCAAAGAGCTCACGATCAATCGCGTCAAGTCCGACCGCGTCAAGAACATCCAGGACCGCATCATCGTCCTGCTCGATCAGATCGTGAACGAGGATCCGCGCGTTCCCGGCAGCGGCAGCTATCCGATTGCCGAGGCGGCCTACCTGAAAGCTCACCAGCTCGTGGAAGAGGACGCCAACGCCAAGCGCGACGCCGACCTGGAACTGCACCAGCGAAACTTCAACGACGCCTACCAGAAGATGGCCGCGCTCAGCAAAGACATCCAGCACCTGCTCGACGCCATGCAGGAAGGCATCGTCGAAAGCCGGCTGATCGCCTTCCTCGCCTCCATGGAGCAGGTGCAGCGCCAGAATTCGATTATGCTCGAACGCCTTCGCCAGAGGTTGATTTTTGAGGCGATCGAAAACATCCTCGGCAAGGACAAAGACAAGAATCCGCCCAAGAAGGAAGAGCCGAAGGAAGAGAAAAAGAGCAGTCAGCTGCAAGGCGGTGGCGCTCAACTTTCGCTCAGCCTGCAGGCGCGCAACGAATCCGCGGCGCCGACCCCCTTGGCGTCCAATACCTTACGCCGATTCGTCGCGCCCACAGACACACACCCCCTCCGCGCAACGAGTCCGTCCTCCCCGGCGGATGAAAGAACGCTACCGACCTTGCGATTTCCGGTGGCCCTGAATGCGCATCGCGAAAACCGCGTTTTCGCGATTCGCATTGGCGCGCGGCGGACGGATAGCGAAGTTTAACCTATGATTAACCAAAGGGTTATGCTAAACTGCATTAGATGGCGTGGCGTCCGGAGAGAGAAATTTCGTATGAACGTATGTTTATGACGTGATTTCGGCTTTTTCCGCGAATTTAGTTGGGAGTCCGGAAATCACTCGTCATAATATCGCCTGCAAACCCAAACATCCTTACCCTGACCGTTACGGGATGGATCAACCTGACGACGATCCGATTCGTCACCCAAATCCTGGGAGGACATGTTCATGAAACCTCGTCTTATCCTGGTTTCGCTCGGCCTGGCCATGCTGGCGATGCTGTCGCTCGGCCTCCAGGCCCAAGAGCAGCCCAAGGCGTCCACGCAAGAGAAGGATGACATCATCACCAGCGAGCAGGTCCTCCAGGCCCAGTTCGCCTCCTTCACCGACGCGCTCTTGAAGCTCAAGCAGCGCCTCGCGCGCGGCACGCCCGAAGAACGCAAGCGGGCCGAGGTGCTCGAAAAGGTCCTCGAAGAATGCGATCGGCTCGCCGTCAAGCAGGACTTCACCAATATGCTCCTGCTCATGCGCGAGGCGAAGTTCAATAACACCGGCCAGGTCGCCAAGCTCGCCGAGCAAAGCAATACCATCGGCGACAAGCTGCGCAAGATTCTCGACATGCTCCAGAATTCATCCAGCCCGCTCAACGATGACGTCGCCACGCTGAAGAAGTTCATCAAGGATCTCGACGACGCCATCACCGCTCAGAAGATTGCCGAGGCGGTCACCAATCGCGGCAAGACCGACCCGAAGGATCTGGAAAGAATCCAGAAAAACGTCACCGACAAGACGGAGAAACTCAAGGAAGAGATCGATAAGTTCGTCAAAGGCAAGGACGGCAAAGGCGGCGAAGCGGCCCCGTCGAAGGGTGAAAACAAGGACGGCGGCAAGGGCGAAGGGGCCAAGGGCGAAGCCAAGAACGACGGCAAGAACAAGCCGTCCGAAGGCGCCAAGGGCTCTCCGAAAGGCGCCGGCTCCGATGCCAAGGATCCCAAGGGTGAAGCCAAGCCGAGCGACAAGAACGCCGGCCAGCCGAGCAAGAGCGGCGATCAGGAGCCCAAGGCCGGCGCCAAGGGCGGCGACAGCAAGGGCAAGGAAGGCAGCCCCGCCGCCGGCGCCAAGGGCGACCAAGGCGACAAGAAAGATCAAGGCGCCGCCAAGGAAAACAAGGGCGGTGACAAGGGCGATAAGAACAAAGAAGGCGGCGCCAAGGACGACGGCAAAAAGGCCGGCGACCCCATGAAGGGCGACTCCCCGCAAGGCTCCGCCAAGGGTGACGACAAGAAGGGAGGCGACAGCCCGAAGACGCCGCCGCAAGGCGCGCCCGACAGCCAGGCCAAGGGCGGCGGCGACCCGAAGGGCGGCGGCGGCCCGCCCCCCAACATCGCCGAGAACAAGAACAGCAAGGGCGGCGATAAGGGCGGCGAAGGCAAGTCCGGCGGCGAAGCCAAGGGCGGCGACGGCAAGCAAGGCGAATCCAAGTCGGGCGACTCCAAGTCCGGCCAGGGCCAGGCCAAAGACGGCGGCGCTGCCCCCAGCCCCGGCAATCCCAGCCCCTCGTCTCCTCCCTCCAGCGCCAAGGGCGACAACGCTCCGCCTCCCCCTCCGGGCGGCGACAAGAAGCCTCCGAAGGATGCCGACAACATCGCCAACAGCGCCAAGAAGCTCCACGAAGCCGGTTACGATCAGAAGGCGGCCGAAGATAAGATCGCCAAGGCCCAGACCCCGGACGCCCTGAAGAAGCAGGCCGACGCCATCGCCAAGATGGAAGAAGCCAAGAAGAAGCTCGAGAACCTCCTCCGCCAGATGCGCGAAGAGGAAATTGAACGGGTCCTGGCCGCCCTGCAAGCCCGTTGCGAAAAGATGCTCATGATGCAGCAGCAGGTCCTGGTCGCCACCATCGACATCGAGGCGGCCGTCAACAAGCTGCCCAACAAGAAGGCCGATCGCCCCAACGTCATCGCCGCCCAGGGGCAATCCGACAAGGAAAAGGAGATCGTCCAGGAGTGCAACAAATGCGTTGCCATTCTGGAAGGGGAGGGGACCGCGGTCGCATTCCCCGAGGTCTTCCAGCAGCTGCGCTCCGACATGATGCACGTGCAGAAACGCCTCGACTTGGCCGACGTCCACGACGTGACCCAGGGTATCGAGCGCGACATCATCGATAGCCTCAAGGAAATGATCGAGGCCCTCAAGAAGGCACGCGACGACAATCAGCAGGATCCTGGTAAGGACAAGGACGGCAAGCCCGGAAAATCCGGCAAACCAGCCGATCCAAAGTTGCTGGAGCTGATCCAGGAGCTCAAGATGGTCCGAGCCCTCCAGAAACGCGTCAATGACCGGACCGAGTTGTACGGGAAGCGTTTTCCCGGCGAACAAGCGGCCGACCCGCAGGTCGTCCGCGAGCTGCGCAGTTTGGCCGATCGTCAACAGCGTATTCAAGACATCGTCAGCCGAATCGCGAAGGGAGATAACAAGTGAAGCGCATCATCACCGTTGCAACCCTGACCCTTCTCCTCATTGGGGGAACTGTCCTGGGCCAAGAGAAGAAACCCGCGGCTTTCGGCGCTCTTGACTCCATGAGCGCCGCGCAGGCCAAGGAAAAGGCTGCCGCCTGGCTCAAGGAAGTCGGCAAGTCCGACTCGGCCAGCGAGCAGAAGCTGAGCGCGATCTGGAAAGACGATCAGCGCAGCATTCTCGACCGCATGGCCGACTCGCTGGCGCTGGGCGATCCGATCGCCGCCAAGCTGATGGCCGATGCCCGCGACGCGCTCGCGCCGGCGCCGATTGTCCTGCCCGATGTGTTCAAGAACGAAAAGACCTCGGTCTTCTTCCGCGCCAACTTCGCCCTGGTTTACGCTCGAGCGCTGACCAATCGCCGCGTCTATGAAGAAGCCCTCGATACGCTCAAGCTGTTCCGGGCCGAACAGACCGCCGATCCGGCCGCTTATCTGTTCCATCGCGCCGTCTGCGAGCACGCCTTGCAGCAGAAGCCCGATGCCGCCAAGACGATCCTGCGTCTCCTCGAAGAAGGGGCGGCGATTTCTCCGGAGCGTTACAAGACCGTGGCGGCCTTGATGCTCATCGATATGCACACCTGGAAGGACAAGGACCTCGGCGACATCGCCCGCAAGATGGACAACATCGAACGGCGTCTGGAAATCGCCCGCGGCGGCCCGGAAACGCGCCGTCAGCAGCGCGAAGTCCTCAATCGGCTCGACGAGATCATCAAGAAGCTCGAGAACCAGGACAAGAACAAGAAGAAGAAGCCGGGCGACGGTCCGCCGAAGCCGGGCGATGGCCCTCCGGGCAACGGCGATGACGAATGCCCCGACGGCAGCAAGCCAGGCAACAAGCCTGGACCGCCCAAGGGTGTGAATCCGTCGCAAACCCCCGCTCAGGACGTCGGCGATCCGGGCGGCAACAGCACCGGCCAGGTCGATCCGAAGGCGTTCAAGAAACTGGTCGCCGACTGGGGCCGCCTCCCGCCGCGCGAACAGCAGCGCGCCTTGCAGGAGCTCACGAACGGCATGTTGCCCCGCCATCGTGAAGCCATCGAAAACTACTTCCGCGCCCTGAGCAACCCGGCGTTCAACCGGAAGTAACGAGTGCCGACGGGCGATGTTTCCCAGAAGCGTCGCTGAACGAATTCCAACACGGGCTGTGACCGCGCGGTTCTTCGTGGTCACAGCCCTTTGTCCGCTATCGTCAACCTCTGAACGCTCACCTTTGCCGAGGCTGCCATGATGCGTTTTCGCTTGCTGCCGATTCTCCTCGTGCTATGGCTGGCCGCGCCGGGCTGGGCCGACGATCTCAAGACCCTGTCCGGCAAGAACCTAGCCGGCGCGCTCGAGAAGATCACCGACAGCGTCGTCACGCTCAAAGCCGGCGGCACGGCCATCGATACGCCGGTTTCGCAAGTGCTCGACCTCACCCTGCGGCCCGGCCGCACTGCTCCCGCGGCGGGGCAGTATATCGAAGTCCAGCTCATCGACGACTCGCTGCTGCGCTGCTCCAGCGTGACCTTCACCGCCAAGGACGCCAAGCTCGACCTGACCTCGGGCGTGAGCGTGAAAGTCCCGCTGACCGCCTTCGTCACGATTCTGCGCGATGCTCAAGACGGGGGCATCAAGAAGCAATGGGATAAGTTGCTGGCCGAGAAGAAACGCAAGGACCGCATCTTCGTCCTCAAGGACGGCGACCTGAACCCGCTCGACGGCGTGCTCGGCGCGATCGACGAGACGAAGCAAACGATCAAGTTCAAGGCTGACGGCGTCGGCGACATCGAGCCGGCGCTCGACAAAATCCAGGGCATGGAATTCGCTCGCACCGAGCCGGCCGGCGAAGCCAGTCTGTGCAAGCTCATCGATGTGGACGGCAACCGGCTGGTGGTCTCCAAGCTCGGCTTCGACGGCAACCAGGTGAGCGTGAGCACGCCGTTCGGACACAAGGTCGCGCTCGATCCGAAGCTGGTCGCGAAGTTCGACTTCAACTTCGGCCGGCTGACCTTCCTGTCCGATCTCGACGAGAAGCTGACGGAATCGCCGCTCCTGGGAGGCTTCAATCCACTCAAGAAAAACGCGAACCTCAACGGCGACCCGCTGATTCTGCAAGACAAGAAGTACGACAAGGGGCTGTCGATGTACGCCGGCGTCGAGCTGGAATACAACCTCGGCGAGAAATACAAGGACTTCAAGGCGCTCTTGGGCGTCGATTCGCGCATCGCCGAGGAAGGGCAAGGCAAAGTGACGGTGACGATCTACTGCGACCAGGAAAAGCGCAGCACCTTCGAGGTATCCGTGAAGGCGCCGATCCCGATTGCCGTCAACGTCAAGGACGTCAAGACGCTGCGCATCGTGGTTAGCGGCTCGAACTTCACCGGGCTGTCGGGGCACGCGACGTTAGCGAACGCGCATGTGAGTCAGTAGTCGTGGTGCAGGCGGTTCGCCTGCACGGCTTTCGTAAGGCGAATTTGGCGCAGGCGAGCCACCTGCACCACGGGGGAATGCACCATGAGGATTTTCACTTTCACGCTGGCGGCGCTCTTGCTGTCCGTTTCCATCGTCGCGGCGCAGCCGCCGATGGTCCTGAAGGCGGAGGTCGACCGGGTTGCCGCGGTGGCCAAGGTCAAGCCGGCGGTGGTCGCGGTGTTCGCGCGCGGCGGGCAAGGCGGCGGCACCGGCGTCCTCATCAACGACGAAGGCTTCGCGCTGACCAACTTCCACGTCGTCCAGCCGACCGGTCCGACCATGCAGTGCGGTCTGGCCGACGGCGTTCTTTACGACGGCGTCGTGGTGGGCATCGACAAGGTCGGCGATGTCGCCCTCATCAAGCTGCTGCCGAAGAAGGACGGCGCCAAGGTGGTGTTCCCCAACAAGGAAGGGAAGTTCCCCTTTGCCGTCATGGGCAACAGCGATCTGGTTCGCGAAGGCGACTTCTCGATCGCCATGGGCAACCCGTTCCTCTTGGCGACCGACTTCACGCCGACGGTGACGTTCGGCCTGGTTTCGGGGGTGCACCGCTATCAGCCGCCGGCGGGGCTGTTCCTGGAATACACCGATTGCATTCAGATCGACACGTCGATCAACCCGGGCAACTCCGGCGGGCCGCTCTTCAACCTCAAGGGAGAGGTCATCGGCATCAACGGCCGGGGGTCGTTCGACAAGCGCGGGCGGATCAATTCGGGCGTCGGCTACGCGATCTCGATCAACCAGATCAAGAACTTCATGGGTCAGCTCCGTGCGGGGCTCGATACCGATCATGCCAGCCTCGGCGCCCTGGTGCGCACGGAAGCTTCGAATAACGGCATCGCCCGGACGACAGTGACGCAGATTCTCGAGGAGGCCGACGTGGCCCGCCGCGGTTTGCAGCAGGAGGATGAGTTGCTGTCATTCGCGGGCCGCCAGGTGACCAGCGACAATCACTACAAGAACGTGCTCGGCATCTTCCCGCGCGGCTGGCGCGTGCCGCTCGAATATCGCCGCGGCGACACCAAGCAGGAGATCCTTGTCCGCTTGATGGGCATGCAGCGCAAAGAACTGCCCGACGGCCCGCCGAAGGATGAACCGAAGCAGCAGCCGATCATCAAGGGCCAGCCCGGCGCCCAAGGCCCCGCCGGCGAGTTCTACAAGCCGAAGCCCGGCTTCGCGAATTATTACTTCAACCTCGAGGAAAAGGCGCGCGTGTTCGCTTCCTTCAAGAAGGTCAGCGATTTGACCGCGTCGACCGGCGCCTGGAACATTGACGGCGATGTCCGCCTCCTGAAGTCGCGGACCGACAGTCCGTTCAGCGTCGAGATCAAGGAGGAAAAAGATAGTCCGAAAGTCATGCTCAAGATCGACGCCTTCCCGGAAACGCTCGACGCCCTGGCAACCGACACCAAGGGGATCGATTTCCGCAAACCGAAGGGGAGCGGCGGTCTCATGGCGGCCCTGTACGTCTGGCGCGATCTTCTGACCAACGGGGAAAGGCACCTGAAAGATTGCGTACACGGCGGCATGGAGCCGTTCTATCCGCCGCCGACCGACGGGTCGGCCGTCAAGAACTGGACCGATCAACGCGTCGACGCCGACGTGATCACCAACAGCCATGGCCCCTATCAAACCAAATGGTTCTTCGCCAGGAGCGATCAAAAGCTGCTCGGCTTCGAGCTGCGCATGCAAGAGCTGAATGAAGACCCGTGCGAGGTGTACTTTTCCGATTACAAGCTGGTCAACGGCCAGCAGATGCCGCACCGCATGCAGGTTTATTACCAGGACGTGCACTACGGCACGTTCACGATCACCAGCTACAAACTGGCCGCCAAGTAGGGTGCGTGAAGCGCACCATGCACTACCGTCACTCCGCGAGCGCTAAGCCGCAAGCGGCAAACATGTGGATACGCACCCATGATTCGCACCCCGATCTGCTCCTGGACGCTTCGCCTGGCCGGCTGCCTGGTTGTGCTCTCCGCGCTGGCGTCCGTCAATCACGCCCAAGACCCGGTGACCGCGACCGCCGTCAGCGTCAACAAGAAGATGGTCAAGTTGTTCGGCATCGGCGGCTTCAAGGGGCTGCCGTCCTACGGCTCCGGGATCATCGTCTCGCCCAAGGGGCACATTCTAACCGTCAATAACCACATCCTGATTAACCCCGGCATCCTCGTGCATCTTTATGATGGCCGGCAGTTCCAGGCCAAGGTCATCGCCCGCGAGCCGGAACTCGACGTTGCCCTCCTGAAGATCGACGAGGAGGTCGATTTGCAGCACTATTACAGGTTGGACGAGGAAGCTGCTCGCCCGATCGCGGAGAACGGCGACTGGATCCTGGCGCTGTCGAACCAGTTCAAGATCGCCCTGCGCGACGAGCCGATGTCGGTCTCGAAGGGGGGCGTGGCCGCGGTGGCGGACCTGCGCGGCCGGCGCGGCGTCTTCGACGCCCCCTACGGCGGCGATGTCTACTTCCTCGACGTGGTGGTGTGCAACCCCGGCGCCGCCGGCGGCGCGCTCACCAATCGCCAGGGGAACCTGCTCGGCCTGCTGGGCCGCGAGCTGAAGGACAGCCGGCTCGACACCTGGATCAACTACGCCGTGCCGATTCAGGCCGCGGTCGAGTTGCAAGACGAAGGCAAGACGAAGAAGGTCAGCATGGCCGACTTCGTCAAGCTGGGCCTGGAAGGCAAATACAAGGAACGCGAGAAGGTCGCCAAGATCGACAAGGGGGGCTTCCATGGCATCGTCCTGGTCGTCAACGCCGTCCCCTCGACGCCGCCTTACGTCGAGGAAGTCGTCGCCGGCTCCCCCGCGGAAAAAGCGGGCTTGCGCCCCGACGACCTCATCCTCTACGTCGAAGGCTTCTCCGTGCCGACCATCAAGGTCTTCCGCGAAACACTCAAGCAGTACGGACCCGAAGAGGAGATCCGCCTGCAATTTCAGCGCG
>JACXTT010004679.1_pt1 | contig 20233 bp, 17 predicted proteins | sample 9270951 | NCBI WGS metagenome assembly JACXTT01 (sample SAMN15532306, study PRJNA645909) | rock metagenome | isolation source: weathered quartz diorite | place: Puerto Rico | collected 2017-06-21
GCCGCCCTCGGCCCGGGCGCTCGCCGCCTTTGGGCTGCGCGCGGTGGGCGGCCTGGCCGCGCCGTTGGAGCAGCTGGAGCGCCTGGACGAGCTGTTGCGGGCCGGCGTCAAGCAGGGCGGCGGCGTGATCCTCTCCGACCAGGCCCGCGGCGAACTCGGCTGGAGCCCCGACGAAGCGCGGCAGATCCTGCGGGGCCTGGGCTTCGCCGCCATCAAGCGGGCCGGCGAGGAGACGGCGTGGCGCAGGCGCTTCGAGAAGGATTTCGCCGTCGAACACCGTCCGATCGTGCCACACTCCCCCTTCGCGGCCCTGGCGGCGCTGAAAGGCGAGCCGGCGCCGGCCCGCCGGCCCCGCCGGCGGCGCAGGATGGGAAGCCCGAAGCCATGACCGATGAGGCCGCCTCCCAGGTCGCCGACACCGTCCGCGCCGACGTCTGGCTGTGGCGCGCCCGGTTCTTCAAGACCCGCACCCTGGCCGCCGACTTCATCGAGGAAGGCCGTATCCGCCTGACCCGCGTGGGCCACGAGAGCCGCATCGACAAGCCGGCCCGCAACCTGAAGGTGGGCGACGCCCTGGTCTTCGCGCTGGGCGGCAAGCTGATCGCGGTGTCGATCGTGGCGCTGGGCGAGCGCCGCGGCCCGGCCAAGGAGGCCCGCGCCCTCTACGCCAAGCTGGACGCCGCCTGACCGGGCGCTGACACCGCTGACAGAAATCCTGGGCCGCCCCGGCGGCCCGCGGCATTGACAACCCCGCCCCGCACCGCGAAAAACCCGCGCCCTCGCCCTGGCTTTGTTGGGGGCCGCGACCGGAGTTTCGAGACCCCGCCATGACCTACATCGTGATGGATCCGTGCATCAAATGTAAGTTCATGGACTGCGTGGAGGTCTGCCCGGTGGACTGCTTCTACGAGGGCGAGAACTTCCTGGCGATCAACCCCGACGAATGCATCGACTGCGGGGTCTGCGAGCCGGAGTGCCCGGTGGACGCCATCAAGCCCGACACCGAGGACGACGCCGACGGCAAGTGGCTGAAGATCAACTCCGAATATTCGCGCGTCTGGCCGAACATTACGGTCAAGGGCGAGGCCCCCGCCGACGCTGAAGCGTTCGAGCGCGAGACCGGCAAGCTTGAGAAATACTTCTCCGAGAAGCCCGGCCGCGGCTCCTGAGCCCGGTAAGGTCTACAACCGTGTGACGGCCGCCCTGCCGGGGCAAGCCTTTCATTCCGCTTAATTTTATGATAGGGTTTCCCCAGATGAGGCGATCCGGCGTTACGCCCTGCCCATCGGTTTAGAAGAAACGCCGATCCGGCGCACGTCCATGAGGGATAGCTCCGGCTGCAGGCGAAGGGTGTCTTTTAGAGGTCTATTCCGCTCCAAACGATGATGCCGCCGCGGCGCCTTTTCGCGGATAGGGCCCCTTTTTCCGGAGGCCACGGTTTTGTCGTTTGGCGGAAACGCGCGTCAGCGGTCCGACCTAGTCCGGACCAGGAATTTTGAGAGGATGTCTCGATGAGCAAGAACGGTCATGATTTCTCGGTCGGCGATCACGTCGTCTACCCCGCCCATGGCGTCGGTCAGGTGCAAGGCGTCGAGACCCAGGAAGTCGCCGGTCTGAAGCTCGAAGTCTATGTGATCACCTTCGACCACGAGAAAATGACCCTGCGCGTCCCCACCGCCAAGGCCCGCACGGCCGGCCTGCGCGCGCTGGCCGAGACCAATGTGGTGACCCAGGCCCTGACGACGCTCAAGGGCCGCGCCCGGGTGAAGCGCACCATGTGGAGCCGCCGCGCCCAGGAATACGAAGCCAAGATCAACTCCGGCGACCTGATCTCCATCGCCGAGGTGGTGCGTGACCTGCACCGCGCCGAGAACCAGCCGGAGCAGTCCTATTCCGAGCGCCAGCTCTACGAGAGCGCGCTCGACCGCATGGCCCGCGAAGTCGCCGCCATCGAGCGGATCGACCGCGACGCCGCCATCGGCATCCTGAACAAGTCGCTGGTCAAGGCGGTCGCCGCCTAGGACCACCCGACCACGACGGTTGCGAGACGCCCGGCTTCCGCCGGGCGTTTTCGTTTGCGCCCCTGCGCTGACGGGGACAGGCTCGGCCGAGGCTCCGCAGCCCCGAGGGAAGACCATGGCGGACGACGCCAGCGCCATCGCGAAGGACGCCCGCGCGCGGGCCTATTCGACGCCGCTCAACGACTTCAACGTGGCCGATGTCAGCCACTTCACCAGCGACACCCACTGGCCGTGGTTCGAGCGGCTGCGGAAGGAAGACCCGGTCCACTACTGCGCCCAGAGCGAGTTCGGCCCCTATTGGTCGGTGACCCGCTTCCACGACATCGTCGCGGTGGATTCCAACCACGAGGTGTTCTCCTCCTCCTCGGAACGCGGCGGGATCATGATCGCCGACGCGCCGGAGTCCCGCTCCGAATCCAGCTTCATCGCGCTGGACCCACCCGAGCACGACGCCCAGCGCCGGGTGGTCACGCCGACCTTCTCCACGGCCGGCATGGCGGCCATGGAGCCGCTGATCCGCGAGCGGGCCGCCAGGATCCTCGACGACCTGCCGATCGGCGAGACCTTCGACTTCGTGGACAAGGTCTCGGTCGAGCTCACCAGCCAGATGCTGGCCACCCTGTTCGACTACCCCTTCGAGCAGCGGCGCAACCTGGTGAAGATCTCCGACATGGCGCTGTCGGGCCCGCCGCCGGCCGACCTGACGCCGGAGCAGATGCTCGAACGCCAGCAGGCCTTCATGCCCCTGGTGATGCCGTTCATGGGCCTGTGGGACGCGCGCAAGGACGGCCCGCCGGCCAGCGATCTGATCTCCCTGCTGAGTCAGGACCCGGTGACCCGCAAGGACGACCGGCCCGAGGGCTATTTCGGCAACCTGATCCTGCTGACCGTGGCCGGCAGCGACACCACCCGCCACTCGATCACCGGCGCCCTGATGGCTTTCCAGGACTATCCCGAGGCCTATGACCGGCTGCGGGCCGATCCCGCCCTGCTGGACTCCGCCGTGCCCGAGATCGTCCGCTGGCAGAGCCCGGTGGCCCACATGCGGCGCACGGCGACCCAGGACTTCGAGCTGGGCGGCAAGACCATCCGCAAGGGCGACCGGGTGGTGATGTGGTACGTCTCGGGCAACCGCGACGACGAGGTCATTCCCGACGCCGACCGGTTCATCATCGACCGCGAGCGGCCCCGCCAGCACGTGGCCTTCGGCTTCGGCGTCCACCGCTGTGTCGGCAACCGCCTGGCCGAAATGCAGCTGAAGGTGGTCTGGGAGGAGATCCTCAAGCGCTTCGAGCGCATCGAGGTGGTGGGCGCGCCGCAGCGGCTGAAGTCCAACTTCGTCAAGGGCTACGAGGCCCTGCCCGTGCGGATCGTTGGCTAAAGCCGCGCCATCGCCTTAAGAGCGGTGGCGATGGAGGCTGTCTTCCAACAGGCCCTGGCGCACCACCAGGCAGGCCGCCTCGACGAGGCCGAACCGCTCTACCGGCAGGCGGCCGCGTGGAAGCCGGAATGGACGCTGGGCAACCTGGGCATCCTTTTGCGCACCACCGGGCGGCTGGCGGAGGCCGAGGGCGTGCTGCGCGAAGCCCTGCGCGCCGCGCCGGACAACGCCCCGGTCCGCCACAGCCTGGGGATGACCCTGCTGCAGCTCGGCCAATATCCGGAGGGCTGGCGCTTCTACGACGCGCGCCACGAGATCAACCCGATGGCCAACCCGCCGCCCTTGCCCAGGTGGCAGGGCGAGCCGCTGACCGGCAAGCGCATCCTGGTGGTGGCCGAGCAGGGCCTGGGCGATCAGATCATGCTGTCGCGGTTCATCGCCCCGCTGGCCGAGCGCTGCGCCGAGGTGGTGTTCGCCGCGCCCCAGGCCCTGGTCGCGCTGTTCGCCGGCCTGCCGGCCCGAATGGTCCATCCCAAGAGCTGGGCCGAGGTTGCAGCCGACTACTGGACGCCGCTGGGCTCCGTGCCGCGCTGGCTGGAGGCCGGGCCGCAGGACGCGCCGATCCAGAACCTGTCGTCCCTGGTTCGCGCCAACCACCCTGTCGGAACCGGCCTGATGCTCGAGGGCGCGCCGACCAACGCCAACAACGCCTACCGCCTGCCGAACGCCGGCGTGGCGCGGGCCATCCAGGGGCTGACCGACTTCATCGACCTGCGGCCGGAGGCGACACGGGCCCAGGACTTCGCAGGCACCGCGGCGATCATCTCCGGGCTGGCGCGCGTGGTGACCGTCGACACCGCGGTGGCCCACCTGGCCGGCGCCATGGGCAAGCCGTGCTGGATCCTGATGCCCAGGCCGGCCATCGACTGGTACGCCAACTGGCATGACGACCGCACGCCCTGGTACCCCTCGGTGCGTCTGCTGCGCCAGCGCACCCCCGGCGACTGGGCCGGACTGATCGCCGACCTGGCCGAGGTGGTGGCCCAGCCTGCCGTCCCGCCGGAGGACTAGTCGCTCGGCGTTCCCACCAGCACGACGCCGGCGTCGGGGCCGGGCCCGCGATCCAGTTCGGCCGTCAGCCGTTCGCGGTCGAGATCGCCTTCCCAGCGCGCGATCACCAGGGTTCCCACGCCATTGCCGATGAAGTTGGTGAGCGCCCGGCAGGCGCTCATGAACCGGTCGACGCCCACCAGCAGCGCCAGCGCGGTGATCGGCAGGTCGGGGATCACCGCCAGTGTGGCCGCCAGGGTAATGAACCCGGCGCCGGCGACGCCGCTCGCCCCCTTGGACGTCAGCATGGCCACGCCCAGCAGGGTCGCCTCCTGCCCGAGGCTGAGCGGCGTGTTGGTCGCCTGGGCGAGGAACAGGGTCGCCAACGTCATATAGATGTTGGTGCCGTCGAGGTTGAAGGAATAACCGGTGGGGATCACCAGCCCGACGGTGGTCTTGCCGGCGCCCAGCCGCTGCAGCTTGGCCATGATCAGCGGCAGGGCCGCTTCGGAGGACGAGGCGCCGAGCACGATCAGCAACTCGTCGCGGATGTAGGCCAGGAACTTCAGGATCGAGAAGCCGGCGAGGCGCGCGATGAGCCCCAGCACGATCAGCACGAAGAGGGCGCTGGTCAGGTAGAAGGTGCCCACCACGGCGCCCAGCGGGATCAGCGACTTCAGCCCGAACTTGCCGATGGTGAAGGCCATGGCTCCGAAGGCGCCGATGGGCGCCAGGCGCACGATCACCCCGATGATCCCAAAGAACAGCTGGGCGATGGCTTCCAGGGCGCCGGCCGCCCGGTCGCCGAACGCGCCCAGCTGGGTGCAGGCGAAGCCCGTCAGGATCGCCACCACCAGCACCTGCAACAGGTCCCCGCCGGCGAAGGCGCCGACGAAGGTGTCCGGGATCAGGTGCATCAGATAGTCGGGCAGGGTCTGGGCCTGATGCGCCTTGGCCGCATATTCGGCGGCGATCTTCGGATCGAGCGTGGCGACGTTGATGTTGAACCCGGCGCCCGGGTGGATCACCTCGCCGACCACCAGGCCGATGCCCAGCGCGAAGGTCGAGACCACCTCGAAGTAGATCAGGGTGCGCAGGCCGAGGCGCCCGAACGCCTTCATGTCGCCCATGTGCGCGATGCCGGCCGCCACGGTGCAGAAGATCACCGGGGCCACGGCCATCTTGACCAGCTTGATGAAGGCGTCGCCCAGCGGCTTCAGCGAGGCGCCGAACTCGGGCCACAGCCAGCCCACCACGGCGCCCAGCGCCACGCCCACCAGCACCTGCACCCAGAGCTGGCGGAAAACCCGCAAGAAACCCATCAACTGCCCGTCCCACGAACCCGGCGTTTGCACGCACCCAGCCATAGGCTATCACGCGCCTCGCGTGGCCCGGTAGCTCAGCCGGATAGAGCAGAGCTTTCCTAAAGCTAAGGTCGGGGGTTCGAGTCCCTCCCGGGCCGCCACTCTCCTTGGCTATCGGTCTTCCGACGCGGAACGCACCGGCAGGATCAGGTGCGAGGGCGTGGCCGCGCCGCGCAGGATGTCGAGGACTGCGGGCCCCTCGGCGGGAACGCGGGCGAAGGTGTCGGCGTCGGCGCCGGCCAGGGCCAGGCGAAGCCGGTCACCGCGGCGCAGGCGCACCGACAGGGGCAGCAGCGGGAACCGCAGCTCCGCGGTCTCGCCCGGGCGAAGCGGCCGGGCGTCCGAACGGGCGAAGGACCGGTCCTGCCCCTCGCGCACGTAGCCCGGCGGCGTGGCGGCGACGGCGCGATGCAGCAGCCGCAGTTCACCCTCGGTGAGATAGGTGACCGCGCCATCGGGCGCGACGCGCTCCAGATAGGCGATGACCAGGCCATCCTCGCGGCTGGACCTCAGCCAGAGCGCCAGATGCGGCGCGCCGGTGATCTCGATGTCGTGGGCCAAGGGTTCGCTGTCGTAGACGGCCAGCCGGCCATCCGTCTCGCGTCGGTCGGGGTACTGGACCAGGGTTCCGACCTGGGTCGTCCAGCGGGTCGTCTCGCCCGTGCCTGCGCCGAAATCGACCTCGTGGCGATCGGCGCCGTCGGCGTGTGGCGCACTGTCCTGCAGCCGGCCTCCGGCCCCGAGCCACCACTTGACCGGGGCGAGCCCCTCTGGCGGCCAGACGGGCGTGCTGCGCCAGCCGTCTTGACCGGCGGTGCGGTATTCGATGCGCCGCCCGGGGTCGGGATCGAGGAAGAAGGCGGCGATGTCCGCCACGTCGGCGCGGCGCTCGGCTTCCGAGAGCAGACGCGCGGGCGCGAAGGGATCGGCGTGGGCGACGGCGCCATGGTTCCAGAGACCGATCCGAACCCGCATGGGCCCCTTGAGCGTCGCGAAGCGCGCCAGCGCGCCGGACGCGGTGCCCGCGTCCATCCAGCTCGCCCAGTGATAGGCCGGCCGGGCGCCGGCGGTCAGGCGGTCTCCCAGATCGCAGAGATTGGCGCCGTTCCGCAGGTCCTCGCGGAAGGCCGCCTGCGCCATCAGCACGCCGAAGTCGGTGTTGCCGGCGTGGTCGGCCAGCGCCTGGCGGTAGAGCGCGCCGTCGGCGTCGCCGTCGACCCAGCGGGTCGCGATGCGGCGCTGCGTCTCTGGATCGACCTCCGCCTCGCCACGATCCAGCGCCGCGGTCAGTTCGCCCCAGACCCGGGTGAACAGCTCATTCGGCGCGCCGCCCGGGAACAGCAGGTGCTCGTAGAGATCGTAGTCGGTGAAGCGCGGCGCCACGGCGACCAGCGCCGGGTGGTCCAGGACCTGGACCAGGTCGGCGACATTGCCGCCGTAGGAGACGCCCGTGCAGAACAGCCGCCCGTCTGACCAGGGCTCGCCCGCGGCCCAGTCGAAGATCTCTGCGCAGTCGGCCAGCTCGTCGTCGCTGCGGCCACGGGGCCGGCAGCCGAACGACGCGCCCGTGCCGCGTACGTCCACCGACAGCACCACGAACCCCAGCCGCGTGAACTCCATCGACTCGCTGAACGGCGCCCCAGCGATGGCGGCGAGGGTCGCGCGCCCATAGCGGGTGAAGACCACGATCACCGGCGCGCGCCGCGTGCGGAAGCCGGGGGCGCCCAGAACCTGGACGGCGATCCGCACGCCATCGCGCATCGGCCGGTAGACGGAGAAGCTCTCGAGCGCGGAGGTGTCGGCCATGGTCAGGTCTCCGGCGGCGCCCAAGGCTCGCCATAGGCCGCCAGCACGGCGCGCAGGGCCGCCGCGCCGGCCTCGGGCGGGGCGGACGGCGGACCGCCCGACACGATCTCATCGGCGAAGGCTTCGATCTGGGTGGTGAAATGACCCGGCGCCGCGCGGCCGTCCAGCGGGACCTGCCGGACGCCGTCCGCGTCGGACAGGATGAGGACGTTGGCGTAGTGGAAGGCGCGCAAGGCGCCCCGCGAGCCGTGGATGTGCACCGCGCCGGGATGGGCGTCCCAGCCGCCGCCTTCGCGGTAGCCATCCGCGCCCCAGGACGCGCCCCAGCTGAACAGACCCTCGCCCGGCAGGTCGGTGTAGAAGGTGCCCTCATCATAGAGCAGCGAGCCCAGGGCGCCGTTGGCCAGGCGCAGGGTCAGGTGCTCGGGACCGAGCGGCGCGCCGGTGCGGTTGCCGTGGCCGGCGGCGGACACGACCTCCGACCCGGTGAGCCAGGCGAACAGGTCCGCCAGGTGCACGCCGTGGTCCACCAGCCCCATGGGACTGCCGCCCGGACCGCCGCGCGGATAGTGGCTTTCCGGCAGGAGGGTCTGCCCCGCCGCGCCGGCGCCGCCCACCACCGACTCGCGCAGCAGCCGGACCTCGCCAATGGCGCCGGCCGCGATGAGCTCGCGCGCCGCGCGTAACGCCGGCAGGAAGCGATAGGATGCGCCGTAATGCAGCCGAACGCCGGCCGCGGCGCAGGCGGCGATCATCCGGCGGCAAGCGGCCAGATCGAGCGCCATGGGCTTCTCGCAGAGCACGTTCGCCCCGTGCGCCGCCCCGGCCAGCACCAAAGCCTCATGGCTGAGCGGCGGCGTCAGCACGCAGAGGATGTCGAGGGCCTCCGCCGCCAGCATCGCCTCGGCGTCGGCGTAGCGGCGCGCGGAGGCCGGCGCAGCCGCCGCGGCCAGGCGTTGCGGATCCGTGTCGGCGACGGCGGCGACCTCCGCCCGATCGCTCGCCAGGCAGGCCTTCAGGTGCAGCGCACCCACCTCGCCCAGACCTGCGAGACCCACTTTCAACCGACGCCCCGCCACGCTTGGTCCTGACCCACAAAGCCTTTGCAATTTGTGATATCATATTTCACATAGCGGCCCATGGATGCAAGGGTGAGCCGGCTGGCGGGGCGCGACCGATCGCTGTTGCTGATCGTGGATGCGCAGGAACGGCTGCTGCCCGCCATCGCCGACGGCGAGGCGGTGATCGCGGCCTGCGCGACCCTGATCGACGGGGCGATGTTGTTCGACGTTCCGATCGTCGCCTGCGAGCAGAATCCCAGGGGCCTTGGGCCCACGGCCGAGGTTTTGCGGACGCGCCTGACCGGCGCCGCGATGTTCGAGAAGCTCACCTTCTCCGCCTACGCCGACCCGGCCATCCGCGCGCGGATCGAGGCCGCGCCGGATCAGGCGGTGGTGCTCTGCGGCCTGGAGGCCCACGTCTGCGTGCTGCAGACCGCGCTCGACCTGCGCGCCGCCGGCCGCGAGGTGTTCGTCTGCGCCGACGCGATTGGGTCGCGCAAGGCGGAGAGCCGCGACCTGGCCCTGCCCCGCCTGCGGCAGGCCGGCGTTCAGGTGGTTAGTGTGGAGATGCTGCTGTTCGAATGGGCGGGCGCGGCGGGGACGGACGCGTTCCGCGCCATGTCGCGCCTGGTCCGCTAGGCGATCGGCGCCGCCCGGCGCGGCCGGCCCCGGCGCGGCGACGGGAACATTGGCGCGGCCTCCGAGGGCTGGCCCAGGGAGTCCTTGAGCGCCTCGCGGCCGTTGACCAGCACCTCGGTGACGGCGGCGCGGGCGCCTGGGCCATCTGCGGCCTCCAGAGCGTCGATGATCGAGCGGTGCCGGCGCACGATCTGCTCCACATGGGCGTGCGGCTTCTGGCGCCAGATCGAGGGGCCGATCTGCAGCCACAGGCCCTCGATGATCTCGGTGAGCTGCGGCAGTTCGGCCGCCGCATAGATCTTGAAGTGGAAGCGCCAGTTGGCGTCGGTGAAGCGCGCCACGTCGCCGTCGGCCAGGGCGGCTTCCAGCTGGTCTTCGGTGGCGCGCAGGTCGCGAACGATGCGCGGCGTCATCCGCGCGGCGGCCTCCTCGGTGGCCAGGCCTTCGAGGGCGAGCCGGATCTTGTAGATCTCGTCGATCCGCTCGGCGGTGAGGTCGGGCACGATGATGGTGCGGTTGGGCAGGGCCTCCAGCGCGCGCTCGGTGATCAGCCGGCGCACCGCGTCGCGCACCGGCATCGGGCTGGTCCCCAGCACCTCGGCCAGGCTGCGGTAGGACAGCGGCTGACCCGGGCGCACCGCGCCGGCCATCAGGGCGCGGCGCAACTCGCGATAGATCTGCTCGTGCAGCGTATCGCGGTCGACGAGCTCGAACTTGAACCCGGCCGCCGTGCCTTTCGCCATCCCGTCGTCTCCCGGCGTCCGCCCTAAGTCGCCCGCGTCGCTCGCCCCGAAAATGAGCGATCGGGCCGCGGAAGTCACGCCATCGCTCGACGCTTGACGGCTCGTCCGTGAAAGTCGATATCACAAATAACGAAATACGATGCAACGATCGGCGCGTGGGAGAGCGGCATGAAGAAGGCCTCGAAAGTCATCGTCACCTGCGCGGTCACCGGCTCGGTGCATACGCCGTCCATGTCTCCGGCCCTGCCGGTGACGCCCGATGAGATCGTCGAACAGTCGGTGGCCGCCGCCGAGGCCGGCGCCTCGATCATCCACCTCCACGCCCGCGACCCGAGGGACGGGCGCCCCAGCGCGGACCCGGAGGTGTTCGGCCAGTTCCTGTCGCGCATCAAGCAGCAGACCGACGCGGTCATCAACATCACCACCGGCGGCAGCAACGGCATGACGGTGGAGGACCGGATCGCCGCGGCCAAGCGGTTCTCGCCGGAGGTCACCTCGCTCAACATGGGCACGATGAACTTCGACTACGCCGGCGCCGCGGACCGGGTGACCGCGTGGAAGCATCCCTGGGAGGTGGAGCACATCGCCACCTCCGGCGACCGCATCGCCTTCAACACGCCCTCGGTCATCGAGCACATCATCCACGAGCTCGGCGACAAGCACGGCGTGCGCTTCGAGTTCGAGTGCTACGACGTGGGCCACCTCTACATGCTGGCGCACATGGCCGAGCGCGGCCTGGTGAAGCCGCCGTTCTTCATCCAGTGCATCTTCGGCGTGCTGGGCGGGATCGGGCCGCACGCCAGCAACCTGACCCACATGGTGTCGGTGGCCGACCAGCTGTTCGGGGACGACTACTATCTGTCGGTGCTGGGCGCCGGGAAGCATCAGATGAACATCGCCGCGGTCAGCCTGGCGCTAGGCGGCAATGTCCGCGTCGGGCTGGAGGACAGCCTCTACATCGGCAAGGGCCAGCTCGCGTCGTCCAACGCCGAGCAGGTGGCCAAGGTCCGGCGGATCGCCGAAGAGCTGTCCTATGAGATCGCCACGCCGGCCGAGGCGCGGGAGATCCTCCACCTGAAGGGCGGGGCGGCGGTGGCCTTCTAGTCGAGGCCCAGCGGATCGGCCGTCGCCGGCCAGAAGTCGCGGCGGCCATCGGCGTAGGGAATGGCCGCGAAGTCCGGCGAGATCGCGCCCGGCGTATCGACGTAGAGCACCTGGGCGGCGATGGGTCCGAAGGCGGCGTGGAAGTGCTGCGTCGACTTCACGACGGCGATCCGGCGCTCGGCCACCGGCACGCCGAGGTTGGTGAAGACGTCCGGCGAGAAGACCTGCTCGCGGCGCGTGTTCAGCACGATGTCGATCCCGGCGGCCTCGATCCAGACGGCGGCGCCCATGGCGACCTGTTCGCCGCTGAGGCCCGTCTGGTGGTGCGCCTCGCTGACGGCCCGCACCGTCGCGCTCAGGTCGACCGGCGCGCCGGACGCGGGGCCCAGCTTGCCGCCGACCCGCAGCGGCAGGGTCGCGCCCACGCCGGCCTCGCGGCAGATCTGCACCGCGCCCGGATCCCACAGGCAGGCCACCGCCGCGCCGGTGACGCCGCGCGCCAGCAGGGCGGCCAGGATAAAGGTGCTGTCGCTGCCCGCGCCGCCGCCCGGGTTGTCGGCCACATCGGCGAGCACCGTCAGGCCCTCGCTGGCTAGCGCCCGGTCCAGCGCCGCGTCGATCGTCAACGCCGAGGGCCGCGTCGCCTCGCGCAGGCGGTAGATCTCCTGGCCGAGGTCCGCGGCCAGGCGCGCGGCGTGATCGCCGTCGCCACCGGTGATCACCCAGAGCTTCGCGCCGGCGCCCGGCACGTCGCTCCACGGGAAGCCGTGACCGAAGGAGATCGACAGCACGCCGTCGCGGCCTTCCAGCGCCTGCAGCCGGTCGACGAAGGCGCGGGTCGGGGCTTCGGTTGTGCGCCACATGCTGATCATCTTGCAGTCGAAGACGGCGGTGACGGGGCGTACCTGCTTGAGCGCCGTGGCGCGGCAGAGGGCGTAGAGCTCGCGGCCGCGGGCGATTTCGTCTGTGTGCGGATATTCCTTGTAGGCGATCAGCGCGTCGGCGTTGTCGAACATGGCCGCGGTCATGTTGCAGTGGAGGTCGAGCTCGGCGCCGATCACCGTCTCCGAACCGACCAGGGCGCGGACGCGGGCCAACAGGTCGCCTTCGCAGTCGTCGTAGCCTTCGGCGACCATGGCGCCGTGCAGGTTGAGCAGCACGATGTCGAGCGGCAGGGCCGCGGCGATTTCGCCGAGGATGCGGTCGCGCAGCGCCTCGTAGACCGGCCGCAGCGTGCGCCCGGCGGGCTGGGCGGCGGCGGCCGTGCCTTCGACCACGGTCATCTGGTCCGCCTCGGCGAGGCCGCGCCATTCGGCGAGCAGGACGCCCAGGCTGCTGTCGGGATCGGCCGAGGCGTCGCCGTGCTTCAGTCCGCCTTCGCGGAACGCCGACCAGCCGGTGGGCAGGGCCGCGAAGGTGTTGGTCTCGGTGGCCAGCATGGCCATGAAGCAGCGCATCGCCGAGCCTTCCCTAGACCACCCCGTCCCACAGCGCGCGCTCCGGCCCGGCCGGATCATCGGCAGGACCGACCTCAAGGTCGTAGAGCATGGTCGTCCGCCCGGCGAGGCCATACGCCCGCCAGTCGCAGCGGCCGGTGCGCGCGAAGTGGGCGAGATCGGCCTGCATGCGGCGCGACAGGGCCTCGTCCTCAGCATTCGGCGCGCGGCCGAAGAAGAAGTGCTGGTAGGGCGAGGCCGCCATCGAGCCGAACCAGTAGGTGACGTCCACCGCGTGCGTGGCGATGCCGCCGATCTCCGGCGAGGTCGCCGGCAGGTCGAAGCGGTACATCCAGACGCCGGCCGGCGCGCCGACCCGAGCCTCCGCCAGCCGGATCGCCGGCACCCGGTACATCCAGTCGCTGCGGATGAAGCCGGCGAGCTCGGCTTCCGAGGCTTGCGGATGTCGCGCGGCGTAGCCATCCCAGATCGCGGCGGCCTTGCCGGCGTCCGACAGGCTGGCCAGCGCCGCCTCAAGGCTCGCGCGGCTGTAGGTCTTCTGCAGCCACGGCAGCGCCATGCGGAAGGGCGCGGCGCCCAGCTCATTGCCCGTGCCGCCGACCATCACCGGCACGTCGACAGCGCCGCCCTTGGCGATCGTCGCGATGGGGTGCTCGCGCAGGATGACGTTGTCGACGAGCGGGGTGAACGGGAAGTCGAGCTCGACGACCTGTTCCTCGCCGGTCGCCGCCTGCCACGACGCGATGGTCTCGGCCTGAGCGCGCAGCAGCTCGTCGACGGAGGCCGACATCAGGCGCGCCGGCTCGATCGCGCGGTCGCCGAGCGCGGCGGCGAACGCCTGGCTGTGGCGCGCCTGGCCGGCCGCCGACATGGCGTACATGAAGCCGCCGCTCTGCGGCGCGGCGCGATGGAAGAGGCCACGCGCCTGCGGCATCACCATCAGCGCCGCGATCGACCAGCCGCCGGCCGAATAACCGCACACCGTCACGCAAGCCGGGTCGCCGCCGAACCGGGCTATGTTGTCGCGCACCCATTCCAGCGCCGCGACCTGGTCCAGCAGGCCGAGGTTCTGGGGCGTGTCGTCGCCGAACAGCTTGAACGGCGGAAAGCCCAGCACGCCCAGGCGGTAGTTGACCGACACCACCACCAGGTCGTGGTCGGCCGCCAGGTGGACACCGCTATAGGGCTCGGCGCTGCCGGCCCCGGTGATGAAGGCGCCGGCGTGGATGTAGACCAGCACCGCGCGCTTCGCGCCGTCGCAGGCCGGCGTCGTGACGTTCAGATAGAGGCAGTCCTCGTCCATCGGTCCGGTCGAGGTCGCGGGCCGCTCCTGCGGCGAAACGGGGCCGGGCGCCGTCGCGTCGCGGACACCCGTCCAGGGCGCAGCCGGCGCCGGCGGCCGGAAGCGCAGGTCGCCCACCGGCGGTGCGGCGAACGGAATGCCCTGGAACCGCAGGACGCCGGTGGCGTCGCGGCGGCCCTTCAGCCGACCGAGGGACGTGACCGTTTCCAGATCGTCGCTCATGTCCCGGCTCCGCGCTTTAATTTGTGATCTCATAATTCAGGCGCGAGGCGCCGCCAAGCCTCGTCCGGAGAAATCCATTGAAAGTGTGATCACGAATATCGATAGTGCGCCGTCTTCTGGGGATCAGCATGGCGAGCCGCACCGCAAACGAAAGCCCCGGCGTTCCCGCCGCCCTCGCCTATGGCCTGTTCCAGTTCCCGGTCGGGCTGATGGTGCCGCCGCTGACCCTGATGCTGCCCGGCTTCTTCGCCGAGACCATGGGCGTTCCGCTGGCGATAGTCGGCGCGGTGGCGGGCGCAGCGCGGCTGATCCACATCGCCAGCGATCCGCTGACCGGCGCACTGTCGGATCACACGCGCACGCGCTTCGGCCGACGCCGCCCGTGGATCTTCGGCGGCGTGATCCTGGCGCTGATCAGCATCTGGCTGCTGTTCGCGCCGCCCGTGCCGCACGCGACGCCGGCCTACCTGGCGGCGGGCCTGGCGCTCTTCTACCTGTCGACCAGCTTCATCCAGATTCCCTACTACGCCTGGGGCGCGGAATATCCGGCGACGCCCTATGGCCGGGCGCGCATGCTGGGCATCCGCGAGGTCGCCGGGCTGGCCGGCCTGCTGCTATCGGGGATGTCGCCGCTGCTGGCCGCCGCGGCCGGCTATCCCGCCAACGGCCGGGTCGCCATGGCCGGCTTGGCGGCCGCGCTCGCCGTGGTCATCCCGGCCAGCGCCGCCCTGCTGCTGCTCTCCGCGCCCGAGCCGCCGATCGAGGCTTCGGAGACCCGGCGGCCGTCCATCGGCGAGACCCTGCGCGACTTCTGGGCCGCCTTCGCCGAGAACCGCGCCTATCGCACCTGCATCCTCGGCTTCCAGACCATCAACATCGGCATCGGCCTGGGGCAGTCGATCTCCTACTTCTACCTCGCGCGCATCCTGAAGATGCCACAGCTGTTCGGCGTGCTGCTGTTGGCCGGCGGCCTTTGCGCGGTGGTCTCGGCGCCGTTCTGGATCTGGCTGTCGCGCAAGATCGAGCTGAAGAAGATCATCGGCTGGGCGATCGTCAGCTCGGCGCTGGTCCACACGCTTGGTTTCCTGCTGCTGCTGAAGCCCGGGCACATCGGCCTGCTGCTCGGCGTGGAGATCGGCCAGGCCGTGCTGCTGGCGCCGGCGATCATCCTGGCGCCGACGCTGCAGGCGCTGGCCATCGAGCAGGGGACGCTGGACAGCGGCGTCGATCGCGCCGGCACCTATGTCTCGCTGAGCCAGCTGATCAGCCAGATCGCCAACGCCGCGCCCTTCATCATCCTCTTCCCGCTGCTGGCCATGGCGGGGTTCGAGCCGTCGTCGCCGACCACCTCGCCGGAAGGCCTGTCGGCGCTGAAGATGGCCGGCATCTTCGCCGCCGCGCCGTTCCAGATTTTGGGCGCGCTGGTGGTTCTGACCTTCCCGATCGATCGCCGCCAGGCCGCGGCGAACGCCGACCTGATCCTCGCCCGCGCCGCCACCTGACCCGGAGCCCGTCATGACCCACTCCCAGGTTCTCCGTTCCAACACCGCGACTTTCCCCGACGAGGAGTCGCGCTCGGCCGCGCTCTATCAGCGCGCGCGCCAGGTGCTGCCCTCCGGCAACTCGCGCCTGACCGTCTTCTTCAAGCCCTACCCGGCCTACATCCGCTCCGGCGAGGGCGCGCGGATCGTCGACGAGGACGGCGTCGAGCGCCTGGACTTCATCAACAACTACTCGGCCCTGATCCACGGCCACCGTCACCCGAAGATCATGGAAGCGGTCGCCGACCAGCTCGGCCGGTTGACCGGCGTCGGCGCGCCCACCGAGACCGAGATCGCGCTGGCCGAACTGCTGGTCGATCGCCTGCCCGGCGTCGATCAGGTGCGCTTCGCCAACTCGGGCACCGAAGCGGTGATGCTGGCGATCAAGGCGGCGCGCGCCTTCACCGGCCGGCGCAAGATCGCCAAGATCGAAGGCGCCTATCACGGTGGCTACGACTATGCAGAGGTGAGCCAGCAGTCGCCCGCCGCCGAGTGGGGCCCCGCCGACCGGCCGGCCAGCGTCGCGCTCTGCGCGGGCACGCCGCCCTCGGTGCTGGAGGACGTGATCGTCCTGCCGTGGAACGACGTCGAGGCCAGCCGCAAGCTGCTGGAAGCCAACGGCGCGGACCTGGCCGGCGTGCTGATCGACGCCCTGCCCTCGCGGCTCGCCCTGACGCCGATCGAGGACGCCTACCTGGCCATGCTGCGCGAGGTCACCACACGGCTCGGCGCGCTGTTCATCCTCGACGAGGTCTACAGCCTGCGCCTGGGCTACCACGGCGCGCAGGGCCGGCTGGGCTTCGCGCCGGACGTCACCGCCATGGCGAAGATCATCGGCGGCGGCTTTCCGGTGGGCGCCGTCGGCGGCCGCCGCGAGGTGATGCAGGTCTTCAGCTTCGACGATGGCCGGCCGAAGATCTCCCACGGGGGCACCTACAACGCCAATCCGGTGACCATGACGGCGGGCCGCGTGGCCATGGAGCTGATGACGCCGGACGCCTTCGATCACCTCGAGCGGCTCGGCGCGCGGATGCGCGCGGGCCTGTTCGACGCCCTGCAGGCCGCCGGGCGGCCGGGCCAGGTGAAGGGCCAGGCGTCGCTGGCCCTGCTATCGCTCAGCGATCGCCCGTTCGGCACGCACCGGGAGCTCGCCTACGTCGCCAACTTCATGGAGCAGCAGGCCCAGGCGCATCGCGAGCTGATGAACCGCGGCGTCTTCACCTCGCCCAGCCTGCTGTTCACGCTCTCGACCGCCATGACCGAGGCCGACATCGACTTCACCCTCGACCAGATCCTGGCCGCCCTTCGCACCCTTTGACGGAGGCCCCAAGTGACCGCGCCTGCCCGTTTCCCAACCTGCCGTGCGCCGGCGCCCACGCGCGACCTGGCCCAGCTCAACGCCGACATCGCCGAGTGCGGGTACGGCATCCTGCTGGACGCCCTGTCGCCGACGTTGCTGGCGGCGCTGCGCACTCGCGTGCTGGAGCAGGCGGCCGGCGAGCGCGCGCACGACGTGGCCTACTACTTCGGCGACGACCAGACCGGCATGCCGGGCACGCACGGCGGCCATCGGCCCGCGCCGAACCAGCGCCTCGGCAACCTGCTGAACAAGGGCGAGGTGTTCCGCGAGCTCTTGAACCATCCGCTAGCGGCCGAGGCCGTGCCGCCGATGCTGGGGCCCGACTACCTGCTCTCCAGCCTGAGCGCGATGATCATGCAGAAGGGCGGCGTCGCCCAGGTGATCCACGCCGACCAGCAGTTCGTGCCGTTCAAGACGCCCCAGGCCGTGGTCTGCAACATCGTGTGGCTGCTGGTCGACTTCCGCGCCGAGAACGGCGGCACGCGGCTGGTCCCCGGCTCGCATCTGTGGGACCCGCCGGAGATCCGGTTCGAACGCGACGCGGCGGGCGCGGCGCGGCTGAAGCCCAACGAGGCGCCCGTGGTCGTCGCCGAGGCGCCGGCGGGCTCGGCCCTGGTGTTCGATGGGCGGCTCTGGCACGGGGCCGGGGCCAACACCACGCAGACGCCGCGCCCGGCGCTGTTCTCCTACTACTGCGCGCCGTTCCTGCGGCAGCAGGAGAATATCCCGGTTTCCCTGCGCGACGAGGTCTATGCGACGCTGACGCCGGCCGAACTGAAGGTGCTGGGCTTCGAGGCGCACAACCGCGGGCTTGGCCGCATCGCGCCGGTGATCGGCCGCGCCAATCCCAACTGGTCCGACAACGGCGCGGGCGTCCTCGTCCCCTGACGAAAAAGCCCGCCGTCGTTGCGACGGCGGGCTCTCCCTCAGCGCAATTTGTGGTCGCTAGAAAGTCGCGCCGAAGTTCACGCCCACGGTGCGCGGCTGCAGCGGGATCAGGTTCGAGCGCCCGCCGCTCAGGCCGCCGGAGACATAGGCCGTCTCGTCGAGCAGGTTGCGGACGAACAGGTTGGCCTCGTACTTGCCGCGCGTGAGGCCGGCCCGCAGGTCAACGGTCGAGAATCCCTTGAGCGCGGCGAAGGACGCGTCGAGCGTGCTGAGCGCCGAGTGGCGCCCGGACTCGTAGTGATAGACGGCGCCGGCCTTGAACTTCAGGTCATCGCCGATCGGGCGTTCGTAGTCGGCGCGCGCCGAGACGCTCCACTCGGGCACGAAGGGTAGCCGGTCGCCGGTCCGCCCGAACACCAGCGGCGCGGGCGAGGTCAGCTTGGCGTCGGTGTAGGCGCCGGCCACGCCGAGCGTCAGCTCGTCGGTGGCCTTGAAGCGGGTGTCGAACTCGACGCCCTGACTGCGCGCGCCGCCGCCGTTGGAGAGCACCCGGAAGCCGTTCACCAGGAACGGCAGCTGGATGTCGCGCCACTTGATGTAGAACACCGAATAGTCCGCGCTCAGCCGGCCATCGGCCCAGACGCTGTGACCGCCGGCCTCGTAGTTCCAGACGCTGTCGGAATTGAACTGCTTGGGCACCACCACATTGCCGGGGTTGACCAGCGGCGGCTCCACCGGGCCGCCGGGGCGGTAGCCGCTGGCCGCGCGCAGATAGAGCGAGCCGTCCGAGGCGTAGCGCCAGTTCAGCGTCGCCAGATAGGTGGCGACGTCTTCCTTCTGGTGGCCGATCTGGATGTTCGGCGCATTGAGCGCCGTGCCCGACAACAGGCCCGCCGCCGCGACGCGGTCGTTGACCTCGTTGTTGGCCAACCGCACCCCGCCGGTCAGGGACAGCGTCTTAGTGATGTTGTAGGTCAGGTTGCCAAAAGCGGCCTTCTCTTCGTAGTCCGCGGTGGTCGAGGCGATGCTGATGATCGGCACCGCCGGACCCGGGCCGCCGGTCGAGGTGTAGCCGCCCACCGAGGTGGCCGTGGCGACCCGTTCCTTGGTGTAGTAGAGGCCGGCGATCCACTCGAACATGCCGCCGGTCGGCGAGACGACGCGGACCTCCTGGGCGAACTTCTTGTACCCGAGGTTCTGAGGGCCGGTGTAGTAGCGCGCGCCCAGGAAATTCGCCGGCAGTAGGTTGGTGAAGTCGAAGATCAGGCCCAGGTCCACCTTGCTCGCGCTGGTGGAGGACACCAGGGTGTAGCCGCCGACCTTCCAGTTGATCTCGGCGTCAGCCAGCCGGTAGTCGGTGCTGGCCGCCTGGTCGATGAAGTACTGCTGGGTGAAGTCGCCGGCGGTGGGCGCGAGCGTCACCGGGTTGCCGGTCACCGCGCCGAAGGCCCGCGTGTCGGTCTTCTGGATCAGGCCGCTCAGCACGATCGACAGGTCATCGCTCGGATAGAAGCCGAGCGCGCCGCGCCCACCATAGGCGTTGGTGCGGTTGACGTCGTGGCCGCCGGTCAGCGTGTTGTCGATGAAGCCGGGATCGATGCGGTCGAAGCCGCTGACCCTGAGGCCAACCTTGCCGTCGATGAGCGGCACGTTCAGCGCCAGCCGCTCCGTGGTCCCCTCGCCGCCGTGCGTGACCGCGACGCCGCCGACCTGGGCCGCGCCGCTGAAGGTGTGGGCGTCCGGCGTCTTGGTGACGTACTTGATCAGGCCGCCCAGGGTGCTGGCGCCATAGAGCGTGCCCTGCGGGCCGCGCAGGATCTCGATGTGGTCCAGGTCGAACGGGTCCAGGTCAGGCTGCAGGATGCTCGCGCCGCCGCCCACCGGGATCGAGAAGCCGAACGGCGTGTCGTTCACATAGAAGCCCACCGTGGGGCTGGTCTGCTGGCTGCCCGACGTCAGGCCGCGCAGGATCACCTGGTTCGCGCCGGCCGCGCCGCGGGAGAAGAACGACAGGCCGGGCACCAGCTCGACCATGCTCATCAAGCCGGTCACGCCCTGGTCCTGCAGGGCCTTGGTGTCCACCGCCGTCACCGACGAGGCCACGTCGTAGATCGACTGCTCACGCTTGTTCGCCGTGACCACCAGCTCGTCGACCTTGGCGGCTTCCCCCGCGCTCGCCGCGTCGGCCGCATAGGCGCTGGCGGGAATTAAAGCCGCCAGAGCGGCCCCAAGACAGAGCATCAGCCGTTGGCGCATCGCAGATCCCCCAGGGCCGCGACCACCCCAGCGGCGG
>JACXTT010004680.1_pt1 | contig 20233 bp, 8 predicted proteins | sample 9270951 | NCBI WGS metagenome assembly JACXTT01 (sample SAMN15532306, study PRJNA645909) | rock metagenome | isolation source: weathered quartz diorite | place: Puerto Rico | collected 2017-06-21
AATGAGAGTGGCGACAGTGGCGCACAACAGGCCGCCTATAACGGCGCGGCCCAGCGGCGCATTCTGCTCACCGCCTTCGCCTAGTCCCAGCGCCATAGGGATCATACCGATGATCATAGCGAGAGCAGTCATAAGGACAGGTCGAAAACGCGTGAAGCCAGACTCAATGGCTGCCTGCAGCGCATCTCCGTGGTGGGCCAAACGTTCCTTGGCAAACGCCACCACCAGAATACTGTTCGCCGTGGCCACGCCCATGCACATGATAGCGCCCATTAACGCGGGAACGCTGAGCGTCGTATGCGTGAAAAATAAGAAGAGCACGATGCCTGCCAGGGCGGCGGGAAGCGCAGTAATGATAATAAAGGGATCGAGCCACGACTGAAAATTGACGACGATCAGCAGGTACACCAAGATGATGGCGAAGGCGAGCCCAGCCAACAACCCAGTGTAGGAAGCGCGCATGGTATAGAGTTGTCCCCGTATCGTGATGAAACTGCCGCGCGGCAGTGACTGTCGATGGGCATTCACAATCTGTGAAACCTCGCGACCGACGGCGCCGAGGTCGCGATCCTGGACGGAGGCGTAAATGTCAACAACGCGCCGGATGTTGTAGTGAGACAACACCGCCGTCTCATTCGCCCGTGTGATCGAAGCGACGTCCGCGAGGATGCCTGGACGCGTCGCAGTTGACGAAGAGATGGGTATATTCTGCAGATCCTGAAGGGATTGAATCCGGTATTGCGGCGTTTGGGTCGCAAGGTTGTAGCTGACGCCGTTTTGCCAGTTGAGGAAGAAGCTGGGCGCAGTCTGGAAGCTGCCGCTCAGCGACACCAACAGGCTGCTGGCGATGTCGCGCTGTGTAAAGCCGCCCCCGGCGGCTTTGGTGCGATCCACCGCAACTTGAAATTGTGGATAATCAAAATTCTGTTGAATGCGCGCATCGACAATGCCGGGCACGCGGCGCAGTTCGTTGAGTATCTGGTCAGCCGCTTGGCGATTGCCTTGCAAGTCTGCCCCTTCAACCTGAATATCGATTGGCGCCGGCAAGCCAAAGTTCAGAATCTGCGTGACGATATCTGCTGGTAAAAAATAAAAGGTAATCTCGGGAAACTGGGAGGTTAATTGTTCGCGCAGCTCTCGGACGTAGTCGCTCGTGGGGTGATGATTTTCTTTGAGGGAAACGAGAATATCGGCGTCGGCTGCGCCGATGAGGCCGGACGTACTGTGCATAAAATTAATGGCGCTGTACGGCAAGCCAATGTTGTCAAGAATATTGTCCATTTCTTCTGCTGGAATGGCGCGGTGAATTGCGTCCTCGACGAGATCGCACAGCCTCGCGGTTTCTTCGATGCGCGTTCCGGTCTTGGCTCGCAGGTGGAGAATAAATTGACCACTGTCGGTGTTGGGAAAGAAATCCTGCCCCAGCCAAGGCGCTAACAGAAAAGCGGAGAGGCAGCTCACCAAAAATACAGGAATGAAGACCGACCGCCGCTGCACGAGCGTCGTGAGCAAAATACCGTAAGCCTGACGCAACCGCTCAAATCCACGCTCGAAGGCTTGTTGGAAGCGGATAAAAAAATTGGACGAACCAGTATCCTCGTGCTCTTTTGCTTTGAGCAGATACATCGCCAGCGTCGGGACCAGCGTGCGCGACAGTAGATACGACGCAAGCATGGCGAAGACTACCGCTTCAGCTAGAGGGACGAAGAGATAGCGAGCCACGCCGCTCAAGAAGAACATCGGCAAGAACACAATGCAGATACACAAGGTGGAGACCAGAGCGGGAACGGCGATTTGTTGGGCTCCGTCGAGAATCGCTTGCTTGATTTCCTTCTCTTGCTCAAGGTTACGGTTGATATTCTCAATCTCTACGGTGGCGTCATCTACGAGGATGCCGACGGCGAGGGCAAGGCCGCCGAGCGTCATGATGTTGATCGTTTCTCCCAGAAAGCCAAGAACGATAATAGATGTGAGAATGGAGAGTGGAATAGAAACGGCGATGATGACCGTGCTGCGCCAGCTTCCTAGGAAGATCAAAATCATCACACCCGTGAGACACGCAGCGATAATAGCTTCGCGGATGACGCCGCTCACCGCCCCCCGCACGAATATGGATTGATCAGCCAGGGGCTGAATCTTCAGTTCCGGAGGCAACGTCGTAGCGATGCGCGGCAGCAACTGGCGAATTCCATTTACAACGTCAAGCGTAGATGCTGTCCCCGACTTCAGTACGCTCACGAGGGTGCTGCGTTGGCCATTATGGCGCACGATGTTGGTCTGTGGAGCGAATCCGTCTCGCACGTGGGCGACATCGCGCAGGTAAATCGTCGAGGCTCCGACGACCTTGATCGGCAGGTCGTTCAATTCTGGCGCCGTTCTCGGAGCAGCGTTGAGAGCGACATCATACTCGAATTGTCCGATCTTCACGGCGCCGGAAGGCAAAACCAGATTTTGCATGTTCACGGCGCTGACCACGTCGGCGGCGGAAAGCCCTTTCGATTGCAGCAGGGCTGGATTCAAATCGATCATGATTTGACTTTGCTTCCCACCATAAGGATACGGAATTGAGGCTCCCGGCACGGTCACCAGTTGAGTCCGCAAAAAATTCAGGCCGAGGTTGTTCAGCTGCTGTTCGGAAAGACCTTCCCCAGAAAGTGCGAGCTGAAGAATTGGCACGCTCGACGCGCTGAAATTAATGATCAACGGCGGCTGCGCGCCAGACGGCAACTGGCGGAGCAGGCTCTGTGAGACGGCGGTGATTTGTGCGTTGGCGGTAGCAAGATTCGCATGCGGCTGCAGAAAAATCTTGATGATGGCTTGCCCGTTGAGGGTGGTTGACTCGATATGTTCGATGTTGTCGACCGTGGTGGTAAGGACTCGCTCATACACAGTCGTGAACCGTCCCTCCATCTCTTCGGGGTTCAGGCCGGTGTACTGCCAGGCGACAGCGATCACCGGAATATCGATATTCGGAAAAATGTCTGTCGGGGTGCGTGCAATAAGCACGGGACTGACGATGAGAATCAGCAAAGCAAGAACAATGAAGGTGTAAGGACGGTTGAGAGCAACTTTAACTATCCACATCAGGTGCTTACCTTTCGTCGGTTGTCAGGACGATGACTCCTTTCTTCTAGATAAGGCTTTGCTAGAGCCTTCACAAAAACAGGCGTGAAAAATGGGGTCGCATTCCGTGCCGCCCCGTGTCACAGTGAGGCGGTACAGAGTGCAGTGAGAAAACTAGTAGACCACCACAGTGAAGATGATGGGAAAGCCGCAGCCACGTCATTCCCGCGAAAGCGGGAATCCAGGCGGCATCACTGGAGGCCGGTGGGTGCTCTCCCTGGATGCCCGCCTGCGCGGGCATGACGCATCCTGACTCCTCAAAATCAGTGTGGCGAACTACTAGGCTCAAGATCGGCATGAAAAGACGCAAAACGCTATCATGCAAAGGATTTATCCCTGCCTGCAAAAACCTCCTGGACTCTGAGCATCACTCTGGGTAATGAGGAACCTTATGCCACGTGAGACCGGCGTGTCTGGACTCGTTTCCCCCTCTTTCACGAGTCCAACAGCAGCCGCCCTTTCCCTTGAGAAGGGAATTTTTCGCAAAGAGGGTGAATACTGGACGATTGGGTACGGCGGGAAAGCCTTTCGCCTCAAAAACAGCAAGGGACTGGCGTACCTCGCCCAGCTGCTCCGCCATCCGTGGACGGAATTTCACGCGCTTGATCTGGTGAGCGCTACAGCTGGTCGCAATGACGCAGAAGAGGAGCCCTATCGGATTGATGGCGTCCTCCCACAAAGTGCAGAAGAACTCGAAAGTGCAGGAATCCATATTGGCGGCCTGGGAGATGCAGGTGAGTTGCTCGATGAGTCGGCCAAAGCCGCCTACAGACGACGGCTGTCAGAACTCCGCGCAGAGGTGGAAGAAGCGAAGCATCTCAATCAGTTCGAGCGCGCGGCGCGAGCAGAGCAGGAAATTGAAGTGCTTATGGCTGAACTCTCGCGAGCAGTGGGGCGCAACGGACGCAACCGGCATGCGGCGTCGGCGGCGGAGCGCGCTCGACAGAGCGTGGCGAAAGCGATCAAAACAGTCGTGGAAAGAATCGCAGAGAACGATTCCACGCTGGGGGCCTTTTTCTCGCGCCATATTAAAACGGGAACATTTTGCTCTTATAACCCAGATCCTCATGTTTCCCTTGCCTGGGAATTTGGAACGACCACCGCTGACCTCGCCGCCTTCGCCGTGGGAAATTCAGCGGAGTCCTCTCATGAAGAACAGACCGAGTCCGCAATCAACGCTCCAAGGGAGCTGCTGAGACCCTTGCTGTCGTTTGCCGATCGCACTGTCTTTGTTGGCCGAGAAGCAGAACGCAGCCACTTACACATGCTTGTTGACCGCGCCTTCAGCGGACAAGGATCGCTTATCATGCTTGGGGGTGGCCCGGGGGTAGGAAAAACTCGCCTGGCTATGGAGGTGGGGAAGGAGGCTGCACGTCAGGGCTTCCGAGTGTTAAGTGGACGTTGCTACGAGCGAGAAGAGCCCCACCCTTATGTCCCCTTCGCGGAGATTTTGGAGACGGCGCTCGCACAGGCGTCGAGCCTGGCGGAGTTCCGCGACTGGCTGGGCGACGACGCGACCGAACTGGCGCAGCTCGCCCCGCGACTGCGTCGCGTGTTCCCCGACATCCCGGCTCCATTGGAGCTGCCGTCCGCACAGGTGCGTCGTTATCTTTTCCAGAGCATTGCAGAATCTTTAGCACGGTTGGCGCGTCAGGCCCCGTTGCTGCTCATCCTCGATGATTTGCAGTGGGCCGATGAGTCTACGCTGGCCCTCGTTTATCATTTAGCTAACCGCGTGGGGCAAATTTCACTCCTGATCATCGGAACCTATCGCAGCGACAATGGAGACGCGAATCCAGCGCTGCTCAGAACTCTGGAGGAGCTACTGCGGATTGGTTTGCCTCCGATCAAGCTGCAAGGTCTGTCACAAGAGGCCGTCGCGCAAATGTTAAAGGGCCTGAGCAATCTGCCTCCCCCGCAACCCCTCGTGCACGTGATTTACGAAGAGACGCAGGGAAATCCTTTCTTCGTGGAGGAAGTGTATAAGCATCTCGTTGAGGAAGGCAAAATCTTCGACGCTGCAGGGCAGTTTCGTCTCGACATCTCGATCGACGAGGTCGACGTGCCTGAGAATGTGCGGTTAGTGCTTGACCGCAGACTGAATCGACTCGGCGAAAAAACGTTGCAAGTGCTCGCCGCGGCCGCTGCGATTGGCCGTAGTTTCAGCTTTAAACTGCTCGTATCACTCCTCGATCATGTTGACATTGACGATCTGTTGACGGCTATTGAAGACGCACAACGAATGGGGCTGATGGTGTCGAGCTCCGAAGGCCCGGAAGCGCCTTTCGCCTTTGCCCACGAGCTTGTGCGCCAGACTCTGCTCGCGAATCTTTCACTGCCGCGACGACAACGTCTACATTTGCACGTGGCGGACGCCATCGAGCGAGTCTATGCCGGCGCCGTAAACGAACACGCCGCCGAGATTGCGCATCACCTTGTACAAGCAGGTTCCTCCGCAGACGCCCAACGAGTTGTTCGTTTCCTAGCTCTTGCGGGGCAGGGGGCCCTTGAGGCTGCCGCCTATGAAGAAGCACTACGGCATTTCGGGTCTGCGTTGTCGCACAAAGACGCTGTCGATCTCAGGCGGCGAGCTGAGTTGCTGTCAGGCCTGGCGCTGGCTCAGCGCGGGCTGGGAAGGTGGGACGACGCCTTAGCCTCGTGGCGCGAAGCATTAGACATTTGCACCAACCTTGGCGACCATGAGCTGGTCGACGGCATCTGCTTCAAGATCGTGGTGATGCTCATGTGGGTCGGTCGGTATCGGGAGGCCGAGCAGATCGCGCAGCGCAGCCTCGTCCAACTTCCAGGGGAGACAAGCACGGACCGTGCACGGGCTCGCACCGCCGTTGGTCTGATCCAAACGGTAGCGGGAAAATATCAATTGGCCCAGGATGCTTTCCGCAGCGCCTTAGCAGCAGCGGACCGAATTTCTGATCAAAAGCTGCAAGCTCTCATTCTTGCCTTTCGCTCGCATTGCCATCTGTATTTTTTACGGCTGCCCGAAGCTATCGAAGATGGGTTGAGGAGCACGGAATTGCGTCACGCTGAGGGGGCTCTGTGGCTGCATGCGCAACGCCTCTGCTGGATGCAGCAAGCGCTACACTCTCTCGGGCGCGCTGAAGAAGCTGCCAGAATTACAGAGGAATTGGAGCCGTTGGCGAGGAAAAGCGGCCACTTTGGCGCGCTCGCTCTTTGTCTCCGGATAGCAGCGTGGACCGAATTTGGTAAGGATTTGGATTTGCACAAGCTTGAGCAACAGCTCCAAGAAGATCTGGAGATCAACGACACGGTGAGCCTGCAGCCGTGGATCGCCACTTCACACATGCAGTTGAGCCTCGTGGAATTTTTTCGCGGCAATTGGGAGGTGGGACTGAAGCATGCGGAAGAAGCACATAGACTTGAACTTCTCGATGTTCGAGAAGGATTTGGCGTTGGCGCTTTATTTCGCATGCGGGCGTATGTTGGCGACCGCACAGGCGCGCTTGCGCTTCTCAGCGCCAAGCGGGCAACGCTCCCCCACTCTGGTGAGTTCAACACTCTTGGTTCGTGGGCCATGCTCTTGCTGGTGATTGAAGGCCTTGTTGTTTTAGGCGAGCAAGAACAGGCGGCCCTGCTATATCCGCTCGCGCAGCAGCTTGTTGACACGGGCGCGGTCTGTCTCGCCTGGATCTCGCGTTTTTCCCACACTATGGTTGGAGTTGCCGCCGCGGCAGGACGACAATGGGAGAGCGCAGAAGAGCACTTTCGTCTCGCTTTGCAGCAGGCGGAACATTTTCCTCATCGGTTAGAGCAAGCAGAGATCCGCCGTTTCTATGGCGCTATGCTTCTCGATCGTGGAGCACCGAATGATCGTAAAGAAGCGCAAAAGCTGCTGAGCGAAGCTGTGGAAGAGTACACGCATATTGGGATGCCCCGTCACAGCGCGCTTGCCGAAGCTCTTCTCCATAAATGTCAGTAATATCCATATCTAAGAGTGCTGCGGCGTCAGCGCGGCTCAATCCATACTCTCGCATGAGAAGCTGCGCCGCCTCCCGCAAGCGATTCTCACCTAAGGCTCGTTTCACCTCAGGAGAAATCTCTTCCTCAACGAGAAGCAGTGGCGCGACTGAAAATGGCATAGAGAATCGTCCTCTCTTCACAACTTGTGTGACAGGTTTAGGGTAAGATTTGCTGGAGCCTTCAATTGGAAAGGGCGTGAAGAATGAAGTCGCATTCCGTGCTGCTTCACGTCGCTGAGTTTTTCCTGACATAGTCCGCTAGTTTCGGCTGCTGCGCTCGCAGCAGTTGATGCTCCAGCAGCAGGAGCAGAACGAGAAGGTTGCATCCGGAGAAAGCGAAAAGTGTTGCTATAACATATACTTGCCTGACAAGAACCTTGTCCGAGATTTTGGTCTCACTTTTGCTCATTCCCCGGTATGACAAGTAAAGCGGTAGTTCCTCTCAATTCATCTTGTTGTCACCTAGACGACATAATCATGCAATACAAAAGGATGATGCTAGGTTTACGTCACCCAGGTGACGAACATTTTCTTGTTTCATACGGTCTCTTCTCTTAGTTTGGAAACCGTACAGGACGGAAAGGAGTTTTGACGTGGCAAAGCTACAAACGACGGAAGGGGCAACCAATTTGATGACCGCATACAAGAGCTTTTTCTTTGATCTGCCCCTGGCGAATTTAAAATGGAGCTTAGGCGCTGGCGAGGAGAAAGAAGCTACCATTGCTGCCTGGAAGGGATATGACGCCGGGGTGCGTGTCACCTCCGCCGCAATTGACGCATTGTACCAGAACTCGTTCTTTAGCGAGACTTTTAGCCGGATGTTGAGCGCGGCGCTCAGATGGCAGGAGTTCGGCAATGCTTTCAGTGGCGCAGTCCTCACGAGTCTGTGGCGCACGCTCGGCGTCTCAACTTCCGCTGAAGTGCAAGGGCTCTCCGAACAGGTGCGCGCTCTGGAAACGCGCCTTGCGCAAGTCGCGCAGAAAAAAGACGTGCAGACCCTGCTCGATCAACTCCGCACGCTCGACACGCGTTTACCTCGCTCTACGCCTACGCCGTTACGGCCGCATCATGAAGAACGCGTGGCAGCTTAACTGAGAAAATACGGTGGAGGCGATCATTAGATGATGCATAACTTCATGCAAGAAGTTTCAGTCGCGTGGCTTCAGGGCGCGATGCGCGGCTTTGACAGTTTTCGGCGGAGTCTTCAGCCAACTTTTCCCATTCATGAAGATCCGCCCCCTACGACCTCTTCCGAAGTGCTGTATGAAGGGGGGAAGCTGCGGCTCCGCTACTATCGTCCAGTCGGCAAACCGCTTACTACGCCGCTGCTGCTGGTCTACGCACTCATCAAGCGACCTTTTATTTTGGACCTACAACCTGGCAATAGCGTCATCGAAAACTTGACCAGCCAAGGCGTTCCTGTCTACCTCACTGACTGGATTCCTCCAACCGCGTCAGATGCCTGGCGTGGGTTCGACGCGTATGTGAACGGCGATCTGGTGAATGCGGTCGCCGCCGTGCAGGAGCACGCGAACGTTGAGCACGTTTCGTTATTAGGCTACTGTTTCGGTGGTCTGCTCAGCACCGTCTACGCTGCGCTGCACCCCCAGAACGTAAAAAATCTGATCACCCTCAGTATTCCGTTGGATTGGAGTAAACAGAACATTCCTTTCTTCAATTTAACCAAGAACGTCGACTCAACTTTAGTCACAAACGCGTTTGGTAATTGCCCGGCGTGGATGATGAAATCGGTCTTCTCGTCACTTTCTCCTGTGCATCACGCGTTCGACAAATATGTCGGGCTCTATCGCAATAAGGAACGTGCGGGATACGCCGAGATGTTCGAACGGTTTGAACGCTGGATGAACAGCGATGTTCCTTTGGCCGGCCAGATCTTTCGCGAGCTGCACAGAAATCTCGTGCAAAAAAATCTTTTAGTACAAAATCAACTGCGCGTCGGTGAACGAGTAGTTGATCTACAAGACATCAAATGTCCGGTCCTGAACATTGCCGGCGAACACGATGATGTCGTGCACCCCCAGGCCAGCTTGCCGGTTACGGATGTCGTCGGGAGCCGGAAGACACAATCGATTCTCTTTCCTGCCGGTCATATTGGTGTTGTGGTCGGCGGCGGGGCCCAGAAAAAATTATGGCCGCAAGTCGGAGCCTGGTTGAAACAGCATGAACGCGGCAGACGCCGTACGTCGGGGTCGGTATTGAAAACGGTGAATCTGCACGATGAAGAGGTCCTGCACTAAGGCGCACTCCCCAGTGCAGTTTTAGTCTACCTCTTAGGGAATACCACTGGAGGGGTCCGATTCATCGGACCCACGCAAGGGCGTGATCAATCACGCCCCTACCTCTGTGTTGACCGCATCGAGGAGCATCATATTCCCCAACAGGTTTCCTACCGATGCATTAGTGAGGCAACCGTAGAAATGTGGGCTGGGATGCTAATCTCGGCTGAACATGCCGGGTTTCGCATCGCTCAACCCAGCCTACGGTCGCGTCTTATCTCACTTGAAAGTGTACAACATCAGAAGCAAAGATGTTGTCTTCATTATCTACTTCTTTCGCCAGTAACGTATAAACGCCGCGTTCTACAGGCCATAAGAAGCGTCCGCTTTGCGTCGAAGCGAGCAACTGTCCATTCAAGACCCATACGATTTTGTGATTTGGCGTGACGCCGTCCACGACGAACGCAAACGCTTGCCGATCGGAAGGAAGCCGAGGGTCATAGGCAAGCTGCAACCCTTCAGTGGGCCGGACCAATGTCAGCCGGGTTTGTGGCGCTACAGTGGCCTCACTAGTGGTGAAGTCAGCGCCAGGTGAAAAATACTCCGTCCGCGGGAAACAACTCTCGTCCCCAGACCGCTGCTCAGGATTGGTGCAGATTTCTTGTGGCGCCAACTTCGGACTTAAATAGAGCGAAGGCGTGGGATTATGTAAAGCAAGTTCAGCGAAAATTCCCCGTAACACCAGCGCCGGCCCCAGCGACCCCGTAACCCCGTCCATAGGAGTTTGATCCACATTGCCCATCCACACCCCAACCGTGTAGCGTGCGTTGAATCCCAGCACCCAGGCATCGTGGTAATCCGTAGAAGTTCCCGTTTTGACGGCAGTCTGTACTGGCAGATTCAATACACTGCCGGCACCGAATTCACGTCGACGCGCAAAGGGGTCCGAGAGAATGTTCCCAATCAGTGAGGCGGATTCCTCTGTATAGATGGGAGTATTCTCACGGATAAACGGCGGCTGTGGCAACGGCGTCAATGGCCGAAAGACGCCGTGGTTCGCCAGAGCGCTGTACGCCTGCACCATTTCAAATAAGGTGACTTCCCCGGTTCCAAGCGCTAAGCCCTCTTTATAAAATTCCACTGGCTGTGTGAGACTAACGAAGCCAAGCTTATGGAGTGTATCGAGATAACGCGCTGGTCCGATAAAAGCGACGGTTTCGAGCGCTGGAATGTTGAGTGAATTCCCTAGCGCTTCGCGCAAGGAAATTTTTCCGTAAAAGGTGCGGCTGTAGTTGCGGAACGCATGGAGCCCGGTCCCGATCGTTTCAGCCATTGGTTCATCCTCGAGTTGCGTAGCCGGAGACCAGCCGGAATCGAGCGCCAGGGCATATAGAAAGGGCTTCAACGCAGATCCCGGTTGGCGGGGTGTGCGCACCGCGTCGATCGCTCCTCCCGGCGTTGCGTTCGTGGAGGAAGCATTCCCTGCCCCAGCTATCGCCCAGACGAGAATCTCACCGGTAGTGTGATCCACCACCAACGCGGCGCCATTCTGGACGTGTTTGCGGTGTAACGACTTGATCCGTTCATCTAGTAATCTTTGCGTCTTACGCTGCAGCTCAGCGTCTAACGTAGTCAGGAGCACGCCGCCTTGACTGAGATGATAGGGGACGGTTTCTCGGATGTAATTGACGAAAGAGGCCGCTTTAAGCGGAAGGGTAGGCAACTGCAGAATAAGAGTCCCAGCTTGTAATCGTTCATAATCCTGTTCCTGCAGCTCGTCTCGCTTCTTCATCTCCTGCGCCAGCCGGACAATCGCTGACTCGATGGTGGAGGGGTTTTTATAAAGATCGAACGCTGAGGGCGATCGCGGCAGCACGACCAGCGCCAGCATCTCTTTCTGCGTAAGCGTAGCGACATCACGGTCGAAGTAATAACGAGCCGCCTGCGCCACGCCACGGCGATTCGCGGCATACGGTAATTGATTAAAGTAAAATTCCAGTATCTCGCCTTTGCTGGCGCGCTGCTCTAGCCAAGTCGCCTCCCATCCCTCAAGCCACCGTGACCACAGCGTGCGCGGGCGCGGGTGCAGAATGCGGATGACTTGTTCACTGATAGTGCTGGCTCCGCGCACCGCTTTGCTCGCGTGGATATTCTTCCAGACTGCGCTGAGGCGCGCGCTCCAATCGACTCCGCGGTGCGCAAAAAAATGCCGATCTTCGGAGGTGATGAACGCCTTGCGTAAAAATTCTGGGATCGCGTGTAATGGCAAGGCGTCAAATGTATTGAAGCGATTCTGGTAGGAGACGCTCAGTGGTTCACCGCGCCGATCGAGCACCTGCAACCGCTCTGCCTTCGCAAGAACAGCACGAAAAGAGAGCATCGGCGGCTCAATCTCCCACCAAGTCTTGAGGGCTAGCGTGACGATTACTCCAATGACTCCCCGGAATGCGATACGTCGTGTGCGTTTCAACATAATCGGCTAAAAGGGGCTGTGTGTCATTGTGAGTTGCCCATAGCGCGGCGCGCTAAACGAATAGGAAGAAACTTTCCTCGTCTCCAGGCCCTGCCTGGGGACGGATACGAGGCAGAGCCTCATAGTCACTGCCGTCCCAGGCAGAGCCTGGGACGGAGTAGGTTTGTTTCTGAGCAGGAGCTGGAAGCGACGAAGCAATCTCAAGAGAAAGCAAAGATTGCTTCGCTGCGCTCGCAATGACCCGATATCTTGGCGTTTAAGATAGTCTCTCATGGGTTCGCCGGTGATTGCGGCTCCTGTTCGCCTACCTTGAGATTTATCCCCTCAGTTTTGCCGTACACGTCAGGATCATACATTTCCTCGGCCATGGCAGGTAACACACTAAAGGTCCCGGTAGCGATCGCCTGCGCGGTGTAAGACAAGTGGTAGTTTCCCGCGGGTAAATACTCAGAATAGAAGCGTACAGAATCATGCCGGATCTCTTGGTGGTAGAAACTCCAACGGCTGACGCCGAAGGCGATCCAGTCAGAAAATTTGAACCAGAAAGCCCCTCCCGCCGCTTGAAATTCTCCTTTAGCCACATCAACAACCGAGGAAGTCGCCAGCTCGCGGTTGACCGGCTCCAGTCCACCGGGCACGGCGTCGTCCACCACGACAAAATTCCGGGCTGCCGGAACCGACACGTAGAGGTCGACACGCACCAATTCACCGCGCTGGATTGCCGCCGGTGAGGGGAGCAGTTCCCACTTACCGCCGCGTTCCACGCTATATTCGCGGTGGATCTCAATTCCGGCATTAGCCAGTTGAGTGAGTTCCACCGGCAACGCGTATGTCAGTCTGGTCGCGTAGTAGAGACGGCCGACGCCGCTCCGCTCGATCTGGACGCTGGTGGAGCGCCCCGCGTCGCTGCTCTGCACGGGACGTTCGAGCGTGGCGGCAGGGTCGCGCACGTCCGTGAATGTGGCCTCGCCAAACGGTTCATTATCTATGAGTGCCTTGACTGTCATGTGAGGCTTCTCTTGTTCATAGACGCGAGCAAAATCGGCGAGCGCATTCATGCAAAACATATTTTCTTGGGTGTTCTCCCAGTGGTCGCGGTTTTTGCGATCCTGCGTGATGGCGCGTACGAGCTTAAAAGGGATGTCGCCCACTAAGGTCTTGCCAGTCTCCCGTTCACTAAAGGTGATGAAGGCGTCCAGCACTGCGCAGTTCTCGCGCAACGGTGAGGCCAGGATGCGGGTGTAACTATCGTCCCATTGTTCGTTGAAGACAAACTTCCCGCCGGTTTCATTAGCAGCGGCCAGGATCATCTTCGCTATCTCCTGGGCATACTGTTCGCCGCCCTGCACGGCCAGCGCCGCTTGTAAGAAATGGCTCTTGCCGAAAAGTGACATCTTCGGTGCATGGGGTCGGTACCGCTCCAGATCCGACAACGCGACCTTGCCGCGTTCGGCCAGCGCCGCGAGCGCGACCGCGCGGACCGTGGAGGTCATGCCTTCCGAGTAAAAGTCCGGAACCGCATTATTTCTCAGCAGGTTATTGAGGTAGGCGTGCAACTTATCTTCGACCAGCTCTGGAATTTGATAGCCGCTCTTCCGCAACCAGTTAAAAGCAATCGCGGTGTACGCGCTCAAGTACGGATCAACATATTGATCTTGGGCGACAAAGTAGACCATCCCGCCGTTCGGGGCCTGAAAACTTGCCGCCTGATCGAGCGTGGCCTGCGGGAGCGCTTCGCTGCCTTCCCAGGTGAGCGAATTGGGCAGATAAGCCCACAAATTTTTATAGTGCGCGGCCATGACGCCTTTGCTGAGCTTCTGCTCCCAGCAAACGTAAAGGTAGTCGCGCATATAAGGAAACGCCCCGGCAACATTGCCAATCACTGTTGGTGAGGCCACCACACTGACGCTGCCAATATCCGGCAGCATCTCCTTAGGAAATTGCACCGATTCTGTGATGTGATCTTGTGTCGTCGTCCCATAATTGGCGGCTACCTCCAGCGTCCGGCGCTTGTTAACAACTAGCGTATGCAGGAGTCCGTCGCGGTCAGTTGCGTCGCCGGCCTTGACTGTAAAGCGCAAAGCGCCTGCTGCGACCTCATGGGTCTGCTCTACTACCGTCGTTTGTATGGGCATCTGCACAGTCGTGCGTTTATACGGCGCTAGCGTGACGGTCGTGGTCAGATCCGCCGGCGTTTTCGCTGTCTCAAGATTACCCTCGACATGCACGGTAACGGTAAGATCACGGGGTTTATCGGTGCGGTTCATCACGCTGAACGCAGCGTCGAACGCGTCGCCTTCCAGCACCTGGTTCGGCATGACGGGGCGCACTTCCGTCGGACGGTTCACTTTGAAATTAGCGTTCCCCAAGCCGAAACGATCCGTGGGCGTGACCGCAAGGGCGAGAATACGCCAGCCGGTCAGGTTATCCGGCGCGGCAAAACTAATAGTGACATTACCATTTTCGTCAGTTGGCAGTTCGGCGTTCCAGTAGCTCACGAACTTAAACAGCGAACGCATGCTGAAATCCGCGCCGCCGTCGCCGCCAGGGTTCGCGCCTTTCTTCTCAAATTTCTGGCGACCGACTAAACGGGTTAAGAGACTGTAGTTGCGCAGGTCCAGACTCTCCAGCTTATAAAAACCGCCGTATGGATCGAAATAGCTTTTACCGCCGGTGATGAGGTCAAATACGGACTCATCCAACACAGCGACCGCCAGTTCGATCGGCTCCTGCTTATCTTTTGTCCGAGGTTCGGCATGCAGCGCGACGGTGACCTGCTCCCGCGGTTTGTACACTTCTCGATCAGCTTTGGCAGTGACGAGTATTTCTTTGTAGGGGTCTCTCACCGGGACTGAGATGTACCCCATGCGGAAGGTGGGTTTGCCCAAATCTACCTGGCCTTCGCCCAACGGTTTGTCCACACGCGGCGAAACGACAACAACAGAGAGGTAAAAGCCCGGAAGGTATTCCGGTTTGACCGGGAATTCGACTACTGGCGTACTGTTGTCAAAGGTCTGCACAAAGTGATCGAGCACGCCGTATCGTTCGATGGTAATAAGCGCCTGAGCGCCTGGATAAGGATTCTTCACCAGATAGCGCGCGGTCTCTCCGACCTTATACGACGCGTTTTCGGGAACAAGCGTAAGGCTATTATCATTTTCGTCATTCCACACGACAAAATCGCTGCCGATAACATTCACGCTGAACGTGGTGGAATGCGCATTGCCTTTGGTGTCTTTGATTTTTGCGACGGCGCGATACACCCCGGCTTTGTTTGGGGTGAACGTACAAGCGAGCGGCGCTTCTGTAGAGACGCCCTGACAACTTCCCGCGGCTTCCCACTCGTTGTGATACTCGGTCAAATACGCATTGCCGGCGCCTTTGACGCGTGCGGCTTTTGTTACTTCATGTTCCAGTGCGATGTCGACTGGCGTACCGCTCACCGGATTGCCCCGTCTATCAACCACGATGTATTCCATCACCGCCGGTTTTCCCACCTGGTAAAGCCATTCGGCAGCGTGGAGACCGACGAGGCGATCAATTCCTAGATAATCGGCGTGCGCTTGCGTAGTGATATATTTGCCACGGTCATCGGCGATGGCGCTTTCCACCATGAGGTTGCCGTAGACCACCCTGGGCGCGCCAGTGGGGAATGAGAGCGACAGCTCGCCCTTGTCGTTCACTTTATCGATCTTCTGAAAAATCTGTTGCGACGGTGTTTCTCCTTGATAACTGTCGAATTGAAACTTTTTCGCCAAGGGATGAGAGGAAACGAAGGGGGCGCTCTCCAACATGGCGGTGATCCGCGCGGCGGCGTCTGTGTAGGCGCCGCCCGAATGCAATTCGGCGCGCGTGGTCACCTCGACCTGCCCGCCGGCAAAGAACAGATCTCCGTTCAGTTGATTAGTGACCTTGAAAGCGGCAGGGGTAAAATCACTGACGAGCACGCGCATCGGCGTCCAGGATTTTTTGGTGCTGCTCTCTCGATCGTTTGGCGAATTCCTAGAGTCATCGTCGCCGTTGTCCTCGTCAGTCGAGTTCGCCGCGAAATTGGCCAGCAGCTTAAACTGATACCAGCCAACCGCGCCCTCTTTTGGCACAACGAATTCTCCGCTGGTCCCGCCAAAGGGAGAAAGCGCAATGCGTTCAACCTTATGCACCACCTTGCCCATGGGATCGATAATTGTTAGCTGGTACCCGTCCATGGGCGGAGGTATGAAGCCGTTGTCATCTTGGTTACGCACATAGATTTTGTATTGAATGGCGTCGCCGGCGCGGTAGATGCCTTGCGCGGTTGTTCCCCAGGCTTGCATGTGACCGTACCGCAGCTTGTTGGAAGGGTAGACGGACTCGCTGCCTGAGGCGCGATAGGAATCGATAGCGAAGGCGTACGACACCGGCAACAGCGCCATATCTTCGCCTTTTTCCACGCGCAGGAAGTAGCGGGTCTCGTCATCTCGATACTGCCGCGTGAGAGAGAGATCAGGATCAAGCGTATCTGTCCCAGGTAAGAGCCCTATCCCTGAAGCATCAGTTGTCGCCTGTGCCGTAGCGTCAGGCGCATTGTGCAACATTGTCAAGATATTTTTGTATAAAGTGACGGTGGCATTTGCGACCGGGAGGCCGGTCGCCAGCTCTGTCACCCAGACAAGCGTACTGAAATGCCCGAGTTTGAGCTGCACTTGATACGGCGTCACTTGCGCGAAGAGACGGGGAGGGTAGCGCACGGCGTTGGGGATGACGGGATCAGTGGCCAGATAGCCGAAAACGGCCCCGGTTCCGCCCTCAAGCAGATCGCGGACGCCAAAAGGAACCGCAAACTGCACGTCCTCGACTTGGGGCACGCTCTTTTGGAACGTCAGCTGCGCAGCCCCGCCTTTAGGGGTCAGCCGTTGATAGCTAAAGCTGTAATTTTTGAGATTATTAACAAATAATGGGACTTCACTGTCCACGCCTTTCTCCAGGACGGCGTCCCGATAGTCAAGCACGAAATTGGGGTTGCGGTGATTGGTGGCAAAGCTGGTGGTGATCGGCTGCGTCAGCTCCCGGCCGAAGATATCCTCGACCCCGAGCGGTTCAACGTGCGTGAACCATGATCGCACCCAGCGCCAAAGACGTTCAAGAAACGAGATCGTCTGTGCACGCGACTGCACGGTATACTCCTGCGCCGCCTTGAGACCAACTGGAAACCCGACCTCATAGATTTGACCGCGACTGTGCGGCTGGCGGAATTGGTAGCCGATGCTCGCTTCACCTTCCGTGTTTTCCGAAGTTTCTGCAGGTTCACCTTCTTCAGTCTCTTCAGATTGGGACTGCTTCCAGCCGCCAATAGGCGGCGCGAATTGTAATTTTGCGCCCAGCTGAGCGCGTTCCACTGGCGTGCTGAAGGCCAGGCGTATTGGTTGCATCGGGTCGCATTTTTCTGTGGCCGACTGCCCTGCCGGAATCATAAGCGATTTATCATCGTTGGTTGTGCAAGTGACGCCGAGGAAGGCAAAGGCAGGATACGTATCGAATTGGACGATCTCGCTGGAAGTCACACTGGGTTCGGGACCGAGCGCAGAGATCAACCCGGGTTCACTTTTGAGCACGACATGCGTGTCCAGCGGCAATTCGCGTACTGGCTCAACCAGCCATATCCTGCGCGCTTCCTTGCCTTGTGTGGTATGCAAATTGTCATCGCTTTTTTGCGGCGGCGATTTCTTGAACACTAAGGCGTACGGCTCTCCTGGTACGGGAATCAGCCGCGGCGGTTCACGATCGGTAGGGTCAGGTTTAGCTCGCAAAGCGACCCGCTCATGCTGATCTCCCAGGTTCAGGAAAATATGTTGCGCCACTGATTCCTGATCGACCGGTTGGTTAAACACCAGTCGAACCACAGGATAGCCAGGCGATTTCCACTGCCAGAATTCTTTCTCGTACACATCCGGACGCTGAGTAATGAAGCTCGAATGGTAAGTATCAGCGAGAGTAGCCCCATCCTCAGCGGTAATACCCGGCTTAATTTCTACTGTGTAGCGGGTAGCTTCCCGGAGCGGTTCTTTGTCTGGCAGGTTGCACGCAAGCGCCGAGGTGTTGATCCAGCGCCACTCGCAGGGCGCGGCTGGCGTAATGACGATGGGAATTTCCGAGAAGGGACGCTCCATTTTGCCGATCGGCACGACTGGACGGTTGAATTGGATGACAATCTGTTTGCCTGCCGGCACATCTTCGCCGTCCGGCGTTACTCGAATGATGGTCAAGGTTTGCTGAGCGGCAACTTCAGTGGAATCGAACGCGGCGTGTACGCCATGCAGGGGGAGAAAGGCGGCAAAACAGACCAGAGCACACAATAATCGTTTCATAACCTTTCCCCTCGCCCCAATACGGATGGGCGAAGTGTAAATTGTTTCAGAGACAATTGCTACCGCTTGAAACAGGTTGTGAGCAATTCTAGAGCGTCCTCTTCAGATGAAGTTTTCAGTATGAGCAGAAGCCCGCTTGCGCTCTGCTGAACGGCAGGATTTATTAGAAAAAGAAGATAAGATGCCGAAGACAACATAAGGCGTCACAAAAAGGTACAATATCTCGATGGCATGGCAACTCGCTGCTTCTTACCCTGATTATTTCTATCAACTGGCGACGTTGGTGCGCGACCCGGTCTACCGCAACCCTCAAATGGTTGATGGGCGTGGACAGCCGATTTTGTTGATTCCCGGATTTTTAGCCGGGGATTGGACGCTCATGAGAATGGCTGGATGGTTGAACCGACTCGGTTATCGCGCCTACTTTTCCGGCATCGACTGGAATGTTGATTGCCCGAATAAGACCAGCGAGAAACTGCGGTGGCGGCTTGACCATATTGCCAACGAGACGAGCGAGCCCCTGATTGTGATTGGTCATAGCCTCGGCGGGCTGCTGGCGCGGTTCCTCGGCGCAAACTTTTCCGACCGTGTCTGTCATGTCATCGCCCTTGGTTCTCCTCTGAACGTCAACGATCCGGAAAGTGTGCATCCACTTGTACGCTCCGCCTTTCAGCTTTTGACCCCCTTGAGGCGGTTACGAGGGGGAGTTAATCCACAGTGCGGGAGCACTGCCTGCACCTGCCGTTTTGCCCGAACCGCTTTCTCTACGCTTCCTATCGCGGTACGTTCCACTTCGATTTTTTCTAAAAGTGACGAGATTGTGGATTGGCGTTCCGCCATTGATCCCAATGGCGAGAATTTCGAAGTCTCAGGCCGACACCTTGGTTTGATTGTCAACCGAGAAGTGTATCAAGTCATCGCTCAGGTTTTAAACGCCTATACCGTGGTAAATAAGCCGATAAGCAAGCTACTCAATAATAAGATGGCCTATTGATATAAAGTAAAGAAATAGAATAATCCTCTTGGAACTCTATTACTTGAGTTCGTTCAGAAGACGATCCAGCTTTCCGTCTACTCCTAATGCGTTTCTTCGGGCGCTCGTATAGATATCGTCTAACACCTGATCGGGATCGGGTAATCCGAAAGACTCCACAAGCTCCTTCTTTGTGGCTTGGAGCTGCTTTGCCCTCTGATCAAAAATCTTGTTAAGCGTCAATTCCGTAATTTCCTCCAGAACAACTCCTTCTTCGTTGAGAATTCGCAAGGAATGAATTGGGGATGGAGAGACGGGACGCTTCATTTCGGAAATCTGAACTACGGTCTCTGAAAATGAAAATACTACTTGAAAAGTGCCCTCCTTGACAGTCGTTTCCCAGTGTAGCGTGCCAGAATTGGTCCGATCCCGTATGTTCACAACTAAAGTCAGGATCTTTTCATCTATCATATTGTCTACTCCCTATCTTGTTTGAGAGTTTCCAGAATCTCGTTGAGTTTATCGATTTGACCAGACAGGATTGTGTTCAGGTGCGCTGGGCTGGGCTCGTCATTTCCTGTTTCTAAAAAAATGTCTACTACCCGTTCAAAATCCGCAAGATGCTGAATCGTTCCCATAATAGTAGCATGATCGTTCTGGGGCATTCCTTGATTACCTTGACGGATAGTAATAAGCATTTGGCGGACTATGGGGTACCGGTCGGGTAGCATACGCCATCGTGATTCTCTCTGTAAGAGCTTGATCTCTTCCAGTTTTGCGATTGCTGTAGAGAAATGTGTGATTGTGTGAGAATGGATAATAGCATCTCTCGCTTTCACTGCTGCGTCTTTTGCCGCTTCTGCTGCCGACTTGGAGCGTCGTGCTACTGAAATAGTAATCCAAAACCCCAAAAGGGAGACCAAGAGACCAGCAATGCTTGCTATGTCGCCCCAGTGTCCCTTGTCAATGAACTGGAGAACCTGTCCCCACCAGCTAGCGTCGTTATTTGCGATCATCTCCACACAACGAACCATTTCATATTTTCGTATATCGGGCCAGATATCTTTAGCTGAATGTTGGAGCTT
>JACXTT010004681.1_pt1 | contig 20230 bp, 10 predicted proteins | sample 9270951 | NCBI WGS metagenome assembly JACXTT01 (sample SAMN15532306, study PRJNA645909) | rock metagenome | isolation source: weathered quartz diorite | place: Puerto Rico | collected 2017-06-21
CCGCATGCCCCGGCTGATCCCCGACCTGCCAGCGGATCCAGCAGACCGAATGGTGGAACCCGCCGGGACGCGTAATGCCCGGGTTCTCGATGTTTCGGGCGAAGAGGAATCGATACGGAGACGGCGCGTCGAGCGTCATCGCGAGCCTTCCCGAGACTGGATGGCGGTCGATCAGGTATTCCGGCCTCCCGACCCCTTCGAAGAGACAGCGCCTTACGACCGCGTCGTACCCTTCCCGCACGGTGATCGGCGCCATCTCCGGAGTCACGAGCCCGTAGAGATCCAGGACCCGACGCTCCGAGTAGTAGCCGAAGGCGCCAATGTCGGCGACCGCGAACCAAGCGCGCGGCGGCGTGCGGTCACGGGCCCAGATCCCGATATCGATCAGCGACGCGTGGAGCCCGTGCGTGTGCGCACGCGTGCTGGGCACGCTCACGAGCGCCGTGAAGGCTCCGTTCTGGATCACGAACGCGGCGGCCAAGACACCGAGCCCCAGCCCGTACTGTCGCGGGAAGCTGGTCGCGACCACCCACCGGAGGGACGCCATGCCTACGAGGAGCACGCAAGGAGCCGCCGGCACCAGGTAGCGCGACACCACCTGAACGCCCTGGATCGCGAGCGAGAGCACGAGGAGCGCCGGCCACGCGACGCAAACGAGCCAGAAGGCCCGGCGCCCTCGCGCGGCCGGGAGCGCCGTCGACCGACTCCCGAAGGCGAGCACGAGCGCGAAGCACGCGATCGGAAGAGCGTCCGCCACCAGCTCCACCTGAAAGGCGGCGTGCAACGCGCCGACAATGAGCCCAGGATGAAGGGGCGAGCCCGCCTTCGCCGCCGCCGTGTTGGGGAAGATCGCGTGGAACCACCTCCACGCCGTGATCAGCCACGGCAGGACGACGAGCGCCAGTCCCGCAAGCGCCTCGAGCACGCGCGGGCGGCGTTTCTCGGCGCCCGCGGCGATCCCAAGGAGGGCGATCGCTGCCAGGAGCCAGCACTCGGGACGCGTTAGAACGGCGAAGCCCAGCCAGAGCCCGGTCGTCCACGCGGAGCGGCCCTGGATGAGAACCCCCGCGAGCGCGTAGAGCGTCAGCGCCACGCACGCGGTCGCAAGCGGCGTCTCCATACCGGAGAGCGCCCATCGCGAGGCCCAAGTCTGGGCCGCCATGAGCACGCCGAGAAGGAGCGAGGTCCATTCTCCCCATCCAAGCCGCCGTCCCAGCTTCACTTGGATCGAGACCGTGACCAGATAGGCCAGGAGCCCGCAGACCTTCGCGACCCACGCGAGCGCGGGCATGGACCAGGCGTCCACGGGCGCGGCGACCGGGATGGGAAGGGCCTTCCCCGCGAGCGCGAGAAGCAGCACCCAGAGCGGGCTCGTCGCGCCGTAGGTCGGCTCTCCCGCGTTGAACGCGAAACCCTTGCCCTGGACGAGGTGCTTCGCGAACTGGAGATGGATGAAGGTATCGTCGGTGAGATAGTGGAAGAATGGAAGGAGCGCCGCGGAGGCGGCGAGAAGAAGGAGAAGGAGGAGCGCGCGGGGACGCGCGTTCACGTACCGCTCATGCCCGCTTCAGCCAGCCCCGCACCTTCTCCGCCACCGCCCCCGGCGTGAACCCCAGCTTCTCCGCGATCACGCCCGCGGGCGCGGAGGCCCCGAATCGATCGAGTCCGATCCAGAGGCAGTTCTCTCCGACGAGGTCCCACCAGGGGTCGACGCGCGAGGCCTCGATCCATGCGAGACGCGAGCCCCTGGGAATCACCGCCTCGCGATCGCGCTCCGGCTCCGCGCGGAACGCCTCGAGGCAGGGCATCGAGACGACCCGCGATCGAATGCCGCCCGCCTGGAGGAGCTTCCGCGCGTCGCGCGCCAGCGAAACTTCGGATCCGCTCGCGACCAGGGTCAGCTCGGACGGGCCGCCTTCCGCTTCGTCCAGGACGTAGCCTCCGCGCGAGATCTCCTTCCGGTCGAAGCCTTCGCGCCGCTGGATCGCGGGCAGCTTCTGCCTTGTGAGCACGAGGGCGGTGGGCGCCTTGTCGCGCTGGATCGCGCGCGCCCAGGACATGGCCGTCTCCAGCCCGTCGGCGGGACGCCAGATCTCGAGGCCGGGAATGAGCCGGAGCGAAGGGAGATGCTCGATCGGCTGGTGGGTAGGGCCGTCCTCTCCCAGGAAGACGCTGTCGTGGGTGAACACGTAGATGACGCGAGCGTGAGACAGGGACGCGAGGCGGATGCAGGGACGCATGTAATCGGAAAAGATCAGAAACGTTCCGGTGTAGGGGATGAAGGTTCCGTAGAGCGATATGCCGGTGGCGATGCTCCCCATCGCGTGCTCGCGGACACCGAGGTGGAGCACGCGCCCCGAATAGTTGATGGGCGCGCCGCACGTGAGCCCCGTGGGGACGACGTCCCCTCCCCCTTTGATTCCGGTAAGGGTCGAAGGCTCGAGATCGGCCGACCCGCCCACGAGCGACGGAACCGCGGCCGCGGCAGCCTGAAGCACGGCGCCCGAGTGGGCCCGCGTCGCGCCCTCCTGAGAAGGCGCGGCCGCGGCGAGAAGCTCTTCGAGATTCTCCGGGACCTTGCGCATGAAGTAGGTGTCCCAGAGCGAAGCGACGTCGGGATCGTCGCGGCGGAACGCGGCGAAGCGCTGATTCCATTCCGCCCGCTGCCTCCGCTTCTCCTCGGCGAGCGTATGGAAGTGCGCGCGTACCTCCTCCGGAACGTAGAACGAAGGGGTCAACGGCCAGCCCGCCGCCTGCTTCGCCCCGTTCAGCTCTTCCGGGCCCAACGGCTCGCCGTGCGCCTTGGCGGTTCCCTGCTTCGTTGGCGCGCCCTTCGCGATGATCGTGCGCGCCACGATCAAAGAAGGCCGAGTCTCCTCGGCCACAGCGCGGAAGAGCGCCTGGTCCACCTGATCGCGATCGTTCCCGTCGATCACGTCGACGTGCCACCCGTACGCCTCGAACCGCCTCCCCACGTTCTCGCAGAACGCGAGGCCGGTCGGGCCTTCGATGGACACGCGGTTGTCGTCGTAGAGGTACGTCAGATTCCCGAGCGCCCAGTGCCCCGCCAGCGAGGCAGCCTCGGAGGTGATTCCCTCCATGAGATCCCCGTCGCTCACGATTCCGAAGATGCGGTGGTTGAGGAGATCGGCGTGCCGCTTGAGCCTCGCCTGCATCATGCGCTGCGCGAGCGCCATTCCGACGCCGTTCGCGAAGCCCTGTCCCAGAGGGCCGGTGGTCGCCTCCACTCCGGGCGTGAGGCCGTACTCGGGATGCCCCGGCGTCTTCGAGCCCCACTGACGGAATCGCTGCAACTCCTCCATCGGAAGGTCGAACTCGAAGAGGTGGAGAAGCGAATAGAGGAGCATCGAGGCGTGGCCCGCGGAGAGAACGAAGCGGTCGCGGTTCGGCCACTGGGGATCCCCGGGATCGAATCGCAGGTACTTCGCCCAGAGCACGTAGGCCATGTCCGCCGAGCCCATGGGAGCCCCCGGATGCCCGGACTTCGCCTTCTCCACGGCGTCGGCCGACAGAAATCTGATCGTGTTAACGCAGAGCTGAGCTTGATCGACCGAGGTGGCGGGCATGGGCTCCTCGTTGCCTGATTTCCGGAACCGGGGCTCTTCTGATCCGGTGTTACTATAGCCGCGACAGGGTTGGATGGCTACCACCCAACACCACTTTGGAGCGTCCTCATGACTTCACGGCTTCGCCAGGTGCCCGCAATCCGATTCATGCTCGTCTCGGTCGTCGTGACCGCATCCTCCTTCATGGGCTGCGCCACGAATCCCGCGACCGGCAAGCGGCAGATCTCGCTGGTCAGCACCAGTCAGGAAGCAGCGATGGGCCGCGAATCGGATCCCGCCGTCATCGCGGAGTACGGCCTCTACGGCGATTCGACGGTGCAACACTACGTCGACTCCGTCGGGCAGAGAATCGCATCGGTCTCCCACCTTCCCACGCTCGGGTGGCATTTCCGGGTGCTGGATTCTCCGGTCGTGAACGCGTTCGCGATCCCCGGGGGTTACATTTACATCACGCGCGGAATCCTGGCGTATCTCAACTCCGAGGCCCAGCTGGCCGGCGTGCTCGGTCACGAATGCGGACACGTAACCGCGCGCCACAGCGCCCAGCAGATCACGCGATCGCAGCTCGCGGGCGTGGGGCTTCTCGCGGGAGCCCTGTTCGTGGGCGCGCTTCGCCCCTACACCGGTCTCGCCCAGGAGGGGTTGGGGATTCTCTTCCTGAAATACAGCCGCGACAACGAGACCCAGGCGGACGAGCTTGGCGTCGGCTACGCCACCCGGGGCGGCTACGACCCGCGCGTGATCCCCCTGACCTACGTCATGCTGAAGCGCGTGGGCGAGCGCCAGGGTGCGCAGCTCCCGGGATTTCTCTCCACGCACCCCGATCCCGGCGATCGTGAGATTCGCACGAGCCAGCTCGCGCAGGCCGCGGTCGCGGGCGGGAGAAGGGATCTGCGGATCGACGCGGACCCGTACCGGGGCCACATCGAGGGGCTCGTGTACGGCGACGATCCGCGCGCGGGATACTTCGTCGGGAACCGTTTCTATCACCCCGATCTCGGATTCGAGATGATCTTCCCCGATGGATGGAAGGCGCAGAACCAACCCAGCTCCGTCGTCGCTCAGAGTCCATCACAAGGCGGACAGATGGAGCTGACGCTTCAGACCTCCAAGGATTCCACCGCCACCCCGGATCAGCTGGTGCGCCAGCTCCTCGACCAGAAGAAGATCCTCGACGCATCGGGACGCGCGGAGAGCTTCCGCGATTACCCCGCGTGGATCGGGCAGGTGCTCGCCGAGGGACAAGGAGGAAGGCAGGCCCTGATCGCGGGATTCGTTCGGATCCAGCCGGGTCGGTTCCTCCAGATTCTGGGGCAGAGCCGCTCCTCGGGGGATGCGGCTTCGGAGCAGGTCCTCGCCGCGATCAACAGCGTCGCGAAGCTCCGCGATCCGGAGCGGCGGAACGTGACCTCTGATCGCGTGCACGTCCTCGTGACCGACCACGACGGCACCTTTTCGGATCTCGTGAGCCACATGGGGCCGCAGGCGCTGAGCCTGGAAGAGACGGCCATCTTGAACAACATGCGCGCGACCGCGATGATCCCCGGCGGCACGCCGATCAAGATCGTCGTCAAGGGCCGGCACCCGTAACCGGGGATGCGCTACACGTGACGGATCAGGTCGCCGAGGTGGATCAGACCCGCGCCGGCGAGGGCGAGCGCGCTGTCCTTGGGGACGCGACCGAGAAGCACTGCGAGCGCGAAGCGTGTCGCGCCGATTCCAATCATTCCCGACACGAAGCAGATCGCGTCCGCGGGTGTGAAGGGCAATAGAAAGAGCGGGACCAGCGCGATCCATCGTCTCCCGCCCACCATCGCTTGCGCTCGTTCCACATTCCGCGGCCCGACCAGGCGCCGGAGAAGCGGCACGCCGGCCCTGCTTCCGATGAAGTACGCCCCGGCCGATCCCACGAGCGTTCCGCCCGCGGCGATGAGCATCCCGACCCAGGGTCCGTAGAGTGCGCCGGCGAGAATCGGCATGAAGACGCCCGGAATGGGCGCGATCAGGATCTGCGCGACCATGAGGCCGAACAGGAGGAGCGGGCCCCAGACTCCCGTTCCGCGGAGGAACGTCTCCACGCGGGCGCGCGTGAAGTGGGGCGCCGAGACGATGGCGATCCACACCATCAGGACCCCGAGCGCGATGAGAACGAGAAGCGGCATCCAGGAGACGCGGTGCTCGGGCTCGGAGCGTGACATGAGCGGCAGAATGTAACCTCGCGCGTCCCTCGCCGAAACAGGTATTCTTGGCCGGAAGTCACGTTGTTCGAGAAGTCCGGCGCCGCCGGCGAATCCAACGGAGCGTTCCCTCATGAATGATCCCTTCGGCGCGCGATCCGTTCTCAGGGTAGGCGATCGGAAGTACGAGGTGTTCCGACTTCAGGCGCTCGCGAAGGCGAAGCTCCCGGTCGAGCGCTTGCCGTACTCGATCAAGATCCTCCTTGAGAACCTTCTGCGCACGATGGACGGACGCGTGGCCACCGGGGAGGACGTGGAGGCGGTAGCGCGATGGGACGCGAAGGCGACTCCGACGCGCGAGATTGCCTTCTCGCCGAGCCGGGTTCTCCTGCAAGACTTCACCGGGGTTCCGGCGGTCGTGGATCTGGCCGCGATGCGGGACGCCATGGCGACGCTCGGAGGCGATCCCCGGCGAATCAATCCCCTTCAGCCCGCGGAGCTGGTGATCGACCACTCCGTCCAGGTGGACGAATACGGCTCGCACGCCGCGCTCCTGATCAATGCCAAGAAGGAGTTCGAGCGGAATCGGGAGCGTTATCTCTTCCTTCGTTGGGGACAGCGCGCGTTCCAGAATTTCCGCGTCGTTCCTCCCGCCACCGGAATCGTCCACCAGGTGAATCTCGAGTTTCTCGCCCGTGTCGTGTTCCCGGGTGCCGGCAATCCTGGGCAGGCCTACCCGGACACGTTGATCGGCACCGATTCCCACACGACGATGATCAACGGTCTCGGCGTGCTCGGGTGGGGTGTCGGAGGCATCGAGGCGGAGGCGGCGATGTTGGGGCAGCCGGTCTCTATGCTCCTTCCCCAGGTCGTCGGATTCCGCATGACGGGACGGCTGCTCGAGGGGTCCACGGCGACCGATCTCGTGCTCACGGTGACGGAGATGCTGCGAAAGAAGGGGGTCGTGGGCCGGTTCGTCGAGTTCTTCGGACCGGGGCTCCACTCCCTCCCCGTCGCGGACCGTGCCACGATCGCGAACATGTCCCCCGAGTACGGCGCGACCGTCGGGATGTTCCCGATCGACGGGGAGACGCTGCGCTACCTCGAGTTCACGGGGCGCCCCCAGGACCAGGTGCGGCTCATCGAGGCCTACGCCAAGGAGCAGGGCATGTTCCACACCGAGAACGCACCGGAGGCAGAGTACTCCGATCGCCTCCATCTGGACCTGGGAGCCGTGGAGCCCTCGCTCGCAGGGCCGAGGCGGCCCCAGGACCGGGTGCGCCTCCGCGACGCGAAGAGGAATTTCGAGGAGGCGCTCCCCTCCATGCGCGTGGCGAAATCGATCCCGCTCTCGACCGGAAGGCCGCTCGAGCGCTGGGAAGGGGAAGGAGGAGACGGCGCGCCGGGGCACGCGACCGCGACGATGCCACAAGTCACGATGGCCGGCGAGACGTTCCCGCTCTGCGACGGAGCCGTCGTGATCGCCGCGATCACGAGCTGCACGAACACCTCGAATCCATCCGTCATGATCGGCGCGGGCATCGTTGCCAGGCGCGCGGTGGAGCGCGGCCTCAAGACGCGGCCCTGGGTCAAGACCAGCCTCGCGCCCGGATCGAAGGCGGTCACCGAGTACCTCCAGCGCGCCGGGCTCACGCCGTATCTCGAAGCGCTCGGGTTCCACACCGTGGGATACGGATGCACGACGTGCATCGGAAACAGCGGACCGCTGCCTCCCCCCATCTCGAAGGCGATCGAGGAGGAGGAGCTGGTCGTGGCGTCGGTGCTTAGCGGGAACCGGAACTTCGAAGGACGGATTCACCCCGAGGTGCGCGCCAACTACCTCGCCTCCCCGCCGCTCGTCGTCGCGTACGCACTCCTGGGCAGGATGGACCGGGACATCACGACCGAGCCTCTGGGAACCGGCAAGGATGGAACTCCGGTGTACCTCCGCGATCTCTGGCCGACGCAGAGAGAGATCGACGACACGATCCGGTCCGCGATCCAGAGCGAGACCTTCCGCGAGACGTACCGCGACGTGTACACCGGCGACGAGACTTGGCGGAACCTTCCGGTCCCCGAGGGGGACCGGTACGCGTGGGAGCCCGATTCCACCTACGTGAAGCGTCCTCCCTACTTCGACGACATGCCCACGACGCCGCCCGCGGTCCAGGACGTGCTGGGCACGAGGGTGCTGGCCTTTCTCGGGGACAGTGTCACGACGGACCACATCTCACCCGCCGGCTCGATCAAGAAGGACAGCCCCGCGGGGCGCTATCTGCTCGAGCACGGAATCCAGCCGTTGGATTTCAACTCCTACGGGTCGCGTCGCGGCAATCATGAGGTCATGGTTCGCGGCACGTTCGCGAACACGCGCATCCGGAACAAGCTGGTCCCGGGGGTCGAGGGTGGAGTCACGGCCCATCTGCCGGACGGGGCGCAGATGTCGATCTACGACGCGGCCATGCGCTACGCGGAGGAGGGCGTGCCCACGATCGTCCTCGCCGGGAAGGAATACGGCTCCGGCTCCTCGCGCGACTGGGCGGCGAAAGGGCCGAAGCTCCTCGGCGTGCGGGCCGTGATCGCGGAGAGCTTCGAGCGCATCCACCGAAGCAACCTGATCGGCATGGGCATCCTGCCGCTCCAGTTCCCTCCCGGGCAGACCGCGGAGAGCCTGGGGATCACAGGCGGCGAGACGTTCGACATTCAGGGTATCGCGGAAGCCTCGCGACCCGACGCGGAGCGTGCCAAGGAAGTCACGGTGCGGATGGACGGATCGCGAAGCTTCCGCGCGGTCGTCCGGCTCGACACGCCGCAGGAGGTGCGGTATTACGTGAACGGAGGAATCCTCCCCTTTGTCCTGCGGCGCCTGCTTCGCCCGGGTGCCGCCTGATCTCCGCGGCGGAACCCGCGTGAACGAAACCCTCGACATCATCCACGACCCCGCCGCGGCCCTGCTCCGGCTCCTGGTCGCCGGAGTCCTGGGGGGACTGATCGGGATGGAGCGCGAGCGCGCGGCGCACGCCGCGAGGGAGGAGATGTTCGCCGGCGTGCGGACGTTCCCGATCTTCGCCCTCCTCGGAGCCTCCCTCACCGTGGTCACCGGCGGCATGACCGCGGCGGTCGTGGCGGGCTTCCTGGCCGTGGCCGCGCTCGCGGTGGTGGCGTACTGGCGCACCAGCTCAAAAGAGCATGCCGGCACCACCACGGAGAGCGCCGCGCTCGCGACCTACTGGGTGGGTGCCATCGCCGGAGCCGGGGAGCTGGTGCTGGCCGCGGCCATCGGAATCACGATCGCAATCCTGCTCGCCTCGAAGGAGCGCCTGGAGGCCTTCCCCCAGGCGATGACCCGCGAGGAGCTGCGAGCCACACTGGTGCTCGCCGTGATCGCGGCCGTGATCCTTCCGCTCCTCCCCAACGAAGGCCACGGACCGTGGGGCGTCTGGAATCCCCGCAAGCTCTGGTTCGTCGTCGTGCTGGTCTGCGGACTTTCCTTCGCGGCATTCCTCGCGGTCCGGTTCTGGGGAGAGCGCAGAGGGATCTACATCACCGGGATTTTCGGGGGGCTGGCGTCGAGCACCGCGATCACCGTGTCACTCGCCACACAATCGCGATCGGTGAAGGTCGGAGGAGTCACGCTCGCGATCGGCGCGGGGCTGGCTTCGATGGTCATGCTGATCCGGATCGCGGTCTTGACCGCCGTCGCGGGAGCATCGGCCCTGCCCCACTTGGCGCCGTTCCTGGGAGCGTCTCTGGTGGGCGGAGGGCTCGCCATCGTGCTTCTTGCGCGCCGGCAGAAATCCAAAGCCTCGCAGGGGTCCGGCCTCTCGAACCCGTTCCAGCTCCGCGAGGCGATCCGGTTCGGGATCATCTACGGGCTGGTCCTTCTCGTCGTCGAGGCGGCGCGGCGCTACGCGGGGAGCTGGGGAATCATCGCCGCCGCGATCCTCGCGGGCATCGCCGACGTGGACGCGATCACCTTGAGCCTCGCGGGCATGAGCGGAGGCGGGCTCCCGCCCGAGATCGCCGCAGGGGGCATCGCGGTCGCGGCACTCTCCAACACGGTGGCGAAGTCCGGCTACGCGGCGCTGCGCGGTTCTCCCGAGTACCGGAGGAGCGTCTCGCTGATCCTTGCGGCATCGTTCCTCACGGGCGTGATCGCGCTCGTGGCGCTGGGGCCGAGACCGTGGGCAACGCCCTCGCCGGGCGTTCCCCCTTGATGGCCGCGCGCAGCGCGGATTCGATCTCCGGGTGGAGAAACCGGTGGCCGAGCGCGCTCAGACGCGCCGGCTCAGCACGCGCGCTGGAAAGCAGCGCCTCATCCGCCATCTCTCCGAAGACGAGCCGCAGCGCCGGAGCGGGCACCGGCAGGATCGCGGGACGCTTCAGGGTCCGGCCGAGCGCGCGCGTCAGCTCGCGATTCGGCACCGGCGAGGGAGCGACGGCGTTCACGGGGCCGTCGAGATTCTCATCGGTCAGCGCGAGTTCGATCACCTGCATCAGGTCCGCGAGGGAGATCCAGCTCATCCACTGCGCCCCGCTCGCAAGCGTCCCGCCGAATCCCCACCGGAAGACCGGCAGGAGCCTGGCGAGCATGCCACCGCCGGAGTCCAGCACGACCCCGAACCGGAGCGGGACGGTCCGGATCCCCGCTTCGCGCGCCGTGAGCGCTTCCGCCTCCCAGCGCCGGCAAAGATCCGCGAGAAATCCATTTCCGGGAGCGCTCGTCTCCGTGAGCACCTCTTCGCCGCGGTTTCCGTAGATTCCGACCGCGGACGCGCTGACCAGCGCGCGCGGCCGTGGTTCACGCTCCGCCATCTTCCTCGCCAGAAACCGGGTCGGGCCGACACGGCTCTCCACGAGGTGCCGCTTCCGCTCGTGCGTCCATCTTCCCCCGGCGAGATCCTCGCCCGCCAGGTTCACGACCGCGTCGGCTCCGGGGAGCGCGCGCGGATCCAGCTCTCCACGCTCCGGGTCCCAGTGGAAGATCGGAGGGATGCCGTCGGGGGCCGACGGCCGCCGGCTCAGGATCGAAACCCGATGGCCGCGTCCATGGAGGTGGCGGCTCAGAGCGGTGCCGAGAAATCCCGTTCCGCCCGCAATGAGCGCGTTCATACAGACGAGCTCCGGCTTACGCGGCGCCGGTGGTGAGTGGAACGGCCAGGAGGGTCGAGGGCTCGGTTGTGGGAGGTTCGGTTGTCGGAGGTTTGGTCCCGGGAGGTTCGGTTGCCTTGGGGGGGTCGTTCGCCGCCTGCGCCGGGGAATCGTCGCGGTCACGTCCATCGACACCATGAAGCTCCTGCAGCGTCGACACCGTCACCGCATGCTCACGCAGGGCGTGGATCGCCTGCACGGTCGCGGCCGCCGCCGTCAGCGTCGTGACGCAGAGCACCCCGTGGAGGATCGCGTTCGTGCGGATCGCACCGTCGTCATAGAAGGACTCGCGGCCGAGCGGCGTGTTGATGATGAGCTGGATGCCGCCGCTCTTGATCCGGTCGACGACGTTGGGGCGTCCTTCATTCACCTTGAAGACAAGCTCCGCGGGCACCCCATGCTCGTTCAGGAACTCCGACGTACCGTGGGTGGCAAGGATGGTGAATCCGGTTTCGTGCAGCGCGCGCGCGTGCGGCAGGACGCCCCGCTTGTCCCGGTCGTTCACGCTGATGAACGCCGTGCCCTCGGTGGGGATCGTGTTTCCGGCAGCTGCCTGCGCCTTGGCGAACGCGATCCCGAAGTCTTCGGAGAACCCCATGACCTCTCCGGTGGATTTCATCTCAGGCCCGAGCAGGATGTCGGTCCCGGGGAGCTTCAGGAACGGGAAGACCGGCGTCTTGATGAAGACGCGGCTCACCCGCAGGTCCTCCACGATCCCCTGCTCCTCGAGCGAGCGCCCGGCCATGATTCTCGCGGCCACTTTGGCCATCGGCACTCCGGTGGCCTTGCTCACGAACGGCACGGTGCGGGAGGCGCGAGGATTCACCTCCAGCACGTAGACGATGTCGGACTGGATCGCGAACTGGACGTTCATGAGTCCCCGCACGCCGAGCTTGAGCCCCAGCCGGCGGGTCATGTCGCGGATCGTGTCGAGATGCGGGGGGGTGATCTTGTAGGACGGAAGGACCGCGGACGAATCCCCGCTGTGGATCCCCGCCTCTTCGATGTGCTGCATGATGCCGCCGATGACGACGCGCTCCCCGTCTCCCAGCGCGTCCACGTCCACCTCGAACGCATCCTCGAGGAATCGATCCACGAGCACCGGGTGCTCCGGCGACGCGCTGACGGCCTCGCGGACGTAGCCCTCCAGATCCGCCTCGTCGTACACGATGGCCATGGCGCGACCCCCGAGGACGTACGAGGGCCGCACCAGCACCGGATATCCGATCTTCGCCGCCACTTCCTTGGCCTCGGCGAGAGACACCGCCGTGCCGCTCTCCGGCTGCGGGATCTGAAGCTCCCTCAGGAGCGCGCTGAAGCGCTTCCGATCCTCGGCCAGGTCGATCGCGTCCGGGCTTGTGCCCAGGATACGGACGCCCGCGCGGTGGAGCGCCAGCGCGAGCTTGAGCGGGGTCTGCCCGCCGAACTGGATGACCACTCCCTCGGGCTTCTCCACCTCGATGATGTTCATCACGTCCTCGAACGTCAGCGGCTCGAAGTAGAGGCGGTCGGAGGTGTCGTAATCGGTGGAGACGGTCTCCGGGTTGCAATTCACCATGATCGTCTCGTACCCCTCCGCCTGGAAGGCGAACGATCCGTGGCAGCAGCAATAGTCGAACTCGATCCCCTGGCCGATCCGGTTCGGTCCTGAGCCCAGGATGATTACCTTGCGGCGCGTGGTCGGCTCGGCCTCCGATTCCTCCTCGTAGGTGGAGTAGAGGTAAGGCGTGTGCGATTCGAACTCCGCGGCGCACGTGTCCACGCGCTTGTAGACCGGCACGATCCCGGCCTTCTGGCGGCGCGCGCGGAGCTCGTTCTGGCTGAGGCCGGTCAGTGCCCCGATCCTGGTATCCGAAAACCCCATGCGCTTCGCCTCGCGCAGCGTCGCGTCGTCCACGCCGGGACGGATCGAGCGCTCCAGCTCCACGATCTGCTGGATCTGATCCACGAACCACGGATCGATGCCCGTCATCTGGTGGATCTTCGCCTGCGGCCAGCCAAGGTCGAGCGCGCGCTTCACGTAGAAGATCCGGTCCGGGTCCGGGCTGAGGAGCTTCTCTTGGATGCGCGCGTCGTCCAGATCCTCTCGCGAGAATCCGCTCGCGCCGATTTCGAGCCCGCGGAGCCCCTTCTGGAGCGCTTCCTTGAAGGTGCGCCCGATCGCCATCACCTCGCCCACGGACTTCATCTGCGTCCCCAGGCTGGGATTCGCTCCCCGGAATTTCTCGAAGGCCCACCGCGGAATCTTCACCACGACGTAGTCGATGGCCGGCTCGAAGGAGGCGGGAGTCACGCGCGTGATGTCGTTCCGGATCTCGTCGAGGGAGTACCCGACCGCGAGCAGCGCCGCGATCTTCGCGATCGGGAATCCGGTCGCCTTGCTCGCCAGCGCGGAGGACCGCGAGACCCTGGGATTCATCTCGATCACGACCATTCGCCCGTTCTTTGGATCCACGGCGAACTGGATGTTCGACCCGCCCGTCTCCACTCCGACCTCGCGGATCACGCGGCGCGCCGCGTTCCGCATCGCCTGGTACTCGCGATCGGTCAGGGTCTGGGCCGGCGCCACCGTGACGGAGTCCCCGGTATGGATCCCCATCGGATCGAAGTTCTCGATGGAGCAGATCACGACGAAGTTGTCCGCGTGATCGCGCATGACCTCGAGCTCGTATTCCTTCCACCCGAGCACCGATTCCTCGACCAGGATCTCGTGCACGGGCGAAACCTCTAGCCCGCGCGCCACGATTTCGTCGAATTCGTCCTTGTTGTAAGCAATGCCGCCTCCGCTCCCGCCCAGGGTGAAGGACGGACGGATCACCGCGGGCAATCCGGTCAGGTCCAACACCCGGGTCGCTTCCTCCGGAGTGCGCGCAAATCCGCTGCGCGGAACGTCAAGGCCGATCCGGCTCATGGCTTCCTTAAAGAGCCTCCGGTCCTCGCCGACCTCCACCGCCCTCCGGCTCGCCCCGATCAGGCGGATGCCGAAACGATCCAGGACGCCCCGCCGAGCGAGGTCTACCGCCAGGTTCAGCGCGGTCTGGCCGCCAACGGTGGGAAGCACGGCATCCGGGCGCTCGCGTACGAGGATCTTCTCGAGGATGTCGGGTGTGAGTGGCTCGACATACGTCCGGTCCGCGTACTCGGGATCGGTCATGATCGTCGCGGGATTGGAGTTCACGAGCGAGACGCGGATCCCCTCGCGGCGAAGCACCTTGACCGCTTGCGTGCCGGAGTAGTCGAACTCGCACGCCTGGCCGATCACGATCGGCCCCGATCCGATGACGAGGACGGAGCGGATCGAGGGATCTTTGGGCATGGCTAGGTGACTGCCGGCGCTTGCGCCGGGAGCGTCTCGGGGTGCGTCGGGAGCGTATCCGGGAGGCTCGCCGCCTTTGCGGGGAGCGAGACCGGTGCGGGGACAAACGAGTCCATCAGCTTGATGAACTGGTTGAAGAGATCATGGCTATCGTGCGGTCCCGGGCTCGCTTCGGGGTGGTACTGCACGGACAGGGCCGGCAGCGTCCGGTGCCGGAATCCCTCCACCGTTCCATCGTTCAGGTTGACGTGTGTGAGCTCGTATTCCGGGCGCTCGAAGAGCGCAGCCTCCACCGCAAAGCCATGATTCTGGGAGGTGATCGCGACCCGTCCGTTGCCTAGGTTCTTCACCGGATGGTTCGCGCCGCGGTGTCCGAACTTGAGCTTGAAGGTCCTCCCGCCGCACGCAAGCCCCATGATCTGGTGCCCGAGACAGATTCCGAACATGGGCCGCACGCGCATCAGCTCGCGCGCCGCCTCGATCGCGTAGGTGCAAGGCTCCGGATCGCCGGGACCGTTCGAGAGAAAGACGCCGTCGGGCCGGAGCTGGAGCGCGTCCGACGCCGAGGTGGTGGCCGGCACGACCGTGACGTCGCATCCCGCGGCTGCGAGCATGCGGAGGATATTCTCCTTCATGCCGAAGTCGTAGGCGACAACGTGGAAGGGCTCGGGCCTCGGGCCATTCGTGCCGACGGGTCGCATGGTCGCCGGGTACCGGTACGACTTCACGCAGGTCACTTCGCGCGCGAGATCGAGTCCGACCATGCTGCGGGAGGCGCGTGCACGATCCACCAGCGCGCCCGGATTCTCGTTGCGCGCGGAAATCACGCCGCGCCTCGCGCCGTGGAGGCGCAGGTGGCGCGTCAGGGCGCGAGTGTCGATCTCGCTGATCCCCACGACGCCGGCCTCGTCCAAATAGCGCTCCAGGCTTCCGGCCGCGCGCCAGGACGACGCGACCGCGGAGATCTCGCGCACCACGAACCCAGCGACCTGGGGCCGAGCCGATTCCACGTCCTCCCCGTTCACACCGTAGTTCCCGATGTGCGGGTAGGTCATGGTGACGATCTGGCCGGCGTAGGAGGGATCGGTGAGGACTTCTTGGTACCCGCAGAGGCCGGTGTTGAAGACCACTTCCCCTTCGGTCTCGCCCACCCTGCCAAACGAAACGCCCCGGAAGAAAACGCCGTCTTCCAGGGCCAGGATGGCCCTCGGTCTCCGTTCGGGGGTTGAAGGGGGCCCGAGGCTCACAAACTAGCAGTGTAACAGAGTCAGGTCAGCGGCGCGAGGGCTCCGTTTCCAGCGGCCCGGGAGCGTGGTTCGCGACCCCCTGCGGGTCGAACTCGTCCACCTGGATCGCGTCGTCGCGCGCCTTTTCCGCCTCGCGGATCCTCCGGGCGTCCGACTCGTCGATCAGCCCTGCCTTCACGGCACGCTCGAGCAGCGTGCTCTCCGGCTCGCGGTCGAGCTTGCGCGCGCGGACCGCCGCCTTCAGCGTCTGGAGCGGAGCCGCCGCGGCCACCACCTTGTCGAGCGCCGTCTCGAGCCTCCCGAGCCCCGTGTCGTCGGGCGCGGGCACGTAGATGTCGCGCGTCAGACGCAAGCGCTCCTCGCGGTCGTCCAGGAGCGCGCGGGCCACCTTGGCGGAGAGAGCGTCGCTGGGGGGCTTTGCATGCGCGCCGAAGGGGAAGATCGCGGCGTGCAGGAGTCCCGCCGCGAACCGGTCCGGCAGATTCTCGAGCACCCCCACGAGCGCGGATTCCACCTCGTAGATCGCCTTCTCGCATCCCCATTTCAAGAAGGGCAGATCGATCTCGGGTGTTCCGTCATCCCAGAATTTCTTGACGGTCGCCGAGCCGAGGTAGAGCCACGCCAGCGCGTCCGCGAGACGTCCGCTGATCTTCTCGCGGCGCTTGAGCTGTCCGCCCAAGGTCGCCATGGCGCCATCGGACACGAGCGCGAGTGCCGTGCTCAGGCGGGTGAACCTCGCGAGGTAGCCGCCGACAGGTCCTCCGACGCCCGTGCGCACGAACGTCGATCCGGTGAGCGCGTGCCCGAACGAGCGGAGCGCGTTCGAGAAGATGAAGCCGAGGTGCCCGAAAAAGGCGCGGTCGAATTTCTCGAGGTTCCTCGAGGCGACCGCTTCCATCTCCGCCCGCACGTACGGGTGGCAGCGGATCGCGCCCTGGCCGAAGATGATGAGCGTGCGCGTGAGAATGTTCGCGCCCTCGACGGTGATCCCGATCGGGACCGCCGCGTATGCGTGCGCGAGCACGTTCCGGGACCCTTTGCAGATTCCGGCGCCGGCCTGGATATCCATGGCGGCGTTCACCACGGTACGCATCCCCTCGGTGAGATAGGCCTTCATGATCGCGGAGACCACCGCGGGCTTCTCCCCCGCATCCACCGCGCCCGCCGTCAGCACGCGCGCCGCCGACATGACGTAGGTCATGCCGCCGATCTTCGCGAGCGGCTCCTCGATCCCCTCGAAGCGGCCGATCGCAAGGTCGAACTGCTCACGCACCGTCCCGTACGCGCCGGCGACCCGGGCGCAGAGCTGCGCGGCGCCCGTGGCCAGACCCGGGAGGGAGATCCCGCGCCCCGCGGCGAGATTCGCCATGAGCATCTGCCAGCCCTGCCCGACGCGCTCCCTTCCGCCGATGATCGTGTCGAGCGGAACGAAGACGTCGCGTCCCTGGAGGGGCCCGTTGAGGAACGGCACCCCCATGGGATCGTGCCGCTTGCCGATCTCGATTCCGGGAAGATGCGGTGGGATGAGGGCGAGCGTGATGCCGAGGTCTTCCCTGTCACCCAGGAGATGGTCGGGGTCGTACAGGCGGAACGCCAGGCCGATGAGCGTCGTGACCGGCGCAAGCGTGATGTAGCGTTTCCGGAACTGAAGCTTCATCCCCAGGACTTCCTTGCCCTGCCAGATTCCCCGGCACACGACGCCGCGGCTCTTCGTGGACGCGGCATCGCTCCCCGCTTCGGGGCCAGTGAGGGCGAAGCACGGAATCTCCTCCGCCGTGGCGAGGCGAGGCAGGTAATGGCGCTTCTGCTCCTCCGTTCCGTAATGCAGCAGGAGCTCCGCAGGACCGAGCGAATTCGGGACCATCACGGTGACTGCGGCCGCCACGCTCCGGCTCGAGAGCTTGGTCACGACCGCCGAGTTCGCGAGCGCGGAGAATCCCAGCCCGCCGTATCCCTCGGGGATGATCATCCCGAAGAAGCGCTTTTCCTTGATGAATCGCCAGGCCTCGGGAGAGAGATCCCCGTCCCGCTCCACCTTCCATTCCTCGACCATCCCGCACAGCTCTTCCACGGGCCCGTCGAGGAACGCGCGCTCGCGTGGGCTCAGCGCCTTGGTCTTGAAGTCGAGGAGCATCTTCCAGCGGGGCCGCCCCGAGAAGAGCTCGCCGTCCCACCATACGGTGCCCGCTTCGAGCGCGATGCGCTCGGTGTCCCCCATCCGAGGGAGGGCCCGTCCCATGGCGCCCATGGCGAAGGGGGTAACGAGCCGACGACGGATGGGAGGAATCGTGAGTGTCGCGACCACTGCCAAAGCGGCCAGGATCACGACCATGGCACCCAGGGACATTCTCGAGACCTCTAAATGACGTTTGCGCCGTGAGCAAGGGGTCCCGGCTTCACGACAAGGATAACCGAAATGGGCTCAGGGCTTGCGGGCGCGTATGGTCGCGGCCATTCCACCCACGTGATCCTCGACGGAGATATCGGCAAACCCGGCCGCATTCATCACCGAGGCAAGCGCGCGCTGCCCCGGATACGCCCGTAGCGATTCCACGATGTGGTGGTAGGTGCCCGGGCGTCCGTGGAGGGCGAGCCCCCAGAAGGAGCCTGCCAGGTAGAGGTATCCCATGCCGAGGGACCGGTAGGAGGCAGATTCCGGCAGCCCGAAATCGAGGCTCAGGAAGCGTCCTCGCGGGCGGAGGAGACGGAGCACGCCGCGGAAGAAAGCGGCCAGGTCCGATGCATAGCGGAGCCCGTAGCCCATCGTGATCGTGTCGAAGGATTCAGCGGCCAGAGGCAGGAGGCTCAGGTCCCCGCGCAGGAGCGCCACATTCCGGAAACCCGAGCACTTCGCCCGCGCGTGCACCAGCATGTCCGCGCTCCGGTCCAGCCCGACGATCGGACCGCGATGTCCCGACCGCCGGAGCAGGATCGGCAACGCGGCGGTCCCGGTCGCGAGATCCAGCACCCGGGTGTTCGCCCCGGCCTCGAGCGCCTCCCGCGCGAGACGGGATTTCCAGCGGGCGTCCTGACCGAGAGAAAGCGCTCGGGTCAGGACATCGTAGCGAGGAGCGACGCGATGGAAGATGGACTCGCCGTAGCGCGCCCGTTCGCCCGCGTCTTCAGGCCATCGCTTGATCCAGGGGGTCACGCTCCCATCTTACCCGACGGCCCTAGATCGCAAACCAGTAGGTCAGCTTGGCCAGCACCCGGTTCTCGGGCTCCGAGCCGAAGACGCTGCTCACGCGAATGTCGTTCCGGAACGCGCCGGGATCGGTGTGGAAGTTCTCCTGGTCGTATTGCGACCGGCTCTGCGTCCACACGAGAAAGATGGTGCTCCCTGGTCGGTACTCCCAGCGATACACCATGTTCCAGTTCACGGCCGTATAGCTGAAATTGAAGTCCTGCGGCCTGTAGCCCGATGCGGTGTAGTGGGCGAAATCGTAGGAGTCCGGCCGGATCAGCTCCCGCAGCTCGTCATAGCTTCCGACCGTGATGAAGGGCTGCGCGTAGAAATCGAGCGATTTGTCGCGGCTGAAGAGCAGGCTCGTCCGGAGCGTGAGGCTCGCGGTCTGCTGGTGAATCCGTCCGAAGACGTAGCTCACGCCGCCGATTCCCTGCTGGACGGGCCAGGCGTGAGACGGTCCGGGCGCGTCGATCCACTGCGTATCGTCCTTGCGGTTGTGGAACGAGACCACGAGGTCGTGGTTCACCGCGCTGCTCTGGTTCCACTGCACCTCGACTTCCCCGTTCGTGTCGTGATTCTTCGAAGTGTCCCGGTAGTAGTTGCCTTCGATCCGGAGCACGAGCGCCCTGCGCGTGTCGCTCTTGACGCCGAGCCATCCGCCGTACGTCAGGGGCTCGCGCATGAGCGGGCCGCCGCGTGTCTCGTAGCGCCGCGTCCCTTCGGTCTGGTACGTGAGCCCCCACCATTCCTCACGGTAGTCACGAAGCTGCATCCATGAGCTCAGCTGGCCGCCGGCCCATTCCTTGTGCCCTCGGCTATAGGACCAGGCCTCCTTGCCCGTGTTGATGTCGTAGCCCTTGCGCACGCCGTAGAGCCATTGCTTCCAGAGGTTCAGGTTGAGGTTTCCGTTGTTCCAGGTCTTGCTCTTCCCCTTCGGATCGAAGATGCGCGTGACGAAGCCGCTCAGGTTGATCTCGTCGGCGGACTGGAGGTATCCGAGGTCATTGATGTCCAGCTTGTCGGATTTCCATCGCCCGTTCGTGCCGGCCTGCCATTTGCCCCCGACTTTCCGGAGATCGAGCGAGCCGCCCGAACCGTACCGGGGCGCCGAGTTCACCGTGGAATCGCGAGCCGACCCCTGCGGCTGGATGATGGAGCTCACGACCGACCCATGCATGTTGTAGTTGCGGTTCTTCGAGAAGAGGTCGAAATCCATGCCGGACGTATACGCCTCGCGCGAGGCGAAGTCGCCGAACACGTCTCGATTGGCCGTGTTCACTACCGCGGTCCCCATGACGTTGAACCTCTGCAGTCCGCCGTGGAACTCCTTTCCGAACCTGCCGACGAAATAGCGAGAGAGCCGTTCGCCGTTCTTGAAGAGATTCTGCGCCTGGCCGCGCCCGGTGATGTCGGTGGAAGCAACGAGCGCCGCCACCGTCGTGTTCCCCGCAGCCTTTCCAGTCAGCTTGGCCGCGTAGCGGATGCGGGAATTCGGATCCCCCGTGCCGATCCGGCGCGAGTAGAAGAGGTTGAAGTCGGGGTGCTGGAAGAGGCGGTTCCCTTCG
>JACXTT010004682.1_pt1 | contig 20226 bp, 17 predicted proteins | sample 9270951 | NCBI WGS metagenome assembly JACXTT01 (sample SAMN15532306, study PRJNA645909) | rock metagenome | isolation source: weathered quartz diorite | place: Puerto Rico | collected 2017-06-21
CCTCGGCATGCTCGCCGCGCTCGGACGCCTCGCGGAGACGCTCGCGGGCGCCGCCGGCTGGTTGCATCTCCTCGCCTTCGCCGCAGCCGTCCTGGCGCTCGGCATCGCGAGCGCGGCCCTCCTGCGCCTCTGGCTCGGGGTCCGCGCCCGGCTCGTCGAGTGGACGGCAAACGGTCCACCCGCCGGCGCGGCCACCCTCGCCGTGTTCGCGTGCTGGCTCGCCTCCGGACCGGCCTTCCACGCGGACGTCGCAAGCCTCCGCACGCTCGTCGGCGGTCGTGCCGAGACGCAGCGCGAGACGATCGCGCACCAGGTGTACGCGGCGTACCGCCGGGCGGACCTCGCCGCGCTGCAACGGGTCCTCGACCGCGCCCGCGTCTACGAGCCGACGATCCTCGAGGCGGCCGCCGCCTTCGGCGTCGATCCGGAGGTCCTGATGGGCGTCGCGGCCGCGGAGTCGGCCTTCTACCCGCGCGACAGCGCCGACGGGGGCCGCGGCCTCTTCCAGATCACCGCGCCGCCCGCCGAGGCCGTCGCCGATGTCAAGGGCCGCCTGCACGTCGAGCAACTCGACCCATTGAACCAGCGCCACAACGCGTTCCTGGCCGCGGCGACGCTCCGGCGCTACCTCGACGAGATGCACCGGGATCCGTTCCTCGCGCTCCTCGCCTACAACATCGGACCCAGGAACGGCGGTCTCCGGGCGATCATGGAGCAGTACGGCGCGAAGGACTTCGTCACCATCCAGCCCTATCTGCATACCCTGCCGCGCGACTATCCGATCCGCGTGCTCTCCGCGGCGCTCGCCTATCGGCTCTGGCGGACCGAGGGCCGTCTGCCCCGGTACGAGGAGGGCGCGAATGCAGCTCACATCCAGGGTCTCGGAATCCCGGGACTTGACACGGGATGAATATTTGGCTCATTAATTCATTTCGTGATGTCCAGCGCAACCGCCCCCGCCGAAGCCCCGACGCGGGCCCGGATTCTCGCTGCGGCCGAGGAACGCTTCGCGAGCTTCGGGTACCGGCGGACCGGGATCGCCGAGATCGCGCGCGACGCCGGCGTCGCCGCCGGCACGCTCTACCGGTACTTCGAGAACAAGGAGGAGATCTTCCGCGCCGTCATGCGGAATCTCACCGAGACGTGGCTCGCGCGTGCGCGGGCCGCGGTGGCGCCGCCCGGAACGGCGATCGAGCGCCTGGGGCGGCTCGGTGAGGCGAGCGTCGAGTTCAACCGCGCCAACGCGCTCATCAACTCCGTCTACCGGCGCGACGGCGAGATCATTTTCGCGCCGCTCCTCGAGGAGCTGCACGAGCAGCTCCTCCGTCACAACGTCGCGTTGATCGCTGGCCTCATCCGCGACGGCATCCGCGAGGGAACGATGCGGAAGGTCGACCCCGAGCGGGCGGCGTTCGTGCTCTTCATGGGCGGGGACGCGCTCTCGAACCAGACGCACCTCCCGTACCAGGACGTCCTGCCACTCTACGGCGAGATCGTGATGCAGGGTCTGATGCCGCGCTGAGGCGCGGCGAAAGGAGGTCCGATGGAGGCCGTCGCACTGCGCATGCCCGAGGCCGTCTCGACCTTGCCGCCCGGCCCGCGCACGCCGCGTTTCTGGCAGATCCTCAGCTACTCGTTACGACCGTACGCCACGGTCGAGTCGTCGCGCCGCTTCGGCGATCGCTACACCGTCTCGGGGCTCAACGGGCCGGAGAAGCTCGTCGTGTTCTCCGATCCCGAGGCGATCCGCGACATCTTCACGGACGACGGCGAAGCGCTGCGCTCGGGCGAGGCGACCGCCCCCATCCTCGGCCCGATCCTCGGTTGGCACTCGATCCTGCTCCTCGACGGCGCACGCCACTTCCGTGAGCGACGGCTGATGGGCCCGCCCTTCCACGGCGAGCGGATGCACGTGTACGGGCGCCTCATGCGCGATATCGCCTCGCGCGTCATCGATCGCTGGCCGGTCGGGAAGCCGTTTCCGATCCACCGCGAGATGCAGGACATCACGATGGAGGTGATGGTGCGCGCGGTGTTCGGCGCCGACCAGGAGGCGGTCTATCGCCCGATGCGCGAGCACGTCGAGCGCTTCGTGGCGCAGGCGAACGGCCCCTCGGCGCCGTTCATCGCGCTGCGCGCTTTCCAGTGGGACCTCGGCCCCTTCTCCCCGTGGGGACGGTTCGTCCGCAACCGCGCGGTGGTCCGCGAGGCGCTCCTCGCCGACATCGCGCAGCGACGGACTGAGGGAACAGCCGGCCGCACCGACATCCTGTCGCTGCTGGTCGAGGCGCGCGACGAGCAGGGCCAGCCGATGAGCGACGACGAGCTCCTCGACGAGATGTTCACCCTCCTCATGGCCGGCCACGAGACGACCGCCACCGCCCTCGCCTGGGCCTTCTGGCACCTGACGCAGCATCCGGACGTGGTCGCGCGGCTCCGCGCCGAGCTCGCGCGCGTGGCGGGCGGCGCTCCGGTCCAGCCACAGCACATTCCGCAGCTCGAGTACCTCGACGCCGTGATCAAGGAGACCATGCGCCTCACGCCGGTCGTCACCTTCGTGGTCCGCCGGGTCCACGCGCCGGCGCGGATCGGCGGCCTTGACCTGCCGGCGGGCGTCAACGTCGGCGCGAACATCTACATGACGCATCGCCGGCCCGACGTCTGGCCCGACCCGGAGCGCTTCGATCCCGACCGCTTCCTCGGTGCCCGGCCGGCTCCGAACACGTTCTTCCCCTTCGGCGGCGGCGTGCGCCGCTGCATCGGCGCGGCGTTCGCGACCTACGAGCTGAAGACGGTGCTCGCGGAGGTGCTGCCGCGCGTCGAGCTGAAGCTGGCGCCGGGGTACCGCATGCGCCCGCGCCTGCGGGCCATCACCATCGCGCCGTCGCGGGGCATGCCGGTCGTCGTGGAGCGGCGGCTCGGGGCCGCGTCGTAGGCCGCCTCAGAGACGGAGCGGCTCGAGGCCGGTCAGCTCCTCGCTCGTGTCCCACAGGCGGCGGGCGAGGTCCCGATCGTACGAGACGGCGGACGAGCGGGCTTCGCGGCAATCGATGAAGTAGCGGCCGGTCACGGCGGCAACCGCCGGGGCCGTCGCGAGAAAGATGGACGTCGCCGCACCGCGTTCCGGGGTCCGGAAGAACGGGCGGAGCAGGCGCGTGAGCATCGTCGCGATCCGCCCGTTGTTCTGACCGAGCCGGGTGCCGACGGCGCCCGGGTGCGCGCAGTTCGCGGTGACGGGTTCGTCTGCGAGGCGCCGGACGAGTTCGTACGTGAAGAGGATGTTCGCCAGCTTCGAGTGGCCGTAGACCCGCATGACCCGGTAGCGGGCGGCGTGACCGAGGTCGTCGAACTGGATCGTCCGCGCGAAGCGGTGCGCCTCCGAGGCGACGTTGACGACGCGCGCCGGCGCGGAGGCGCGGAGCCGGTCGAGGAGCAGTCGGGTCAGGAGGAAGTACGCGAGGTGGTTCACCGCGAAGACGGTCTCGATACCGTCGGCGGTCGTCGTGTGGCGCATGTTCACGACGCCCGCGTTATTCACCAGGACGTGGATCGCCGGATAGGAGGCAAGGAGCTCGGCGCCCAGCCGGCGGATTTCCGCCTGCACCGCGAGATCGGCGAGGAAGACGCGCGCGGGGACCTCGCGGCCGAGCTCGGTGACGAGCGCCTCCCCGCGCGCCACGTCGCGGCAGACGAGCGCGAGCGTGGCCCCCATGCGGGCGAGCGCCACGGCGGTCGCCCGCCCGATGCCCGAGGTGGCGCCGGTGATGACACACACCCGGCCCGTCATGGACGCGCCGTCAGTCAGCCGAGACCTCGTGCGCGAAGCGCACGATCGCGTCGAGCACCCCCGGCGTGCCGAGGACGTCGTTGTGATGGGCACCGCGGGCGGCGAGAAACTGCTTCGGCTCGTGCGCCGCGGCGAAGAGCTGCTCACCGAGTTCAAATGGGACCACCTCGTCCGCGTCGCCGTGCGCGACGAGGAACGGCACGCCGAGCCCCGGGACATGCGCCAGCGAGTCGAAGCGGCTTCCCACCAGCATCGCCAGCGGCCCGTAGTGGAAGCGCCCGACGTCGCGCATGGTCGTGAACGTCGCGACGACGGCGACGCCGGCGCACGGTCGCTCGGTCGCGAGCCGGATCGACACCGCGCCGCCGAGCGACTCGCCGAAGGCGATGATGCGGCGAGCGGGCACGCCCCACGCCCGCTCGCTGTCGTAGGCGGCCAGGGCGTCACGGTAGACGCCCGCCTCGGTCGGGCGGCCTTCGCTCTTTCCGTATCCCCGGTAGTCGTAGGCGAGGACGGCGAGGCCCCGCGCGGCGAGCCCGTGGAGCACGTCGGCGCGGCAGGCGATGTTTCCGGCGTTGCCGTGCGACCAGACGAGCGTCGGGCCGGGCGCGGGCGCGTACCAGGCGTGCAGCCGGACGCCGTCGGCGGCGGTGAGCCAGCGCTCCTCGACGCCGGGCGGCGGGTCGTCGGGCACGGACCGGTCGGGCAAGAAGATCAGGCGGTCGATCGGCACGCGCGAGCACCCGACCGCGCCGAGCACGGCGACGAGCACGAGGACCGCACGCCTAGAAGTAGCCGCTCGGCTCCTCGCTGCTCGGCGGCGTCTGCTCGCGGCTCCGGATCCATTTCCCGGTGATCATGTCCTTGTAGCCCATGCCGGGCGCGACCATCGGGTAGACGTGCGCGTTCTGGTCGACCATCACCTCGAGGAACGCCGGCCCCGCGAACCCGACGAACGCCTCGAGGGCGGGACGCACGTCCGGGATCTCCGTCACGCGCCTCGCGAACGCGAAGCCGTCGGCCTCGACCGCCTTCACGAAGTCCTTCTTGTGGAGGGTCTTGTCCGAGCCCGAGTAGCGGTTGGCGTAGAACAGATCCTGCCACTGGCGGACCATGCCGTCGCCCAGGTTGTTCAGCAGCAGCACCTTCACCGGGATGTCGTAGGTGGTGAGCGTCTCGAGCTCGCCGAGGTTCATGCGGATCGAGCCGTCCCCGTCGACGTCAATCACGAGCCTCCCCGGATTCGCGAGCTGGGCGCCGATGGCGGCCGGGAGGCCGAAGCCCATCGTCCCCATGCTGCCGGAGGTGAGGAACGTCCGCGGCTGCGCGAAGTCGAGGTACTGGGCCGCCCACATCTGGTGCTGGCCGACGCCGGTCGAGATGATGGCGTTGCCGCGCGTGATCTCATTCAGCTGCTGGAGGACGTACTCGGCCTGGATGAGCGGCGACTCGCGGTTGTAGTCGAGCGGGTGCTGGCGGCGGAGCTCGTTCACGTGCGCGCGCCAGCGGGCGAAGCTCTTCTTGAAGCCGGCGCCGTGCCGGACGAGCTGCTGGAGGCCGAGCTTCGCGTCCGAGACGTGCGCCCAGTCGACGTGCTTCACCTTGCCGATCTCGGAGGCGTCGATGTCGAGGTGCGCGATCTTCGCCTTGGGCGCGAACTCCTTCACCTTGCCCGCGACCCGGTCGTCGAAGCGCGAGCCAACGGCGAAGAGGAAGTCGCAGTCCTCGACCGAGTAGTTCGCGAACGCGGTCCCGTGCATGCCGAGCATGCGCAGCGAGAGCTCGCCGGTCGTGTCGATGGAGCCGATGCCCATGAGCGTCGTCACGACCGGGATGCCGAAGCGCTCCGCGAAGGCGCGGAGCTCGGGCGCCGCGTCGCTGTTGATGACGCCGCCGCCGACGTAGACGAGCGGGCGCTCGGCCGCGCCGAGGAGGCGGAAGAATGCCTCCGCGTTCTGGGACGAGATGGCGGCGCCCTCGATGGCCTGCAGCCGCTCCCGGTAGCCATGCAGCGGGAGCAGGCCGGCGCCCTGGAACACCGCCTTCGCGAGCTGGACGTCACGCGGGATGTCCACCACGACGGGGCCCGGACGGCCGCTGCGGGCGATGTCGAAGGCGGTCCGCATCGTCGCCTCGACCTTGTTCTCATCGGTGACCAGGAAGACCTGCTTGGCGCACGCCGCCATGATGTTGAAGACCGGAGCCTCCTGGAACGCGTCGGTCCCCATCGCCGCGCGCGGCACCTGCCCGGTGATGAAGACCACCGGCACGCTGTCCGCCTGGCAGTCGCGCACCGGCGTCACCGAGTTGGTCGCGCCGGGGCCGGAGGTGACGAGCGAGACCCCCACGCGACCGCTCGAGCGGGCATAGCCCGCGGCCATGAAGCCCGCCCCCTGCTCGGTCGCGGGGACGATCAGCCGTACCTGCCGCTCGCGCTGCTCGTTGTAGCGAAAGACCGCGTCGTAGGTGGGCAGGATCGCGCCGCCGCTGTAGCCGAAGATGGTGTCGACGCCCTCGTCGGCCAGCACCTGCACGATCATGTCCGCGCCGTTGAGCGTGCTGCCGGCGAGCGGGTGCGGCGGGGTGTCGGCCAGGGTCAGTTTCGAGGCACGGGGCGGCTTCGCGGGGGACATCGGTTCACTCCTTTGCGCGTGGCCTCCCCGTATAGCGCGGATCGCCGCCGGTTGCGATTTCGGCCGGCCGGCGTGTTTCCACGGGCGGGTCTCCGACCACCTCGAGTGCCCCCTCGGCGTAGCGCGCGCGGAGGACCTTCTTGTCGAACTTGCCGACGCTCGTCTTCGGCACCTCGTCGACGAACGTCCAACGCTCGGGGAGCCACCAGCGGGCGACGCGCTCGGCGAGGAAGTCCTTGAGATCGTCGATGCTCGGGCGCGCGCCGGGGCGTGCGACGACGCAGGCGAGCGGGCGTTCGTCCCAGCGCGGGTCCGGAACACCGACCACGGCCGCCTCGAGGACGTCGGGATGTCCCATGAGCGCGTTCTCGAGCTCGACCGACGAGATCCACTCGCCACCCGATTTGATGACGTCCTTCGCCCGGTCGGTGATCTGGACGAAGCCGAAGCGGTCGACGGTGCCGACGTCGCCGGTGCGGAGCCAGCCGTCGTGGAACTTCTCGGGCGTGTCCTCGCGGTAGTACGCGGCCGTGACCCACGGTCCGCGCACCTCGATCTCGCCCGCCGTCCTCCCGTCCCACGGCAGGGGATCACCCGAATCATCGACGATGCGGAGCTCGACGCCGGCGATGACGCGGCCGGTCTTCGCGCGCCAGGTCATCGCGTCCGCCGGATCGCTGCCCTTCGGCGGCAGCGCGATCGCCGCCATCGGGCTCGTCTCGGTCATGCCCCATGCCTGGACGATCGGCACCCCGTGACGTTCCTGGAAGCGTTCCATGAGGGTCCGGGGCACGGCCGAGCCGCCGCACAGAACGAGGCGCAGCGACGACAGGTCGACCGCCGTAGTCTCGACGTGGCGGAGGATGTCGTTCCAGATGGTCGGCACGGCCCCGGAGACCGTCGGTCGCTCGGCGGCGATCATCCGGCAGAGCGGCTCGGCCTGGAGGAAGCGCCCCGGCATGAGGAAGTCCGCGCCGGCCATCCAGCCGGCATAGGGCAGACCCCACGCGTTCGCGTGGAACATCGGGACGATCACCAGGATGCGGTCGGTCGCCGCGATGCCGAAGGCGGCGGCCGACGTGACCGCCAGCGAGTGGAGGAACGTCGAGCGGTGCGTGTAGACGACGCCCTTCGGGTTGCCGGTGGTGCCGCTCGTGTAGCACATCGCGGCGGCCGCCCGTTCGTCCAGCACGGGCCACTCGAAGCCGGGCTTCTCGGCGGCGAGGAGCTCCTCGTAGCGCAGCACGCCGGCGCCGAGGGCGGTCGCGTCGCCGCTGCCGACGACGACCACGTGCTCGACCGTCTCGAGCGCGGGGCGGACGCGGGCCAGCATCGGCACCAGCGTGTCGTCGACGAGGATGACGCGATCCGCGGCGTGGTTCGCGACGTAGGTGAGCTGCTCGGGGAAGAGCCGGATGTTGAGCGTGTGGAGGACCGCCCCCATGCTCGGCACGGCGAGGTAGGCCTCCAGGTGCTCCTGCGTGTTCCAGCAGAAGGTGGCGACCCGGTCGCCCGGCCGGATGCCGAGCCGCCGGAGCGCGGCGGCGAGCCGCTCGGCGCGGTCGGCGACCCGCTCGAACGTCGCCCGCCGGGTACGCTCGCCCTCGAAGGTCGCGACCTCGCTCGCGGCGTGGACCGTCCGCCCGTGGCGGAAGATCGCCGCGATGGTGAGGGGAAAGTCCTGCATCGTGCCGAACACGCTTAGCCCTTCGCCGCGTGCGGGAACTGCGTCCGGAGGAAGCCGTCGAAGGCCCGATCGGGGAGCCAGCGGCGGAGGCCGATCATGAGTCGCGCGGCGGCGGTGACGACGTACCGGGTCCGCGGCCGCTCGGCGCCGATCGCGCGCTCGATCACGCGCGCGACCGTCTCGGGACCGGCAGCCAGGCGGGCCATCGGCCCCTCGTAGGCTTCTCGGATCTTCTGCGCGAGGACCTGGTTGAAGGCGGCGTACGGCGAATTGGCCGACTCGACCCGCTTCACCGCCGCGATCGCCGTGTCGCCGAACTGGGTCTTGATCGGGCCCGGCTCGATCACGACCACGTCGACGCCGAACGGCCGCACCTCGAAACGGAGCGCGTCGCTCAGCGCCTCCACGGCGTACTTGGTCGCGTGGTAGAAGGCGCCGCCCGGGAGCGTCAACCGCCCGCCCATCGAGCTCAGGTTCACGATCCGCCCCCACCCCTGCCGGCGCATGCCGGGAAGCACCAGCTGGCTCAACCGGATCAGCCCGAAGACGTTGGTCTCGAACTGGCGCCGGATCTCGGTCATGGGCGTCTCCTCGAACGCCCCCTCCTGGCCGTAGCCGGCATTGTTGACGAGCACGCCGACGGCGCCCTCGGCGCTCTCGACCGCGGCGACGGCGGCCCGAATCGAGGCCTCGTCGCACACGTCGAGCGCGAGCGTCCGGCAACCGCGCGCCTCGAGGTCGCGGACCGCCTCCTGGCGGCGAGCGCTCGCGTAGACGCGCCAGCCACGCGACGCGAGGTGCTCCGCCGTCGCGCGCCCGATGCCGGTCGAGCACCCCGTGATGAGCACCGCCTTCGAGACCTTCGTCATCGCTCAGCTCCCTTCCGGCCTGGGCCGCGCCCGGTCGACGATGTGCGCGAAGTCGATGCTCGCCGGAAGTGTCCCGAAGGCGACGCCCCGGTCATCGGCCAGGCGCGTTGCGCAGAACACGTCGGCAACCGCCCGGTCGCCATGCGCCACGAGCAGCGACCCCTGGAACGCGACGGCCATGCGCTCGACGACGCGCCGCGCGCGCGTCTCCATCGCGCGGAAGTCACCGAGGTCCTTCCGCAGGCGGGAGACGAAAGCGTCGAGCCGGCGATCGCCCCCCCGCGCGAGCTCGATCTCGGCGAAGAACGCGTCCACCACCTCCGGCCCGCGCGCCATCGCGCGCAGCACGTCCAGGCAGATGACGTTGCCCGACCCTTCCCAGATGCCGTTGAGCGGCGCCTCGCGGTAGAGGCGCGGCATCATCGACTCCTCGACGTAGCCGTTGCCGCCGAGGCACTCGAGCGCCTCGGCGACCAGCGCCGGCGCGCGCTTGCAGACCCAGTACTTGGTCACCGCGGTCGCGAACCGCGCGAAATGACGCTGCCCCTCGTCGCGCGGCCCCTCGTCGTAGGCGCGCGCGAGCCGGAGCATCGCCACCGTCGCGGCCTCGGATTCGACGCACAGGTCGGCGAGCACGTTCTGCATCAGCGGCTGGTCGATGAGGAGCTTGCCGAAGGCGCGCCGGTGAGCGGCGTGGTGCGTCGCCTGCGCCACCGCCTGCCGCATGCCGGCGGCCGAGCCGATGACGCAGTCGAGGCGCGTGTGGTTGACCATCTCGATGATGGTCGGGACCCCCCGCCCCTCCTCGCCGACGAGACGGGCCCACGCGCCGTCGAACTCGACCTCGGACGACGCATTCGAGCGGTTCCCGAGCTTGTCCTTGACACGCTGGATGTGGAACCGGTTGCGCGTGCCGTCGGGCCGCCAGCGCGGCAGGAGGAAGCAGGAGAGGCCGTCCTCGGCCTGCGCGAGGACGAGGAAGACGTCGCACATCGGCGCCGAGCAGAACCACTTGTGGCCGGTGAGCTCGTACTCGGCGCCCGGACCGCGAGCGCCGAGCGCGCGGGCGCGGGTCGTGTTGGCGCGGACGTCCGAGCCGCCCTGCTTCTCGGTCATGCCCATGCCGCAGAGGGCGCCGCGCTTGTGGCACGCGGGCATGGCGCGCGAGTCGTACTCGGTCGAGGTGAGGCGCGGTTCCCACTCGGCCGCGAGCTCGGGCTGCGCGCGGAGCGCCGGCACCGCGGAGTACGTCATGGAGATGGGACAGCCGTGACCGGCCTCGACCTGGGACGTCAGGAAGAACAGCGCAGCGCGCGCGACGTGCGCGCCCGGGCGCGGGTCACGCCACGGGAGCGCGTGCAGCTCGTGGCCGACCGCGAGCCGCATGAGCTCGTGCCAGGCGGGATGGAACTCGACCTCGTCGAGCCGGTTGCCGTAGCGGTCGTGCGTCCGGAGGATTGGCGGGTGCGTGTTCGCCTGCACGCCCCAGCGGAGCGGCTCGCCGCCCGTGATCTCGCCCAGGCGCTCGAGACGCTCCTCCGCCCACGCAGCGCCTTCCCGATGAAGGCCCGCGCGGAGCACGGCGTCGGCGGCGAAGAGGTTGTAGCCCTCGAGCGGCGGGGGCTGGTTCAGGACCTCGTGAGTCGCCATCGCGTCCGACATACGCGACCCGGCGCGCGGCCGGCAACCGCCCGCCTGGCCGCGTCTTGACGGGCCGGCGCGGACGCGTGCTAGGGAGCGCCATGCCCTCCCTCGGGGACCCAATCGTTCGCCTGTACGTCGTCGTCTACGTCCTGCTCCTGCTCAAGATGGCCGCGCTCGGGACGTACACGAGCGTCCTCCGTCTCGGCCGCAAGGTGTACGCGACCCCCGAGGACTACGCCCTGCAGGGCCTCGCCGCACGCTCGACCCGCGACGAGGACATCGAGCGGGTGCGCCGCGCGCACCGCAACGACCTCGAGAGCATCCTCCCCTTCTTCGTGGTCGGATTCCTCTTTCTCCTCACGCGTCCCTCGTGGACGGCGGCGGCGATCTACCTGATCGGCTACCTCGTCGCCCGCATCGCCCACAGCGTGTTCTACGTCCGGGGGATGCAGCCGTACCGGACGATCGCGTTCGCCGCGGGCGGCATCCTGACGCTCGCGATGATCGTCCAGACCCTGGTCGCCGTCGCCCGCGCCGGCTGACGCGGCGCCATGACCGGGCTCCTGCTCGCGACGGTGGTGATGATCGCCGTCGCCGCGGTCGGGCTCCGTCGCCTACGCCGGGCCCGTCTCAGGCGCGCGGCGGGACGACGCGCCGGCGCATCGCCCGAGCGCGCCGTGCACGTCCGCTCCTATACCGAGATGGACGAGCACCTCACGCGCCGTTGGTGCACCTGCGGCGGCTACCTCGAGCGGACCGGAGAGGGGTCGCGCGATTTCCGGGACCGCCGGCTCCGGGTCGCGCGTCTCGCCTGCCAGGAGTGCGAGCGCACCGAGGAGGTGTTCTTCGACACCACGGATGTCCTGCACTGAGCTCGGGCTCCGCTCACGGCGCCGCCCGCTCGAGTTCCGCGACGTACGCCCGGATGCGCGCGGCGTTGACGCCCATGTCTCCCTTCCCGTCGCGCGACTTCGACCGCACATCGACACGGCTGGCCCGCTCCCCGTCCGCGCGCACGCGGATTACGATGTCGTCCTGGAAGTGGAAGAGACGGCTGGTCGCGACCGCCTCGAGCGACCCATCGGCCGGGTCGGACTGCGTCACGGTCCACGCCGGCATGCGCTTCGCGACGCTCCCGGCGCGCGCGAAGGCGTCCGCTGGCGGCAACGCGATCCGCGCGGGACGGAGGTCCGCGCAGCACTCGTGCTGGATCGCGGCGAACCCGGCGGGGTACGTCATGTCGCGACCGACGTTGGCGGGCAGCCCCGTCGCGTGATGGAAGACCGGCGGGTCGGCCGGATCGGTCGTGAAGTCGTTGATGCGCGGGGCGCCGGCGTTGCGGACCGCGATCACGACGAAGGCGACGCCGGTCGCGATCGCGACGATGCCGCCGGGCCGGACGCCCCGGCCACGCGCGGCGCGTACGACCGCGGCGATTCCGCACACGAGCGAGAGGAGCCCGCCGAGCGCGAAGAGCAGGAAGCCCACGAGGGGCGGGACCACGCGAAGCCACGCGAGGAGAGGCCCGACGACGAACGCGATCGCTGCGATCAGCCCGGTGGAGCTCATTCCGTCCCTCCTTCGGCCCGGTGCGATTCACCTGCCCGGTCGCCCCTCTAGGCCACGAGCCGTCCGCCCGGCAAGCCGGGGCGCGGCAGGATTCTCGCCAGGCTTGAAAATGAAGCGTTGCGGTGGGCACAAACACCTTGAGGATCGAGATGGGAGTCCGCCGTGTCGCTTGCATCGTCGCGCTCGTAGCCGCTGCCGCGGGCTCGGCGTGGGCGCAGGCCAACCCGGACTTCGACGCGGTCTCCTGGACGCCGATCGGCTGCAACGCCTCGCCGCTCACCGCGGTCGACGTGCGCGGGGAGATCAACCTGGTCGGGGACGCGAATTTCCCCGCCGCCTACGTCGCGCAGGACGGAACCTACCTCTACCTGCGCTACCGCGTCGACGACGACCCGCGAGCCTCGCTGCGCGGTTTCCTGCCTTCGTCGGACTGGGCGATGCTCATCCAGGTGCCGTCGGGCAACGCCTTCCAGTACCAGTACCAGCTGGCGCTCAACGGCGACGGCGCGGGCAACAACGACACGATCGAGATCTGGCGCAACGACATGGCCGAGGACCTGACCTTCAGCCCGCTCTTCACCGACATGCCCGAGACGAAGATCTTCAGCCAGGTGTTCGACGCCCCCGGCGTCAACACGACGCCGCTCGCGCGCGCGCTCCCGACCGGCGACGGCTCGATCTTCCACAACACGCCCGATTGGTTCGTCGAGGTCGCCTTCCCGATCCAGGTCCTGATCGACAACGGGGTGATCGCGAGCGCCGCGGACCTCGGCCAGACGCTCTTCTTCCCGGTCACGGCGACGAGCCCGAACCGGCACAACAAGGACTACCTCAACTGCCCGTTCCTGCCGCTCGCGCCGGTGGCGGTCGACGACACGGTCGCGCCGGCCACGGTGCCCGCGAGCGTCACGACACGCGTGACCTACACGATCGCGGTTCACGGCAGCGGCAGCACCGCCCGCGGCCTGCACCTGACGGAGCCGGCTCTGCCGGCGCCGCTCGTGACCTTCGTCGACCTGACCGTCTCGGCCGACGACCCGAGCGTAACCTGGACGATCACGAGCCAGGATCCGCTCGACGTCCGCATCCCGAACCTGCCGGCGACCGCCACCCTCACCGTGCGAATCGACGCGGACGCGCGCCTCGGCTGCACCGACGGACCCCTCTCGCTCACCGCGACGGCGCTCGGCACCAACGTGGTCGCCACGAGCGGCACCGCCGTCCTCGACGTCGACCGCTCGCCTACCGCCGAGATCTGCGACGGCATCGACAACAACTGCGACGGCCGGATCGACGAGGGCGGCGACGCCCTGTGCGACGACAAGCTCGCCTGCAACGGTCACGAGACGTGCGCCGGGACGGCGGGCTGCCAGCCCGGAACGCCGCCGAACTGCGACGACGGCAACCCCTGCACGAACGACTCGTGCGTGGATCCCGGCGGGTGTGTCCACACACCGGCCGCCGGGTGCCCCGGCTGCCAGTCGCCCGCGGACTGCAACGACAACAACGCCTGCACGACCGACGTCTGCGACGCGGGCACCTGCCGGAACGTCGCCATCACCGGGTGCGTCCCCTGCACCACCCCGGATCAGTGCACCGACGCCGATCCGTGCACCGACGACGCCTGCACCGGGGGCATGTGCACCCACACCGCCCGGGCCGGCTGCACGCGTTGCACGAGTGCCGGCCAGTGCGACGACAAGAACCAGTGCACGACGGACACCTGCAACGCGGAGGTGTGCAGCAACGTCCCGATCCCGGGATGCACGATCTGCACCCCCACCCCGGAGAACTGCAGCGACGGCATCGACAACGACTGCGACGGCCTGGTCGACTGCGCCGACCCCGACTGCGCCGGCACGCCGGCCTGCATCCCGCCCCCCGAGATCTGTGGCAACTGCATCGACGACAACCACAACGGCCTCGTCGACGCCCAGGATCCTGCCTGCTGCGCGAGCCCGATGACGCTCGCCGTCGCGCACCTGATGGTCCGCCCGAGCGCCCCCAGGGGGCGCGGGAACCGGCTGAAGCTCGACGCCGAGTACGCTCCGCTCGCGCCACCGCTCTTCGACCCGCTCAAGCAGGACACCTCGATCCAGCTCTCCGAGCCCGGACGGCCCCTCTTCTGCACCACCATCGCGGCCCAGCACTGGAAGCGCGCGAGCCGGCTCGTCTTCCATTTCTCGGACCGGAAGGGGCAGTTCGCCGGTGGCCTCGACGCTGGCGCCTTCCGGATCGATCGCGGCGGACACGTGCTGTTCTCCGCCCGCAGCCGGACGCTGGGCATGAGCGCGATCCAGAACGGGTCGGTCGAGATCACGATCCGGGTGGGCCAGCAGTGCTCGCGGTCGACGCTCGCGCTCCGTCCCGATCGCAAGGGCCTCACCTTCCCGTAGTGGCGGGACGCCGGGCGCGTCCGTCTGCCTTGCACCTCCACCCGGCGTTGCCTATGCTCCGCCGTCGATCGAATGGCCGTCGCGTCCACACAGCTGCGTCCGACCGGTTTCGCCACGACCGAGCGGCGAGATGCGTGGTGGGTCGCGCCACTCGTCCAGGGGTCCGCGCTCGCGGTCCTCATCACCTACGCGAACTGGGCCGCGTTCCAGGGACGCAACTATGCCGTCGGCGGCTACCTGTCGCCGCTCTACTCGCCGCTGATCACGCCCTCGTGGTTCCCGTTCTCTCCGGCGCTGCTGATCCTGATTCCTCCCGTCCTCTTCCGAGCGACCTGCTACTACTATCGCAAGGCGTACTACCGATCGTACTTCCTCGACCCCCCGGCGTGCGCCGTCGGCGAGCTTCGCGGCAGCGGGTATCGCGGTGAGACCGCGTTTCCCCTGATTCTCCAGAACCTGCACCGCTACCTCTTCTACATCACCGCGCTGTACCTCGTGTTCCTCTGGCACGACGTCTGGAACGCCGCCTGGTTCGGGGGCTCGTTCGGCATCGGCGTTGGCACGCTCGTGATCCTCACCAACACCGTTGCGCTCACGCTCTACAGCTTCTCGTGCCACTCGGCGCGCCACCTCGTCGGCGGTCGGCTCGACTGCTTCTCGTGCAGCGCCGGCGCGCGCGCCCGGCACGCGGTGTGGCAGGGGGCGAGCCGTCTCAACCTGCATCACATGGCCTTCGCCTGGATGAGCTTCGTGAGCGTGTGCAGCGCCGACCTCTACGTCCGCCTGGTCGCCTCCGGCATCCTGCACGACGTCCGTCTCATCTGATGGCCTCGACCGACCGTTACGAGAGCCACGTCCACGACGTGCTCGTGATCGGCGCGGGTGGGGCCGGGCTTCGTGCCGCGATCGAGGCCGCGGCGCAGGGGTGCTCCGTCGGGCTGGTGTGCAAGTCGCTCCTCGGGAAGGCGCACACCGTGATGGCCGAAGGGGGCGTCGCGGCGGCGCTCGCCAACACCGATCCGCGCGACAGCTGGAAGGTCCACTTCCGGGACACGATGCGAGGCGGCAAGCTGCTCAACGACTGGCGCATGGCGCAGATCCACGCTCAGGAGTCGCCCGCGCGGGTCAACGAGCTCGAGGCGTGGGGCGCGCTCTTCGACCGCACGCCCGACGGCCGCATCCTGCAGCGGAACTTCGGCGGGCACACCTATCCCCGCCTCGCGCACGTCGGCGACCGGACCGGCCTCGAGATGATCCGCACGCTCCAGGACCGCACGGTCCACTCCGCCGGCGTCGACGTCTACATGGAGACCACGGTCGCACGCCTCCTGAAGGACGAGGGCCGGATCGCCGGCGCCCTCGCCTACCGGCGCGAGACCGGGCGCTTCGTCGTCTTCCGGACGAAGGCGGTCGTGCTCGCGACCGGCGGCATCGGGCGAGCCTACCGGATCAACAGCAACTCCTGGGAATACACCGGTGACGGCCACGCCCTCGCGTACGACGCGGGGGCCGACCTGATCGGGATGGAGTTCGTCCAGTTCCATCCGACCGGCATGGTGTGGCCGCTCAGCGTGCGCGGCATCCTGGTGACGGAAGGCGTGCGCGGCGAGGGCGGCGTCCTCAAGAACTCGAAGGGCGAACGCTTCATGTTCCGGTACATCCCCGAGATGTTCAAGAAGGACTTCGCCGATACCGAGGCGGAGGCCGACCGCTGGGTGACCGCGGTGATCGCCGGGCAGAAGCCGGACGCGCGCCGACCGCCCGAGCTGCTGACGCGCGACGTCGTCGCGCGCGCCATCTCGCAGGAGGTGCGCGAAGGCCGCGGCAGCCCGCACGGCGGCGCCTTCCTCGACATCGCATCGAAGCGGAGCGCGGAGGAGATCCGCCGCAAGCTCCCCGGCATGTGGCAGCAGTTCCACGAGCTCGCCGACGTCGACATCACGAAGGACCCGATGGAAGTCGGCCCGACGACCCACTACGTGATGGGCGGCGTACGCGTCGACCCGGAGACGCAGGCGGCGACGCTGCCGGGTCTCTTCGCGGCGGGAGAGGTGGCGGGTGGGCTCCACGGCTCGAACCGGCTCGGCGGCAACTCGCTGAGCGATCTCCTCGTCTTCGGCCGGCGCGCGGGCGAGGGCGCCGCCGTGTACGCGCGGGCGTTCCGCGGCGAGCCGCGGGTCGCGACCGCGGACGTCGACGCCGGGGCGGCGGAGCTGCTGGCGCCCTTCGAGCGCACCGGCGGCGGCGAGAACCCGTACGCGGTGCAGGAGGCGCTCCAGGACATGATGGGGACGTACGTCGGCATCGCGCGCAAGGCCGACGACCTCCAGACGGCGCTCGCCAAGCTCGACGAGCTCCGGGCGCGCGCCGCCCGGGTCGGCGTCGAAGGACACCGCCAGTACAATCCCGGCTGGAGCACGGCGATCGATCTCAAGAACCTCCTCACCGTGAGCGAGGCGGTGACGCGCGCCGCGCTCGAGCGCCGCGAGAGCCGGGGCGCCCACGCGCGCGTCGAGTACCCGGACTCCGACCAGCAGTTCGGGACGGTCAACGTGGTCGTCCGGCGGGACGATGAGCGGATGACGGTCCGCCAGGAACCGATCCCGCCCATGCCCGACGAGCTCAAGCGGATCGTCGAGGGTGAGGTCTGAAGGAGCGATGGCGACGACGGACGCGGTCCTGAGGGTCTTCCGCGGCACGCGCGAGTCCGGCACGTTCCAGGACTTCCGCGTACCGCTCGACGAGGGCATGGTCGTCCTCGACGCGGTCCATCACGTCCAGGCGCACCACGCGAGCGACCTCGCCTGCCGCTGGAACTGCAAGGCAGGCCGCTGCGGCTCGTGCAGCGCCGAAGTGAACGGGAAGCCCCGGCTCATGTGCATGACGCGCATGGATCAGTTCCCGCAGGGCGAGCCGATCACCGTCGCGCCGATGAAGACCTTCCCGGTCATCAAGGACCTCGTGTGCGACGTCTCGTGGAACTACGCCGTGAACGCCCGCATGCCGCCCTACCGACCGAAGGCGCCCGAGGCGGACGGCACCTGGCGCATGCAGCAGGACGACATCGACCGCGTCCAGGAATTCCGCAAGTGCATCGAGTGCTTCCTCTGCCAGGACGTCTGCCACGTGCTGCGCGACCACGATCGGAAGGAGCACTTCATCGGCCCGCGCTTCCTCGTCCGCGCCGCGAGCCTCGAGATGCACCCGCTCGACGAGACGACCCGCACCGACTATCTGCGCACGCAGGCGGGCATCGGCTATTGCAACATCACCAAGTGCTGCACCGAGGTGTGCCCCGAGTCGATCCACATCACCGACAACGCGATCATCCCGCTGAAAGAACGCGTCGTCGACGACTACTACGATCCGCTCCGGCGCGTGTGGCGCTGGCTGACGGGGCGGAACGGAGGCGCCTGAGCGAGGGCGCCGCGCTCCGGAGGACCGGCCGATGGAGTACGCGCTGAAACGCATCCACCCGGACGGCGTCGCGGCCGCGCTCGCGAAGGCCGACCGGTACCGGGAGCTGAACCAGCCCGCGGAGGCCGAGAGCATCTGCCGGGACGTCCTCGCTGTCGAACCCGAGAATGCGCTCGCGCGCCGCGTCCTCGGACTCGCGCTCACCGACCAGTTCGGTCCGGCCACGGCCGAGCGCTTCGCCGAGGCGCAACGCGCGTTCGGCCGTCTCCCCGATCCCTACGAGCGCGCCTTCTACTGCGGCCTCGCCTGCGAGCGGCAGGCGAAGGCGCAGCTCGGCGGCGGGCTCGCGTTGCGGTCGGTGCGGCCGCTCTTCGACCAGGCGCTCGCGCGCTACGCCGAGGCCGAGGCTATACGCCCGCCCGGCAACGACGACGCGATCCTGCGCTGGAACAGCTGCGTCCGGGCGCTCCGGACGGCGGCCGCCGGGGCCCGAGTCGAGGGGGATCCGCGGGTCGATTGGGAGACCGACTCCGTCCCGCACGAGCGCTGACGGGGATCAGCGGGGCAGGCCGAGCATGCGCTGCGCGATGACGTTCCGCTGGATCTCGGACGTCCCGCCCATGATCGTCTCCGAGCGGGAGTAGAGGTAGGCCCGGCAGCGGGGCTCGTCCTGGAGCGCCGCGGGCCCGAGGATCTCGAGGGCGAGCTCCTGGAGCCGCTGATCGGTCTCGCTGCCGAGCACCTTCTCTACCGAGCTCTCGACGCCGGGATGCCCGGTGCGTTGGAGCCGCGTGAGGCTCCGGTACGCGGTCAGCCGGAGGAGCTCCACGTCGACCCAGGCGCGCGCAAGCCGCTGCCGGAACCCGGGGTCGGCGAGGGCGCGACGTCCTGGAGCCGACTCGCGCGCATCGCGCAGGAGGTGCTCGAAGCTCCGCCGGATCTTCCGCTGGAAGGTGAAGGTCCACACCGGACCGCGCTCGTGGGCGAGGACCCCCATCGCGATCTGCCAGCCGGTGCCCGGCGCGCCGACCATCATGTCGGCCGGCACGCGGACGTTGTCGAAGAAGACCTCGCAGAACTCGGCGTCCCCGGTCATCTGCGTGAGCGGGCGGACGGTAATCCCGGGGCTCTTCATGTCGACGAGGAGGAGACTGATGCCCTTGTGCCGGGGCGCCGCCGGTTCCGTCCGGCAGAGCAGGAAGCACCAGTCGGCGATCTCGGCGTAGCTCGTCCAGACCTTCTGTCCGTTCACGATGAAGCCGTCGCCGTCGCGCTCGCCGCGCGTGCGCAGCGAGGCGAGGTCGGAGCCCGCGCCCGGCTCGGAGAAGCCCTGACACCAGAGGTCGTCTCCGGAGAGGAGCGGGCCGAGGAACCGCCGGCGCTGCGCGTCCGTGCCGTGGTGGAGGATCGCGGGGCCAATCAGGTCGACGTAGGCGCCGGCCGCCGGGCGCGGCGCCCCGACCCGATCGAGCGCCTCCTCGAAGAGCCAGCGCTCGACGACGGTCGCCCCGCGACCGCCGTGCTCGCGCGGCCAGGCGATCGCCGACCAGCCGCCCTCGCGGAGCTTCCGCTGCCACGGGCGCGCCACCTGGAACCACATCGGGTCGTCGGAACGCGACCAGCAGTGATCGCGCCGCCAGGCGGACGGGACGTTCGCTTCGAGCCACCGGCGCGCCTCGTCGGCGAAGGCGAGCTCCCGCGTGGAGAACGAGAAGTCCACGACGTCCTTCCTCGGGCAAACGGGCCCGCGCGGTCAAGCCGTCCGTGGTTTTGACTCACCTCGGCGCCGCGGCTATCGACGCGACGTGACCGCGTCCGACCCGGCGAGCCGCTTCGTCCAGGCCGGCGACCTCCGCCTCCACTACCTCGACTTCGGCGGCGACGGACCGCCGCTCATGTTCCTGCACGCCACGGGCTTCCACGCCTGGCTGTGGGAGCCGTACGCGCGACGGCTCGCGGGACGCTTCCGAGTCCTGGCACTCGACCAGCGCGGCCACGGCGAGAGCGACAAGCCGGCGACGGGGTACCGCTGGGAGGTGTTCGGGGCGGATCTCGCCCGCGTGCTCGACGAGCTCGAGCTCGACGGCGTGCGCGCCGTCGGGCACTCGAAGGGCGCGACGGCGATCGCCGCCGCGGCCGCGGCGGGAACGCGGCGGCTCGCGCGCGCCGTGCTGATCGAGCCGGTCCTCATCACCGGCCCCCCCGCGCCCGAGCCGGTCTGGGA